>JACCDY011097758.1_pt1 | contig 17067 bp, 11 predicted proteins | sample 7446391 | NCBI WGS metagenome assembly JACCDY01 (sample SAMN15323451, study PRJNA562643) | freshwater metagenome | isolation source: river surface water | place: USA:Blue River Watershed | collected 2017-08-18
AAACGTGCGGTGTTTTCAGCCCGCTCGGTGTAACGGGACATCCAAAATAAATGGTCAGCAGTACGGCTCAGCATTGTTAAACCTCAAGAATCCATGTGTCTTTGGTGCCGCCGCCTTGGCTGCTGTTCACCACCAGTGAGCCTTCTTTCAACGCCACGCGGGTCAAGCCGCCGGGCACCATTTGCACGCTCTTGCCACTCAGCACGAAGGGGCGCAAATCAATGTGGCGTGGCGCAATGCCGCTTTCCACGTAGGTGGGACAGCTCGACAAACTCAAGGTCGGTTGCGAGATGTAGCCATCGGGCTTGGCGATCAACACTTGGCGGAACTCTTCAATCTCTGCCTTGGTTGCGGCGGGACCGACCAACATGCCGTAACCACCGGCACCGTGCACTTCTTTCACCACCAGTTCTTGCAAGTGCGCCAGCGTGTAGTCGAGGTCTTCTTTCTTGCGGCATTGGAACGTGGGCACGTTATTGAGAATGGGCTTCTCGCCCAAGTAAAACTCAATCATCTGTGGCACGTAGGGGTAGATCGACTTGTCGTCGGCAATGCCCGTGCCCACTGCGTTGCAAATGCTCACATGGCCCGCACGGTAGGCGTCCATCAAGCCAGCACAACCCAAGGTCGAGGTGGGACGGAAGACTTTGGGGTCTAAGAAGTCATCGTCCACACGGCGGTAAATCACATCCACACGTTTGGGGCCGCGGGTGGTGCGCATGTAGACGAAGCTGTCTTTCTCAAACAGGTCCTGGCCTTCGACCAGCTCAACACCCATTTGCTGTGCCAAGAAGGCGTGCTCAAAGTAAGCGCTGTTGTACATGCCCGGCGTCAGCACCACCACGGTGGGGTTGTCGGTGGTCGAAGGACCGCTGGCGCGCAAGGTTTCCAACAACAAGTCGGGGTAGTGCGCCACTGGGGCTACGCGGTGTTGGCTGAACAGCTCAGGGAAGAGACGCATCATCATCTTGCGGTCTTCCAACATGTAGCTCACGCCGCTGGGCACGCGCAGGTTGTCTTCAAGCACGTAGTACTCGCCCTCGCCTTTGGCATTGGGTGCACGCACGATGTCAATGCCGCTGATGTTGGAGTACACGCCGTTGGGGACGTCGACGCCCATCATCTCCGGACGAAATTGCGCGTTGTTCACCACCTGCTCGCGCGGGATGATGCCGGCCTTCAAAATTTCTTGGTCGTGGTAGACGTCGTGGATGAAGCGGTTCAACGCATTCACGCGTTGCGACAAGCCTTTTTGCATGTCGTGCCACTCATGGGCGGGGATGATGCGGGGAATCAGATCAAACGGGATCAAACGTTCGGTGCCCGAGCCGTCTTCGTCTTTGTCGCCATACACCGCGAAGGTGATCCCCACGCGGCGAAAAATCATCTCGGCCTCTTCGCGTCGGTCGCGCATGGTTTGGGGATCTTGGCGATTCAACCAATCCAAGTAGTTCCGGTAGTGGGGGCGCACCGCGCTGTCGATAAACGGCAGCTGGGCGTACATTTCATCAAACTTGTGCATCTTAGGAACTCCTGGCATCTGTTACGCAAGTTGGATGCCAACTCTCAGAATACGTGTTGCCAGTACCGTTGTCTTTGATTTCGCTCACATTGCACCAAATTGGGTTGCTCGCTGCGCCACTGCGATGCACCACAACGGGGTGACTGCACCACTTGCACGCCTAAGGCATCGTAGCGTGCCATCACCTCGGGACGGGGATGACCAAAGCGGTTGCGATAGCCCGCTTGCACCACAGCCACCTTAGGTTGAACCGCCTCTAAGAATGCCATCGTCGACGAGGTCGCGCTGCCGTGGTGCGGCACCAGCAGCCACTGCGCAACCAACGCGTGTGACGTGACAGGGTCTCGCACCAAGGCAAGCTCCTGCGCCGCCTCGATGTCGCCCACCAACAGCGCAGAAACCCCTCGGCCATCGGTCACACGCAGCACGCAGCTCAAAGCGTTGGGTTTGAGCTTGCGCCCATAATCTGCGGCCGTCGGATGCAAGATCTCAAACTGCACGCCATCCCACCGCCATGCTTGCCCCCGCTCGCAACGGTGCATGGGGCGCGTTTGATACAAGGGATGACCCGGCGAGATAGACGTCCAAACATCAGCCTGCGATTGCATGGCCATCACAGCAGGCGCGCCACCACTGTGGTCGCTGTCTTGGTGGCTGATGACGATGCGGTCCAACCGCTCTCCCCAAGCCCGCAGCAGCGGCACCAACACGCGTTGCCCTGCATCGGTCTCTGCAGAATAGCGAGGCCCCGTGTCGTACAACAAGCTGTGCGTGGCCGTGCGCAACAACACCGCATGGCCTTGCCCCATGTCCACCGCCGTCAGTTCAAACGTGTGTGCCGCCGGACGTGGTGTCTGCCAACTCAACACGGGCAATACCAACACACAACCGAACCAACGTATCCACAGAGGCACACGCAACACCCACAGCCCCATGCCGAGTAGTGCCGCTGCACCGGCCCATGCGGGCGCAGCTGGGGCTGACCACTGCGCCCACGGCACACTCGCGAACACACCCAACAACCAGACCAAGGCTTGCAAAGCCAGTGCGGCCAGTTGCCAAACCGGTGACCACACCACACCGAGCAAACACAACGGCGTCACCACCAACGTGACCCATGGCACGGCCAACACATTGGCAAACAAACCGACCACCGACACTTGATGAAACAGAACCAAACTCAGGGGTGCAAGGCATGCACTCATGAGCCATTGCTCGCGCCCCGTGCGTTGCATCGTTTGAAAAACGCGTCCCCACATGCTGGTGCGTTTGTCTGTCGATGGGTTGCCGCTTGATGACGCAAACAACACCCCAACGGCCACAAAACTCAACCAAAATCCAGCCTGCATCAAGGCCCACGGGTCGAGCGCCAGCACTCCCGCACAGACGGCCAACCACACCTGTGGCCAAGGCCAGCGCGCCCCTTGCCAACGCAAACCGGTCACGACCGCCAGCATCCACACCGTGCGCTGTGCAGGCACGCCCCAGCCCGTGAACACCGCATACGCCAAGGCCACAAACAAGCCGCAGACATGGCCAGCCATCGGAGCTGGTAACCACAAACTCCAAGGGCGCCGAGGCGACCAAGCATCACTGCGCCGCCACAACGCAGCCACCCCCAAGGCCACCCACCAAGCCAGCCCCGTGATGTGAAGACCCGATATCGCCATGAGATGCGCCACCCCCGTCACACGAAACACATCCCAATCGGCACGCTCAATCGCAGCTTGGTCACCGACCAACAAAGCGGCCACGATGCCCGCCACCGCGCGGTCCGACACTTGTCTGTCAATCGCCGCGCGTGTGGCTTGGCGCAAGCGCTCCACAGGGTGCGACTGGGTAGAACCTAACCACTGCGGGCTAACGTCTTTGGCCCCATTGCGCACGTAGCCGGTGGCTTGCAAGCCTTGCTCCCACAGCCACAACTCATAGTCAAACCCGTGCGGGTTGATGTGGCCGTGTGGCGCTTTGAGCCGAACTGAAAACTGCCAACGATCGCCGGGCGATAAATCTTGGGGTGGCAGCCAAAGTGCATCAGCGTGAGCGCCTTGTCGATTGCCGTACCAGCCCAGCAACACCTTCTGCGGCAGCTGCACCCAATGTCCGTTGGCATCACGTGCAGATTCCACCTCGAACCGAAAACGCATGCTGTCGTCCATGCGCTGGGGCAAGTTGGCGATCAGTCCCACCACCTGCAAGGTATGGCCCTCGAGCACAGGGTTCAGGGCCTTGTCCAAATAATGTCTGGCTCTGAGACCGGTCTGCGCAAAAGCCATGACTGCTGCCAGAACCAAGTACGTCGCCGTGTGTCGGAAGCCACCGTGAGGCGACAGCTGCGTCCTGCTCACAGCCCAATAAGCCCATCCCACGCTGCTGGCAAAGGTCAACAACAGCAGTCCCAGGTAAATCGGCTCTGACCACAGGGTGATTTGTTGCAATTGCAGCGCAGTGCCCAACAACCAACCGACTGCCGCAGGAGTGATGACTGAAACCATCAGCCAATCGTCGACGCCAGTTGATCGACCTGGGGCTACGCACGCTCACAAGTTAAAAAGCCGCGACCATCACTGGCGCGGCTCCTCATTCAAACGGGAAAGCAGGAGATCAGCCTGCAGACCCCTTCGGTCCACAGACTTCTTTCTTCAACGCAGCCATGTAGGTGTTGGGGCGGATCGGGTATTCGCGTGGACGCCACTCCTGCACGTCATCGGCGGCCACCTCTTTGCCTTTGCCCATTTGCTTGTCAAAGTAGCTCACCGACAAACGCACCACCATGTCGGTCTTGCAATACATGCGCACCCGCATCATCATGGACTTGTAGTTTTCGCCTGTGGGCGTTTTGTCCGACTTGGGCAAATCAGTCAGCACCCAGGCGTAGCGGGACACATGGACAGGCATCACGGCTTCTTTGTCGAAGTAGTAGGCCACGTCATCTTCTTTTACCAGCTCGCTCCACTCGGCAGACGCAGGCGTCGCCCACGCCATGAGGCTGGCGAGCACGAAAGCAACAACAGAAAAACGATTTGAACGCATGGTCAGAGATCTAAGTCAGAACTAGCTTGTGCACAGAATCGGCGTTGATTCCCAAAACTTGAGCCCATTCAACTTCAAACGTGCACCGCTTTGGCGCATTCCGCTTGGCGCGTGTTTTGCTAGATAAAGGCATGTCTATCCATGCCGCTCTCCACCACGTCACCCATTACAGCTACGACCGTTTGGTTGAGTTAGGCCCCCAGGTCATTCGACTACGCCCCGCGCCGCATTGCCGCAGCCACGTGATCTCGTATTCGCTCAAAGTCGAGCCTGCGCACTTCATCAACTGGCAACAAGACCCGTTTGCCAACTACCAGGCCCGCTTGGTGTTTCCTGAAAAGACACGCGAGTTCAAAGTCACGGTCGACCTGGTGGTCGAGATGGCGGTCTACAACCCCTTCGACTTTTTCTTAGAGCCTGCGGCAGAAAAGTTCCCGTTCACCTACGGCGTCAACTCCGCGCTGGAACTGGCCCCCTACTTGGTGACCAACCGCCTCACGCCGAACTTCAAGCACTACCTGAAATCGATCGACTTCAAAGCCCTGAAACGCGAACCCATTCGCACCATCGACTTTTTGGTGCAACTCAACCAGCGCTTGCACCAAGACATTGGTTACACCATTCGCATGGAGCCGGGTGTGCAAACACCCGAAGAAACGCTGACCGTGCGCAGCGGTTCATGCCGCGACAGCGCTTGGTTGTTGGTCAACCTGTTACGCCACTGCGGCTTGGCCGCGCGCTTCACCTCTGGCTATTTGATTCAGTTGGCACCCGACGTCAAATCGCTCGATGGACCCAGCGGCACCGAGGTCGACTTCACCGACTTGCACGCTTGGTGCGAGGCCTACCTGCCAGGCGCTGGCTGGATTGGTTTGGACCCCACCTCGGGTTTGCTGGCTGGCGAAGGTCACATCCCCTTGGCCTGTACGCCACAGCCCTCCAGCGCCGCACCGATTGAAGGCTTGGTTGACGAAGCCGAAGTTGAATTCGGCCATGAGATGAAAGTCACCCGCGTGCTCGAATCGCCACGCGTGACCAAACCCTACACCGAAGACCAATGGATGGAGGTGCTGGCCTTGGGTGACGAAGTCGACCGCCGCCTCGTAGAAGGCGACGTGCGCTTGACCATGGGCGGAGAGCCCACCTTTGTGGCAGTCAACGACCGCGACGCACCAGAATGGAACACCGATGCCCTTGGCCCCACCAAACGCGGCTTCGCCACCGAACTGGTGCACAAACTGCGTGCCGAATATGGCGACGGTGGCTTTCTGCATTTCGGCCAAGGCAAGTGGTACCCCGGTGAGCAGCTGCCGCGCTGGGCCTTGGGCATTCACTGGCGCACCGATGGTCAGCCCTGCTGGCACAACCCCGACTTGTTTGCGGACGAACGCGTCCCCAGCCACTACACCACCGAGGATGCTCAACGCTTCACCCAAACCCTCGCACGCAAGCTGGGCGTGGATGGTCAGTACATCACGCCAGGCTATGAAGACACCTGGTACTACCTGTGGCGTGAACGTCGCTTGCCCGTCAACGTTGACCCCTTTGACGCGAAGCTTGACGACGAGATGGAACGCGAGCGCCTGCGCCGCGTGTTCCAACAAGGCTTGGACAAAACCGTGGGCTACGTGCTCCCCTTAAAGCCCCAAGAATTTGGCAACGGTCCACGCTGGACCACCGGCCCTTGGTTCTTCCGCGATGAGCGCATGTACCTGATCCCCGGGGACTCGCCCATGGGCTATCGCTTGCCCTTGGACTCGTTGCCTTGGGTCAGCCAAGCTGACTTTCCCTATGCGATTGAGCAAGACCACTTTGCCCACCGCAAGCCCTTGCCCCATGCCGCAGCACTGAAGGCGCAATACGCAGCACACGCGCGTCACACCCACTACAACCCACACGTACAAGGCGGCGGGTTTGCAGAAGGCGGCACCGTCAGCTTGCAAGGCGGCTTTGAAGATGGCACTCCCGAAGTGGGTCACCCCATGCCCGACAAACACCAGTCGGCGCATTGGGTCACGCGCACCGCCATGTGCGTGGAAGTACGCGACCCATCACGTGCCAACGGCCCGGCCGTGGAGTTGAAAACGCTCGACCAGCCACAGGGCGTGATCTACGTGTTCATGCCGCCCTTGGGTCATTTGGAAGACTACCTCGACCTGCTGAGCGCCGTCGAGGCCACGGCCGAAGAACTGGGTGTTCGCATTGTCTTGGAAGGCTACCCACCGCCCCGTGATGCACGCTTGAAAGTGCTGCAAGTCACCCCCGACCCCGGCGTGATTGAAGTCAACATCCACCCCGCCCACAACTGGCTGGAGTTGGTCGACCACACCGAGTTTTTGTACCAGTCGGCATTTGAATCACGTCTGTCTGCCGAGAAGTTCATGACCGATGGTCGCCACACCGGCACCGGCGGTGGCAACCACATCGTCATGGGGGGCGCCACACCTTCAGACAGCCCGTTTTTGCGCAAGCCAGAGTTGCTGGCCTCGCTGATTTTGTATTGGCACAACCACCCGTCTTTGAGCTATTTGTTCAGCGGCATGTTCATTGGTCCCACCAGCCAAGCGCCGCGCGTGGACGAAGCCCGCAACGACCAAATTTACGAGCTCGAAATTGCGCTCGCCGAAATCAACCGCAACCGCCACATCTACGGCGCCGACATACCGCCTTGGCTGGTCGACCGAACCTTGCGCAGCATCTTGATCGACGTGACGGGCAACACCCACCGCAGCGAGTTTTGCATTGACAAGCTGTACTCGCCCGACTCCTCCACCGGCCGCTTGGGCTTGCTCGAGCTGCGCGCCTTTGAAATGCCGCCGCATGCCCGCATGAGTGTGGTGCAGCAGCTGTTGCTGCGCGCCTTGGTCGCGCGTTTTTGGGAGCAGCCCTACCAAGCCCCCGCCACGCGCTGGGGCACCGAACTGCATGACCGGTTCTTGCTGCCGCATTTTGTGAAGGCCGACTTCGACGACGTGCTCACCGAGCTCGGCGATTGCGGCTTCCAGTTTGACCCTGCGTGGTTTGCCCCGCATTTCGAATTCCGTTTTCCGCGCGTCGGTGATTTGCAAACCTTGGGCATCAACCTCACGCTGCGCAACGCGTTGGAACCCTGGCACGTCATGGGCGAAGAAGGCTCGAGCGGCGGCACGGTGCGTTATGTCGATTCATCGCTCGAACGCATCGAAGTGCATGTGACGGGATTGAACCCCAGCCGCCACACCCTCACGGTGAACGGCAGCCCTTTGCCCTTGCAACCCACGGGTACGGTGGGCGAATACGTGGCCGGTGTGCGCTACCGCGCTTGGGCACCATCCTCCGCGTTGCATCCCACCATTGGCGTGCATGTGCCACTGACGTTTGACATCGTGGACACCTGGATGAAACGCTCCGTCGGCGGCTGTCAGTACCACGTGGCCCATCCCGGTGGCCGCAACTACGACAGCTTTCCCGTCAACGCTTACGAAGCCGAAAGCCGGCGCTTGGCGCGGTTCTTTCCGCTCGGGCACACCCCCGGCAAGCTGGAGGTGCCGCAAGCCACGGTGGGTGTCCCGGCGAGCAAAGAGTTCCCGTTCACGCTCGATTTGCGACGGGTCTGACCGCATGCAACAGACCGCCAGCGGTGAGACAATGCGGCCACTGTGTCCAAGCCTCGTTCTCCCTCTGTTGCGTCTGTTGCATCGCCGCGTTTGGTGGACGCGGTGAAGGCCCTGTTGCACCCCGCAGACAGCGGTCACTTTGACGAGATCCAGGGTCAATGCACGCCCACCTCCAGCCAAGCACCTGAGCCAGCCAGCCAGGCCCATGAACTGGTTGCGCCTTGGCACACCTTCTTCGAACAACTGGGCCACATGGGCTTAGACGACCTCGACCGTCGCACCCAAACACTGGCGCGCCAAGTGCGCGACAACGGCATCACCTACAACGTTTACGCCAGTCAAGGCGGGCCGCAACGGCCTTGGGCTTTGGACTTGTTTCCCCTCATCCTTACCCCGGACAGCTGGAAGCAGATTGAAGTTGGCGTGCAGCAACGCGCGCGCTTGCTCGAACGCGTCATGGCCGACGTGTATGGGCCTCAGCAACTGATTCGCGAAGCCATGATCCCGCCCGCCCTGGTGCAAGGCCATCCGGGTTATGTGCGTGCCATGCATGGCGTGACGCCTGTGGGCGGCACACACCTGCACATCGCTGCGTTTGATTTGGCCCGAGGCCCCGACGGCCAATGGGCGGTGGTCTCGCAGCGCACCCAAGCGCCATCGGGCTTGGGCTACCTGCTTGAAAACCGCTTGCTGATTTCGCGCCAATTTCCGCAAGCCTTCGAGGCCATGCACATCCAGCGACTGGCCGCCACCTACCGGGTGTGGGTCGAGTCGCTCAAGGCGCACAGTCCTGCGGGTGCGCAAGCGCATGTGGCCCTGCTCACCCCGGGGCCATATAACGAAACTTATTTTGAACATGCCTATTTGGCGCGCTACCTGGGTCTGACCTTGGTCGAAGGCAGTGACTTGACCGTGCGTGACGAACGTTTGTATCTGCGCACGTTGCGCGGTCTCGAGCCCGTGCATGTGTTGCTCAAACGCTTGGACGATGAATTTTTAGATCCGCTGGAATTGCGCTCCGACTCCACCTTGGGCATTCCTGGTTTATTGCAAGCGGTGCGCGCAGGACACCTCGTGGTCGCCAATGCACCAGGCTCTGCCTTTTTGGAGTCGCCTGCGTTGTTGGGCTTCTTGCCCGCCTTGAGTGAAAAACTGCTCGGCGAAACTTTGCAACTGCCAGCCCTAGACACCTGGTGGTGTGGAGAGCGAGCCGCATTGGCATCGGTCCTGCCTCAGTTGGAGCACATGGTGATCAAACCCACCTACCCCGGCTCGGCCAGTCACGGTAGTTTTGATGCGGCCTTGGGCCGTTCGCTCACCCAGTCGCAGCGCGATGAATGGGTCGGTCGTATCACGCGACAACCTGACCGCTACTGTTTGCAGTCGTACACACCGTTGTCGCAAATGCCCACATGGAAGAACACGGCCAGTGGTGTGGTGCAACGCTCGGTGATGTTGCGCGTCTTTGCATTGCGCGATGGCACCGACTCATGGCGCGTGTTGCCCGGCGGCTTGGCGCGCATTGCGGCTCCCAATGCGCAAATTGCCTCCATGCAACGCGGTGGCAGCAGCGCAGACGTGTGGGTCCAAACCGAGGCCGACGTCGACCGCACCACCTTACTGACGAAACACAGTGCCTCGGGCGCCTTCAAGCACCGTCAGCGCATGGTGACCAGCCGTGCCGCCGAGAACTTGTATTGGTTGGGTCGCTACACCGAGCGCAGCGAGAACATGGTGCGCTTGGTGCGCCTGTGCATCGAAGCCTTGAACGGTGAAGACCCCGCATCACGCAGCCTGTGGACATGGTTGCAACAACTGACACAACGCCAAGGTCTGGTACCCGCCGGTGTACCGTCGGCTCACAACGCAGGTGACGAGAAAGTCACCTCGACCCCCAGCATGGGCGTGCGTCGCCGCGTGTTTGAACGCACCCTGATTGCTTGCTTAGACCAAGACGACCACACCACCAGCGTCGGCTTTAACTTGCGCGCCCTGCACCTCGCTGCCTCGTCCTTGCGCGAGCGCTTGTCGCCCGAGCACTGGAACGCCATCGTGCACTGTGTCGATCAGTTCAGCGCCGATTGCGCACAGGCAGGGCCCAAGACCGAGTTTTCAGCCGTGCAAGCCATGCAAGCGCTGGACGCTGCCAGCTCAGCCTTGGCGGCCATCACCGGCGCACAAACCGACCGCATGACGCGCGATGACGGTTGGCAATTGCTGAGCATTGGCCGCCATGTGGAGCGCTTGGGCTTTTTGTCTTCAGCGCTTGACCTGGCCGTGGAAGTCGGAGCGTTTGAAAACTCAAGCCCTGAAGCACGCACTGCCGACGACAACAGTTCGCACTACGCCGCCTTGTTGGCCTTGTTTGACAGCACCATCACCTTCCAAGCGCAGTACCAACAAAGCCGCGAGTTGCCCCCCCTGATCGAGCTTTTGGTGCAGGACAACGACAACCCACGCTCCTTGGCCTGGGTCGCACGCACCTTGCGTGGACGATTGTCCAAACTGGCCGACACCCCCATGGGGGAACCTGACGCCCTGGCCCGCTTGGTGCCCGAACTGAAACACACCGATTTGGCCGAACTCTGCAAGTCGGATGCGGCCGGTCACCATCCGCATCTGCGCGCGTGCTTGACCACGTGCATGCAAGCGGCATGGCAGGTGTCTGATGCCATCACGGCGCGTTACTTCAGCCACACCGACGACGCTGACAGCGTGGGGGCTTGAGCATGCGGCTGCACATCACCCACACCACCACCTACCACTATGTGCCGCAGGTCAACACGGCCCAGCACATGGCGCATCTCTTGCCGCGCGAAGGTGCGGCGCAAAGCGTGCAGCAGGCCGAACTGCACATCAGCCCCACACCCGCGGCCACCAGCACGCATGAGGACGCATTTGGCAACAACCGCACTTTCTTCTCACTGCCCGTCGCGCACGACAGTCTGAGCATCACCGCCACCAGCGTGGTCGAGACCCACTTCATGCCGTACCCCCCCGAGCAAGCCCTGGACACGCCCGCTTGGGAAAAAGTGCGCGAGCATTTCGTGTACCACTCCGGTGCCGCATGGGATGCGGCCACCGAGTTTGTGTTTGCCTCGCCCTACGTGCAGCCGCATCCTGACTTTGCGGAATACGCGCGTGCCAGCTTCACAGCGAACCGACCGGTGCTGATTGCAGCCTGCGACTTGATGTCACGCATCCACCAAGAGTTCACCTACGAAACGGCCAGTACCGACATCAACACCCCCGCGCTGGAGGCCCTGAAGCGCCGCAAAGGGGTGTGCCAAGACTTCGCCCACATCTTGATCGGCTGCTTACGCACGCAAGGTTTGGCGGCACGCTACGTCAGCGGCTACTTGGTGACGGAAGTACCGGACGGGCAAACGCGTTTGATTGGCAGCGATGCTTCGCATGCGTGGGTCTCGGTGTATGTGCCTGATATTCAAGAGGACGGCACGCTCGCCACACACGGACAATGGTTTGATTTGGACCCCACCAACGACCGTTGGGGGCTAGAGTCCCCCGGGGTGGATTACGTCACTGTCGCCATCGGTCGCGACTACGCCGACGTGTCGCCCGTGCGGGGTGTGATTCACGGCGGTGCCAGCCACACGTTGGAGGTGGGGGTCACGGTGCAACCCGCCTCGGAGTTGCAGCCCTCTTAAAATTCAGCGATTCAAACCAAAGGAATTTCTGATGAGCGTGTACGACAAACTCCAAGCCCTGAACATCACCCTGCCCCCCGTGGCGGTGCCTGCAGCGGCCTATGTGCCTTTTGTTCAGACCGGTAACTTGGTGTTTCTCAGTGGCCACATTGCCAAGCAAGACGGCAAGCCGTGGGTCGGCCAACTTGGCAAAACCATGCAAACCGCTGATGGCGCCGCCGCTGCCCGTGCGGTCGCGATTGATTTGCTTGGCACCTTGCATGCTGCTGTGGGAGACCTCAACAAGGTCAAGCGCATTGTCAAGGTGATGAGCTTGGTCAACTCCAGCCCCGACTACACCGAACACCACTTGGTGACCAACGGTTGCAGCGAATTGATCGGCCAAGTGTTTGGAGACAAAGGCGCACACGCCCGCAGCGCCTTTGGCGTGGCGCAACTGCCTTTGGGCGCGTGTGTGGAAATCGAACTGATCGCCGAATTGGCTTAATCGTTGACGCCGCGCAAGGCGTCGCGATCAGTCGTCGGTAAAGATACTGGTCACGCCTTGCAACTGATCCAAGGCCATGCCGCAGCCCCGCGCCACACACGTGAGTGGGTCTTCGGCAATCAGCACGGGCAGACCGGTTTCCTCCGAAATCAAGCGATCTAAGTCGCGCAGCAACGCGCCGCCCCCTGTCAACATGATGCCGCGCTCGGCGATGTCAGAGCTCAGTTCTGGCGGCGTGCGCTCCAAGGCGCTCTTCACGGTAGACACCAAGTTGTTGAGGGTGTCGGTCAGTGACTCCAAAATTTCTGTCGAGCTGATGGTGAAGCTTTGCGGCACACCTTGGCTCAGGTTTCGGCCGGTGATTTCAAGTTCTTTGATTTCACCATTGGGGAAGGCAGTGGCAATTTCTTTCTTGATGCGCTCAGCCGTTTGCTCGCCAATCAACATCCCAAAGTTGCGGCGGATGTAGTTGACGATGGCTTCGTCAAACTTGTCTCCACCAATACGCGCGCTGTTTTTGTAGACCATGCCGCCCAGCGACACGATGCCCACCTCGGTGGTACCACCGCCAATGTCAACCACCATAGAGCCGCATGGCTCCGTCACGGGCAAGCCTGCACCGATCGCAGCTGCCATGGGTTCTTCAATCAGATACACCTCTGAGGCGCCAGCGCCCAATGCCGATTCACGAATGGCTCGTCGCTCCACTTGGGTCGAGCCACAAGGCACACAAATCACGATACGCGGACTGGGTTTCAGCCAAGTTGGCGGATGCGCCAACCGAATGAAATGCTTCAACATCACCTCGGTGACGGTGAAGTCAGCAATCACACCATCCTTCATGGGGCGAATGGCCTCAATCCCGGTGGGCACGCGCCCCAACATGGCCTTGGCCTCGTTCCCCACAGCCAACACGGAGGTCTTGCCGGAATCTCTGCCGTCCTTTTTGATCACCACGACCGACGGCTCATCCAACACAATGCCCTGCTCCTTGGTGTAAATCAGCGTGTTGGCTGTTCCTAAGTCAATGGCAATATCAGTGGAAAAAAACTTAGCGAATTTGGGGAACAAAATAACCTCTCTGTGCATGATCCGCGGAGGATTATCAACACTTACACCCCGCTCGTCGATACGCTTGAAGACGTACAAATATAGAAATGACGCTAAAAATTAACTATTTAAGATTCAAATAAAAAAGGCGCCTTTGAGGCGCCTTTGAAAAGTCATGAAATTTAAGCTTTCACTGCTCTGAAACCGGAATACATACGGGAAGCTGGACGGCTTCGCTGCTCGGCTTCTTGCGCCAATTGGGCACGAATGCGATCGAATGTTGCTTTGATACCCGCCTTCTCCGTCGAGACAATTTTGAAGCGACGCTCAACAGCGACGTCTGGGGATTCGATCTGCACAACTGATTTGTCCAATTTAGGCTCCTGAGAACTTAGTCAGGAAACAACGTGACAGACTTCCATTTGGTGTACACATTTTCTAAAAAAAGTTACTTCAAAATTTCAAAAAACTTCTAAGCTGTTGATTTGTATAGACAAATAACTGACAGATCAATAAAAAAACCACCCGAAGGTGGTTTTAAAAAAGTCGATGGTTAACTACAAAGAATTAACGAACCACCGCAATCTGGTCACGTTTGCCAGCTTTAAAGGTGTACAGCGTCAAGGCACCGTTCTTGATATCGCCTTTGGCATCGAAAGAAATCGTGCCTGTCACGCCTTTGTAACCCGAGGTTTTGGCCAACTCTGGCAAGTACTTGGCAGGCTCGGTGGATTTGGCGCGTTGCATGGCGTCCACCATCACGTACACCGCGTCGTACACGTAGGGTGAATACAGTTTCACGTCGTCGTTGAAGCGTTTCTTGAACTTCACACCAAAATCGTCCATGCCCTTTTTCAAGGCGCCGTCCACGCCACCGGCTTCGGCGCACACCACTTGGCCATCGGCCATGGCGTCACCCGCGAGTTTGATCATCTCGTTGGTGCAAATGCCGTCACCGCCCATGAACTTGGCTTTGATGCCCAGAGATTTCATTTGCTTCATCATGGGGCCGCCCACGGCGTCCATGCCACCAAAGAAGATGATGTCTGGCTTCTTGCCTTTGAGGGTGGTCAAGATGGGCATGAAGTCAGTGGCCTTGTCGGTGGTGAACTCATGGGCCACCAAGTTGCCGCCTGCAGCCTTGACTGCTTTTTCAAATTCTTCAGCCACGCCTTGACCGTAGGCTGTACGGTCATCGATCACAGCGATTGATTTGCCTTTCAACTCGTTCACTGCATAGCGTCCCAAGGTCCCGCCCAAGTGCACGTCATCCGCCACCACACGGAAGGCTGTCTTGTAGCCTTGACGCGTGTATTTGGGGTTGGTGGATGAGGGAGAAATTTGGGGAATACCGGCATCGCTGTAAATCTTGGACGCGGGGATGGTGGTACCTGAGTTCAAGTGCCCCACCACGCCGCTGACTTTGGCATCGACCAATTTTTGTGCGGCGGCTGTCCCTTGTTTGGGATCCGCGGCATCGTCTTCTGCCACCAATTCGAACTTGACCTTCTTGCCGCCAATGCTGACGCCTTTGGCGTTCAGCTCTTCGATGGCCAAACGCGCGCCGTATTCATTGTCTTTACCCAAGTGGGCAATGGCACCACTGACAGGGCCCACGTGGCCAATTTTGACCACTTGGTCTTGCGCCAACGCTTGGCTACCGGCACAGCTCCAAGCCACCAAAGTTGCTACGGCCGTCAATTGAAGAGAGATACGCATGCAAGAACTCCTTAGGGATGAAAAACAAAGAAAAATCAGGTCGAAGTTTCTTTCAACTTCAAATCATGCCGGATGATGGAATACCCGCGATCGGCGTAGTGTTTCCAGCGCTGTCTGGCCAGCTGTCGATCCTCCTCGTCGAGGGTCACCACTTCAATCGTGCGCTCAAAGCGCTCGTAACCCGGAACCACGTGCTGGCCTAAATTCAACAACACCTGGTGATGCGGTAGCTCAGGCCCGCCATCGATTTGGGCCGCCAACACCACGGGGGATGCCAGCAACTGCTCAGCTGGACTTCCGGCGCGGCAGTGCGCCACAAACTCCAAGGGTGAAAAAGTCCACAGCAGCGTGTCGAGTGCTTGCAGCGAGGCGGGTTCGCCGGTCACCACCACGCGAGCCCCACTGCTCACCGCTTTGCGCAACAAGCGGCAGGCGTAAGCCAGCTTGTCTGGCGCGTTGAAATGGAAGGCGATTTCGGTCATGCCGCCTTTTTCTTGGCTTGGGTGGTCAGCAGGTATTGCAGCAGCAAGCCGACTGGACGCCCCGTGGCCCCTTTCGCTGCACCGCTTTTCCAAGCAGACCCAGCGATGTCCAAGTGCGCCCAAGGGTAATCTTTGGCAAAGCGTTGCAAGAACTTCGCCGCCGTGATCGAACCCCCTTCACGCCCGGCCACGTTGGCCACGTCGGCAAAGTTGGACTTGAGGCCTTCGGCATATTCCTCATCCAAGGGCAAGCGCCAGCAAGGGTCCAGGGCAGCTTCTCCCGCTGCAAATAGCGCATTGGCCAACTCATCGGAGGGCGAAAACAATCCACTGCGCACATGTCCCAAGGAAATCACGCAAGCACCTGTCAACGTGGCAATGTCAATCACTGCACGCGGCTTGAAGCGGGTCGCGTAAGTCAACGCGTCGCACAAAATCAAGCGGCCTTCGGCGTCGGTGTTGAGCACCTCAATGGTTTGGCCGCTCATGCTGGTCACCACGTCACCGGGTTTCAATGCGGTGCCATCAGGCATGTTTTCGCAGGTGGGGATCAGGCCCACCACGTTGATCGCTGGCTTCAAGTGCGAGAGCGCTTCAAACGTGCCGAGCACGCTGGCGGCGCCACACATGTCGAACTTCATCTCGTCCATGCCAGGGCCGGGTTTGAGCGAAATACCGCCTGTGTCAAAGGTGATGCCCTTGCCCAACAACACCGTAGGCGCCACCGATTTGGCGGCACCGGCGTACTGCAACACGATGAACCGCAAGGGTTCCACCGAGCCTCGGGCCACAGCAGCAAACGAGCCCATGCCGAGTTTTTCAATGTCCTTAGGCCCCAACACTTGGCAGTGGATGCCAGACTTTTTACCCAAGTCCTTGGCCACTTGGGCCAAATGCGTGGGCGTGGCGTAATTCGCAGGGCGATTGCCCCACTCTTTGGCCAAGGAGACGCCGGCCACTTGGGCACGTGCCAACTCAAACTCCGGCTTGGCGCTCTTGGTTTTTTCAGCCGTGGGCAATGCCAACACGACACGCTTCAGGCCCGAGGCTTTGGCCGAGGGTTTGGTGGCTGTGTAGACATAGCTGGCATCGGCCACGGCTTGCGCGGCGGCCTGCAAGCGGTGTTGTGACGCATCGGCCAAACACACCGTCACATGGGCGGGAGCAGCGGTTTTCAGTGACGTCACGGCCGCTGTCACAGCTTGGCGCACCACGCGCGCCGTGCCATCTCCACTGGAAACCAACAGCACGCGGGCTGCAGTCACCCCTTGCGGACGCCAAATACTCAGCAACTTGGCAGGTGACGCATCCAGATCACCGCTCTTGCGGGCATCAGAAATAAGTTGCCCCAATACGCCTTTGCTCGGCTGATCGTTGGCCGTTACCAAGATAATCAGCGCATCGGTTTTATGCGTGGCTGCAGCGTGTAAATCTAGGGTCTTGAGCTCGAAGTTCATAATTGCGGTTTTCCTCTGTCGCTGATGTTATTCCATTCCTCCATTCGCAAAGA
>JACCDY010100836.1_pt1 | contig 17042 bp, 19 predicted proteins | sample 7446391 | NCBI WGS metagenome assembly JACCDY01 (sample SAMN15323451, study PRJNA562643) | freshwater metagenome | isolation source: river surface water | place: USA:Blue River Watershed | collected 2017-08-18
CTTCTACTTGCTTTCTTAATATTGCTGAAATTTCAGCAGGTTTGATTTCCGCCATCTTACTTTATAATTTAGACACTTTTATGTGTAATAACTAATTACTAAACTCTCTTTTTAATACTTGTAATCTATTAGCAACCGAAGCATTGTATTGCTTGTCGCCTATTCTTAAAATAAATCCTCCAATAATTGATGGATCTACGTTATTTTCAATGGTAATCTTCTTATCTGAAAGGGTCGCTACTTTAGCCAAAACCTTAGCTTCTAATGCGGCATCCATTGGAATAGCTGTTGTTACTTTCGCTATTTCAATTCCGTTCATCTCGTCAGATAATTTATTGTATTCTAAAGCAATTGCTTCAAGAATCTCGAATCGTTTGTTTTCAAATAACAAATGAAACAATCCTTGTGTTACTCCATTCACACCAGAGAAAACTTCTAATAACGCTTTTTCTTTTACCTCAACAGTAGTTGTTGGGCTTTGAATAAAAGTGTTTAATTCTTCGTTTCCGTTGATTGTAGAAGCAATCAATTTCATATCGTTATTCACAGCCTCAGCTACTCCTTTTGAATTGGAGATATCTAAGATTGCTTTTGCATAACGAATTGCTGCTCTTGTACCTGCCATAATTAGTTCAGTTTTACGTCACCTAATAGTTGGTCAACTAATTTAGTTTGAGATTCTTTGTTAGACAATTCGTCTTTCAATATTTTTTCTGCAATACTTAATGACAAAGTAGCAACTTGTGATTTCAAATCAGCCATAGCTGCATTTTTTTCACTTTCGATAGCTGCTTTAGCTTGGTCAATCATTTTTTGACCTTGCTCTTGTGCTTCGTTTTTAGCATCGGCAACCATTTTCTCTTTCATTTCACGAGCGTCTTTCAACATCGCGTCACGTTCAGCTCTTGCTTCTTGAAGAATACGTTGGTTATCTGCTTGCAAGTTTTGCATTTCATTACGCGCGCTTTCAGCTGATTCCAAAGCATTTTTAATCCCTTGTTCTCTTTCGTTTACCGCATCCAAAATGGGTTTCCAAGCGAATTTTTTTAATAAGAATATTAATCCAACAAAGATGACTACTTGCCAAATAAATAAACCAAACGAAAAATCATTAATTAACTTCTCCATTATATGTAATTATAAAATTGTAAACTTTTTTTTAATTGCGTAGCGCAATTGTATCTGTTTTAATTTTTAAAAACAATAGTTACAACCAACCGTTGTAACTACTGTTTTGTGTTTTAATTAAGCAGCGAATAACGCAGCGAAACCAATACCTTCAATAAGTGCAGCTGCGATAAGCATAGCTGTTTGGATTTTTCCTGAAGCTTCTGGTTGACGTGCAATTGCGTCCATTGCTGAACCACCAATTTTACCAATACCTAAACCTGCTCCGATTACAATCAATCCTGCTCCTACAATAGTTGGAATTTGCATAATATATATATTAAAAATTAAACATTCAATTTAAGACATTTGGCAAAAGCCAATAGCCGTTTTTAATGGTGCTCAGCCCCCTCATGATGATGCTCTTCATTTCCAGCACCAAAATACAAAGCTGACAACATCGTGAAAATATACGCTTGTAAAAACGCTACTAATATTTCAAGGATAGAAAGTGCAAATGCCAATCCAAATGACAAGGTACTTCCGATCCAACTTTTAAATATAAACATCAAACCAATGATACTCATTAATACTACGTGTCCAGCCAATATGTTAGCATACAAACGAATCATTAATGAAAATGGCTTAATAACTGTTCCCAATAATTCAATTGGAGCCAAAATAAATTTCATTGGTGTTGGCACGCCTGGCATCCAGAAAATGTGTGCCCAATAATTTTTATTAGCAGAGAAAGTAGTAATTAAATACGTCAATAACGCTAAAGATGCTGTAATAGCGATGTTGCCTGTTACATTAAATCCTAGTGGAGTTAATCCTAAAATGTTCAAGAAAAACACAAAGAAAAATATGGTAAGCAAATAGCTCATGTATTTTTTGTAGTTTTTCTCTCCAATGTTTGGAATCGCAATTTCGTCTCTTACATACAAAACCAATGGCTCAAAGAAACGTCCTGCTCCTGATGCAATACCACCATTTTTAGCATACGACTTTGCCAAACGGCCGAATATTATAAACATTAAAATTGATACGAATAAAATCCCAACTACACTTTTAGTAATAGATAAATCTAAGGGTTGAACGTTTGTTGGGTGACCGTGCTCTTCAGTTAATTTTCCCGAAGCGTCTGTTTTGTATATTTTTTCGTGGTGAATTACGTAATAGTTTCCGTTGTGTTCTGCTACTTTTTCTCCGTGGTGAAATTCGCCAGAAGAAAAAACTTGCAATCCATTATCCCATAAAATAATTGGTAATGAGAAACCGTTGTGCTCGCCAGATTCTTTATCTGCGTTAAAAGTAAAGTCGTGAGCGTCAAGTAAGTGGTGATTAATAAACTCTTTTATTTCTGATTTTACATCTGTAGATTCTGTTGGAGTCGCTTCTTTTTCTTCAGTTGGGTTAGCAAAGCTTACAAAAGGAAGAATAGCTACTAAAGCTACCAGTATAAATTTAAGTGGTTTGTTTGAAATCACCATAACAGTTAAATATCTTCGTTTATTTTGGTTTCTAAAATTTAGGTGCAAAGGTACATTTTTTATTAATATTCAAAAGAATATAAAAATTATTTTTCGTCTAAATCGTCACTTCTAAAGGTCTTTTATTGTTTTTCGTTTAATATGCGTATCGTAACTAGGTTTTCAATTGCCAAAAAGACAATAAATAGCATAAAAAAATTGATTTTTTCAATTCCAGAAGTCGCCGATATGCTTTTCAAAATAGGGCGGACAAATACGAAACAAGTCATCATTTTTACAGTCGTAACTATTAAAAAAGACATCCCAACCAAATCAAAATTTTGAGAACGAACTTGGAACAAAACTACCCTAAGAACAATAGAAAATATTCCGAAAAAAAGATATAAACTCAAGAGAGAATAGGAAAAATCTTTTGTAGAAATTTCCATTAATTCAAATAAATACTGATGAACAAAATAGGAAAACGTCACTAAAGCTATCCATAGTGCAAGTCCTTTTTTTTGTTGTTGTGTGAGTGGAAAAAATTGAAAACTCAATGGGAATCGGATTTATTGATTTCGTTTACTTGACGGATCGTATTGTATAGCGCTAAAAAAACGCCGACTAACAAAACAACTTTGTGGTAATAAAAAATAGTATTGGGATGTGTTTCGTCAAGCCAACTTCCTAAATAGGAAAACAAAAAAATAATAACCCCCATCTGAATAGGAATATTAATTAGGGCTAACCATTTATTGAATGGTTTCTTGTTGTTTTTATTCTCCATTTGACGTGGTAGGTGGAATCGTTTTCATGGTGCAGGTTGCGCTAAAATCGGCGCCTGGTTCTACAGATAGCTTTCCAATCGTGACTTCGCCATAAATAGTAGCTGTGGCTTTTACATTAAGCAATTCGGCTACCTGTATTTTACCGCTATAACGCCCTTCGATGTCTGCATTTTTGCACAGAATATCTCCAACAACAATTCCGGCAGGCCCAATAACTATTTTCCCTTCACACTGAAAATTACCCGTTAATTCGCCGTCCAATCTAAAATCGGCTACCGAATAAATATTCCCTTTTATTCGGGTACCTTCAACTATTCGGTTCGTTTTTCCTAATAGATCGGTGTAGGATTTTGTTTTTTTATCAAACATAATTTACTGCTTTTTAATGGCTAGATAGCTTTCTAAGTTCTTCTTAATTTGGATCACTTTGTAATTATCGCTCGAAATGATAATTGCCGGTTGGGCAATAGTATATTGTTTATTAATCTTCATGAAGTTGATGATATCATTGGCGTAGGCCTCTGTTTTAATATTATGAAGCACAATAAAGTTTTCTTTGTCGGTGTACACATCATACGAATAGGAGCGTTGTACTATTTTCTCGTCCTCAATGAAATTTTTGATTTTTTTCTCAAATTCAATCGTCAAAGGATCAGACTGCGCGCCTACTTTAAACAGTATTTTCCAGCTTTTGGCTGTGGTGGTAAAGTCTATTTTTTCCAAAGTAGGTATTTGATTGCTGACAATGTCTTTAGCTTGTTTGCCTTCGTCGGTGTTTGGATATTGCTCGGCAACAGCTTCCAGCGCTTTTTTATAGGCAACCACCCCAAATAATTTCGCTTGGGTATTGGCTCGTAATAATTCTAATTTAGGAAGAATTGCATCGCCAGAAAACTGAATAATTGCGGTGTTTACTTTTGATAAAAGATCGACAAAATGCTCTTCTTGGAAAAGAGCATACAATTGATTGTAGGCTTTCTCAGGACTATCAATACTCAAATTATCGGTCCCGGTATTATTAATTATTTGCGCGTATCGAGAAGTTGGAAACTCAGAAACTATTCGATTTTTCATTGCCGCTGCTTTTGTAGCATCTGTAATTTGGTAAATTTTATACAAGTTGTACAAAGTTGGTAAAATCAATTTTTCTGCGGGTTGTTGTTCCAATATCTTTTCTAATTTGGTTGTTGCCAAAGCGTATTCTTTGAACTTTTCTTTATAAATGATTCCCAGTTGATAATACGCAAAATTGCGTTCCTGATTAATGCTGTCGATTACTTTTTGGTCTGTCGGAATTTGATTCAAATAATAGGCAATTGCATATTTATCATTCGTTTTTTCGGCTGTTTTTTGATTGGTATCAGCTCCAACAACTAAGTTGTCTGTCGTTGCTGAAATGCCTATGTCTCCAGTAGTGGTTGTAATTCTCCAATATCCATTCGGATTGCGTTTTCCCCAATTTTTCTTAAATTCCAATTGACCAAAAGCGGCTGTAGTGGGGGTATAAAAATAAAACGAAGAGGCGGAATTTCCAGTATTTAATTTTGGGAGATTACGAACCGGAACATTCGGTTTTAATAATGTTTGCCCCGCAGGATTACTATTCCCCGATTGTTGAAAATTAGCCATCGCTTCTTGTTGTTTTTGGGCCAATAGCTTTTGTTTTTCTTCTGCTTTTTTAAGCGATTCGATATGATTGCCAAAATACACAATGCGTTCCGAATCAGAAAGTGCAACTACTTTTAAAATGCTGTCGGTAGTGTGTGCTAATGCGTCGTACTTGATCACATCGTCCAAATTTTTTCTCAATTTTTCGATTTGGACAAACTCTCTGGTATTCTTGTCTAGCTTGACTAATGTGCTGTCGTAATATTTGGCCGCCAAAGGAAATTCGGCGCTTTTGAAATACATATTGCCTAAATTTCTATAATTAGAAACCGCCAAATAGGTATTGTCTTTTATTAATTTTAAAGAGCGATTGTAATTTTTTAAAGCCAATTCTGGATCGTTACTTTTGTCATAATACAAACCTATTTGATGGTAAATCAAATCCAAAAAAGGTCGGTTTTCACGATTTTCAACCAATTGGGTAAACATTTTTGTCAATTGCGTCCTGTCGCCATTTTGAAAATCAAACAGTTGTGCCTTTTTGGCGTAGGCCTGAATCACATATTCTCTATCTGCTTTTCGACGCATGTCAATTACAGATTGGAAACTCAATAGCGCACTGTCTCTTTTGTCTAATTCCTCGTACAACTGTCCCAAAATGAAGCGGTAACGTGCTTTTTCCGTGTTGATTGAAGTTAACTCTTGTGCCATTTTTAATTTGGCCACCGCACTGTCTTTTTCTTCCAAATTCAAAAAGGCTTCAGCCAAAACAGCGTAGGCATTAGCCACATATTGGTCTTTTAATTTAAAGTCCTTAAGCAGTTTAGATAAATTTTTGATCACCAAAGCATCGTTGCCCAAACGCATATTCGTTTTTTCGCGCCAAATCTTTGCTTCGTATATTTTATCGCTATTGGGGTGTTTGTACAAAATATAATTGAATGCATCCAATGCGGGCACAAAACGCTGACCATAATACCGAGCCTTTCCAAGCATTAAGTAGGCTTCGTCAGTTTGTTGATTGCGTTCTCTACCGCCTATGTTCATGGAATGTTTTTGAATGGCTTTAGTTGCTTTGGTTTCGGCCAAATCAAAATTAACATTTTTGGTAGTGTCATTGATCGACCCGTCAGACAACTCCATTTTTTCGACCGGCAATCGCTTCCAAAAATTATTTTTGCTTTTTGCGTTAATATCGGCAACGCCTTTATCAAAACCAATTCCTCCGTTATACAAGATGTTGTTTTGGGTAGTCATCGCGTGGTAATTGCGCGATACAAACGAATCTTTCTTAGTGGAACAGGCCACTAAAATTAGTAAGGTAATTAAACTAAGTGTATATGGAGAGCGGTTGATTTTCAATTGAAACAGTTTATAGCTTTAACTTCTATACATTAGATTTAGTATACAGAGAGGTAAAATTACGTTTCTTTTTGAAATACCGAAACTTAAACCGCGAAAAAGGCCTCGAGTTCTTTCAGCGTTTCGTCAGAAGTTACAATGTCTTTAACCACTTCACCTCTGTTTAGTGCTACAATTCTATCACACACTTCCACAGTATGTTGCAAGTCATGACTCGAAACTAAAATCGTCACTTGCGGATTTTCACTTAGTTCTTTGATTATTTTTTTTAAACGATTGACCGTAGTAGGATCTAAATTAGCAAACGGCTCGTCTAAAACTACGACTTCCGGATTGCCTATCAATGTAGCAATAATGCCTACTTTTTTCTGATTCCCTTTAGATAAATCGCGCAAATATTTTTTGTTGTTCAAAATTTCGCCGTTAAAAAACTCTTCATGTTTTGATAAAAGCGCATCTACATCTGCTTTATTTTGCCCACGTAAATCCCCAATAAAATAGAAATATTCTTCGGGAGTTAAATAACCAATTAAGAAACTTTCGTCTAAAAAAGAGGCGGTAAAGGGTTTCCAATTTTCGCTAGTATGTACCGGGATTTCGTTATTGACGATTTCGCCAGTGGTAGGTTGAATTAAATCCAAAAGCAGGCTGAAAAAGGTTGTTTTTCCCGCGCCATTATTTCCTACTAATCCAAAACTTTGTCCTTTTGGAATACTTAAGTTATCGATATGTAAAACGGTTGTTCCGTTGTATTTTTTTGAAAGTTGGTTGACTTGGATCATGGTGAATTTAGGTTATAAAGTTAAAAGTTGATGAGGTTAGAAAATGTTAAATACTACTACCCGGAAACTGAATATTAATTGTTTTGTTTGTAGGCCTGAATAGTTTTGTATTTTTCTGCTTTGTAGACTTTTTCAATTTGTGAAAAAACCCGGTCGCGTAATGCAAAACCAATTAGTCCGGCTCCTGCCACTAAAGCCAAACCTGTATTAGGACCTTCCAAATATTTGCCTAATGCATATAACAAAACAGGTAATACGATTTTAGGTAATGAAATTAAAGCCGTTTGTAAGTTGAACGCTTTTTTATCGCCAAAAGCCCCTTTGCTAGACGTTAAATCAATTGGGGTTTTAGTGTAAGCGCCCGCATACAAAACCAAATGGGAATTGATGCCTATATTATATACAGCACCCGCCAAAATAGTCAAATAGATTTCCCATCCGAGGTAGATATAAAAGGAAGATATAATGGTAGAAATTACTGTTGCAATAACAATTAACCACCATTTTGAGGTCAAATAGTTTTTGTATGAAATATTTTGGGTCATCATCAAAGGATAGTATTGACTGTCCCAACTTGGTACAAACTGTCCAAAAGTGAACAAAAAGCCTCCTGTAACAAAAATCCCCGCAAAAATTTGCATGACTTGTGGTTGAGACGGATTGTTAAAAAAGATAAACCCGTAAAACAAAAACAAAATGCTCATGCCCACCGTCGTCTTAGAACGTTTGTTTCGCTTGATTAATTTAATGTCATTTTTTAAAAAGGTCCCTAAAGTTCCAAACTGATTCAGCCAACTTAAATTTTCTGTTTTGGCAACATTCGATTTAGTAGCTAATCCAGCATCGAGATACAATTGGTTTTTAAAGAAATCATAGGTGATTTTATATAAGCCCGCAAGTAAAAGAAGTGGGACTAAAAATAATCCAGGACTGTGAAATAATGCTTCAAAAAAGGGTGCAGAATATTCCGTAATATTAAAATATCCGTAATGTTGTAATCCGCCTAAAAAAATTACAATTGCTAGTAAAATTCCGAATAAATTGTCTTTATTGCTAAACAATACATTGATGAAATTATTGATGTAGACTATCGAAAACATAGCTAAATGCCATGAAATAATACTTTCAATTGGGTAATTTTCTATGTACAACACTATAGAAAAGGGTACAAAGAAAAAAACATGCATTAGGTTAAAAAAAGACAATGCTGTTTTTCCAAGAGAAAAATGAACAATTGTGCTTTTTTTAATGGGCAAAATCAATAAAGGACGGATATTCATCACCGGGATTTTTTGCCATAAAAAACGGATTGTTAAATCAAACAGAAAATAGTAAATCAAAAAAGTATTGACTTGTATTAAAGGGTCTAGTTGGTTTTGTTTCAAACCATAATACAAACCAATTCCCATAGAGAGAAGTACAAACGAATACAATAATGCCACAATAGCCATTACAATTTTAAGGGCAAGATTGGTTCCAAAAGAGGCCGAACGGGAAAACGATTTCCATTCTAGCGAGAGAAAATGTTTAATTTGATTCACAGGTTAAGATTTTGGGTTATTAGAGAATAAAAGTATTAAAAAGTTACCAATTAATTTACAAATTCATATTCTGGATAAGTTTGTTTTAGATATTCTTGAGCTTTTTTAGGAATCTCAAAAATCACAATATAAATAGTTAAATAAATTGAAACCGTTAAAACACTTAATAGTGTCAGAATCGCATCTGTTGGAACATTAATTTTAAAAATAATTGGATTTAAAATATTGAAAAATTGGATTGGTAAAAAAACTAAAGAAATGCCGCTGCCATAGTTAAAAATCATCTTTTCAAACAACCATGTCTTGCCTGTTTTTTGACTATGCTGTTTCATTTTTCTGTTTTTTACAAATGCAAATGGAAGAATCCCAATCAACAATAACAACATTGCAGCCGGAAAGAAATAATCAAAATATTGTATTCTTAAAAAAAGAAATAGCCCTACTACTAAAGATACTGTTAGAATCACTTTAGGAACAGTAAAAAAACCTTTGAAATGTTTCCAAACCAATCGGTTGTATTTTTTACCTAAAACGGCTTGACGCTTTTCTACCACATCCATAAATCCAAAAACACCAAATTTTTTGAATTCGTTTTGTAAGATTTCTTCAAACGTTAATTTTGGATTTTCTTGCCATTCTGTCTCAATAGCGTTGGCTAAATGATCTACTAATTCCGTTTGTAAATCATAATATTCCACATAATGTTGTCGGGTAAATGTGTATAAGCGATCTATTTGAGATGGGTTGAGTTTCAAATCTGTAAAATTAATTTAGTAGGTATTGGTTTTTGATTCTATCAACTATTTTATTGTCAAGATACATTGCTGTTCCGCAAGACAAAAGTCCAATTAACCATAGACAAATAAATGGAATTAGTATAACATGGTGGTTTTGAATTTCATCTTTAAAACTTAGTATTAATTGAACTCCTAATTGAGGAAATGCCATTATTCCTGAATATGCATTAAAAAATTCCATTTCTAAAAACCTTTTCTTGTCATAAAATCTAATTTTAAACCAGTTATAAAAAGTTGGTAAGGAAAATAAAATTAACATTAAAAACAAAAAACTCATAAACTTATGTGGCTTTTCGAAGTAAAAAGAAACTTGGTAAACTAGGAACCCTAATAAAACAGACCCTATTATTTTAGGAAACTTCAAATACTCTTTTACTAATGTAAAATGTTGTTTTCTATATTGCTTTCTTAAAATTTCCGTCCTTTCGTTTTCAATTTTTTTAAAACCGTTTCTGCCAAAAAGTCTTTCGGATTGATTCATAACTTGATGAAAACTCAATTCAGGACTTTGTTCCCAAATTCGTTCCATTTCCATAACCAAATGGTCTGTGAATTCCATTTGTAATTCGTACCATTTAATGTCTTTTGAGACAACATAATGGTTTATATACTCTATTTGTGAGAGGCTAAGTTTCATGTTCTATTGAATTGGAAATATTCTTTGAAATTGTATGTGCTTCATTCCCACAAAAATGATCGAAAGTAAAAACACATAAAAACAACCTATTGTAGCTACAAATACATTTTGATTGGTTAAATCATGAGGAATACTTGGATTAACAATAAATGAGAAGAAAATAATCAGAAGCGAAAAACGACTGTCGAACAAATGCTTGTACGTAGAAGTGGTTTTAGATTTTAAATTCCACAATTTAATGAAAAGAGCAATTGCTGCTGTTATACAAAAGGCGTAAAACATTACCTCTTTGATCATACGAATAAATTCTAATTTTTCTCTTGTGTTGTCGACCAACTGAAAACTAATAATTAATAGTGTTGACGTTACTACTGCCATGATAAATTCCCGTTGAAAGTGCTTTTTTAATTTACTTTGAACTAGTTTAGGAAAATTAGGTTTAATTGAAAAAAAATCTGTTGTCAATTTGAACTCCTCGCTCCAATTGTCAAAAACCTGATTGTATGCATCTGGAAACGTTTTTTTGGTAGTATTCATTTCATATTCGATTTGTGAAGCAATATGATCTAAAACTTCTATTTTCAAATCGTCAAATTTAACTCCTTTTTTAATTAAAGTTTGATTGATGCATTCTATTTGTGAAGGGCTAAGTTTCATTTTTTTACAATTTAAATGGCTAATTTAGGTTTCACTAAGCTCTGCATGTTGCGGATAAAATCTTCTAATTCCGCAAGGCGGTTGACGGTTTCAGTGGTGCCTTTTTCGGTTAATTTATAATATTTTCGCAAGCGATTATCTACTTTTTCAACTTCTACATCGAGTAATCCTTCTGCCTCCAGTTTGTGCAACGCAGGATACAAAGCGCCTTCGGTGATTTTTAATTCTCCTAGCGTAATCGCTTTTACTTTTTGGGTGATTTCATATCCGTACATCTTACCGTTTTCTTCCAGCAACTTCATTATAATTGTGTTCAAACTTCCTTTATACAATTGGGAATTTTTCATTTTTTTTATGCTTTAAATAACATTGAATACTTTCAATAGAAAAACAAATATACATAAGAAACTTATACATAATATGTTTATGTATGTTTTTTTTAATCCAAAACTTTTAGTAATTGGGGAATCAGTGGCTAAGCGATTGCTTCGTCTTTTCTCAAAGCAATGACATGAAGCGTAATAAAATTAAAGTTGGATTTTGAAATTGATTATTTTTGAATCGCTTTGGCAAACCTGATTATTATCATTTTCTAAAAACACCCTAGTTTAGTATATTTGTCAAAAATTACAACTATGTCTTCCTTTTTAAAATTAATTATTAAAGAAGTGAAACGCGAAACCAAAGACGCCGTTTCGATTCTTTTTTCAGTTCCCGAAGAATTACAATCCCAATATACTTTTATTGCCGGTCAATACATTAACTTGAAATTGACATTGGATAATCAAGAAATCCGTCGCGCCTATTCGATTTGTTCAGCACCTCATAGTGGCGAATTACGCATTGCGGTAAAAGCGGTTTCTAACGGGCTTTTTTCGCAGTTTGCCAATACCAAGCTCAAAGCAGGTGATGTCCTTGAAGTAGGAAAACCAGAAGGAAAATTCACCTTTGAACCGCAAGCCGATCGCCAACGCAATTATGCTGCTTTTGTGGCCGGTAGCGGTATTACTCCTGCTGTTTCCATTTTGAAATCAGTTTTGCAAAACGAACCAAAAAGCACTTTTGTTTTGGTATACGGAAACAAATCTCCAGAAGAAACCATTTTCCACCAAGAATTGCACGATTTGCAATCGCAATATGTTGGACGATTGTTTGTTCAGTATGTGTATAGCCAAGCGAAAGCAGACGGAGCTTTGTCTGGACGTATAGACAAAACTACCGTGGATTATATCTTGAAAGAAAAACACGCGAGTTTGGATTTTGACAAGTTCTATTTGTGTGGACCTGAAGAAATGATCAACACCGTTTCTGATGCTTTGAAAGAAAAAAATGTTAAAGAATCGGATATCAAGTTTGAATTATTTTCTAGTTCCACTAAAGAAAACACTATCGAACAATCCTTAGATGGACATGCTCAAATTACCGTAATGGTAGATGATGAGGAAACTACTTTTGAAATGTCGGCAAAACAAACCATCTTGGATGCTGCTTTAAAACAAGGTATTGATGCTCCGTATTCTTGTCAAGGCGGAATTTGCAGTAGTTGTTTAGCGCGCGTTACTGAAGGAACTGCCGAAATGACTAAGAACTCTATTCTTTCCGAAAAAGAAGTGGCAGACGGACTGATCTTGACTTGTCAAGCGCATCCTACTTCGGCTACAATTCGAGTAGATTTTGATGATGTTTAATTTTTGCCGCAAAGGCACAAAGTCGCAAAGTTTACAATTGATATATAAAAAAACGAGAAGTGATTGCTTCTCGTTTTTTATTTTTTACTCCTAAGAACTTCTTCCATTCGTGCCACCACTTGCTCTGGCAGGATGGTACGCATGGCGTTTTCGTATCCCGCTACTCTTTTATTCCCGTACACCGAAGTAGGTAGGTTTGGGTATTGGTTTCTGTCGGAAACCAAAGCGTTGTCTAACGATTGATTAAACGGTAAAAATCCGGCAAACGGATGGGTAGCGCCCCAAAGTGTCACCACCGGAATACCCAACATGGCGGCAATATGTCCGTTGCCCGAATCCATGGATAGCATCACGTCTAGATTACTGATCAAATTTAATTCTTCTTGAAACGGTATCTTTCCCTCCATATTCAAAACATTCGTTTTGTTTCCAACGAGTGACTGCAATTGTTCTTTTTCTTTTTGGCCGCCGCCAAAGAGGAAAATAGTGCTGTTTTTATGGCTTGCCAATGCGTCAATTACTTCCTGCATTAAATCTAGCGGATACACTTTAGAATCGTATTGTGCAAATGGCGCAATCCCAATTAACCTATTGGATTGAGACACAATAGTTGCTAATTCAGTTTGGGAAATTTCTGCTTTTACAGGAAATTGAGGTCGAGACAAATCGATTGGAAAACCCAATCTTTCCAACACCAATTGGTGTCTTTCAAACATGGTGGTTAAGGGTTGGAAAATTTTATTTTCAGCACGTGTTAGTGCTTTTTTCTCAGCGCGACCTTTGTCAACAAAAGCTGTTTTTTTGCCGCTTAAAGCGAATAAAGCACGAACTACTTTGGAACGCAATACATTGTGTAAATCGGCAAAAGCATCAATGTGCAAGTGTTTCAAATCTTGAAACAATCGCCACAAACCTACAATTCCTTTGTGACGTTCTTTTTCGTCAAAAGGAAAAAAATGAAGATTCGGAATTCCATTAAAAAAAGGCTGGAAAAACGGACGTGAAATTACTGTTATTTTTAGCTCGGGATATTGGTTTGCCAACGCCCTTACAACAGGAACCGACATGGCGACATCTCCCATTGCGGAAAGTCTCATGACGGCTATATGTTGAATTTTGTGTGACAAATTATTGTCTGTAGATTACTTTTTGTTTTGGTACAGCACCGGATTCAAATCATCATCATTGTACATTTTCATTTGTTTGTACACTTTCATGAATTTATTTCCGTTTTCGATATCCGCCAACAAATCGTCAATGGCTGTCGACAAATCCGTTCTTTGTTCCAATAAAATATTGAGTTTTTCTTGGCATTTGTCTTTATGTTCTTGCGATGCATCGGGACGACTTACCTCCTCTTGCATATGGTAAATTTTCAGTGCCAAAATAGACAAACGGTCAAAAGCCCAAGCGGGACTTTCAGAGTTGATTTTAGCTTCTGGTTTGGCATTTACATGACTGTATTTTTGAAGAAAATAACTGTCAATGTATTCCACCATATCGGTACGTTCCTGATTCGAAGCGTCAATTCGTCTTTTCAAAGTCAAAGCCGCCACGGGATCAATATTCGGATCGCGAATAATATCTTCAAAATGCCATTGCACCGTATCGATCCAATTTTTTAGGTACAATAAATGCTCGAATTGGTCCTTAGGAAAAGGATTATTGATGGGTTGGTCCACGTTATCAAATTGATGATAATCTTGGATACTTTTTTCGAATACAGAATAGGCTAATTTTGAAAACATCTCTTAATAAATTGAAAGACAAAGATACTTTTTTATACATTTATAGGATGGAAAAACGATTAAAGTTTTGCCGAAATACTCAAAATAAAAAGTATGCAAATTCATCATCTGTCGAAAAATAATAGTGTTCTAAATCATTTCTTGGGTCAAATTCGCGATGTCAATATCCACAATGATAGCCTCCGTTTTAGAAAAAACATGGAGCGCATTGGTGAAATCATGGCCTATGAACTTAGCAAAAAAATGGACTATCAAGCAGTTGTAATTCCAACTCCGTTAGGAACCAAAGCAACGCAGTATATTAAATATTCATTGGTGATTTGCTCAATTCTTAGGGCAGGTTTAACACTACACAATGGGTTCTTAAACTATTTTGACGCTGCCGAAAACGGATTTATTTCGGCTTACCGCCACCATCCTAATAACGATGATTTTTTCGAAATCATAGTACAGTACCAAGCGGTTGCAGATATTACTAATAAAACGGTTGTAATTGTAGATCCAATGTTGGCTACTGGCCATTCTATAGTAGCCGTATTTAAACAATTAATGGAAAGAGGCGCTCCTGCTGAAATTCATATAGCAGTCGTGATTGCCGCGCCTGAAGGAATTGCACATTTAGAAGCGGAACTCCCTGATAATTGCCATCTTTGGATTGCTTCAATAGACGATCACCTCAACGAACACAGTTATATTGTCCCTGGATTAGGAGATGCAGGAGATTTGGCCTACGGTATAAAATTATAATTGGCCCACAAAGGAAAACAAACTACACAGCAGTACTAATCCAAACGCTATTTCTTGCTTGAATCTGGTTTGAGAATACTCAAGGTGTGCGCTTGCTAAAATGGCCAAAGGAGCGATAGTAAACACTAAATAATCACTGCTTTTATTTGCGGAAAGCACAAAAACAATAACGCCAATAAAAAAGGAAGCGACCATTTTTTTATAGGAAGTTTGTGTCATTGATGGACGATGCGATAACGAAATAAACATCGAAAACACAAAAAACAAGGCGACCGAAACATAAATTGAAAAGGCTATGTTTTGATTGGAATTCGCAAAATAATCAAGTGCTAGATCTACTTGCGTGCTTTTATTTAAATATTCCAAAGTATTGATTCCGAAAAAAGAAGTGAAAAACGCAAACAAAATTCCTACGGCAAATAAGGCAACAAAAGGCAAAACCCAATTCGTATAATCTCTTGAAACCAATAAAATAATCGAAATAAAAACTAATATCAAGAACAAAATGGCCCAAAAATGAAAAAGCGATGCTAAAATGATCCACAAAGAAGCATCAAATATTTTTTCTTTAGAGGCTTTCATGGACTGCAACGAAATCAAACGGCGCAGGGCTAATAAAACAAAAAAATTAGCCAACAAAATATTTAAATTGTTCAAAATAGAAGGGAAAAACAACAAAAGTAAGATGAAAAAAATCGCAGTATAACTGCTGTCTTTAGTCAATCCGTTGCGTTTTCCAATAAAACTGGTCAAGAAAACAGAAGCTAAAATAACTAGAAAAGTAAATCCTTTTTTTAGCAGTAAACCAACCGATGACATCCAAGAAGTATCTTGAATTTGGTAGATAAAAAAGAAAAACAACACTAAAAATACAATTAAAGCATAATTTAATGGTGTAGATTTTTTAAAAACACTTGCAATCATAAGGATATTTTATACTTTTGTCTCGGTAAATATACTACTTGTTTAAAACAAGTTCAAAAAAGATTCGTTTTCAAAATAGCTTTCTTTTTAAGGTACTTACTCAAACGCTAAATAAAACTATAATTTTATATCATTATGAAATCATTTTTCGAAGGAATTCAATTTTTATTTGTAGATGTGTTATTTGCTCCTCTTGATTTTTTAAGATCTTTAGAGTTGTCTTCATGGACTGCTGCTAATGCAATCAACTGGATCTTTATGATCATTTGTGCTGCTGCTATTGTTTATTGGATCAAACAATTACAAATTTTTGACGAAGCAGGTACTGAAAATCAAGATACTACTGCACATTCATTCTTGAAATAATAAAAAAATACTGGAAACTACTTTAAGTCGTTTCCAATATCTCTTCTAAAATACATCTTATCAAAATTGAGCTTAGCGATATTTTGGTAAGATTTTTTTATGGCCTCTTCAAAGTTATCGCCATACGAAGTCACAGTTAAAACGCGTCCTCCATTGGATACCACTTGATTGTTTTCTAATTTCGTTCCTGCGTGAAACACAATCGAATCGGTGATGTTTTCCAAACCGGAAATAACTTTTCCTTTTTCAAATTCTTCTGGATATCCTCCTGAAACCACCATAATAGTGGTAGCGCTTCTTTCGTCAACTTCTAACGCAATTTGGTCTAGCTTTTCATTGGCTACCGCCAAAAATAATTCGACTAAATCGGTTTTCAATCTTGGAATGACCACTTCGGTTTCTGGATCGCCCATTCGCACATTGTATTCAATCACGATAGGCTCTCCCTTTACATTGATTAACCCAATAAAAACAAATCCTTTGTACGGAATTCCGTCTTTTTGAAATCCAGCAATGGTTGGTTTTACAATGCGGGTTTCGATTTTTTCCATCAAAACGGCATCAACATAAGGAACCGGAGAAACTGCTCCCATTCCGCCTGTATTTAAGCCTGTATCGCCTTCGCCAATACGTTTGTAATCTTTGGCTGTTGGTAAAATTTTATAGCTCTTCCCGTCGGTCAAAACGAAACAACTCAATTCAATTCCGTCTAAGAATTCTTCGATTACTACTTTGGCGCTAGCAGATCCAAATTTTTGGTGCACCAACATATTGCGCAATTCTTCTTTGGCTTCTGCCAAATCTTGAATAATTAACAC
>JACCDY010397412.1_pt1 | contig 17042 bp, 14 predicted proteins | sample 7446391 | NCBI WGS metagenome assembly JACCDY01 (sample SAMN15323451, study PRJNA562643) | freshwater metagenome | isolation source: river surface water | place: USA:Blue River Watershed | collected 2017-08-18
AGGCTGGTTGCGGTCGTTCGATGAGTGATCGCCTGGGGCCCGCTCCCGGCCACTTCCAGTCACACGTTCGGTCAGGAAGTCGAGGTGCCAACGGCCGGTTTGAAAGTACAGCCGCCATAGGGCGACGGACGGTTGAACGCGCTGAGCGACGACTGACCTCGCTCTTCCATCGACGCGACGTTCAGAGCTGCGCGTCGGTAAGGGCGAGCGTGCTCTCGGCGCCGGCGACGACGATGTCACGTAGCGCCGGCGCTTGCACCAGCACATGTGTTGCGTAGTGACGCGCCGTCGCGACCTTGGCGGAGAGAAACGCGGCATCACCTCTGCTGGCCGCAAGTTGCGCCGCGGCCGCTTCCGCAAGGCGCGCCGACAGCCATCCGCCGATCACGGTGCCCGCCAGTTTGAGGAAGGGCACCGCACCAGCGGCACAACGCTCCGGGCTCTCGGCGCTGTTGCCGAGCAGCCAGTCGGCGGCGCCATCGAGTGCGTGCACTGCCACCTGCAGCGCCCGCCCGACCTCCACGAGTGCGCCGTCCTGCGCGTCGAGCAGCCGGAGGGCGTCGCATCCAATGCGACGAATCATCGCTTTCATCGTGCGGCCGCCGTCGCGTGCGAGCTTGCGGCCGATCAGGTCGTTCGCTTGGATTCCGGTCGTGCCCTCGTAGATCGTGGTGATGCGGGCGTCTCGCAGGTACTGGGCCGCACCCGTCTCCTCGACGTAGCCCATCCCCCCGTGCACCTGTACGCCGTCAGACGCGATCGGCACCGCGTTGTCAGTGCACCACCCTTTCACGATCGGCGTCAGCAGTTCGACGAGCGAGCGGCTGGCGACGCGCTCGGCGTGGTCCGCATGTCCTGCTGCGCGATCCATCTGGCCGGCGCAGAAGTAGGCAATCGCACGCATCGCTTCGACGTTCGCCTTCATGTCCATCAACATGCGGCGCACGTCGGGATGTCCGGCAATGGTGCGACTCGCGGCCAGCGCCGGGCGACCCTGTACGCGTTCCAGCGCATAGGCGCGGGCATGCTGATAGGCACGCTCGGAGATGCCAACTCCCTCAAGGCCGACGTTCAGCCGCGCGTGGTTCATCATCGTGAACATGCAGGCCAAGCCCTGGTGCGGCTCTCCAACCAAGTAGCCGATGGCCCCGCCACGCTCGCCGAAACTCATCGAGGCAGTGGGGCTGGCGTGGATGCCGAGCTTGTGTTCGATCGATGTGCAAGCGAGATCGTTGCGGTCACCCAGCGAGCCATCTTCGCCGATGAGGAACTTGGGGCACAAGAACAGCGAGATGCCCCTGACGCCTGGCGGGGCGTCAGGCAGCCGCGCGAGGACGAGGTGGACGATGTTCTCGGCCATGTCGTGCTCGCCCCAGGTGATGAAGATCTTGCTGCCGGTGATCCTGAAGTGGTCGCCTTCCGGTGCCGCCTTGGTGCGCAGCGCGGCGAGGTCGGAGCCGGCCTGCGGCTCGGTCAGGTTCATCGTTCCGGTCCAGCGGCCTTCGACCATCGCCGGCAGGAAACGGCGTTTGAGTTCGTCGCTGCCGTGGTGCGCAATGGCATCCACCGCGCCGAGCGTCAGCATTTGGCAGAGACTGAAAGCCATGTTGGTTGACTTCCACATCTCCAGCACTGCCGTCGATACCAGCGTTGGAAAACCCTGGCCACCCCAGTGACTCGCGGCCGGCATGGCGTTCCAGCCGTTGGCGCAGAATCTTGCGTACGCTTCACGGAAGCCTTCCGCTGAAGCGACCGAGCCTTCGCTCCAACGCGCCCCTTGAATATCGCCAGGGCGGTTCAACGGGTCGAGCACGCCTGCAGCAAATTTGGAGGCCTCTTCGAGGATGCTCTCGACCATGTCTGCCGTCATCTCCTCATGGCCGGTTTGGGCGCAGATCGAGTCGAGGCCGCCGACTTCTTTCATCACGAACAGCATCTCGCGCAGGGGCGCGTTGTAGGTCGACACTAATTGCTCCTCGAAGCGGTTCAAAACACCTACGCTGCCGGACCACCGGCACAAAGACTCTTGGCTCAGTCGATCGCACTGGCCGACTTGACCTGGGCGCGGAGCATGAACTTCTGGACCTTGCCGGTGCTTGTCTTGGGCAACTCGCCAAAAACGATGCGCTTCGGAACCTTGAAACGCGCCAGCAGCGTTCGGCAGAACTCGATGAGTTCGCCTTCGGTTGTTGAAGCGCCGCTCTTGAGTTCTACGAAGGCACAGGGCACCTCGCCCCACTTCGCGTCGGGTTGCGCCACGACCGCCGCGCTCAGCACAGCAGGGTGCCGGAACAGCGCTTCTTCGACTTCGACCGAAGAGATGTTCTCGCCGCCCGAGATGATGATGTCCTTGCTGCGATCCTTGATCTTGACGTATCCGTCCGGATGCATCACTGCCAGGTCGCCGGTGTGGAACCAGCCGCCGGCGAATGCCTCCTCGGTCGCGCCCGGGTTCTTCAGATACCCCTTCATCACCACGTTGCCGCGGAAGAAGATTTCGCCCATCGTCTCACCGTCGGCGGGCACGGGCTGCATCGTGTCCGGGTTGAGCACGACAACCGCCTGCTGCAACGGGTAGGGAACGCCCTGGCGACCATTGAGCTGCGCGCGCTCATCGGCCGGCAAGTCAGCCCAAGTCACCTGCTTGGCACAAACGGCCGCCGGCCCGTACACCTCGGTCAGGCCGTAGACATGGGTCAGTTCGATACCCGCTGCCTCGCAGCCTTCGATGACGGCAGGCGGTGGCGGTGCCCCGGCGATCAGGCCGTGGATCGTGTGCTCGATGCCCTCGCGCAGTTCCAGCGAAGCGTTGATCAGCATCGCATAGACGATCGGTGCGCCGCACATGTGGGTGACGCGGTGCTCGCGGATCAGCGTGTAGATGGCCGCGGGATCCACCCGTCGCAAGCAGACGCTCGTGCCCGCGACCAGCGCCATCGTCCACGGAAAGCACCAGCCGTTGCAGTGGAACATTGGCAGCGTCCACAGGTACAACGGGTGCTGCGGCAACTGCCAGGCGATGACGTTGTTCGCTGCGTTCAGATACGCCCCGCGATGATGCGTCACCACGCCTTTCGGATTGCCCGTCGTGCCCGAGGTGTAATTGAGCGCGATGGCATTCCACTCGTCGCTTGGACCGCTCCACGTCGCCGAAGGATCACCCTCGTCAAGGAAGGCCTCGTAGCTAATGTCGCCCAGGGCCGCTCCCGCAGGCGCACCGTCGTCGTCGACTTCGATCACGAGTGGGCGGCGCTCGCCGAGGAGGTTCAGCGCCCCGGCCACCACGCCGGAGAACTCTCTGTCGGTCAGCAGCACCTTGGCTTCGCAGTGAGTCAGCATGAACGCGATCGCGTCGGCATCCAGCCGGGTGTTCAGCGTGTTGAGCACGGCGCCGCTCGCGGGAACGCCGAAGTGCGCTTCGAACATTGCCGGCACGTTGGGCAATATTGCCGCCACGGTATCTCCAGTGCCAACACCGCGCCGGCCCAGAGCGCTGGCAAGCCGGCGACAGCGATCGAAGGTCTCGCGCCAAGTCTGGCGCTGATGGCCGTAGATCACCGCAGTGCGCTGCGGGTAGACCCAAGCCGTGCGTTCGATGAAGCTCAGCGGCGACAGCGCAACGTAGTTGGCCGCATTGCGCTCGAGGTCGGCGTCGTAGTTACTGGTTCGTATCATGACTTCTTGGCTTGTCGTTTCGTGCCTGTCCAGCGCATCACTGGCTGTTCAACTTCACCTTGCCGGCGCGATCAGCTGGCGCGAACAAGATCGGTGGTGCGTCACGCAATCAACGCCTAGCCTTGGCGCACCGCGTCGAGTTGCACGTCTTGAATGCGGACGTATTGCTGGCCGCCGTGCATATCTCGTTCCATTGCGCCGCCCTGCGGTGCGTGACGCGGAAACGAAATCTTTAGAACGTTCAAATTCGGCACTGGAAAATGCTTGACCAGCGATGCGTCGACGTCGTAAAGCGCTGCAATGGATTTCGGCTGCAGTTGTGGCGCTGCCGAATAATTCTCGTAAGCCTCTTTGTCGGAAAAAAATAGATCCAGCGTGATCCAGAACGGCCCTGCATTTTTCGACCGGACATAACGGCAGACTTCGGTGACTCTAGGCATTGCAGGTGACCTCCAAGTCGAGCATTGCTATCCTGACGAATTCGCGCCAGTCAGAAACTGCGACTACGTGATTGAGCTTGAACTCAAAGATTTGTCCACGCTCAATCTCGGCAGGGGAGAAGGGAAACGCGTAGCTCGGCATTGCGTCGGTGTCGCTGACCGGCAGATGGAAAAGCCACGGGTTGCAAGTCTTAGCGATCTGCGTAGCAAGCTCTTGCGTCTTTGCGGTCGCGACAAACAACAGGCCCAGTTCTCGGGCCGGGGCATTTTCCTGATCGACTGTGAGGCCGCACACCGCATTCCAGCCGTATGGCCTTAGCGAAATGTCGAATTGACCGGCCCGTGTGCCCATCGTCTCACTTACGCGAGCGACCAATACGCTGTGCATGCGGTCAATGAACTTATCGACATTTGCCAAGACCTTCCGATCTTGAATGCCGACCAACATGATGGTCTGGAAGCCCGAGCCCGCAGCGCCCTCAAGCTTCATCGTGTATGGCTGGACAGCGAATTGCGATCCCGTGACTCTGACGCGCCTATCGTCCAAACTTTCGTATTTGGCATCGGCGACCTTGAGAATTCCGCCCGGCTCGTGCAGTTCGAATGGGTCGCTATTCTCATAGAGCATGTGCGCCGAAACAGTGTTCTCAGTGCATCGGTTTCCATCACGAAGGGGTTCAACGTCGAAATGATCCGAACCAACACTGATCATGACCCCGCCCTCGCGCGTGCGGACCGTACAGAGCCCGCCGCATTCGGCGATCTTTCCGGCATGCCATGCTGGCCCGCTCCCCGCCCCTCGCATCAGCGGCACTGCCGCGAGCACCGCCGTGTCGGTCGTGCGCCCGCCCAGGACAATGTCCGCTCCCGCTTCGATTGCGGTAATGTACGGTTCGGGCCCCATGAGCGCGACGATGTGATCGCAGCTCCTGAACAGCTCGGGTTCGCTCGTCTCAAGCGGTGCCAGCGGCGAAACTGCCCCACGTTGAGCGAGCGAAGCGATGTCCCTTGGATCTTGCTCGGAGTAGAGCAATGCGATGCGCGGGGTGAGACCAAACTCTTCGGCTATCTCCAACGCGATGTCACGTGTCCAATCAAGGGCTTGATCGCTGCCTGAGGTTCCGCATGATCCGATGAGCAGCGGAATCTTGGCAGCTGCCTGTGCTCGCATCAATATCGTTAGGTCGCTCTTGACCGCATCGCGCGAATACTTCGCAAGACCCGTCGCAAGGTAGGCGGGGCCACTGTCGGTCGAGCCTGCATCGCAGGCGATGGCGTGTGCGCCTTGCGCAATGCCGGCGTCGACGTCGCTCTGGTCAACGCCGATCCCGAGAGCGCCGATCGGCACCAATACCTTTACGACCGTGTCGGAACGCTTTTCCATCGTGGTGCTCATTCCGGCTTGACGCCTGTATCGTTGATGATCTTCTTCCACAGGTCGTATTGCTGACTGACGAACTGTCGGAACTCCTCCGGAGTGCCCCCGTTGGGCTCGGCACCGACGTCCTCGATGGCCTGCGAGAAGCTGCCTTTCTTCAACTCAGCGTTGATCGTCTGGTTGAGAATCTTGATGACATCGGGCGGGGTGCCAACAGGTGCGAAAAGGCCCGAGAAGGTGACGGCTTCAAATCCCGGAATGCCGTCGCTCATCGGCTGCAGGTCCGGTGCGACCTTCATGGGCGACTTAGAAGTCGTTGCAATGAGCCTGATCCGCGAATCGGTTTTGTAGGGGAGCAGCACCGACGCGGCGTCGAAGGTGAAGTCCAACTGCCCACCCATCAGATCTTGAAGAACCTGGCCGCCGCCGCGATAGGGGGCGTGGGTGATGTCGAGCCTTTCTGCGAGCTTGAGGCGCTCCATCGTGACGTTGGAAGTCGAGCCAACACCAGCAGATCCATAAGTGAACTTGCCAGGGTTCTTTTTGACCAGCGCGATCATTTCCTGCAGATTCTTGACCGGCAAGGAGCTCCGAACCGCGAGAAGGAGAGAGCCCTTGTCTACCCCGCCGATCGGAATGAAGTCGCGAAGCGGGTCATAGCGAAGCTTGCCTTTGTACAGGGCAGGGCCAACGACCATCATCCCGCCCGATGCGTACAGCAGCGTGTAGCCGTCTTTCGGAGAACTTTTCAGAGCGTCAGTGGCAAGTTGCCCGTGAGCCCCTGGGCGGTTGTCGACGTAGAACGATTGTGAAAGGGCTGCTGCGAGCCGTTGGGAGACCAGCCGCGCGGTGGAATCGGTGCTCGATCCAGGAGGAAATCCAACGATGACCTTGACGGGCTTATTCGGATAGGCGCCGCCTTGCGCGAGCGAAAAGGGCGAAAAAACACCTGCAGTAGATGCCAAAAGAAGGTTGCGGCGACCGCTGTTAACGAGTTTCACACGTGTCTCCTAGGAAATAATTAAGCGCTCGTTTGCTCGATTGACTGGCATTCCAGAACGCTGCAGATGTCCTCAATCGAATCGCATGATTGAAGATTGTGCAAACGTGCGAAGGCCTGTTCAGACCCCGTTGGCGTTAGGACGCCCCGCGTGCAGTCACTGAATTTCTCCCACTGTTCAGCGGGGGTCATTGGATCGGTCGCGCCGCGGCCCAGCATGCTAGGGACACTGACAGTTCGCGAACCGCCATCGTGGGTGAGGATCTCGACCGTTGCAGCCCATGCATTGACCTCGTCGCCGGAATCATCAAGTTCAACTGGAGGGAAAGAGTCGAGCCGCACTTTTGCCATCAAGTCTTTGACTTGCGGCGTCAGATTGAAATGATCGAAATCGTCAATCCGCACCGCTCCTTCCGATAGCGCGAGAGCCACGACGTACTGCGCGGAAAACTTTCCAGCGAGACCCGTTTGCGGTTTGGGATTGTTCGTATGCGGGAGCCGGCGGCGATTCACCGTAATCTTGATTTCCTCGATTTCTGGGGCATTGAGACCTTGCTTTCTCAACTGCAAAGCGCCGCGAATTGCCGCGTGCGTACTGCCGCAGCACGGGAACTGTTTAGCCCCGACAGCATGTCGTTCCACCTCGAGGATTTCGCCCCAACCGTCCCACAGGCGCTCGGGAAACGATTTGTCGAGTCCATTGAACGCCGAGAGAAATCCCTGTGGATGTTCGATTGCCGACAGATTGGCGGTGTGTCCAGCGGCAGCAAGGCGGGCCGCAAAAAGCCCATTGCGCGCGCATTGGCCGACATGCAGCGGCTTCGTCATCGTGCCGAAGTTCGCTTTCACCCCAGACGCCAATGACGCACAGATTGAAATCGCCGCCGCTGTTTGGGAGACATCGAGCCCCATCAAGCGGGCTGCGCTGACCGCTGCGCCGAAAACGCCCAGCGTCGAGGTTGGATGCCACCCTTTCTCGTAATGCGGCCAATGCACGATCCGGCCAATCCGGCATTCGGCCTCGAAGCCCACCAGGTAGGCTTCAAGTACGTTCTTGCCGGTCGCCCCCAATTCAGCGCCCAGTGCGAAGAGCACGGGCACGAGTGGCGCCGACGGATGCCCGCCACCGGCCATTGACGCCGCCATGTCGTCGTAGTCGGCAGCATGCGCGGCGAACCCATTGAACATAGCGGCATCCAGCGTACCCACCCGCTGCCGCGTTCCCCACACGAGGGCGTTCCCAGGTGCAATCTGTCCCGCCAAGGCGGTGCGAAGAACTTGGTGCGGTGCGTCTCTCGTACCTAGCAGCGCCACGCCAATGGTGTCAGCGATGAGGCTGACACCGATGTCCTTCGTCTCGGAGGAAATGTCTTCGAGTCGAAGCGTGTTGAGTCGAGCTGCGAGTTCCAGCGCGATCGGTTCGATCTGCTGCATGCGTGCCGCCTCCGACTTAGTCCTGCGCCTTGGCCGTTTCGAAACTGTGGGACCCAGTGCGGGACGGGAATCCACCTCGCACTGCGCCTGCACGTTGGTCCTGGTAGATCGCTTGCAGCCCGGGGCTCAGCGCGCGCGTCGTCGGCATCGACAGCCACATTCTCAGCAGGTGCCGCTTGCTATCTTCTTCGTCGAAATCTTCGAATTCCGTCCGAGCGTGATAGGTGACGTGGTTGTTGAGCAGCTGAATATCGCCCGGCTCGAACATCATTCCGAAATGGAAGGTCGGGTCATTTGCGAGGCGATTGACCATGTCCAATGCCTCGCGCTGCAATGCCGTCAGCGGCGGCAGCTCGGGGAAATTCTCATGAGCCGCGATGATGTGGGGCTCGATGTAGCGGGAGGCGAATTTGCCGTCATGCTCGGTGAAGATCGGTTGGAGGTAATACGGTTTCTCGCCGGGGGCCTCCTGGCCCTTCCAGCTCCAATAGAACGGCTGGTAAAGCACATCGAGGAGGTCAGGCCGCGTCGCCGCAATTTCGTTGCGAATGGCGAGCGAACTGCAGATCATGCTGCGTCCGCCGGACTTTGCTTTTCTCAGTACGATAAGCGCGACGACGTCTGCGGTGTCGCTATGGAAAGGCAACTGCTGCTTGGACATATAGCCGCGGCCGGTCGCGCCGTTCACGTCGCTCCCGAAATTCCTGACATCACCCAGCAAATCGCCCTTGCTGCTCTGCGAGACGGCAGTGCCCAAAGCCTTGCCGATGCCCCAATACAGCAGGCGCAGATCGTCGCGGCTGTAGTTCAGAGCGGGGAGGCCGCGCAGAGCGACGACACCGCGACCGTTCTCGAGACGATCCCGCAGCTCGGTCACCAGCGAAGCGAATTCCGGCAGCTCGAAATGCTCTTGGGTCATTTCCGCAATCGGCATGCCCTTGGATTTCCACAACTTCAGCGCGCGGTCGAATTCGGCGATTTGAGACTGTGAAAGGTTAATTAGCCATTCGGACGGCTTCATATCTGCAGAACGCCAGTTCGCGGGCCCGTTATAAACGCTTTGCATATAGCTTGATCCTTGATTGAAAGAACTGCGCCTAACGGTTCGACCCGTCCGCAGTATTCGCAAGTATATCGTTGTCGACAATGATATGCGAAAGGGTTTCCCCTATTGCCGACACCTGGCATTTGCGCTGTATGTGATAGTATTCCTGTGTCGACGCAAGCTGGCGTTGGCGCCACCAAGGATTACCTGTGACCACCACGCCATCCAAGTCCGCCGCATCTGGTGAGTCCCTGTTCGACTACGTCTATAACGATCTGCGGGGCCTGATTCGGACGCACAAACTGCGCCCTGGCGATCGGCTGCGGGAAACAGAAATCTCCGAGCGACTGTCTTGCAGCCGCACGCCGATCCGCGAAGCATTGAAGCGGCTGGAGGCTGACGGTCTTGTTCGGACCGCGCCGCCGCGTGGCTACGTCGTCGTCGAACTCACCCAGCGCCGCGTCGCCGAGCTGTATGCGTTACGGGAGGTGCTGGTCGGCGTTGCTGCTCGGTCTGCTGCAGAGCAGGCGTCGTCGCTGGAGATTCAAAGCATGCAGCACGTTGTGGATCGCATGCTGAAAGCCGCGGACATTGCGGAGTCGGTCGAACTCAACCGGACGCTGTCGGAAACGATCGTTTCGGCGGCTCGGAACGAGTTCTTGAGCAAGGTTCTGGACTCACTCGACGGCGTCGTCGAACTGCTGAATGGATCGACATACACTGCTTACCCCGAGCGAAGGTTCGAGGCAGCTAGAGCGCATGAACTGACGATCTCAGCGATCAGCCGCCGTGATGCAGTGGCGGCTGAAGAAGCCGCTCGGGCCTACGTCCGCGAATCGGCGAAGGTCCGCATCGCGATGCTGTTCGGGGACTTGCGAAAGGAAGCGCCGAAAACTCTGCAGGCCGCCTAGACGAATGGGAGGGACTTCCCGTCTCGAGGCCGCAGCTCCGCGCGCCTCGTTGTTGCGCCAGTCTGGGCGCGGCGCTCATTGCGCCGGCGGCCTTGACTCCTGCGTCTCCGCCTGCTTCTGCTCGAAGCGGTAACCGAGATCGACCTACGCGTTCTCCAGCAGGCCGAATGGAAGGCTGGTGAGCGCTGAACCGGACGGCGATGTTGAATTAATGCACCTGGGAGCCCGCCAACGTGCGCGCTGAGCCGGGCTTCCTCTCCAGGAGCCTATGGGGCCTCCAACCGTCGGCTCTGCAGCGGCGAGATTGGGGCAACGGATGTCGCCAGAGGGTCTGCGGTGTGAGTACACGATCGTCAGATGCAGTCGTTCAGCCGGGGACCCTCCCGTTCGATGCTGGTCACCTGCGAACGACTGCTGTCGCTGTCGCTGACTTCTCGACGGAGTGAGCGAAGGTCAAGTTCCAAGGTAGACCGGTCGCTCGCTGGAAAAAGACGCCGCCGGCTCCTATGGGTCGGCTCCAGCCAATGAGGTGAAGGTCCACGACCGGCCGCTTTCGCTGCACTCCCGCCATGCGTCACCGCGAAGTCATCTATAGGCTGATGGCGGTCGCAAACAGCTTGGCAGCTGACTGACCGTGGGAGCGACAATCGGTCAGTCGCTGACCGAGGGCTCAATGGACCGCTCTACCGTCAAGACCCGCCGTTCGGCCAGGAGAGACGAGTGGACGCCGCATGAACGACTGCTTTGGCTGGGTCTGACAGGAGCTCTCGACCCATTGCTGTCCTTGGATGCAGTTTCCCGAACGGCCGCTCCTTGCAGAGCCCCAGCTTCTTGATGCCGTGGCGGTCAATGCCGTTTCGATGCGTTCAGTCAACCTGGTCCGGCCAATGGCCTTCGATGCTGTAGCGAGTCCATGCTGTGATGCGTCAAAGCCGTGGACCGTCAGCTTCACTGCAGCAGAGCGAATGGCGCGTCGGGCGCCCTCTGACGGATCAGACGCGCAGCGCACCTCCACAAGAGCTCCTCTGTTTCAATAAGCGCAGAAAGCCAGATCGTTTCGATCCTCAAGGAGGACGAGATGGGCGCCAAGGTCGGCGAGACCAGCCGCAAGCACGGCGTGAGGGAGCCGACCCACTACAAGTGGAAAAGGCCGTACTCGGGCATGGAGGTCATGCACCCGCAGCTACGGGAATGCGGGACGAGAACGCCAGGCTCGAGCGGATGTTCCCAGATTTGGCGCTGAGATGGCTTGGGGCTGCTGCACGCCAGTGCTCGTCACCAAGGCCAGCCTTGGGGCAACACGAAGCTGTGGCGCGTGTACTGCGAATTGCGGCTGAACCTGCCGGGTCGTGGCAAGAAGCGCCTGCCTGCGCGCATCGAACAGCCCTTGGAAGCGGCAGTCCGGCCGAACCGAGGTACTGGACTGCTACCTCTTCGAGTCGTTGCTCGAATTGAGCGAGATGACGGCCGATTGGCGGCACCGATACAACTACCACGGCCCACATGAAGCATAGGGTCGCACCCCACACGGTCGAATACCGTGTGAACCAATTCCCCAGCCTCTACTTCTGACTGGATCAGGAAATCGAGGTGGCTTCAACCCTCAAACCAATCGCACAGCCGATTGATCCTCTCCAGCGTGTCGCTGTGGTTCACTGTATGGCTCGTTGATGGCATGAACTCTTCTTGAACCAGTGTCGCCTCTATACCGACGGCCGCCGACAAACGATTCACGGAGTCCTGCCTGAAGGAGGTCTCTTGTTGGGTTTCAACGCGCGCGGGGTCTTCAAGTTGGCGACCGTGCTCGCCACCGAGTAACGCATGCAACTCGCGCAACTCGCTGATCAGATACCGTGCCGCGTGGCAAGACACGAGGAGGTCGCCGTTGGGCTGTCGCTGTAGAGGGGGCGGGCGCATGGCGTCAGTATGGACCTGCCTGGCTGGATGACCTAGGTTTTTTTTGGTTGAGAAGACAATGACAAATGCGGTTCCACTGATTGCTCGTCCACGGTGGATGGGATGATGGCCAATGCAACGTGGAAAGTCCGTGGAAATGTGGGTTCTCTCACTCGACACAACCTATTGAACCTTCACGGCTAGCACCTCGCCGCGAAACCGGCACCAGTTGCGCAGCATTGAGTTGACTCAACCTCATGCGCTGGCGACCTGAACGTCAACGTCACGCAGGGGCGCAGTGCCGAAAAACTGTCGAAGCCCGATTGACGTACGGCGCATAGCGTGTACGCTGACAGTCATCCCCTATGGATAGGAGCGGGCCATGTCGTACATACACGCGGTCATATGGATTGACCACCGCGAGGCGCACATCATTCAATTCGACACGAATGAGCGGTCGCTGGTGAAAATTGAAAAGGACCCAAAAGCGGCACACCTGCATCACCATCGAGGAACCTTGGGAAGTGGCAAGGCCGTCACCAGCACGGCGTATCTCAAGGCGGTCATCGACGATGTGGCAGACGCCAAGGAAGTTCTGGTCGTGGGACCAGGATCTGCCAAGCTCGAATTGCTCAAATACGCGCAGCAGAACGCCCCCGCGATCGCCGAAAAGATCCTGGGCGTAGAGACCGTGGACCATCCGACCGATCCCCAGTTGCTGGCGTACGCCAAAAAGTGCTTCCTGAAGATCGACAACCTGGTTGGCGATGATTTCTGATTTCGACGCTGTCTGACGCAAGAGCCGGATCCTGGCCTCGGGCCTGGCTTCTTTCCAGCGTGTTGCCAAGACATGGCCTGCTGCTTGCGCATAGCGCGGTTCGCGCCAGCGCGCAGGTGCCAACGTCTCACGCGTGCGCCTCGCCCTGGCGCGCTCCCGTCCTCACCACTTGCCCGGGCTTGATGTGTGGGTCCAACTCACCACGACGGGCGTTGAATTGGGGCGCCGCCCAGGCGTGATGGCCACACCAAGTTCGTTGCCGGCTTCGCCAGGGCTTTTGCAAGGTCATGGTGCAGGGTCTGGATCAAGATCTCCCCAGTCCACGGCGACCACTGCTCACCCATCGATAAAACCCCTGTTTGGCCAATTCCACCATGCAGAGGTAGCCCAGCACCATGGCCGCCAGGACGGCATAGAAGGAAGCCGGTGGCGGCACGAATCCAAAGTAGGTGCCGATCGCCGTAGAAGGCAAGGCAACAGCCACGACCACCACGGCCGCGCGCCTTGAGGGCCCGGATCACCCGCACGATCAGGAAATGGGTCGCCTCCTCGGTAAAGGCGGACACGGCGCTGGCGACGAGCAGGATCAACATCAAGGGGTTCTTGAAGCGCGCCAGGTACTGGGCCTGCGGCGGCGTTTCGGATGGTGCTTAGGGCGGCCGGGTCGGGTTGGGGGGCTCGGCCATCACATGCTTTTGTTGGGAGGGCCTGGGCTAAATCGCTGGTCAATGGGCCAGCACGAAATCCACGAATCCGCGCTCGACCGAGGTGAGCACCAATCGCACTCTGACTTTCTGGCCGACCTTGACGGCCGGCAGGTCGCCCTTGAGGCGACCCTCGACTGGCGGGGTCAGGATCCGTACCCAGGTGCCCTTGTCCCCGGTACCTGTGACCAGCGCATCGAAGCGCCGGCCAATCTGGTCGTGCAGCAACAGCGCCGCCTCCGACTTGCGCATCTGCCGCTCTACCTTCTGCGCGGCGTCCTCCTGCGCGGTGCAGTGAGCAGCCAGCGTGTCGAGCTCCTCATCGCCGTAGGGCGCTGGGCTGCTGGCCAGGGCCGCCTTGAGCAGGCGCAGGGTCACCAAGTCGGGGTAGCGCCGGTTGGGTGCCGTCGAGTGCATGTAGTCGCGCACGGCCAGTCCGAAATGCCCGACCGGCGGCTCCTGGGGACGCTCGACCACGTACTCACCGGAGCCCATGAGCTTGACGATCACCAACGACAGGTCGGGAAAGCGCAGCGGGTCTGCCTTGTGCTGAGCGGCCAGGAATGCTTCCAGGGCCTGGCCGTCGGGCTCGCTGGGCAAGCTGGCCCCCCGCTCCTGCGCCACCTCCACGATACGCAGCCACCGCTGGGGCGAGCGCACCACACGACGCAGCGAGGGACTGCCCTGGGATGCCAGGAAGCGCGCGGTGCAGCCGTTGGTAGCGATCATCAATTCCTCGATCAATTGCCGGGCGCGGTTTTGCGGCTGCTGGCGGATGTCGGTGATCCGGTCCCCGTCGAACATGGCCCTCGGCTGGAAGGTCTCGAACTCCAGCGAGCCTTGCGCACGCCGCAGCACCCGCAGCTTCTGGGCCAGTTCGTCTTGCAGGCGCAGTTGCGCGCTCATGCCCTCAGCACGGCGTGCAGGCTCGGGCAGATCGGCCTTGCCCTCGATCCAGTCGGAGATGGCGTCATAGGCGAGCTTGGCCTTGTTGCGCACGGCGGCCCGGTAGATGGATGACGCGATCAAGATGCCGTCGTCGCTGAAGTCCATCTGGCTGACCAGCGCCAGGCGCTCCTGCTCCAGGTTGAGCGAGGTCAGGTCGGTACACAGCCGCTCGGGGAGCATCGGAAAGATGCGCGCCGAGGTGTAGACCGATGTGGTGTTCTGGCGAGCGTGCTCGTCGATGGCCGATCCCTTCTTCACCAGCGCGTCGACATCGGCCACCGCCACGAACACGCGCGTCGCCCCGTGCGCCAGGGGCTCGATCGCGGTGAGCTGGTCGAGGTCCAGCGAATCGTCATTGTCGATCGAGCACCAGGGCAGGCCTGTAAGGTCGCGGATACTGGCATCGGCCTCCCGCGCCGGCCCCGTGAGCTGTGATAACTGCTGGATTACCGCCTCTGGAAACTCGGGCTCCAGCCCCCGGCTGAACATTGCCCAGGTGGCAATGGTTGACAGGTCGGCTCGCTGGTTGGACAACATCGCTGGCATGAAGCTCAAGCCTCCTGGGGGAACATGCCCCCCCTTGGCGCATCCAAAATGCTCGGGAATCCCACACATGGTGCACCTAAAGCGCTGTTTGTGCACCCCCCCATTGCGGGCGGGATGGGCCAGCGCCTGCCGTCGTGGAAACCGTAGGCAATGTCGCCCGCCACGAACCGTGGGACAAAGGGAAGATCGTCGGCCAGGAGCCGACTTGAGGTTCGGGAAAATTCAGCCTATCCAATGAAAAAAGAAAACGGGCAGCCGTTGCTGCCCGTCCTGCGTGATCCCATCGGGCCGCAGCCAGTGATTGCGGCATCTTCATTCAAGTTGGTTTATTTGATGAACCGGATCTTTTGGTTGATTCGCTCCAAGATCGGCTTCTTCTTTTCGTTGAAGACCTTCTTGTTCTCCTCGATCAGGTTGCGGCCCTTGGTGTCGATGGAGATGATGAGCGGGCCAAAATCCCTCACTCGGTTGATCCAGAGTGTCTCGGGCATGCCCAGGTCTGTCCACTCGGCGCCCTCGATCTTCTCGACCTTGGTGGCAGCCAGCACGGCGCAGCCGCCCGGGAAGATCGCATGCACGGCCTTGTTCTCAACGCAGCCAGCCTGGGTTTCCTCGCCCATGCCGCCCTTGCCGACGATCAGCTTGACGCCGGTCTGCTTGATGAAGTCCTTCTCGAACTTCTCCATGCGCATGCTGGTGGTCGGGCCGATGGACACCATCTCGTACTCGCCGTCTTCTTTCTGGCGCACGATGGGACCAGCATGGAAGATTGCTCCGCCCTTGAGGTCCACGGGCAACTCGCGGCCCAGCTCGATCAGGCGGCGGTGCGCCACGTCGCGGCAGGTGACCAGGGTGCCGGTCAGGTAGACCACGTCGCCAGCGTTCAGCGACTCCAGGTCTTCGTCCTTGATGGGGGTGGTCAACGTCTTTTTCACAGCTTGAATCCTTCGTGCGAGATCACTTCATAAGACAGGTCGGCGTTGATCTTGATCTTGCCGCGACGGTGTGCCCAGCAGCCGGTGGAAACGGCCACACCGATGGTCGAGGGGTGGCGAGCGGATGACTCGATGTTCACGCCCATCACGCTGTTGTTGCCGGTCAGGCCCTGCGGGCCCAGACCCAGCTCGTTGAGACCTTCGGTCAGCAACTCTTCCATCATGGCGGCGTTGTCATTGCCGTGGCGCGAATTGACGGGGCGCAGGATGGCCTTCTTGGAAAGCCGCGCAGCCGTCTCGGCCGAGGTGGACACACCCACACCCACCAGCAGCGGGGGGCAGGCGTTCACGCCACGCGAGGTGATGACATCGAACACGAACTCGGCCACACCTTCGTAACCTTGACCGGGCATCAGCACCTTGGCTGCGCCGGGCAGCGTGCAGCCACCGCCGGCCATGTACACGTCGATGATGACGCTGTCACTGTCGGGCACGATCTCCCAGTCCAGCCATGGGATCTTGGAGCCGGTGTTGGTGCCGGTGTTTTTCTCAACAAAAGTCTCCACGGCGTTGTGGCGCAGCGGGCCTTCGTGCGTGGCGGTCTGGGTTGCACCCAGCAGGATTTCTTCCAGCTCGCCCAGCAGGGGGAACTTGGCGCCTGCGGTCAGGAAGTACTGGATCACGCCAGTGTCTTGGCAGCTGGGGCGATTGAGCTTGTCGGCCTGCTCCTGGTTCTCGCGCATCGACTCGTAGACCTCCTTGGCCAGGAAGTTCACTTCCTGCGTCCGCAGTTCGCCGAGTTTTTGCGTCACATCTGTCGGCAGACGCTTGCCAATGTAGGCGGTGAATTTGCCTACCAGGTCGGTCAGGTCAGCGACGGCTGCTTGCTTGTCCATGAATATTTCTCCTTGTGTAGAGGAAGGTGATCAGTCGATGGTGACCTTGCCCACCTTGACAAGGTTGGCGAACTTCTCGGTCTCATCGTGAATTTGCTTTGCCATCTCTTCGGGCTTGTTGCCAATCGGCTCGGCGCCAATGTCGGCCATCTGCTTCTTGAATTCCGGCGATTGGATGATCTTTACCAACTCGGTGTTCAGCCGGGCCACCACAGCTTTCGGCGTTGCCGCAGGTGCGAGCAAACCGAACCAAGTGCCAATGGCCACATTTGGCACACCGGCCTCTTGCAGGGTGGGCACGTTGGGCAGCGCGGACGAGCGCTTGGCGGTTGTCACGGCAAGGGCGCGCAGCTTGCCTTCCTTGATGAAGGGAAGCACGGGGGTGATGGTGTCGAACGACATGTCCACTTGCCCGCCCAGCAAGTCGGTGGTCAGCGGCGCGCTGCCTTTGTAAGG
>JACCDY010133694.1_pt1 | contig 17034 bp, 17 predicted proteins | sample 7446391 | NCBI WGS metagenome assembly JACCDY01 (sample SAMN15323451, study PRJNA562643) | freshwater metagenome | isolation source: river surface water | place: USA:Blue River Watershed | collected 2017-08-18
CCCCGCCGAGTTGCTCTTCTTTCCAAGGGCGAAGAGGCTCAAGGCTGTGGGCGGTAATCAGATGAGGAATCTTGTGCATCTTTGATGCCACTTGACCGGTGAAGTTGGCGTACCAGGTGTGTGAGTGAACGAGGTCTGCCCCTGCGATGTCCTCGACCATCGCGAGGTCGGTCACCATGGTTTGAAGAGCTGCGTTTGCACCGTTGAAAGATTCCGGATGCGCGTACGCCGTGGTGTCCTCTTCATTGCGATTAGCGCCGAAACAACGCACCTGTACTTCGATGTCTTTTCGCAGAACTTTAACCAACTCGGCCACGTGAACACCTGCCCCACCGTAGATCGCAGGTGGATATTCTTTGCTGATTAGATCGATGCGCATGTCACAACATTACTAAGGCGGTACCGCAGGGGGCATTTAGGCAATAACATTTGGCTATGAGTAAGCAACAGCGAATCTTCGGTATGGTGCTCGCGGGTGGCGAGGGAAAACGCCTCATGCCCTTAACAGCAGACCGTGCCAAGCCGGCAGTGCCATTCGGTGGGTCATACCGACTGATTGACTTCGCGCTGTCAAACCTCATCAACTCAGGTCTTCGCCGAATCGTGGTTCTGACCCAGTACAAATCACACTCACTTGACCGCCACATTTCACAGACCTGGCGCATGTCTCCGCTGCTCGGTGCGTATGTAGCCTCTGTTCCTGCTCAGCAGAGGCTTGGTAAAAGATGGTTCAGCGGCAGCGCTGACGCCATTTTGCAGAGCATGAACTTATTGAGTGACGAGCGACCAGACATCGTTGTTGTCGTTGGCGCAGATCACGTTTATCGCATGGACTTCGAGCAGATGATTCAGGCACACATCGAGTCGGGTAAGGGTGTAACAGTCGCTGCGATTCGTCAGCCCATTTCGTTGGCCAACCAGTTCGGAGTCATTGAGGTAGATCCAAAGAACCCGAAAAAGATTGCGGCGTTTAGAGAAAAGCCTTCTAACCCGATTGGTTTGCCCGACTCCCCCAATGAGGTTTTGGCATCTATGGGCAACTATGTTTTCAGCGCTACTGCCCTAATTGAAGCCATTGAAGTCGATGGCGAACTAACCGAGTCAAGTCACGACATGGGTGGCGACATCGTGCCATACATGGTTGCTCGCGATGACGCAGCTGTTTACGACTTCACCTACAACCAGATTCCAGGTTCAACCGAGCGCGACCACAGCTATTGGCGCGACGTAGGAACAATCGATTCTTATTACGATGCACACATGGACTTGATCTCGGTCATGCCGGTGTTCAATCTTTACAACACCGAGTGGCCGATCTTCACTCAACAGATCAACTTGCCGCCAGCCAAGTTTGTGCACGACGGTGAAGGCAACCAGGGGCGCACGACCGACTCGATTGTTTCGCTAGGCACAGTGGTGTCGGGCGGAATCGTCGAACGATCAGTGCTCTCGCCTTGGGTCAAGGTGAACTCACACGCACTTGTGACCGACTCGGTGCTACTTGATGGCGTACAGGTGGGTCGAAACGCAACCGTGCGACGATCAATTCTTGATAAGGGTGTTGTGGTTACTGATGGCGCCATGATTGGTGTTGACCGCCAGCGCGACATCGACCGCGGCTTCACCGTCACCGAGTCTGGTCTGACTGTGGTTGGTAAAGGCGTAGTAGTCAATCCGTGAGTCGTTTTTTAGTCGTCTTTGATGTTGACTCAACCCTCATTCAAGATGAAGTCATTGAGCTTTTGGCCGAAGAAGCCGGCAAGAGAACCGAAGTAGCGGCGATAACCGATGCCGCTATGCGTGGTGAGTTAGATTTCTCTGAATCGCTAAAGGCGAGAGTAGCAACCCTCGCGGGCTTACCCGAGTCGGTCATCCAAGCCACTTTCGATCGGGTTCGCCTAACACCGGGTGCCGAGCAGCTAATCGCCCACATTCACTCGATCGGCGGGCTGGTTGGCGCTGTCTCTGGCGGTTTTACTCAAATTCTTAGCCCTCTCGCCGAACGCTTGAAGATCGATTTTCACCTGGCCAATCAACTCGGGGTCTCTGACGCGGCACTAACCGGACTGGTCTACGGACCGATTATTGACAAGAGCGCTAAGGCTGCTGCACTAAAACAGTGGGCTGAGCAATCGGGTGTTTCAACCGAAAACACAACCGCTGTAGGTGACGGAGCCAACGACCTACAGATGATGAGCACCGCTGGTCTCGGAGTTGCATTCAACGCAAAGCCAATTGTTCGCGAAAACGCGAATCTCGTCGTTGAACTTGCCGATTTGTCAGAGCTCATTCCACTCTTTAGATAAGAAAAGAGGCCACCGACGAATCGGAGGCCTCTTTTTCTTATTTGAACTATGCGCCGGTTGAGTGCAATCCGCCGTCAACGTGAACAATCTCACCAGTGGTCTTAGGGAACCAGTCGCTAAGAAGACCTACGATTCCGCGGGCGGCAGGCTCGGTGTCGCTTAGAACCCACTCAAGTGGTGAGCGCTCGACCCAGAGGTCTTCCATCGTTGAGAAACCAGGGATTCCCTTGGCAGCGGTGGTGCGAAGAGGACCAGCCGAGATTAGGTTCACGCGAATGTCTTCTGGGCCTAGGTAACGAGCTAGGTAGCGCGCGGTTGACTCGAAGGCAGCCTTTGCGACGCCCATCCAGTCGTAAACCGGCCAAGATACTGTGGCATCGAAGGTTAGACCAACAACCGAAGAGCCCTTGGCTAGCAATGGTTTGGCTGCCATGGTGATTGACTTCAGCGAGTAAGCCGAAACCTGCACGGCGGTTGAGACGTCTTCCCACTCGGTTGACAAGAAGTTGCCACCAAGAGCGGTTTGCGGAGCAAAAGCGATTGCGTGCACAATGCCGTCAAGGTGAGGCAGGTGCTCTTTGACGCGTGACTCGAGAGCTGCAAGGTCGTCTGCGTTGGTTGCGTCAAGCTCGATCACGGCAGCTGGCTTCGGAAGGCGCTCTGCGATTTTGGTTGTGATCGGCAGCATGCGACCAAAAGATGAAAGTACGATTTCGGCACCCTGCTCTTGAGCAAGTTTTGCAACCGTGAATGCGATCGACGCTTCGGTTAGTACGCCGGTGATTAGAAGTTTCTTGCCTTCTAGAATGCCCATGTTGTTCCTTTTAGTCGTGTTGTCTCAAGTTTGCCAGAGTTATCGGCGAATGGTTGGTATTAGTGGCCCATGCCTAGACCGCCATCAACAGGAATGACAGCGCCAGAAATGTATGCCGCGTCGTCAGAAGCTAGCCAGGTCACTACTTTTGCCACTTCTTCAGGCGAAGCAAAGCGCCCCGCTGGAATGTTTTTCTTGTACTGAGCGATGGTCTCTTCTGGCAAAACCGAGGTCATGTCGGTGTCGATGAAGCCTGGGGCGACCACGTTCGCCGTGATGCCGCGCCCAGCTAGCTCACGTGTGAGTGAACGGGCCATGCCAACAAGGCCTGATTTGGCAGCAGAGTAGTTGACCTGGCCGGCACTACCAAGCAGCGCAACAACGCTACCGATGAAAATCACGCGACCGAACTTGGCCTTCATCATTCCCTTGGTGGCTCTACGAAGAACTCTGAACGAGCCGGTCAGGTTGGTGTCGAGCACTTCTTCGAATTGTTCATCCGTCATGCGCATAAGAAGTGTGTCTCGTGTGATGCCGGCGTTGGCTACAAGCACCTCTACCGGCCCTAGCTTCTCTTCGATCTCGGCAAATGCAGCATCAAGTGATTCGGCGTTGGTCACGTCGGCAACAACGCTCAGAGCGCCTGCAGGCCCTTCGCCGCTGCGTACCGTGACTGCAACGCGGTGCCCAGCTGCGACAAATTCTTCGGCAATGGCGCGCCCGATTCCGCGGTTTCCGCCGGTAATCAGTACAGTTCTTGGAGTGGTCATTTCTTAGCCTTCTCTAGTGGGAATAGTGCCACAGCGTTGGGGTTTGAACTCATTGAAGTCTAAACCCTGAGGCTTTTTTCAAGCGGTAACCTCTCGAGAGAACATCCATGGCGAAAGCTCAAAGCGTCACCACATTAGGTGAGTCACCCGAGGCTGATCGCAAGCGCAGAATGATTCGCTACTCCATTGCGATGACCATACGCGTGATCTGTCTGATCGTTGGAATGTTCGTGCAGGGCTGGTTCATGTGGGTTTGTTTCGCTGGCGCTATTTTTCTTCCTTACTTCGCCGTAATCCTTGCTAATGCGAATTCAAGCGGAAATACCCCGAAGGGGCAGGCCGTTATCGAAGCGCCCACGCTCGCGATTGGGGCCGACGCCTTTCGTGAAGCCGGCAAGAAGTAGTTCTTAGGCGAATGAACGAGCAACAGTGTTCAAGGCGCGGATGCTCCGCCGACGCATCCGCTTTCATCGAGTGGGCCAACCCGAAGATACATTTCGACGGACGCGTGAAGGTTTGGGCCGCGTGCGCGGAACACCAAGAGTTTCTGGTTGACTATTTGAGCGCTCGAGGTTTCTTTTTGCGCGTTAGAGACTGATGACTTATTTGGCTGAATCATGGAAGCGCTGGCTGGTCTGGCTAGTGCTGGTCATAGTGTTCGCCACGGCTTGTGTGTTTCTCAGCGAGTGGCAGTTTGAGCGACGAGCTGCCCGAGTAGCCGAGATCGAGCTCGTGCAGCAAAACTTCGACAAGCCGGCTGAGGCGATCGCGGCTGTTGACTTGACTGCAAAAGAAAGCAAATGGACTCCGGTGCGTGTTACTGGTGAGTACCTAAACGAAGACCAGGTGTTGGTTCGCAATCGCCCAAGAAGTGGCCAGCCAGGGTTTGAAACCGTGGTTCCGTTTCGCACTAGTGATGGGCAGATTTTTGCCGTGAGCCGCGGCTGGTTGCCAACAGGAAACCTTCAGGACTCCCCCGACGTTGTGCCGCTGCCAAGCGAAGTGTCGCAAGAAATCGTTGCCAGACTTGTTCCAGGTGAGCGTGAGCTCGACCGTGGCGCACCGGCGGGCCAAGTAGCCTCCATGAACCTCGCCGAAATTGCAGCCGAGACCGGCCTGGAGCTGAACCAGCAGTGGTACCTGAGGCTTTCGTCAGAGCAAGAGCCGGCCGATCAGGCGGTAAAGCTACTCAGACCGACGACCGATGAAGGCAATCACCTCTCGTACGCCATTCAGTGGCTCATCTTTGGAGTACTCGCGTTTATCACTTTGGTGTTTACCGTTCGCAAGGAATACGACTTCTACCGGTCAAAGAACGACCCGAATTATGTGCCGAAAGTGCGCAAGAAAACTCGCGCTGAGTTTGATCAAGAGGCCGAAGATTCGGTTGCCTAGGCTCGCTCTACGAGAGCGTGATTAGGTCTAGGTAGCCGTCGTTCCAAATGTCTTCAACGCCGTCTGGCAGAATCAGAACTCGCTCCGGGTTCAGTGCCGACACAGCGCCTTCGTCGTGAGATACCAGAACGACCGCTCCTGTAAAGGTGGCCAAGGCGCGCAAAATTTCTTCACGGCTAGCTGGGTCTAAGTTGTTGGTTGGCTCGTCGAGCAAGAGCACGTTGGCTGAAGAAACCACAAGTGACGCCAAGGCGAGGCGAGTCTTTTCTCCACCACTCAAAACGCCTGCCGGCTTATTTACATCGTCACCGCTGAACAAGAACGAGCCGAGCACTTTGCGTGCATCCACGTCGGTAAGTTGAGGTGCTGCCCGTTGCATGTTCTCAAGAACAGTGCGCGAAACATCCAAGGTTTCATGCTCTTGCGCGTAGTAGCCAACTTTGAGTCCGTGGCCAGGCTCAACAGCTCCGGTGTCGGGCTTGTCTAGACCGGCAAGCATTCGAAGCAACGTTGTTTTGCCAGCACCGTTGAGGCCGAGCACAACGACCTTAGATCCCTTGTCGATAGCAAGGTCAACAGCGGTGAAAATCTCTAGCGAACCATAAGACTTCGAAAGGTTCGAGGCCATGAGAGGGGTCTTGCCGCACGGCGCCGGGTCAGGAAAACGAATCTTGGCGACTCTGTCTTGCTCGCGAACTTCGTCGAGATTCGAGAGCAGTCTTTCGGCGCGGCGAAGCATCTGCTGCGCGGCAACGGCCTTGGTTGCCTTTGCGCCGAACTTAGCTGCCTGTAGTTGAAGTTGCGATGCTTTCTTCTCGGCGTTGGTGCGTTCACGTTTGCGCCGCTCTTCGTCAGCCTCGCGCTGCTTTAGGTATTGCTTCCATCCCATGTTGTAAACATCGATGACGGTGCGCATGGCATCAAGGTAGAAAATTCGGTTTACCGTCTCACCGATAAGTTCCACATCGTGGCTGATCACAATCAACCCACCCTGATATGACTTCAAGAAGTCGCGCAGCCAAATCACTGAGTCGGCATCTAGGTGGTTTGTAGGCTCATCCAAAATCATTGACTGTGCGTCAGAAAAGAGGATGCGCGCTAGTTCGATTCGACGGCGTTGACCACCGCTCAAGGTTTTCAGGGGCTGGTTGAGAATGTGTTCTTTGAGACCTAGGTTGCTTGCAATAGCTTCGGCTTCGGCTTCGGCGGCATAGCCACCCGCCGCATTGAAGCGCTCTTCAGCGTTTGCGTACCTGCGCATGGCTGACTGGTAGACAGCCTCATCTACCGAGCCCATATCTTCAGATGCCTTCGTCATCTGGGCAACAAGATCGCCGAGACCGCGGGCATTGAGAATTCGGGTCCTGGCAAGTTCTTCTGGGTCGCCACTGCGAGGGTCTTGGGGTAGGTAACCTATTTCGCCGCTGGTCTCAACAAAGCCTGCTGATGCCTGGCCGTCTCCGGCGAGAATCTTGGTCAGGGTGGTCTTACCAGCGCCGTTTCGACCTACGAGGCCTACTTTGTCGCCCTTTTCTACCCTGAAATTGACGTCTTGCATCAATACGCGTGCGCCGATGCGAATCTCAAGGTCGCGAACGCTAATCATGTATTTGCCCGATGCTTTGTCGAAATAAAACGAAGCACTTTGACGCTGCTCCAAAGCCCCTAGTCTACAATCGTTACTAACAAACAAGCCGACCTATGGAGCCTGATGTCATTTCTGCTAAGCGCACGTCCAACCATCGTTGACCGCATTTTTTCGAGAAGCCTTACCACCGACATTCTTCTTGTTGCTGGCGGTGCAGCTCTAACCGCAGCCGCAGCTCAGGTAACCATTCCGATGTTGCCTGTTCCGATGACCGGTCAAACCTTTGCAGTTCTTCTAGTTGCTGCAACACTCGGGCTATCACGCGCGGCGCTCTCTATGGTTCTTTATGTTCTAGTCGGCTCGCTCGGCGCTCCGATTTTTGCGGGTGCAGCGTCAGGTTTCTTCGGAGCCACCACCGGCTACCTAATCGGGTTCATCGCGGCTGCCGTTGTAGTTGGCTACTTGGCTGAAAAGGGCTGGGATCGCACACCTCTCAAGGTCGCTGCATCGTTCGCTCTCGGTTCGCTAGTTATCTACGCGTTCGGTGTTTCGTGGCTCTCGATCTATCTAGGCAGCGTTGGCGCTGCAAACGACCTAGTGACCAGTCTTACTCTGGGAATGTTCCCATTCCTAGTTGGCGACGCATTGAAAGCAGCCCTAGCCGCAGCACTCTTGCCATCGGCCTGGGCTGGAATCAAGAAGCTAAAGGGATAGTCGGGCGTCTGCCTGTTCGCAGCTCAAACCTAAAAAGGCTGAGCGCCCAGCTGCCGCACAATCTCTTCGGCAACGCGAATGTTGTCGACGACTTGGGCGTGCGTGTGAACCGGCGATTCGAGCATCCCAGCTGCCACATAAGATGCAAACGCGGTTGCTTGGTAACTCAAACCCTCGTGCCCTTGCACTTCTGACTCGTCAAGCCAGGTTTCGCCCCTGGCATAGAAGTCCTTGTCGGTCAAAGTGATGCCAGACGGGGCTAAGAACGGCGCGTGGATGTTCAACACGCCTAGTTCGAATGAAGCATTGACCGTCTGAGGTAGCGATGCCTGCATCGACATGATTAGCGTTGCACTCGCTCCAGAGGCATAGCTAAGTTTCACAACTGCTTCTGAGTCGATTAGCAGGTCACTAATCTTGCCAGTGGCTTCGATAGCCACCGGGTCGCCGAATAGTTGTTGCGCGATTGCGATTGGGTAAATGCCCATATCGTGAACGACTCCCCCGCCACCTTTTTGCCACAGGCGCTCGATCGCCCTGTTATCGGTGGCAAATGTAGCCACCAGAAGCTCTGGGTTGCCCATGGTCGGCACCAGCTGGTCGATGACGCTGGCTTGAGGCAAATACCTAGTCCACATCGCCTCCATGGCAAGTAACCCCTTGGAGCGGGCGTGAGCGAGCAGTTGTTCGGCCTCTGAGGCCAGGTAGGTGATGGGTTTTTCGACTAAGAGGTGTTTGCCTGCATCCAGCACCTGCATTCCGTGTGCGAAGTGGTCGCCTGCTCGAGAGGCCACATAGATGGCATCGATGGTTTCGTCGGCTAACAGCTCTTCGTAAGTTTGATAAACCTTGGAAATTGAGTGAGCTTCGGCAAACTCTGCGGCGCGACCAGGAGTTCTCGACGCCACTGCAACTACACGTTGGGAGGTGTGTTTTTGCACCGAGCTGACCCATGCTCCAGCTATGGAGCCGGGAGCAAGCACTCCCCAACGCAGCGAAGGCACCGAACTTGGGGCGATGATTTGTGGGGCTGGGATGCTCATTGCATCAGTTTAGGTCTGAACCTAGATTGCGAAACCGATCGAACGCATTTGCTCGCGCCCATCTTCGGTAATCAGTTCAGGACCCCATGGCGGCATCCAGACCCAGTTGATTCGAAATGCTTCGACGTGACCGTCTAGCGCTTCGGCGGTTTGCTCTTCAAGAACGTCGGTGAGCGGGCATCCGGCCGAGGTGAGTGTCATGTTTATAAGCAGCGAGCCATCATCTTCAGACTCTTCTAGACCGTAGATGAGACCTAGGTCGACGATGTTCACGCCGATTTCGGGGTCGATGACGTCTTTGAGGGCTTCAATGACCTCGTCGTACTTTGCCGCCTCTAGTTCTTTCGGCATTAGGCCCTCACGTAGCGGTCGTAACCCTCAGCCTCTAGGCGCTCAGCAAGCTCTGGACCGCCTTGCTCGGCAACCTGACCAGCCACAAAAACGTGAACAAAGTCCGGCTGAATGTACTTCAAGATGCGGGTGTAGTGAGTGATCAGAAGCACGCCGAGGTCGTTGGCCTCTTTGGCGCGGTTAACGCCCTCAGATACGGTCTTCAGCGCGTCTACGTCTAGACCTGAGTCGGTTTCGTCAAGCACGGCGAACTTTGGCTTGAGTAGTGAAAGCTGAAGAATCTCGTGACGCTTCTTTTCTCCACCAGAGAAACCTTCGTTAACGTTTCGCTCGGTGAAGGCTGAGTCCATGCGAAGTGCATCCATGCTCTCGCGAACTTCTTTAACCCAACCGCGGATGCTCGGGGCCTCGCCCGAGATGGCGGTCTTTGCGGTGCGCAAGAAGTTGCTAACCGATACTCCGGGAATCTCGACCGGGTACTGCATAGCCAAGAAGAGGCCTGCGCGAGCACGCTCATCCACGCTCATTTCAAGCACGTTTTCACCGTCGAGCAGAATCTCACCCTCGGTGACTTCGTACTTTGGGTGCCCGGCGATCGAATAGGCAAGAGTCGACTTGCCTGAACCGTTCGGGCCCATGATTGCGTGGGTTTCGCCATTGCGAATGGTTAGGTCTACGCCGCGAAGAATCTGCTTCGGGCCCTGGTCGGTCTCAACCGAAACGTGCAGGTTCTTGATCTGAAGAATTGACATGGGTTCTCTCTCTTGAGGTTAAGCTTCGTATTCCAAAAAGATGATGCCGTTCTCGATGAAGGTCTCGTAGACAGCAACTGGTTCGTAGGCAGGTAGTGACAACGGAGCCCCGGTCTCGAGTGAGAACTTTGCGCCGTGAGCCCAGCATTCGATGGTTTCGTTATCTACAAAACCCTCACTGAGAGAAATCTCACCGTGCGAGCACTTGTCATCGATCGCCTTTACTTCACCAGACTTGGTGCGTGCGATGGCGATTGCGTGGTCGCCTAGCTTTACGCGAATTGCGCGACCAGGCTTAATGTCTTCGACGGGGCAGATCTCGATAGCCATTAGTGTGTGCTCCTTGCTAACTCAGCCTCTATCGACTCTGCGAGTCTTGTTTCGACCGATTCGATTCCGATTTGCTGAATGATCTCGTTCAAGAATCCGAAGACCACGAGCTTGCGCGCTTCGTTCTCGCTGATTCCTCGGGCCTGTAAATAGAACAGCTGCTCGTCGTCAAATCGACCCGATGCACTGGCGTGACCTGCACCCTCGATTTGGCCGGTCTCAATTTCGAGGTTAGGAACCGAGTCTGCTCGAGCACCGTCGGTAAGCAATAGGTTGCGGTTCAACTCGTAGGTGTCAGTGCCCTCTGCTGCTTTGCGAATGAGAACGTCGCCGACCCAAACGGTGTGTGCCTTTGTTCCTTGAAGCGCACCCTTGTAGGTGACTCGCGACTTGCAGTTTGGCTCTGAGTGGTCGATGAACGGTCTGTGCTCGAGGTATTGACCAGCATCGGCAAAGTAGACGCCGAGCAAATTGGCATCTGCTCCAGGCCCGGTGTATTCAACCGAAGGTACAACGCGTACGGTCTTGCCGCCGAGGCTAACCACGATGTGCTTGATTCTGGCGTTGCGCCCAAGTCGAATGAAGTGAGCCGATGTGTGAATCGAGTTCTCTGACCAGTCCTGAATGCTGACGATGGTTAGCTCAGCTTCGTCGCCAACATTGATTTCGATGTTCTCAGCCAGTACTGCTTCACCGGTGTGATCGACAACAATCGTCGAGTTTGAGAATGGCTTGGCATCGACGATTAGGTGTAGCGCACTCGGTGTTGCATCTGCGCTTGCGACTTTCAACGAAATCTCTTGAGCAACATCGTTCTTTGGAATTGTGATCAGGTATGCCGCATCGCAGGTGGTCCAGGCGGCTGCTGAAACACGATCTTCAGGAAGTCCGGCCTTGCCGAAAAGCTCGTTGTCGCGGCCCACCCAGGCTGTGGTGACATCGTCGGGTGCAGTAAGACCCAGGTCACCGGTAAATTCTTCAAGTTCACCCAAAAGTCCGCCGAGGCGGTCGGTCGAAAGGTAGCGCCACTGTTCTTCGCGCTGAGTGACTTGCTCAAAGTCATTCACATCTGCCGAACGCACGCGGGCCGAGCGAATCTGAATTGGAGCTCCCGCTCCATGGCTGTGCTCAGACAGACCGTGCTGGGCTGTCTTGGTTTGCTCGTTCATTAACCGACCGCGCCTTCCATCTGCATTTCGATCAGTTTGTTGAGCTCGAGAGCGTATTCCATAGGAAGCTCTTTGGCGATTGGCTCGATGAATCCACGAACAATCATTGCCATTGCCTCATCTTCTGCCATTCCGCGCGACATCAGGTAAAACAACTGCTCTTCGCTTACGCGAGAGACGGTTGCCTCGTGACCCATTGATACATCGTCTTCACGAACATCGATGGCAGGGTAAGTGTCGCTTCGTGAAATGGTGTCAACCAGAAGAGCATCACAGCGAACTGTGTTCGCACTGTGGTGCGCACCCGGGTTTACACGAACCTCTCCACGGTATGAAGTGCGACCTCCACCTCGGGCAATCGACTTAGAGACGATCGAAGACGATGTGTGCGGAGCAAGGTGAATCATCTTGGCGCCGGCATCCTGGTGCTGACCCTCGCCCGCAAACGCTACCGACAGGGTTTCGCCGCGTGCGCGTTCACCAGCAAGGATGACCGCTGGGTACTTCATGGTGACCTTCGAGCCGATGTTTCCGTCGATCCATTCCATGGTTGCACCCTCGTGAGCAATTGCTCGCTTGGTAACCAGGTTGTAAACGTTGTTCGACCAGTTTTGGATGGTCGTGTATCGAACTCGAGCGTTCTTCTTGACGATGATTTCAACAACAGCCGAGTGCAGCGAGTCGCTCTGGTAAATCGGAGCGGTGCAACCTTCGATGTAGTGAACGTAAGAGCCCTCGTCGGCGATGATGAGTGTGCGCTCGAACTGGCCCATGTTTTCGGTGTTGATTCTGAAGTAGGCCTGAAGAGGAATCTCGACGTGCACGCCCTTTGGAACGTAAACGAACGAACCACCAGACCACACCGAAGTGTTTAGAGCGGCAAATTTGTTGTCACCTGCTGGGATGACGGTGCCGAAGTACTCTTCAAACATTTCTGGATACTCTTTGAGAGCTGTGTCGGTGTCAAGAAAGATGACGCCCTGGGCTTCTAGCTCTTCTTGAATCTGGTGGTAAACAACCTCAGATTCGTACTGAGCAGCTACTCCAGAAACGAGGCGTGAACGCTCTGCTTCGGGGATTCCCAAACGCTCGTAGGTGTTCTTGATGTCGTCTGGCAGGTCTTCCCATGAGGTGGCCTGCTTTTCAGTCGAACGCACAAAGTACTTGATGTTGTCAAAGTCAATGCCCGAAAGATCGCTACCCCAGTTCGGCATCGGCTTCTTGTTGAAAAAGTCGTAGCCCTTGAGCCTGCGCTCGAGCATCCAAGTTGGTTCTGATTTGCGACCTGAAATGTCGCGCACAACCTCTTCGCTGATTCCACGCTTAGCGCTGGCACCGGCTGCATCTGGATCGCTCCAGCCGAATTCGTAGACTCCGAGGCTATTTAGCTCTGGACGGTCAATGATGATGTCGTTCAACGACAACCCTCCTTGTGTTCATGTGCCTCAACCAGCAGGCAGCTGGGTTTGTTCCCGCTGAAACAAGGCCCTAACGGAATAACCCGTAGCGCCCTCGTGTAAGACTTGTAGTGAGCAAAAGCTCTCGGGCAACGATGCCCAAAAAGTTTCGAAAATCCAGCAGGATTGCTCTCAAGTTTAGACGAGCGAACCAATTGGCGATAGCCCCAAGGGTAGGTATTTAGGTGCGTGTTTCAGAAATCGGCTCGAAAGTTGTCGATTCGGTCTTCGCCAAGAGCAAATTGCGACTTTATGTCTGGCTTTCGCTGGTCAGCCAGATTCTGATTGTGGTCACCGGTGGTGCAGTTCGTCTAACCGCAAGTGGCCTCGGCTGCCCAGAATGGCCGATGTGCACCGAGGATTCTCTGGTAACCGTTCCAGAAATGGGCATTCACGGCATCATCGAGTTCGGAAACCGTCTGCTCACTTTTGTCTTGGTGATCATCGCGGTGCTCACCATTTTCACGGTATTCCGCAACGCGAGGCGTGGTCGCGGTCTGCGTTGGCCAGCAGCGGCGCTCTTAGCCGGCATCCCCGCCCAAGCTGTAATCGGTGGCATCTCGGTTTGGACCGATCTAAACCCATGGGTTGTGGGTCTGCACTTCGTGCTAAGCGGCGCGCTTATCGCCATCGCAGCACTGTTGTTGTTCCGCACCTACCAGCCAGCCGTCGGGCCGGTCAGCGAATTCAGATGGAGACTATCCCCCGCCATCGCGGTTGTGGGCTGGATTTCGGTGCTAATTGGCGTGATGGTCACCGGTGCAGGACCGCACTCGGGTGATGCCGAGAGCCCTCGAAATGGCCTCAATCTTGAACTTTGGCAGCACTTTCACTCGTACCCCGGCTACGTGCTTTTAGCACTCTCGGTTCTGCAGCTGGTTCTAACCCTGCGTGCCGAACGAAACCTATTTTCAAACTGGCGAAGCCGCGTCAGCGTTCTACTCGTCGCAACCATCACATTGCAAGCGGTTGTTGGCATCATTCAGGCTCGGATGGGCGTGCCAGCCATTCTCGTCGGCATTCACATGTTCGGGGCCTCGGTGGCAATCGCCCTGTTGAGCTTGCAGTGGTTGGTAACCTCGGGCAGAAGATTCGACTAGATGGCAAGCATCTTTTGGTTTCGTCGCGATCTTCGACTCGAGGATCACCCAGCACTAAACCTTGCCATCGAGTCGGCTCAAGCAGATGGAGACGGCATTGTCTATGCCCTCGTGAGTGAACGCGACTACGTTGAGCTTTCGACCCTTTCACCGATTCGCCAAGAGAGCATGTATGCGTCTTGGCGAGCCCTAGACCAACAACTCGCAGCTGGCCTCACCCGCGTTGATGACGTACTCGAGACCATTCTTAGTCGAGCTCAAGAGCTCAGGGTCGAAAAGGTGTTTGTCAGCGCCGCCTATGACCCGCTTTCGGTGGCTTTCATGAAGAATGCACGTCAAAAACTGCAGGCAGCGGGGTTACAGCTTGTTGTTGGCCCCGGCAACTACGCCGTTGCTCCTGGCAAGGTAGTCAAGCCAGATGGCACCCCCTACCGCGTCTACACACCGTTTTTCAAGGCTTGGTTCGAGTTGGCTAACCAAGAACCTGTAAAGCTGGCGTCTGGAGCTCGCTTCGAACGCCTAGAAGGACACTTGGGCTTCGACTCCCCCGAGTATTCGCCAATTTTCGAGGGTGTTCCGACTGAGATGGAACAAATCGGTAGGGTTAGGGCCGGTCAAGAGTTCGCCAAGAAAACTTTCGAATCATTCCGAAGACGCGGTGCGCTCTTCGCCTACCAAGAGCAACGCAACCGTGCCGACCTCTCGGGAACCTCACACCTCTCACATGCGCTCGCACACGGAGAAGTGCATCCGCGCTCGCTCTTGGCTCAACTTGGGTCGTCACCAGATGAAACCACCTTTGCCAAGGAGCTTGCCTGGCGTGAGTTTTATGCAGATGTGCTTTGGCACAACCCCTCGTCACTAACCGATTACCTCCAGCCACGTTTTGCCGAAATGCGTTACGACGACGGCACCGAGCATGGGGAATCAAGGCTCGAGGCCTGGAAGGCCGGCCGCACCGGTTACCCAATGGTTGATGCCGGGATGCGCCAGCTTTTGGCTGACGGCTGGGTACACAATCGCGTGCGCATGATTGCCGCCTCGTTCTTGGTAAAAGATTTGCACCTCGAATGGCAGCGAGGTGCCGATTGGTTCGAACACTGGTTAACTGATTTCGATCCCGCGTCGAACGCTCACGGATGGCAGTGGACTGCAGGGTGCGGAACTGACGCGTCGCCTTACTATCGCGTTTTCAACCCGATTCTGCAAGGTCTCAAGTTTGACCCCAACGGAGACTACGTGCGCAAGTATGTGCCCGAACTTCGACACATCGAGGGTGCCGCGGTTCATGAACCTTGGCTGCTGGTTGATGGGTTGACGGCTGGATATCCAGCGCCAATCGTCGATCATTCTGATGAGCGCGCCGAGTCGTTGGCGAGACTAGCTGAGATAAAGGTCGACTAAAGCGCGAAGTGCAGAATCGGGTCTAACGCCACTGCAATAAAGAGCACCGTTAGATAACTGATCGAGCCGTGGAACAGCCTCATTGGGCTTTTCGGTTCGCCGGTTTTACTCTCGTTGTAAAGACGGGTCGCTTCGAGCAAGAACCAGGCACCAGTCGCAAATGCGGTAACCGTGTAGATCCAACCCATGTTGGCGGCGGGAATTAGAAGAAGTGAAGAAACCACTAGCGCCCACGAATACAGCACGATCTGAATGCCTACGGTTTTGTGTGACCGCACTACAGGAAGCATCGGCACTCCAGCGGCGCTGTAGTCGTCTTTGTAGCGCATTGAGAGCGGCCAGTAGTGCGGAGGTGTCCAGAGGAAAATGACTAGAAACAGAAGCCAAGGAGCCACCGATAGCGAATCGGTCACGGCTGCCCAGCCAATCAGAACTGGCATCGCACCTGCTGCCCCACCCCAAACGATGTTTTGCGGTGTGCGCCTTTTGAGTAGCAGCGTGTAAACCAAGACGTAAAACAAAATGGCTGAGAGTGACAAGAGAGCAGCCAAGGCGTTCGCGAAAATCCAAAGCCAGGCCACTGATAGTGCACCGATTATCCATGCGAACCATAGGGCCTCGGTTTTAGACAACTCACCGGTAACCAAGGGTCGGTTTTTAGTTCTACCCATGATTTTGTCGATGTCGGCATCGATGTAGCAGTTAAATGCGTTGGCAGAACCTGCCGATAGCGCTCCGCCGACCAAGGTGGCAAGCACCAACCAAAGGCTTGGAAAGACGTCGTTGTTGCCACTAAGCGAAGCCTGAGCTAGCACCATCGTTGGAACCGTGGTAACTAGCAGTAGCTCAATAACGCGTGGTTTGGTTAGTGCGAAGTAAGCGCGGAGTTTGCGAAAAAAAGTGGCCGTCGGGCTCACTTTTGTGGTGTTTTTTTCGCTCTGCATCACGCTCAAGTCTAAATGAAATAAAGGGAGCGTTATTCCCTCGTAATAAATCGCACGGGTATAGACTTCTAGTGAAACGTGCGTGCAAATCTATGCCCAGTTTCGACTTATCAACTTGGCGAAGAAGCCACCGAATATTCATTTGCTTATGTAGCGCTAGAAAATAAGGAGCTGTTTTGTCAGCATTCCAGTGGTCAGATCTCGATTCAAAAGCCGTCGACACAGCACGCGTGCTTGCCGCCGACGCAGTCGAAAAGGTTGGTAACGGCCACCCGGGTACCGCCATCTCACTCGCGCCAGTTGCCTACCTTTTGTTCAACAAAGTCATGCGTCACGACCCTAAAGATGATCGCTGGATCGGCCGCGATCGCTTCATTCTGTCGGTCGGGCACTCGTCGCTCACCATCTACAACCAGCTGTTCCTGCACGGATACGGCCTTGAGCTTGAAGATCTAAAGTCATTGCGTACCTGGGGTTCGGCAACTCCTGGTCACCCTGAGTATGGGCACACCAAGGGTGTTGAAATCACCACCGGCCCCCTAGGCCAGGGTCTGGCTTCGGCAACCGGTTTTGCCTACGCCGCACGATTCGAGCGCGGTTTGTTCGATGCAGAAACCGCTCAGGGTGAAAGCCCGTTCGACCACTTCGTTTATGTGATCGCCGGTGACGGTGACATGCAAGAGGGTGTGACCTCTGAAGCCGCCTCGCTTGCCGGTCACCAGCAGCTCGGAAACCTCGTTGTTATCTATGACTCAAACCAGATTTCAATTGAAGACGACACCAACATCGCGTTTACCGAAGACCTCACCGCACGCTACAACTCTTATGGCTGGCACACCCAGACCGTCGACTGGAAAAAGACCGGCAACTATGTTGAAGATGTTCGCGAGCTTTACG
>JACCDY010077482.1_pt1 | contig 17033 bp, 17 predicted proteins | sample 7446391 | NCBI WGS metagenome assembly JACCDY01 (sample SAMN15323451, study PRJNA562643) | freshwater metagenome | isolation source: river surface water | place: USA:Blue River Watershed | collected 2017-08-18
AGGCCCGCGCGATGGTGGGTGGTCAGGTCGGCGGCCCGGGCAAGGCGTTGCAGGGCAACATCGACCCCAATGTGCTGTTTGCCCCGCCTGAGAAAGTGGCCGAGCAGGCCCGCCGCGTGCTCGACAGCTTCGGCCGCCCGCACACCGACGCCAGCACCACCGGCCCCACGCACATCTTCAACCTGGGCCACGGCATCAGCCAGTACACCCCGCCCGAGCATGTGGCGGCGCTGGTCGAGGCGGTGCACAGCCATTCGCGGGCCATGCGTCGCGCAGCCTGAACCCGCTAGCACAAAACGGTCTCCGTCAAGCACTTTTTTGCAAAAAATCGGGTTGGCGGGGCCTCACTTATGCACAAAAGTAGTGAAGCGCCCACCCTTGTGAAACCTGTGTTCGCCAGGCCCCACAAGCGGTTCGACGCCTTGCTAAGTCATTGATTTCATTGGAGTTCATTTCCTGCCCAGCAGATGGGCATTCCGATGGAAGGCTTGATTTTCAAGGGTTTGGCGTGGGGGCACCCCGGGTTTTCAACAAAGTTATCCACAGAAATTCTGGATGATGTTCAAAGCCCAGAAAAATCAAGCACTTACCGCGAATTTCAAGAAAATCATTAAACCGTGAAACGTTTTTGACAAGCCCATGAACGCCCCGCCCAGCCATTGGATCGAAGTCGCCGTGCAAACGCCTGCACACAGCGGCGTGGGCGATCTGCTGACCTACCGCAGCCCGGTGGCGCTGCCGCCGGGCACGCTGGTTCGGGTGCCGCTGGGGCGGCGCGAGGTGCTGGGGGTGGTCTGGCAATCCAATGTGCCCGAGCCTGACCTGGCGCCGCAAGCCATCCGGGACGTGACCCTGGCGCTGGAAGGCCTGCCCCCGCTGGATGCGCGCTGGCGCCAGCTGATGGCATTCGCCGCGCAGTATTACCAGCGCAGCCTGGGCGAAATGGCCCTGAGCAGCCTGCCGCCGCAGCTGCGCGAGCTCGACAACACCCAGCTGGCCAGGCGCCTCAAAAAGCAGGCCGGCAGCGCCGAACTGCAGGTCCAGGCCGGCCCCGCACTCTCGCCCCAGCAGGCCACCGTGCTGCAGGCCATGGCCACCCACCCCGGCCCCTTCCTGCTGTTTGGCAACACCGGCAGCGGCAAGACCGAGGTCTACCTGCGGGCGGTGCAGCAGGTGCTCGAAGCCGAGCCCCAAGCCCAGGCGCTGATCCTGGTGCCCGAAATCAACCTCACGCCCCAGCTCGAAGCGCGCGTGCGCGAACGTTTTGGCGAGCCGGTGGTGGTGGCCATGCACAGCGGCCTGACGCCGGCGCAGCGGCTCAAACACTGGCTGGCCGCGCACAGCGGCGCAGCGCGCATCGTGCTGGGCACGCGCATGGCGGTGCTCGCGTCAATGCCCCACCTGCGGCTGATCGTGGTCGACGAAGAGCACGACCCCAGCTACAAACAGCAGGAAGGTGCCCGCTATTCGGCGCGCGACCTGGCGCTCTACCGCGGCCAGCAGTGCGGCGCCAAGGTGCTGCTGGGCTCGGCCACGCCCTCGCTCGAGAGCTGGCACCAGAGCCGCCCCGCCGAAGAAGGTGGCCGCTACCTGCGCCTGCACATGCCCGAGCGCATCGGCGCGGCCGCGCTGCCGGTGGTGCGGCGGGTGGACATGAACCACCAGCCACGCCGCACCGTGCTGTCGGCCCCTCTGGTGCAGGCCATCCAGACGCGGGTGCAGCGCGGCGAGCAAAGCATGCTGCTGCTCAACCGCCGCGGCTATGCCCCGGTCCTCTACTGCGCCGACTGCGGCTGGAAAAGCGAGTGCCGCCACTGCAGCGCGTTTCGCGTCTTCCACAAGATCGACCGCACCCTGCGCTGCCACCACTGTGGCGCCACCGACCGGGTGCCCCGCGCCTGCCCGGGATGCGGCAATGCCGACATCGCGCCCCTGGGCCGCGGCACCGAACAGCTCGAAGAACACCTGGCCGAACTGCTGGCCGGCGTGCAGCGGCCCGACGGTCAGCCGGTGCGCATCGCCCGCATCGACGCCGACACCACGCGGCTCAAAGGCACGCTCGAGAGCCAGCTGTCCCAGGTGCACAGCGGCGAGGTGGATGTGCTGGTGGGCACCCAGATGATCGCCAAAGGCCACGACTTCCGGCGCATCACACTGGTGGCCGCCATCAACCCGGACAGCGCGCTGTTTTCAAGCGACTTCCGGGCCCCCGAGCGCCTGTTTGCCTTGCTGATGCAGGCGGCAGGCCGCGCCGGCCGAGATGCTGCCCAGGGCGAGAGCGAGATGCTGGTGCAGACCTTCCACCCGGCCCACCCGCTGTTCGAGGCCCTCAAGCGCCACGACTATCCAGCCTTTGCCGCCAGCGAGCTGGCCGAACGCGCCACGGCCAGCCTTCCCCCCTTCAGCCACCAGGCCCTGCTGCGCGCCGATGCGCGCGATCAGGCGCTGGCCCAGGGCTTTCTGAACGCCGCCCGCGAGACACTCGAGGCCTGGCTGAGCGAGGAAGACGGCGGCGCACAAGTGCTCGAGCAGGTCAGCCTGTACCCGGCTGTGCCCATGGGCCTGCAGAAAGTCGCCGATGTGGAACGCGCCCAGATGCTGATCGAAAGCCCCTCGCGCAAGCACCTGCACCGGGTACTCGCGCGGCTGCAGGAGGTGCTGCACACCCTGCGCAGCGCGCCGGCCCACAAGGGTCTGATCCGCTGGCTGGTGGACGTGGACCCGCAGGCGATCTGAAAAATGATCACTGCGGCTGGAGCAAGGCGACTGCGCTCGAGAAGGTCAAAAAAGCCAGCGCCGTCGTCACCAGGATGATGCGCGCAATCCGGCCGTTGTCAGCGCCCACCCGCTCGGCCAGCAGGGACACATTGCTGGCGCTCGGCAAGGCCGCCACCAGGGTGATGACGATGAGGGCAAAAGGATCGATACGGCCGCCCAACGCGACCACCGCGCTGCCCACCGAAAACACCAGCACCGGGTGCAGCAGCAGCTTGATGGCGGCGACCGGCAGGTAGTCGCGCAAACGCAGCGGCCCGTGCGGGCGCTGGTGAGCGAGCAACTGCGAGCGCGCAAGCACCGCGCCGATGGTGAACAGCGCCACCGGCGAGGCCGCATCGGCCAGCAGGCCAACCGTCTTGTCCACCGGCCCGGCCAGCACCAGGCCCTGCCAAGAAAACACGGCCCCCAGCAGGATCGCCCAGGGCAAGGGGTTCTTGAGCACCCCCAGCAGGGCCTTGCGAGCGGCCACGGCGGCACCGTGTTCGTCGGCCGCGTCCATTTCCGACAGCGCCAGGCACAGCGAGGTGGTGATCACCATGTCCACCGTGATGGTCACAATGGCCGGCCCGGCCGCGGCCGAGCCCAGCAGCGCCACCAGCAGCGGCACCCCCATGAAGCCGGTGTTCGGGAAGGCGGCCACCAGCGCGCCCATGGAGGCGTCTTTCCAGCGGATGCGCTCGTTCAGGCTCACGGCCACGCTCAGGCCCACCATGACCAGCGCGCACAGCAGGTAGCTCAGGAACACGGTGGCGTCGAGCAGCTGTGCGATGGGCGTGCTCGCACCAAAGCGGAACAGCATGCACGGCAGGGCAAAAAACAGCACGAAGCCGTTGAGGCCGGGAATCGCCTCGAGTGGCAAAAAGCGGCGGCGGGCGGCCAGGTAACCGCACAAGACGAGCGCAAAGAAGGGGAAAGTGACACGCAAGACATCCAGCATGCGAGCGATTGTCGCGGCAAAAGGCGATCCATCCGGTCCCGGGTCCGACACCGGCCAGCCTGCCGCCCATGCGGGCCGCTATGATGGCCCGCTTTGCCTTCGATTGATCCATGTCCGCCGGTCTGAACCTCGCCCAACTCGACGCCGTGAACTACGTCTCCGGCCCGTGCCTGGTGCTGGCCGGCGCCGGCTCGGGCAAGACGCGGGTGATCACGCACAAGATCCAGCGCCTGATCCAGGTGGGTCTGGAGCCCAGGCAGATCGCGGCGATCACCTTCACCAACAAGGCCGCCACCGAAATGCGCGAACGCGCGCGCGGCCTGATCGGCAAGGCCGCCAAGGACGTGGTGATCTGCACCTTCCACGCCCTGGGGGTGCGCATCATGCGCGAGGACGGCCATGTGCTGGGCCTCAAGCCGCAGTTTTCCATCCTCGACGCCGACGATGTGACCAGCATCCTCAAGGACTGCGGCGGCACCACCGACGCGGCCACCGCCCGCCAGTGGCAGTGGACCATCAGCCTCTGGAAAAACCAGGGCCTGAACGCCGCCCAGGCCGAAGCCCAGGCCCCCGACGACAACGCCCGCGTGATCGCCAAGATCATGGGGCGCTACGAAGAGCGTCTGAGCGCCTACCAGAGCGTGGACTTTGACGACCTGATCGGCCTGCCCCTGAAACTGCTGGCCGAGCACGAAGACGTGCGCGCCAAATGGCACCGCACCCTGGGCCATGTGCTGGTGGACGAGTACCAGGACACCAACGCCACGCAATACGAAGTGCTCAAGCACATCGTGGGCGAGAGGGGGTATTTCACCGCCGTGGGCGACGACGACCAGTCCATCTACGGCTGGCGCGGCGCCACGCTGGACAACCTCAAGCGCCTGCCGCAGGACTTTCCCAAGCTCAAGGTCATCAAGCTCGAGCAGAACTACCGCTCCACCAGCGCCATCCTGCGCGCGGCCAACAACGTCATCGGCCCCAACCCCAAGCTGTTTCCCAAAACGCTGTTTTCGGAACTGGGCGAGGGCGAGCCGGTGCGCGTGGTCGACGCCGACAACGAGGAGCACGAGGCCGAACGTGCCGTGGCGCGCATCCAGTCGATCCGTGCAGGCACCTCCACCGAAGGCGCGGGCCAATACCGCGAGTTCAAGGACTTTGCGATCCTCTACCGCGCCAACCACATGGCCAGGCCCTTTGAGCAGGCGCTGCGCCGTGCGCAGATTCCCTACAAGGTCTCGGGTGGGCAGAGCTTTTTCGACAAGGCCGAGATCAAGGACCTGTGCGCCTGGTTCCGGCTGTGGATCAACAACGACGACGATCCGGCGTTCCTGCGCGCCATCACCAGCCCCAAACGCGGTATCGGCCACCAGACGCTGGCACAGCTGGGCACCTTTGCAACGAAGTACAAGGTCAGCCTGTTTGAGGCGCTGTTTGCCAGCAGCCTGCCCAGCGCGGTCTCCAGCCGTGCCCTGCATGGTCTGCACGAATTCGGCCGCTACATCAACGACCTCGAACACCGCGCCCGCCACACGGCGGGCAAGGAAGACGCGATGCGCTTTTTGACCGACTGGCTCAAGGAAATCGGCTACGAAAAGCACCTCTACGACGGCGAAGACAACGAGAAAGTGGCCAATGCCCGCTGGACCAATGTGCTGGAGTTCTGCGACTGGATGGCCGGGCGCTGCGGCGGGGAAATCGAGGACGCCACCGGGGCGCAAGCGACAGAGCGCAAAAGCCTGCTCGAAGTGGCCCAGACGGTGTCGCTGATCTCCACCCTCAACGAACGCGAGGAAGAGCAGAACGTGGTCACGCTGTCCACACTGCACGCCTCCAAGGGTCTGGAGTGGCCGCACGTCATGCTGGTCGGCGTGAACGAAGGCCTGCTGCCCTTCAAGCTGGGCGACGACAACCACCCCAGCGGCCAGGCCGACGGGCCAATGAGCGAAGGCATCCTGCAGCGCCTGCAGGAGGAGCGTCGCCTGATGTACGTGGGCATCACCCGCGCCCAGCGCACACTGGCCGTGAGCTGGACGCGCCGGCGCAAGCAGGGCCGCGAGACTGTGGCCGGTGTGCCCAGCCGCTTCATTGCCGAAATGGCGCTCGACAAGGCCACCGTGAAAGAAGACCCGCGGGAAAAGCTCAAGGCTTTGCGGGCCGAATTTGCCAAACGGGCGGCCACTGCCGCGCCCACCCAGCCATGAAACGCTGGGGTGTTCGCATGGCACTCTTGGCTGGCGGCCTGTCGGCCGCCCTCAGCGCTTCAGCCGCCTGCCCTGCCGCAGCCGAGATCGAGCCACAGATGTTCGTCGGCACCTGGCGCATCGACTGGACCGATGGCGCTCGCCAGCGCGGTGAAGAACCCTGGACGCTGGTGCTGGCGCCACACCCCGAATACGCAGGCAGCCTCAAAGGCCACCTGAGCCGCGGCAGCCAACGCCTCCTGGTCGTGGCCGACTGGGACGACGAAACGCTGACGATGGAAGAAAGCCACGATGGCGAGCGCATCGCCGCCACCTGGCAGGCCACCGCCACCCCAGGGCAATGCGGCCGCGAGCTGCGCGGTCGGCGATTCACGGGCAATGAGCCCGATGCGTCAGACAGGCGTTTTCGGATGCGGCTGAATCCTTGAGCGCGGGAGACCGCCTTCAATCGCCAAACTGCTCCGCCCCCAGGATGCCGAGTTTGGTCAGGCCATTACGCTGGGCGCCGGCCATGACGGCCGCCACCGCCTCGTACTTCGCCTTGGCGTGGGCACGCAGGTGCAGCTCGGGCTGGGGCTGCTGACGCGACGCTTCCTGCAACCTTTCATCCAGCTCGCTGCGGCTGGCCAGGGCCTGGCCGTTCCAGCGGATGGTGTTGCTGGCGTCGACTTCCACCTTGAGCACCACCGGGTCCGGCTTTTTGGCCGTGCTGGCCTGCGGCACATCCATGTTGACCGCATGCAGCTGGGGCGGGGTGGTGATGTTCAGCATGATCAGCAACACCAGCATCACATCGATCAAGGGTGTGGTGTTGATGTCCATCAGCACTTCGGGCTCCTGCCCTGATCCGCTGCCCAGATTCATGCCCATTGCTGCACCCCTTTCAGCGGCCTGCCGGCTCGGTGATGAAACTGACCTTGGCAATGCCCGCCCGCTGCACGGCATGCATCACGCGGCCCACGGCTTCGAAGTCGGCCGCACCATCACCCCGGATCTGCACCTCAGGCTGGGGCTTGCGGTCAGCCACCTTGCTCACCCGCTCGAACAGGTCCTGGCCGTTCTTCAGGGGCGTGTCGTAGAGAAAGATGTGTCCGGCCTTGTCGACCGAGATGATCAGATTTTCGGGCAGGGTCTCGCGCACCACATTGCTCTCTTTGGGCAGGTCGACCTTGATCGAGGTGGTGACGACCGGAATCGTGATCAGGAAGATGATCAGCAGCACCAGCATCACGTCCACCAGCGGTGTGGTGTTGATGGTGCCGATGATCTCGTCATCGTCCTGCGGACCGAAGTTCATGGCCATCGTGCGTTCTCCTCGGGCACGTGTCGCTTATTTTTTGGCCGAAGCCAGCAACACTGCGTGAAGGTCAGAGCCAAAGGCGTGCACCTGCTCCATCACCGCTTTGTTGCGACGCACCAGCCAGTTGTAGCCCAGCACCGCCGGCACTGCCACCGCCAGGCCGATCGCCGTCATGATCAGCGCCTCGCCCACCGGGCCAGCCACCTTGTCGATCGAGGCCTGACCGCTCACGCCAATCTTGACCAGCGCGTGGTAGATGCCCCAGACGGTGCCGAACAGTCCGACGAAAGGTGCGGTCGACCCCACGGTGGCCAGCAAGGCCAGGCCATCTTGCATGCGGCTTTGCACATTGCCGATGGCACGCTGGATGCTCATGGTCACCCAATCGTTGAAGTCGATGGCCCCCAGCATCCCGGTGTGCTTGGACGCACCCTCCAGCGCCTTTTCGGCGATGAAGCGAAAGGCGCTGCCGGCCTCCAGCGCGTCGGCGCCCTGGCGTACCGAGCCCGCGCTCCAGAACTGGTCCTGGGCTGCGCGGGCCTGGCGGCCCAGTCGCAGCTGCTCGGCCAGCTTGGTGAAGATGACGTACCAGGAGCCCATGCTCATGACCAGCAGGATCAGCAGCGTGCCCTTGGCCACCGCATCGCCCTGACTCCACAGGGCTGCCAGGCCGTAAGGGTTGGCCTCGGGGGCGCTGGACGTGGCCTCGGCGGTCTGGGCCAGGGCATGGCCGGCCAGCCACAGTCCAGCCAGCAGGCCGGCAGCGGTGCGCAGGATTGGAGAGGTTTTGAACATGGGAAGCAACTCCTGGGAAAACGTGTGATGTGGGGGCGGTACGGGCAGCTGTTCACTCCAGGCGCCAGGTGTAGCGCATGCTGGCCCAGGCCTGCTCGGGCTTGCCGTCGACCGTGGCTGGCCGGAACTGGCACTTGGCCAGGCCCGCGCGTGCGGCTTCATCCAGCCGCTTGTAACCGGAGGATTTTTCGACCTCGGACTGGATCACCTTGCCGTCCACGCCTACGAGAAAGCGCAGGTGCACCGTGCCTTCTTCTTCAAACCGGCGCGAGGCACTGGGGTATTCGGGTTTTTCGCACTGGGCGGCGTTGACCACAGCGGCGGTACGCACGGACTCGGCGCGTGCAGCCGGGGCTGCGGGAGCAGCAGGCGCGGGGGCAGGGGCACTGGGTGGCACGGTCACCGCATTGGCCGCAGGGGCCGCAGCCACCGGCAGGGGGAGCGAGGGCGGTTGCGGGACGGGGGCAGGAGAAGCGGTGGGCACCGGTGGCGCAGCCTTGGGCGGCGGGGGAGCGGGCACAGGCGGTGAAGGCTTGTCGGCGGACAGCAGGAGCACATCGACCGCCACCTGGAACTTGTGCGTCACCTCGCGCGAGAGGCCCGACTGAATCGCCCAGAACAGCAGCAGGTGCACCAGCACCACCAGCGCCATGCCCAAGGCATGGCGCTGCGGTTTGCGCTGAAGGGTGGCGTAATCTTGCATGGCGGAGCGCAGTCTACTGCACAGGCATGACCCGTGCGCCGCCGGCCCGGGCCGGGTGAAACGAATCCCTACAATAGCCCGGAAAGCCACATGCGGCCCTTGACCGCATGCTGGCGATGGCTCTCCAAAGAACATGACCCCCACCTACATCCTCACCCTCTCCTGCCCCGACCGCACCGGCATCGTGCACGCCGTCTCGGGGTTTTTGCTGGAGCGCGGCGGCAACATCGAAGAAGCCGCCCAATACAACGACCACGACACTGGACTGTTCTTTATGCGGGTGCAGTTCGCCTGCGGTACCCCGTCCGATGAACTGCGCCAGCAGTGGGGTACGTTTGCCCAGGGCTTTCAAATGCAGTGGCAGCTGCATGCCACCACCCAGCCCATGCGCACCGTCATCATGGTCAGCAAGGAAGGGCATTGCCTGAACGACCTGCTGTTTCGATGGAAATCGGGCCTGCTGCCGCTTCATATTGCCGCCATCGTGAGCAACCACCGCGAGTTCTACCAGCTGGCGGCCAGCTACAACGTGCCTTTTCACCACATCCCTGTGAACAAAGACAACAAGGCGCAGGCCGAAGCCAAACAGTACGAAATCATCCAGGCCGAAGGCGCCGAGCTGGTCGTGCTGGCGCGCTACATGCAGATCCTGTCCGACGACCTGTGCCACAAGCTCTCGGGCCGCGCCATCAACATCCACCACAGCTTTCTGCCCAGCTTCAAGGGCGCCAAGCCGTACTACCAGGCGCACGACCGCGGCGTGAAGCTGATCGGCGCCACCGCCCACTACGTCACGGCCGACCTGGATGAAGGTCCGATCATCGAGCAGGATGTGACCCGTGTGGACCACAGCAAGACGGTGGAAGACCTCACGGCCATGGGCCGCGACACCGAAAGCCAGGTGCTGGCGCGCGCCGTCAAATGGCACAGCGAGCACCGCGTGCTGCTCAATGGCCACAAGACGGTGATTTTCAAATGAATGTCTTTGTGGGACAGATCTTTAGCTCTGTCCCCAACGGATTAGACTTCGGAACCGATCTTCAGCGCTGCCCTCAACGGATCAAGGAACACCATGAGTTCGCGCATCCCGCCCATCCAGTGCCTGCAGACGTTTGAAGCCCTGGCCCGGTTGCGCAGCGTCACGCAGGCGGCCGAAGAACTGTTCGTCACACCGAGCGCGGTCAGCCACCGGGTCAAGCAGCTCGAACAGATCATCGGCGTCAAACTTTTCGGTCGGGCCGATTTTTCGCTGACCACCGAGGGCATCGAATACCTGGCCCATGTGCGCGAGGGGCTGGCCTCATTGCAGCGTTTTCCGTCGGCCGGGGCCGCGCCGGGACGACGCAAGCTGCGCGTGGCCGTGACCCCGACATTCGCCCGCTCCGTCCTGATGCCGCGCCTCAAGCACTTCTTCGAGGCCTACCCCGAAATCGACATCACGCTGCAGGTCAGCATCCCGCTGCTGGATGTGGTGGCCGAAGACGCCGACCTCACGGTGCGTTTTGGCAGCGGGCGCTATGCCGATGTGGAGCACACCTGCCTGATCAAGGACGAGGTCACGCCCATGGCCTCGCCCACCTGGGTGCGTGAAAACGGCCCCTTCAATGCCCCCGAAGACCTGGAGGGCCTGCCCTTGCTGCGCAGCCCTCTCGAACCCTGGCGCACCTGGTTTGCCGCGCCCGCCCTGGACTGGCCCGAGCCTGTGGAAGGCTCGTCCTTCAACGACGTGGGCCTGATGTGCGATGCCGCCGCCCAGGGGCTGGGGGTGGGGTTGGTCCGGCTGAAACTGGCCGCCCCCTGGCTGGAATCGGGGCAACTGGTGCGCCTGTACGAGCGCAGCGTGCCCAGCCCGCATGCCCACTACCTGTGCTGGCGCGCCGGCACCATGGAACGCTGGGAATGTGCAACCTTTGCCGAGTGGCTCAAGAGCGCCCTGGCCTGAGCTGGGGCGGTTTTCACGCCGGGCTCAAACTTTCTTCAAAGCACAAGCCGGCCGGCGGGCGTACAGTTAGGCCCATGAACAGCCCGATCCCCTTTGATGCCGCCCAACAAGCCGAGTTGGCCGCCGAACGCGCCGCCCTGCAGCAGCGCGTGGTGCAAGCCCTCGGCCGGGTGTTGCCTGCCGACTGCATCCTCTATACCCCCGAGGACACCGTGCCCTACGAGTGCGATGGTCTGACCGCCTACCGCGAGCGGCCGCTGGTGGTGGCCTTGCCCGAAACCGAGGCGCAGGTGCAGGCCGTGCTCCAGACCTGCCACCGGCTGCAGGTGCCGGTGGTGGCTCGCGGTGCGGGTACCGGCCTGTCGGGCGGCGCCATGCCCCACCGCATGGGCGTGACGCTGTCGATGGCGCGCTTCAACCAGATCAAAACTGTTGACCCCGTGAGCCGCACGGCCGTGGTGCAATGCGGCGTGCGCAACCTGGCCATCAGCGAAGCGGCTGCGCCCTACGGTCTGTATTACGCACCCGACCCGTCCAGCCAGATCGCCTGCACGATTGGCGGCAATGTGGCCGAAAACTCGGGTGGCGTGCACTGCCTCAAATACGGCCTGACGGTGCACAACGTACTCAAGGTGAAGGGCTTCACCATCGAGGGCGAGCCGATCGAACTTGGCAGCGACGCGCTCGACGCTCCGGGCTACGACCTGCTGGCCGTGCTGATCGGCAGCGAAGGCATGCTGGCCGTGACGACCGAAGTCACCGTCAAGCTGGTGCCCAAGCCCCAACTGGCGCGCTGCATCATGGCCAGCTTTGACGATGTGCGCAAAGCCGGTGACGCCGTGGCCGCCGTGATCGCCGCCGGCATCATCCCGGCCGGGCTGGAGATGATGGATGGCCCCATGACCGCTGCCGTCGAAGACTTTGTCCACGCCGGCTACGACCTGAGCGCGGCGGCGATTTTGCTGTGCGAGAGCGACGGCACGCCCGAAGAGGTCGAAGAGGAAATCGGCCGCATGTCGGCAGTGCTCAGGGCCGCGGGCGCCACCGCCATTGCGGTGAGCGAGAGCGAGGCCCAGCGCCTGAAATTCTGGAGCGGCCGCAAGAACGCTTTCCCGGCGTCGGGCCGCATCAGCCCCGACTACATGTGCATGGACTCGACCATCCCGCGCAAGCGCCTGGCCGACATCCTGCAGGCGATTGCCGAAATGGAAGACCAATACGGCCTCAAGTGCCTGAACGTGTTCCACGCGGGCGACGGCAATCTGCACCCATTGATCCTGTTTGATGCCAACGACCCGGACCAGCTGCGCCGCTGCGAGCAGTTCGGCGCCGACATTCTGGAGACCAGCGTGGCCATGGGCGGCACCGTCACGGGTGAGCATGGCGTGGGTATCGAGAAGGTCAACAGCATGTGTGTGCAGTTCTCGGGCGAAGAAAACGAGCAGATGTTCGGCGTCAAACGCGCTTTCGACCCACAGGGCCTGCTCAACCCCGGCAAGGTGATTCCGACTCTGCACCGCTGTGCTGAGTACGGCAAGATGCTGGTGCGCGCCGGACAGATCAAGCACCCGGACCTGCCGCGCTTCTGAGCCTTCGCCTCCCCAGGCGTCGATCCCCAGTGTGGTCGCATGTTCAGTGCATGGATCCATTGTGGAAGCCACCTGGGCCGGATTCAGGTCAGGTCCGGGACAAGCCCTGTCTGCGCAGCGTCAGCACCCCGCACCGTGACAGCCGTTAAAGTTGACATTTCGCGAGGCTTTTTGAGGAGTTGCCCATGACCCGTTCCACCTTTTCCCGCCGCCCCCTGCTGCGCTCGGCACTGGCTGCCACGGCGTTGGCCCTGTCCGGCCTGAGCATGGCCCAGACACCCGCCACCGTGCGCGTGATGGTCGGCTTTCCGCCCGGCGGCGGCACCGACGCGATCGCGCGCCTGCTGAGCGACAAGCTCAAGGACGAGCTGGGCACCAATGTCATCGTCGAGAACAAGGCCGGTGCCGGCGGCCAGATCGCGGCGCAGGCGCTCAAGACAGCCCCGGCTGATGGCAGCGTGCTCTTCCTCTCGCACGACCACACCATCTCCATCCTGCCGCAGGTGGTCAAAACCCCGGGCTTCAACCCGGCGCAGGACTTCACCCCAGTGGCCGGCTTTGCCACCTTCGTCAACGGCCTGGCACTGTCGGGCGGCACGCCGGCCAAGTCCTTCAACGACTACATCGCATGGGTCAAGACCAAGGGCAAGGACACGGTGGGCGTGCCCGCGCCGGCCTCGGTGCCCGAATTCCTGGTCAAGGTGATCGGCGAGAAATACAAGCTCGACCTGCAGGCCACGCCTTATCGCGGCAGCGCGCCGATGATGGCCGACATGCTGGGCAACCAGATCGCCGCCGGCACCGGCTCGGTGCCCGATTTCATCGAGCACCACAAGTCCGGCAAGCTGCGCATGGTGGCCGTGCTCGGCGCCCGCCGCCAGGCCCTGCTGCCTGACGTGCCGACCTTTGCCGAGCTCGGTCTGGCCGGCTTTGAGGACCTGCCCTACTACGGCATCTGGGCGCCGCACGGCACGCCCAAGGGCGTGGTCGACCGCTATGCCAACGCGGTGGCGAAGGTGGTGGCCCTGCCCGATGTGAAAGAGCGCCTGACCGCGCTGGGCCTGACCGTGGGCTACATGACGCCCCAGCAGCTCGACAGCCGCGAAAAGGCCTACACCGCCACCTGGGCGCGCATCATCAAGGCCAGCGGCTTCGTGGCGCAGTAAGCCGCCGGCCCGCCAAGCGCCCTTCAGCGCTTGCCGAAAATCGCCGTGCCCACCCGCACCAGGGTGCTGCCGGCGGCAATCGCGGCCTCCAGATCGGCCGTCATGCCCATCGACAAGGTGTCGAACTGTGGCTGCGCCAGCTCGGCACGGACCTGCTCGAGCAGCTGAGTGGCGCGCCGGTGCAGCGCCACCTCGGCATCGAAACCTTCGACCGGGTCAGGGATGGTCATCAGGCCGCGCAGCACCACGCGCGGCAGTGCCGCCACGGCGCGGGCCAGTTCCAGCACCTCTTCGGGCTGCGCGCCCGACTTGGTGGGGCCACCGTCGGTGTTGACCTGCAGGCACAGCTGCAGCGGCGGCATGTGCGTGGGCCGCTGGTCCGACAGGCGCTGCGCGATCTTGAGGCGGTCAACGCTGTGCACCCAGTCAAAGTGTTCGGCCACCAGCCGCGTCTTGTTGCTCTGGATCGGGCCGATGCAGTGCCACTCCAGCGGCAGATCGCGCAAGGCGCTGATTTTGTCCACCGCTTCCTGGATGTAGTTCTCGCCAAAGGCGGTCTGGCCGGCAGCATGGGCCTGGCGCACCGCCTCGGGGCCAAACGTCTTGGAGACGGCCAGCAGGCGTACGCTGTCGGGCTTGCGGCCAGCAGCGCCGCAAGCCTGCCGGATGCGGGCCTGCACGGTCTGGAGGTTCTCTGCGATCAGGGTCATGTCCCGAGGGTACCAAACCGGGGTCATGGCTGCTGTTAAATTCCGGCCATTCTTCAACCTGCATCAAGGCACAACCCCATGAGCAACATCGGTCAGAAAACCTACGACGCCTGCGCGTCCCACAAAGTCGCCTTCCTGGGTCTGGGCGTGATGGGTTACCCCATGGCCGGACACCTGACCCGCGCCGGCCACCAGGTCACCGTCTACAACCGCAGCGCCGCCAAAGCCCAGGCCTGGCTGGCCGAATGCCCAGGCCACGCCAGCGCCCCGACCCCGCGCGAGGCCGCCGCCGGCGCCGACATCGTGTTCGCCTGCGTGGGCAACGACGATGACCTGCGCAGCGTGGTGCTGGGCCCCGATGGCGCGTTTGCCGGCATGAAGCCCGGCGCCGTCTTCGTGGACCACACCACCGCATCGGCCAGCGTGGCGCGCGAGCTCAGCAGCGAGGCCCAAAAGCGCGGCCTGCAGTTCATCGACGCGCCCGTTTCGGGCGGTCAGGCCGGCGCCGTCAACGGCATGCTCACCGTGATGTGCGGTGGCGACGCCTCCACCTTCGACAAGGTCAAGCCGGTGGCCATGGCGTTCTCTCGGGCCTTCACCCTGATCGGCGACTCGGGCGCCGGCCAGCTGGCCAAGATGGTCAACCAGATCTGCATTGCCGGGCTGGTGCAAGGCCTGTCCGAGGCGATCGCTTTTGGTCAGCAGGCGGGCATCGACATGAAGCTGGTACTCGATGTGATCGGCAAGGGCGCCGCCCAAAGCTGGCAGATGGACAACCGCGGCAAGACCATGGTGGACGACCAGTTCAATTTCGGCTTTGCGGTCGACTGGATGCGCAAGGACCTGGGCCTGGTGCTCGACGAAGCCAAGCGCAACGGCGCACGCCTGCCGGTGACCGCGCTGGTCGACCAGTTCTACGCCGATGTGCAGAAGATGGGGGGCGGCCGCTGGGACACCTCCAGCCTGATCAAGCGCCTGCGCTGAACGGCTTCGAGACCTCATGAAAAAAGCGACCCGAGGGTCGCTTTTTTCATACCTGCCGAAATTTCAGCGTGACATGGGTGGCTGGCTCAAGCGCTTGAGCTCCTCTTCGGAGATGTCTTCGAACACCCGGACCACCTTGGCTACACCGCTCACGCCACGGGCAATGTCGGTGGCACGCTGGGCTTCACGGGTGGTCACGCGACCCATCAGGTAGACGATGCCGCGCTCGGTCACCACCTTGACCGCATTGGCCTGCAGGTCCTTGGCGTCCACAAAGGCGGCCTTGACCTGACCGGTGGTCACAGCGTCCTTGGTGCGCTGGCTGAGACTGCTGGGCGCGCCAATCGCCAAGTCGTTGATGACTTCCTTGACGTTTTCCTGGCTCTGGGCGAGCACGCTGGCACGCGAGCGGTCGGCCTCGCTGCGCACTTCGCCGCTCAAGAGCACACGGCGGTTGTAACTGGTCACGTTCAGGTGCACACGATCGCCGAGTTCCTTGTTCACCGCATTGGCTACCTTGAGCTCGATGGCTTCGTCTTCGAGCTGGGTACCCGAGGTGCGGCGGTCCACCGCCACCAGGCCGGTCATCACCGCACCACCGACCACCAGCGGGGCACAGCCCGACAGCAGGCTCGCGCCGGCCACCGTGGCCAGCAGGAATTTTTGAATTTGCAGTTTCATCACATCGGCTCCTGTTCACCCAGTAACTGGGTGTCGATCCCATCACACCAACAATGCAGCACCAATTGCTGCACCTCACGCACCCGTGCGGCCCGTTCGTGCGGCACACACACATGCACATCCGTTTCGCGCAACAGACGGTTCAGGCCTCCGCCCGAGCCGCCACTGAGCGCCAGCACCGTCATCTCGCGGTCGTGGGCCGCGCGCACCGCATGCACCAACGCCGGCTCATCGCCATTGGCGCAAATGAGTACCAGCACATCCCCCGACAAGCCCAGCGCGTGCACCTGGCGAGCCAGACCATCCTCACCCGGCCAGGCCGACGGCCAGACGGCGTCACCGCCCAGGGTGATGGCGGCCAGGCCCGGGCGCTCGCGCTCGAAGCCGCCCACCAGCAGACTGCTCAGGTACTGGGCCAGGGCCACCGAACTGCCCACGCCGGCCACCAGCACCTTGCCGCCGCCGGTCACGCTGGCCAGCAGGGCCTGCACGGCCGCATCGATCGGCTTGGCCAGGGTCTCGGAGACCTGGTAGTGCAGGTCGGCACTGTCGATGAAATGCTGTTGGATGCGCAGCTCTTGCATGGCGCGGATCATACCCGGGCCAGTGCCCGTCGCCGAGAGAACGCCCCGGCCAAATCCCTCTGCCAAGGCTGGCCAAAGTAACAAACCGTGACCGTCAGCTTGCGTCGAAGGCCGCCCGCAGCCACACCGGCCCGGCGCCTTCGAGCACCACCACATCAAAACGCACCGGCGGCAGCTGCCGCCAGCGCATCAGGTAGTGCTGCGCGGCCCGCACGATGCGCGCGCGCTTGGCCGCGCCAATGCTGGCGGCAGCGCCACCGTGGTCGGTGCGGCTGCGCTGGCGCACCTCAACGAAGACCACTGTGCCGTCACGGTCCTGGACGATCAGGTCGATCTCCGGGGCGCCGCGCCCGGGCATCCGATAATTACGCAGGAGCAGACGCAGTCCCTGTGCCTGCAGCAGCGCCAGCGCTTCGTCCTCGGCTGCATCACCGCGGGCCTTGGTGCTGCGGCGCCCCTCCCCCCGTCCCTGTTGGAGCATTGGCATGATTTCTTCCTCCCTGAGCACCAGCTTCGCCCGAGCACTGCAGGCGGCGCAGGATGCGGCCGGAGCCCAGCAGCATCCGACCCACACACTGTATGGGTTGGCCACCCCGATTGGCAACCTGGCCGACATCAGCCTGCGGGCGCTGCATGTGCTGGGGCTGGTCGACGCCATCGCCT
>JACCDY010629778.1_pt1 | contig 17033 bp, 12 predicted proteins | sample 7446391 | NCBI WGS metagenome assembly JACCDY01 (sample SAMN15323451, study PRJNA562643) | freshwater metagenome | isolation source: river surface water | place: USA:Blue River Watershed | collected 2017-08-18
GACGATAAACCAAGTCATTGATGTAACAATTTTGAGAGTTGCGACTATAACTATTGCGTTCTCGATAGCTGTCTGTGACCAGGAATCAAAGAAGAGAACTGCAGGCCAAGAAATTGCATAGTGCCAGTTCCAGGACTCTTTCCCGGCAAGTGCGCCTTCTAGTCCGCGAAGTGCAAAGACACAGAAGACGATTGCAAGGATGGTTGCTTCAACGTAATAGGCCTTACCCATTCCGGATCCGCTAAAGCGGTTAAGCATACGAAAGCGAGTTACTTGGCGGATACCAATGAGTGCAACAATGCTGATTCCGGTAAGGGCGGCGATTACTTCAGAGAAGAGTTCGTAGACAACAAAGTGGCCAATGATGGGAAGTGCGAAGTCAGGTTTAATTACTTGACCGTATGCAGTAACTAAAGTTCCGAAGAGTGCACCGAAGCCAATCATGACAAACCAGTGAGCAATTCCAGTTCCAGTGAAGTTGAGCATCTTGGTATGGCCCAAAACTTCTTTGAGCATATTTTTCATACGCGCAGATTTATCGCCACTGCGAGTTGGATCTGGTTGCTGCTTTTTATATAAAGAGATGAGATGACGAACGCGAACAGCAAGGAAAACTAGAGCTACAGCAGTAATGAGATAGGAGATACTTGCTAGCGCTAAGTTCATAAGCGCTAGAGTAATCGTTAAGCGGGCTGAAACACCTTTGAAGTAAAGGATTTTGCGATGAGGGTGCGAGCTTCGGTCAGATTGGATACAACCCCTGCAGAGATAGCCTGCACGGCGATATTTCCGAAGAGAGTTGCCTCAACGGGACCTGTTTTTACCGTGATTCCACAGGTGTCAGCTGTCAGCTGGTTTAGAAGATCGTTTTGAGAGCCACCGCCCAAAATGTGAATAACTTTAATAGTGCGCCCAGTGACTTTGGAAATTTCATCTAACGTTTTCTTGTAGGCCTGAGCCAAACTGTTGAGAATGCAGATTGCATATTCACCATCTGTCTGTGGTGGGTTTAAGCCGCGTTCCACACAATACGCGTGGATCCGTCCTGGCATATCGCCAGGAGGTGCGAACAGTGGGTCATTGGGATCAATCAAAGTTGAAAAAGTTTTGGATTCTGAAGCTGCTTGGAGAAGTTCGTGTATCTCGTGGTCACGTCCTTGATTGTGCCAAGAACGACGACACTCTTCGAGCAACCACATTCCAGTCACATTCTTAAGCACACGCACTGTTCCGTCAGCACCAAGTTCATTGGTGATATTTGCGGCAAATGCTTCAGGCGTCAAAACTGGTGCATCAAGTTCGACGCCAACTAGGGACCATGTTCCGCTTGAGATATATGCCTCAGTCTCGCGATCACCAAAAGGAACGCCGGCGATGGCTGCAGCGGTGTCATGGGAAGCAGTGGCTACAACATTAATCCCATCGAGTTCGTCGAACCCACGAACAACTCCTAGCAAAGATCCTGGTTCGTGTAGTTCAGTAAAAAGATCCTCACGGATACCTGCAAGATTGATAAGTTCACGATCCCATTCACGAGTGAGAGTATTGAGCGCCTGCGTACTCGAAGCGTTGGTAACTTCTGTTGAAAGTTTTTGGGTGAGCAGGAAGTTAATGAGATCGGGGAGCATCAAGAACTTCGCAGCTGTCTTATATTCGGGAAGTTCGCGCGCTGCATAGAGTTGATAAATTGTGTTAAATGGAAGGAATTGAATTCCCGTCGTCGAATAAATCCGCTCCTTACCAATCTTCTTTGTGAGCTCTTGAAAGGCAATCTCATTGCGTGGGTCTCGATAGGCGTGAACGGGCGGTAAATATTGATGTGTGGGGCTAATAAAGCCGTAATCAACGGCCCAGGAATCAACTGCGAGACTAATGGGGTCAGAACTTTTAACCGCTTTTCGAAGACCCCTGAGAACCTCAGCGAGAATCAAATCCCAATCCCAAAGGAGTGACCCATTATCTTGAGGAAGGACTTCATGGGGAAAGCGGTGCACAACATCTAGTGAGATCGAGTTGCTATTTACTCGTCCTATAGCGATTCGACCACTGGTTGCACCAAGGTCTACTGCAAGAAATTCAAACATAGAGCTCTATCGCATAAATGCGGCAGCAACGCCACTATCGACAGGGATATGCAAACCTGTTGTTAGCGCTAGATCAGAAGAACAGAGAACGAATACTGCTGCTGCAATGTGCTCAGGAAGAACTTCTCGCTTCAAGATTGAACGTTGAGCGTAATACTCACCCAGCTTCTCCTCTTCTACCCCGTAGACAGCTGCGCGGTTTGCTCCCCAGCCTGATGAAAAAATTCCTGAGCCACGGACAACACCATCAGGATTGACACCGTTAACTCGAATCTGATGTGCGCCGAGTTCAGCGGCAAGTAGACGCACTTGGTGGGCTTGATCTGCCTTTGTAGCACCGTATGCGATGTTATTTGGACCAGCGAAGATTGAATTCTTTGAAGAGATATAGATGATATCTCCTCCCATCTTCTGGGCAATCATCGCCTTTGCTGATTCGCGTGACATCAAGAATGAACCACGCGCCATCACATCATGCTGCAAATCCCAATCAGCAACAGTTGTATCAACAAGTGCCTTACTGAGTGAGAGACCAGCATTATTTACAACAAGATCTACACCACCAAATGCAAGGGAAGATGCATGAACTGTCGCGCTAATCGCTTCTTCATCGGTGACATCTACTTTGACGGCAATTGCCTTATCTGCGCCTCCGATTTCAGTGGCAACTGCTATTGCAGCATCAAGATCACGATCTGCGACAACTACACAGGCACCTTCAGCTGCGAGGCGTAGTGAAGTTGCCTTACCAATTCCCGAGCCGCCACCAGTGACGATCGCGATACGGCCCGCCAATGGCTTTGGCTTTGGCATGCGACGAAGCTTTGCTTCTTCAAGTTCCCAGTACTCAATATTGAACTTCTCAGATTCCGCGATTGGCTGATACTTTGAAACTGATTCGGCTCCCCGCATTACGTTAATTGCGTTGATGTAGAATTCGCCAGCAACTCGTGAAGTTTGCTTATCTTTGCCGTAGCTAAACATTCCAACACCTGGAACCAAGATGATCAGCGGATCTGCACCGCGCATGGCTGGACTTTCAGGCTTTGCATACTTCTTATAGTAGACGGCATAAGTTTCACGGTATTTTTCGTGAAGTTCGTGTGCGCGAGCTATGACATCTTCAACAGATGCATCAGCAGGAGTATCCAGAACCATCGGAGAAATCTTTGTTCGCAAGAAGTGATCGGGACATGAAGTACCAAGTGCTGCAAGGCGAGGGAGTTCTGAGTGAGAAATGAAATCAAGAACTACATCTGCGTCGCTGAAACTGCCAAGCATGGGCGAATCCATTGATGCAATGCCGCGGAGTGCTGGTGCAAGAAGCGCAGCTTTTGCTTTACGGGCTTCTGGCGAAAGTGGTACCCACTCTTTAACCAGTGTTCCAAAAGGATCTTTCTTCCCCTTCGAAGCCAAGAACTTTTCAGCCTTTTCAATCGCTTCAATCGAGCGCTTCTCGCACTCAGCAGAAGTTTGCGCCCATGTTGTGAGCCCATGTCCGCCAAGAATCACACCTTTTGCTGCTGGATTTTCCTTCGCCATCTTTGCGATATCAAGACCAAGTTGGAACCCAGGACGGCGCCAATCGACCCAGAGAATTTCATCGCCAAAGCATTCTTTAGTAAGTGCAGGTCCATCGGCAGCTGTAGCTAGCGCGATGATTGAGTCTGGATGTAAATGATCGACATGAGCGACATCAACGAGTCCGTGCATGGCTGTATCAATACTTGGCGCTGCACCACCACGACCAAAGGTGCAGTAATCAAAGAGCGCAACCATTTCATCCTCATGTTCAACGCCACGATAGACATTTACTAAAGCGCGCATGCGATCGAGATAGAGACTAGCGAGCCCTGCCTCTTTGAGTGTTCCTAGATCTCCGCCAGAACCTTTTACATAGAGAACTTCAACATCTTGTCCTGTAGAGGGATCTTTAGCCTCGCCTTTTGCAGAAGTATTTCCACCAGCGTAATTGGTGAACTTTGGATTACTTCCGAGACGGTTCGATCGCCCTAATAGTTCTTCAATAGTTTTATTCGACATTAAATCAAGCTCCCCAACCTGCTTGATTACCACCGACACGATCTGCGGCAATTTTTGCGGCGTAACCACTTGCCGCGTAAGCCTTCATTGGTTCAGGATCTATTCCTTTGTCGCTGCGCCATTCGCGAAGAAGACCGCGAACATCGGTATTGAATGCATCCATCAAGACTTCATGTCCGGCAAGTACATCGCCAGCAAGTTGAGCTTTCTTGAGTGCGTCTTGATCAACAAGTACAGCCTTAGCAACAGCTTCTTGCACATTCATAATCGAACGAATTTGGCCAGGGATCTTGGCTTCGATGTTGTGGCATTGATCAAGGACGTACGAAACAGGAGTTCCAACATCAAAACCACCGTTGATATTTACTTCATGCATGATACGGAAGAGCTGAAATGGGTCTGCAGCACCAACAATCAGGTCATCATCCGCGTAGAAGCGTGAGTTAAAGTCGAATGCACCAAGACGCTTCGCACGAAGCAAACCAGCCACAATAAATTCAATATTTGTTCCTGGCGCGTGGTGTCCTGTATCAACAACGACCATCGCCTTTGGACCAAGCGCCATGCAATGAAGCAGTGATGTGCCCCAGTCAGGAACATCTGTGTGATAAAAAGCTGGCTCGAAGAACTTGTATTCCAGCAACATTCGTTGGTTGGCACCAAGATGCGCATAAACCTTTTCAAGCGACTCAGCTAAACGATTTTGGCGATCTGCAATGTTGTCTTGTCCTGGATAGTTGGTTCCATCTGCAAACCAGAGCTTGAGGTCTTGAACATTAACTTGGTTCATGATTTCAATGCAGTCGAGCAAGTGAGCGACAGCATTGGCGCGGACCTTTGGATCTGGAGCACAGACAGAACCGAGGATGTACTGATCATCTTGAAAAGTATTTGAATTGATGGTGCCTAACTTGACTCCAAGACTCTGAGCATGGGCAGCAAAATCTTTGTAATCTGCGACTTTGTCCCATGGAATATGGAGTGCGACTGTTGGCGCAGCACCGGTGTACTTATGTACCTGAGCGGCATCAGCGACTTTTTCATACGGGTCACGCGGCACGCCAGGCTGACCGAAGACCTTAAATCGAGTACCGGAGTTGCCGTAAGCCCATGAAGGAGTCTCAACACCTAAGCGACTGAGAACTGCTTTTACTTCATTTGTGCTTGCCATAGTCATCATCCATTTCTTCTTATTTAAGGTAGAAAATATTTTCGAGCTTGAGAAAACCTTCATCAGGTCTGCGACCATAGAGCATTGCCGGCCGGTGGCTTTGATGGTGCCAAATGTAAAGTTCTAACTTCCGTTGGCGAAGCTTGAGCTGGAAACCAACGCGTTCGATTTTTACACCTCCCCGGAGTTGAAACGATTCATATTCAATAGGCAGACGTTAAGAGGGATTTGAGCATGAGTCAACCCTGTTGAGGTAACAATTAGGTCAAGAAGGTCTTCAATTTATTGACACGTTTCAAATGCCGGGGCAGACTCTCGTCCCATGAACGTCAGCCTTCGAGATGTCGCAAAGGCTGCCAAAGTTTCAGTAGGAACGGTCTCTAACGTACTGAACCGATCTGAAGTCGTAGCCCCTAAAACTCTCGCTCGAGTGCAAGCCACAATTAAAGAGCTGGGGTTTGTTCCTAATGGATTTGCACGTAACTTGCGCTCAGGTCAAAGTCGAACGCTGGGGTTGATTGTGCCTGATGTATCGAACCCCTTCTTTACAGAGGTTGCACGTGGGGTTGAAGATGCGGCGAGCAAACGTGATTACGCAGTCTTTCTTTGCAATTCAGATGAGTCAGCAACCAAAGAAGAGCGTTATGTCAATGTACTAATTCAGCAACAAGTACGTGGAGTGCTCATTACTCCTGCCGATATGAAGTCTGATCGACTCGATGTCATGCGTGACAGAGGTATTGCCGTAGCGCTGCTTGACCGCGAAATTAAAGGGCGCAAACAATGCTCAGTCTCGGTAGATGATGTGCATGGTGGACAGATTGCTATTGAGTATCTTGCTGGGCTGGGGCATAAAAATATTGCATGGGTCTGTGGGCCTGAAAGCATTCCACAGGTGGCAGATCGTGGAGCTGGTGTTGCCAAGGCAGCAAAGGTGGCTGGATCAAAAATTGAAACTATCCGAGTCTCACTCATGAATGCGGTAAATGGTGAAGAGGCTGCTAGGAAAATTCTAGAACGGGATGTGCTGCCGACTGCAGTCTTCTGCGCGAATGATTTATTGGCGCTCGGAGTAATGCGCGCCCTACTGGCTAGTAAAGTACGAATCCCAGAACAAGTCTCTGTGCTCGGCTACGACAACATTGAATTTGCCCCTTCGGCTGCGGTGCCACTCTCGTCAATAGCTCAGCCGTCATATCAGATGGGTGTTACGGCAGCAGATTTATTACTGAACGAGTGTGAAGATGGCGAGAGCCACGAACATCAACAAATCAGATTCCAACCGCAATTGGTTGAGCGAGCATCCACCAGGAAACGTTAGATCCCCCAACACCCCTAAACGGATTGAATTGTTCAATAATTTCGAGTACTTGTACGCGTAAAAACGTAATGAAACCGTTACCAAGCATTTTCTAAAAGCCATTGACGGTTGGGTCACACCACCGCTAAATTCCGCACCAAGGTTGAAACGATTCAACCAAAATTCACCTCAGGAGGATGAATGAAGACAATGATCAAGCGCGGAATAGCTCTTGCGCTCCCTATCTCGCTTATCTTTGGAGCGACAGTTGCTGCTCCATCACAAGCTGCAGATACAGAAATTACTTGGCTCATCGATAACGGCCAAAGCAACCAGGATGTTGCTAAGGCGCTCGTAGCCGCTTATGAGAAGGCAAACCCTGGCAACAAGGTCAATGTTGTTCTTCGTCCAGGTGGAGCAGACGGCGATAACCTCGTCAAGACAAAGCTTGCAACAGGTGAAATGGAAGATGTATTCACATACAACTCTGGCTCACTTTTCCAAGCACTTGCCCCAACAAAGAATCTTCTTGAAATCACAAACGAACCATTCATGAAGAATGTTCTTTCATCATTTAACCCTGTTGTCTCTGTTGGCAAGAAAGTTTACGGCGTTCCCTTCGGAACAGCAGTTGGCGGCGGAATTCTTTATAACAAGAAGGTTTATGCAAAGCTCAAACTCAAAGTTCCAACAACATGGGCAGAGTTCATGGCAAATAACAAGAAGATCAAGGCTGCTGGAATTGATCCAGTTATTCAGTCATACAAGGACACATGGACCTCACAGCTCTTCGTTCTTGCTGATTACTACAACGTTCAAGCCGCATCACCAAACTTTGCTGCTGATTACACAAACAACAAAGAGAAGTATGCAAAGAACAAGGCTGCACTTCGCGGATTCGAATATATTGAAGAGCTTAAGAAGCTCAACTACTTCAACCGTGACTATGCATCAACCACATATGCACAGGCTCTCGACAAGGTTGCTCTAGGCCAGGGTGCTCACTACCCAATGGCAACATGGGCTATTCCACAGATTGCCTCACAGCAGCCTGCAAGCCTTGAAGATGTCGGATTCTTTGCACAGCCAAGCGCAAAGGCGAGTGTTAACGGTGTAACTGTCTGGGTTCCATCAGGAACATACATTCCAGCAAACACAAAGAACGCAGCAGCAGCAAAGAAGTTTGTTGGCTGGATGACATCAGCTAAGGCAGTCGACGTTATGAACGGCGTTGAAGGTTTTGCTGGCGGACCGTACTACATCAAGGGCGCAAGCATTCCTAACGCTCTTCCAGGTGCAGTCAAGGATCTCGTTAAGTACTTTGAGAAGAATGCAACTGCTCCGGCACTTGAGTTCGTATCACCAATCAAGGGACCAAACCTTGAGAAGATTCTTATCGAAGTTGGATTAGGAATCACCCCTGCTAAGAAAGCGGCTGCTGCATACGATGCAGATGTTGTTAAGCAGGCAAAGCAACTCGGCCTTAAGGGCTGGTAGCAAATAAGTAGTAAAACTGGCGGGCTGAGAAATCAGCCCGCCAGTTTTACTCATTACATAGATTTATTGGGGGAAAAGTGAAGAGAGCAAATCAAAAAATCAAGAGCCCGTACTCGTACGCTCTTGTTTTACCGATTGCAATTATCTTCACAGTATTCTTCATAATTCCAACTTTTGTTTCTTTCTTCTTCTCCATGACACGTTGGACTCTCTTTGATTGGGAGTTTGTTGGATTTGAAAACTTTATTCAGTACTTTAAAGAGGCATCACTTGCCATTGGATTTAAAAACACACTTATTTATGGCGTAGTAACTTCGGGCCTTAAGGTCGTATTTGGCCTCGCATTAGCGCTGCTACTTACAGGACGATTAAGGGCAAAAGGATTCTTACGTTCAGTTGTATATTTTCCAGTTCTAGTCTCAACAATTGGCGTTGGATTTACCTTTAGCATCCTTATGGATCCAAATTATGGAGCGATTAATAAAGCAATTGTCGCTTTCGGAAAATCAATTGGCTGGGAAACCTATGGACCCGGTTGGTTGGTTGACCCAAACCTTTTACCTTTATTCTCTGTTGCCTTTGTTGATGTGTGGAAAGGAGTTGGTATTGCAACTGTCCTGTATATGGCAGGACTTGCGAGCATTCCCCAGGAGTATTACGAAGCGCTGGCTGTTGATGGTGGAGGCGCCTGGGATAAATTCAGGAACATCACACTCCCTTTAGTTAGACCGGCTACTGCAGCAGTAGTTATTCTGAGTTTTATTGGCGGCTTGCGATCCTTCGATCTCATTTGGGCAATGACCAACGGCGGCCCGGGCTTCCTTTCTGACGTAATCGCATCTATCAACTATAAGCAGTACCAAGCTGGCTTCTATGGCTTGGCAACAGCAGGAAATGTAATTTTACTCTTCTTCGTTTTGGCAGTCATCGGACCTGTGTACTGGTACTTCAATAAGAAGGAGAAGCAAGCGTGAAGAATTTCCTTCGTAAGAACTGGGTAGATTTTGTGGCTGTTCCTATTGGATTTTTCGTCTTTGTCGCGCCTTTCGTTCTGATATTTCTGACCGCATCCAAAAATTCCAAAGAATCTTTTCAATTCAATTTTCAATTAGGCGAAGAGTTTCTTCTTTGGCAAAATATTAAAACTGTACTTCAAACAAATGATGGAATCGTAATTCGAGCATTTATCAACTCAACAATCCTTACCTTTGTGTCTGTCATCTTGGTTGTATTTGTCAGTTCGATGGCAGCGTTTATCTTCGCCCGTCGCCCAGGAAAGGTAACGACTTTCGCAAACATTATGGTTTTGGCAGGGCTGGTTGTCCCCCCGGCCGTTGTTCCCACTATCTGGGTTTTGCAAGAACTTAACTTATTTAAGACGCTGCAAGGGCTAATCCTTATCGAAGTTGCCTACAGCGCGGCGTTTGCAATTCTAATTTATAAAGGTTTTATGGCTTCCATTCCACGCGAAATCGATGAAGCAGCGGCAATGGATGGGTGTACCGGATTCTCTCTCTATCGAAGAATCATTTTTCCTCTATTAATGCCTGTTCATGTGACAATCATTGTCACCACATCGGTCGCAATCTTTAACGACTTCACTAACCCGCTTTACTTCCTACCGGGCAACGACAATGCAACTGTGCAGCTAACGCTCTTCTATTTCCAGAGCGCTTATCTCACCCAATACAACCTGCTCTTTGCCGACATACTGTTGATCACAATTCCACCGCTGATTGTCTTCATTATCTTCAATAAGAAAATAGTTTCTGGTCTTACTGCTGGCTCTATAAAGGGTTAGTTTTTACTCAACTAAAGGGGAACGTCATGTCATCAATTCCAGAGTTAACTAAGCGCGATGAAGCAACGAGAGTTATTGGGCTTCAGACACAATTTTCATCGGATTTGATTGGTCTCCCCATTGTTGATCCTCAGCTGACATGGCAGATCTCAAGTGAGCGACCAGATGCGATTCAACTCGCCTACGAAATCTCTTCTGTGGGCGAAAAGGGAGATGTCATTACATCAACAGTCGTAATAAGTTCAGAGCAGATTGAACAAGTGGCTACTGGCCACATAAGCAAGGCTCGGGAAATTCGTCACCTTCGCGTTCGAGTTGCGACGCAATATGGTTGGTCAGACTTTAGTCCTTATGCAACCTTTGAGACAGGTTTGGCCTCAGGTTCTGAGTTAATGGGAGAATCTATTGGTGATTCATCTTCTCACTCCGAGCCATCTCCCATTCTGCGCAAAGAGTTTCAGGCAGGAAAGAAAGTTGCAAAAGCTCGTCTCTACGCAGCATCCGAAGGAATCCACACTCTCTATCTCAATGCAGTTGCAGTAACGGATGAATTCTTTACTCCTGGTTGGACTGCATACGATGATCGCCGTACCTATATTACCTATGACGTAACTTCACTTGTTCAAGAAGGCGGCAACTGCATAAGCGCTGAACTTGGCGATGGGTGGACTCGAGGCAAGCTCGGTTTTATGAACATGTATGACAACTATGGCAAGAACATTCATCTACTTGCGCAGCTGGAAGTCACATACACGGATGGATCAACAGAAGTTGTTGTTACAGACAAGTCTTGGAAAGTCTCTTCGGGAGAGATTCAATTCGCAGATATTTATGATGGAGCAACTATCGATTACACAAAGCGCCAGAAGGGTTGGCAATTAGTTGGCTTTAATGATTCCGCATGGAGCGCACCAGTTGTTTATCCATTCGCGAAGGAAACACTCTTTGCGCGAACATCTACTCGCGTTGTAAAGATTGAAGAGTTTGCGTCAAGAGTCCTCGATGCCAAAAACACGACCCGCACACTTCTTGATTTTTCACAGAATATTTCAGGATGGGTTCGTCTAACTGTTGATGGTAAGAAAGGTGATGTCGTCACAATTCGCCATGCTGAGGTTCTCGAGCCAGGGCCAAATCTGCACACGGCAGCACTTAGAACTGCGAAGGCGACCGATCATTACACCCTGGACCGCGATGGTCGTCATGTTCTTGAACCAAAGTTCACTTTCCATGGCTTCCAATTCGCGGAGGTAACCGGACCAGCAAAATTTATTTCTGCAGTTGGTGTTGCGATTTCTTCCGCAAATGAGCGCCGTGGATCATTTACTTCTTCGGACGTTCGCCTCAACCGCCTTCATCAGAATGTTGTCTGGTCTATTGCCGACAATATGGTCTCTGTTCCAACAGACTGCCCACAGCGTGATGAACGTTTGGGATGGACCGGTGATGCGCAAGCAATTGCGATGACATCAAATACTTTGTACAAGCTCGATAGCTTCTGGCGTAACTGGTTGGTTGACCTCTGGGTAGATCAAAAGCGAGTGGGTGGCGTTGGTGCCGTTGTGCCAGACATTTTGTCTAAGCAACCATCACCAGCAGAAGGTGCTGGGTGGGTCATTACAGACCGAGCTGGTTGGGCTGATGCTGCCACTATCGTTCCGATGGCAGCTTATGAGTCATATGGAAGTGCTGCGACACTCAAGCAACAAGTGGAAAGTATCCGTGCCTATGTTGAAAGCCTCTCTGCACACCGCAAAGGTGAAAAGTTCTTACCTGAAGAGTTTCAATTTGGCGACTGGTGCGATCCCGATGCACCAGTAGATCAACCTTGGCTATCAAAGGTAAAGGCGCAATTTGTTGCTAACGCTTTCTTTGCAAATACCGTTCAACTCGCGGCTGATATTGAGGCGCTTGTTGGAGATACTGCACACCAGAAGAAGTTCACTGAACTTGCAGCAACTCTCAAAAAAGATATCTGGGAGCACTTTGGTCAAGAAGCGAAGGAGACAACGGCTGGTTGTTCCATCGCACTTGAATTCGGAATCGTGCCTGAATCTGAAAAGGCACAAGTCGCAAAGATTCTGAGCGATATGGTCATTGCAGATGAAGGAAAGATCACTACTGGCTTCCTTGGAACTCCGCTTATCTTGCATGCGCTCTCAAAGAATGGCTATTTCAACGCCGCATACACAATGCTGATGCGCCGCAAGGTACGTTCATGGCTCTACCAAGTTGATCAGAAGGCAACAACAATCTGGGAACGTTGGGATGCTATCCGTGAAGATGGATCGATTCATAAGGGCGAGATGGCAACTTCCTCAGAAGAACAGCCAGATGCATCGATGATTTCTTTTAATCACTATGCATATGGCGCAGTTATTGATTGGGTGTATCGCAACGTTGCAGGCATCGCACCAACTTCAAAGAACCCTGGCTATCGCCACATCACATTTGCGCCACGCCCAGGTGAAGGATTCACATATGCATCTGCTGAGATCAATACTCCGTTCGGTGCGGCTGGAATCTCTTGGGAGATTGTTGGCGACAGTGTGCTCTCCGCGAAAATCACTGTTCCATTTGGATCTCGTGCAGTAATTGACTTCCCAGTCTCAGCGAATTCGGTACTTCGCGTTAATGGCAAGACTGTCTCTAACAAGGCTGAAGTTGGATACGGAATTTATGAAGTCACAGTAAGTGCTCCTGAAGTTGCATCTTTTAAAGTTGCAAACTAGTTCAGGGTATTGAGATGGACTTCAAAGCGAGCGTCTACAAATTAAGTATTGAAGAGAAAGTTCGACTGCTCACAGGTGAAGATTTTTGGACGACTCATGCCCTTCCCAGTATTGGTCTTCGTAAGATGGTTGTCTCTGATGGCCCTTCGGGTGTGCGTGGAGAACTGTGGGATGAAAGAAGTCCGTCGCTCTCACTTCCATCTGCAACCGCATTTGCATCTACATGGGATTGCGAATTAGTCGGCCGCGTTGGCGAGGTTATGGCCCACGAAGCTCGCAGTAAGAACGTCGATGTGGTCCTTGGGCCAACTATCAATCTTCATCGCTCACCACTGGGTGGACGCCACTTCGAGGCATATTCTGAAGACGCAGTGCTCTCTGGAAAATTAGCCTCTGCTTTTGTCAATGGAATTCAGGGGCAAGGTGTTGGTGCTTGCCTCAAACATTTCGTTGCCAATGATGCCGAAACTGATCGCCACACAGTTAATAACATCCTTGATGATCAGACTCTGCGCGAGGTCTACGCCCTGCCATTTGAAATTGCGGTACGAGATTCAAACCCTTGGACAATAATGTCTGCTTACAACCGCGTAAATGGCCCAAAAATGGCTGCTTCTCCGCTTCTAAACTCGATGCTGAAAGAAGAGTGGGGCTGGGATGGCGCGGTCGTTTCAGATTGGACCGGAGTTCAGTCAACTGTAGACACAGGTAATGAGGGCAACGATCTCGAAATGCCTGGACCTTTTGGCTTCTGGGGCGAGAAGTTACTTGCAGCAGTAAAAAGTGGAGAAGTCTCCGAAGAGGCAATCAATGCAAAAGTAGAGCGACTTCTACGCCTTGCCTACCGAGTTGGGAAATTCGCAGATACAGAAAGCAAAAAAGCAAAAGCATTCACAAATGCCGAGCTGCAAGCTTTTGCTCGATCCGTTGGATCGCAATCTATTGTCTTGGCAAAGAATGAAAATTTAGTTCTTCCAATTGAGAAGAAGACTTCAATTGCAGTCATTGGTGCGCATGCGAGATTTGGACGCGGACAAGGTGGCGGCTCTGCAACGGTGTATCCAACTGAATTTGTTGCACCCCTTGAAGGTTTAAAAAGTAATGCACCAGCAGGTTCAACAATCGAGTACGCACTCGGCGTGAACTCAGATTCAGGGCTGATTCAATTTGATAAGAATTATCTTAAGAACCCAGCTACAGGCCAAGGGGGCTGTCTCGCCGAAATTTTCGCACCAGATGGAAGCATTCTATTGAGTGAGAATCGATTCGGTGGATTCTTTAACTGGGCAACCCAACCATGGATGTTCCAATACTCATTCATCCGCGTTTCAGGAATCTTCACGGCAAACGCAGATGGCGAATATCAATTTGGCGTAGGAATGGTCGGAAATTACAAGGTCACAATTGGAGATCAAGTGCACGAAGGCTTCATCCCAATGCACTCAGATGACTTAGGTGAGTTTGTTCTTAACCCACCAACTAGATCTTTCGGGCATACCTTGCGTAAGGGTGAAGAAGTATTGATTCAATGGGAATATCCGCAAGGTTCATTACCAATTCCTATCGCATCTTTCTTGATTGGATTTCGAGAGCCATCACGCAGCCAGGCTGAAGAGATTGCCGCCGCGACTGAGCTCGCAGCAAGTACTGATGTCGCAATCGTCTTTGTTGGCACAACCGCTGAAATTGAATCCGAAGGCCATGACCGTGCAGACATTTCACTGCCTGCAGGCCAAGATCTATTGGTTTCTTCCGTAGCAAAGGCAGCTAAGCGCACGATCGTTGTCGTGAATTCAGGTTCACCAGTTGAGATGCCCTGGTTTGAAGAAGTTGATTCAGTTATCTTCACATTCTTCGGTGGACAACAGATGGGCAATGCACTCGCGGATGTTGTTTTTGGTGCAGTTAATCCTGCGGCACGCACAACAACTACATGGGCACGAAAGATGTCCGATCTTCCGGTTTCAAATACAACTCCATCAAATGGAGAGCTTCACTATTCAGAAGGTCCATTTATCGGATACCGCGCTTGGAAAAAAGCCAAGAGCAAACCTTTGATTCCATTCGGACATGGATTGTCATATAGCTCCTTTAATTCCGAACTCATAAGCGCTAATAAATCAGCGGCGAAAGCGAAAGTTACTAACACTGGCAATCGTGATGGTGCATATGTTGTCCAGATTTATGCGCATCTACAGAGTAATGAATCTTTTGAGCGACGCTTAGCTGGATTCGCAAAAGTATTTCTCAAGAAGGGGGAGAGCGCTGTTGTTGATGTTGCTCTCGAACCACTTGCCTTTAAGCGCTTCAAAGGTGGATGGAAAGATCAGCCTGGTCGATGGGAAATCACTCTTGCGGAGAATGCATTTGAAGAAGGCCTGTCCATAATTGTTTAAAACCTATGCTGATCTCTTTCAGATTCCTGGCGCAAAGAGAATTGCATCTGCCGGGTTTATTTCTAGACTTCCAATTGCAATGGATACGTTGGCAATCATTCTCTTTGTCCAATCTGTTGATGGAAGATATGCCATTGCTGGCTCACTAACGGCGGTCGCTGCCTTGGTTACAGTGATATCTGCCCCATTGTGGGCCAAGGCTGCAGATCATTTTGGACAGCGAATTGTTTTGTGTATCGCAGTCCCAATTCGACTTACTTCCATAATCACATTTATTGCTTTAGTGAAGAATGGTGCTCCTATCTGGAGTTGGTTTTTGAGCATATTTCTTGCTGAATCTGCATCTGTGAGCATGGGTTCAATGACTCGCCGCCGTTGGGCACACGTCATCGCGAGAGACAGGAAAGATATTCTCTCTACTTCGTACACCTTTGAAAGTCTGGTCGATGAATTTATCTTCATTCTAGGACCAGTCTTTACTACTGCTGTGGTCGCAGCGATATCGCCAGCTGCAGGACTCATCTTGGGGGTTATCTTCCTCATGATTGGGGCCCCACTATTAATCTCGCATCGGAAATCAGACCCAGGTGTTGGGCATCGCCACGTAGGCGAAAAGCTAAAATCTGTATTTCGTAATCGAAAACTGCAAGCAGTGGGCATTCCACTGACTATTGCAGGAGGATGCTTTAGTGCAGTGAATATATGCGTCGTGGCTTTTTCTGAAGAACGTGGCGCAAAGTCATTATCAGGATTACTTCTTGGAATATGGGCTGCAGGTGGAGCTATCTCAGCGCTGCTAAATGGATCAATTACATGGAAAATTTCTCATGGAGCAAGATATGTTGGCTATCTTCTTGGGATGACTTTGATTTCGTTAAGTTTCCCATTCCTCGAAAATTTTTATTTTCTTGGAATAGCGCTTTTTATGCAAGGTGTCTGCATTGCGCCGCTTCTACCTAATGGATTATCACTAGTCACCGACTCAGTATCACCTTCTCAAATGACGCAGGCGATTACATTGGCAACCGCAGGGATTCCTCTCACGGGTTCTCTCTCGAGCTTCCTATCGGGAATTTTGATTGATAACTATGGGGCAAGTACAGCTCTTTGGCTACCGTTCGGATTTCTTGCATGCGCATGTGCAACCATGCTCTTGTACGCTAGGGAATATAAAAACTAAGCAGATATGTTTAGCGCCACTTAGTTGCTAGCGAGAAACCAACTGCTATAAAACTAAATCCGATAATCATGTTCCAAGCACCAATTCCTGGAATTGGATATGAAGTCTGGCTGATGTAGAAAATTACGATCCAGAAGAGGCCGATAAGGAAATTGGCGACCATTACAGGAGCAAGCCATGAAGGGCTCTCGAGGAGCGGTGACTCTTCCTCCATGTGGTGCTGTTCTTCATGAGCGTGCTGCTCTTGAACCTTCTTACGCAATTTCGACTTTGGCATGGGGCCTAGGTTACAGCACAATTACGGCATGGCTCGAATCCTCGTCATCGATAACTATGACTCCTTCGTCTTCAACTTGGTGCAATACCTTGCACAGTTGGGCGCTGAGTGCACAGTTGTTCGCAATGATGAAGTTGAGGCGAGCGAGGCGGCAAAGTACGACGGAGTCCTGATCTCGCCAGGACCAGGAACCCCCGATAAGGCTGGCGTCAGTATTGCGATGATTAAGTTCTGCGCCGAAAATTCAATTCCTCTCTTTGGAGTTTGTTTAGGGCATCAAGCAATAGGTGAAGCTTTTGGCGCAACAGTTTCTCGCGCACCAGAGTTGTTACACGGAAAGACATCGCAAGTCATTCACAACGCACATGGAGTACTTACAAATCTTCCATCGCCGTTTACTGCAACGCGCTATCACTCATTGGCCGTTGAACGCGAAACTGTTCCAGAAGTTCTTGAAATTACCGGTGCAACCGAATCTGGCGTTGTGATGTCAATGCGCCACAAAACTTTGCCAATCGAGGGCGTGCAATTTCATCCAGAGTCAGTGCTGAC
>JACCDY010238819.1_pt1 | contig 17030 bp, 33 predicted proteins | sample 7446391 | NCBI WGS metagenome assembly JACCDY01 (sample SAMN15323451, study PRJNA562643) | freshwater metagenome | isolation source: river surface water | place: USA:Blue River Watershed | collected 2017-08-18
GGGTAAGGCCTCTGTTGAAGCGTTTACGAAAGACGCTACAGAGTTGTATTCTGAAGATGAACGTAAGTTCTTACTTGACGAATACACAAAGAATACTCAAAGCGAGTATCTCGTTCGCAAAGCACGTTACGCTTTAGGTTTGTAATATGGAGTTTACTATTACAATCATCATTGCGATTATCATGTGGATAGTCGCGTATTTAATTATGAATAAGAAAGGTAATAAAATGGACTTTAGAGTTCCATCAAAATTTGAAGTAATCGGTTTCACAACAATTTGGGTTGCATTTATTGGCATCCTACTATTTGTTCCTATCTAACTGATGAGTCGGTAACGACGAAACCTCTTCGGAGGTCTTAGATTAAATGCCGTGTCCTCGTGGCTTAAGAGGATTGATTGGTGCTATTAGGCTTCCTTTCCGAACGCATTAGTCCGCTTTCTCTGCATCTTGAGCGATAATCATAGATGCACTGTCCGTAACTGTGTGGTTACGCTGATGAGTCCAAAAGGACGAAACAGATTTTAATTTTACAAGGAGTATTACTTATGAAATACTATTTCACTACAACAGATGGCTCTGTAATCTTTGCAAATTCAAAAACAGAGTTATACGCTAAAATCGTAGAATACAAGGCAGGTCTATAATGGAACTTAAGTGGTTAATTATTGGCGTTGGCTTTGTTTATGCCGTTATTGGAGTCGAGCAATTCTTCAAAGGATCGATAGGTAACACTATCGTTTACTTTGGCTACGCTTTCTCCAATATCGGTTTGTTTATGTTAGCAAAATAAAGGAATTATTATGACATTTATGTATATACAAGATTTAGCATGGAATATGGCAAGAGATTATGTTTACGAAGAGTGTGAAGTTGTTAAGCCTGAAGATTTAGGTTTAGATAGACGTTGCGGTAAACTTTACATGAATCTTGCTGAAGGTGTTATCGCTGTCCACAAAGATAATCGTAAAAGTTTAGATTACTATGGTGGATTCGAATACATTGATGATTCATGCATTGAGTATCTCGGCGACTATGTGTTCTATTTAAGTGAGCACGATCGTGTTGCAGAAGCCTTAGAGTTCTATGTAATTGCAAAAGACGAAGAGGTTGAAAATGAGAGTTAGGCACATTAAGGACTTAACTGAAGATGAAAGAGCGGTGTTATCGAATATGATTGCTAAATATGAGAATTATCTCATTATAGCACATAGTATATCATCGCCTCATTTTAAAATACTCAACGATTTAAAAGAGAAACTAAACATTTTATTAAGGGATTAAACAATGAAAAGAGATTTTATTAAAGCATACAATGAATTAAAGAAACTTGGTTGTCCAGTATATGAACATCCTGATGACAACGGTAACTTTAGTATCGATGGAGAAGGTCCAGATTCTTATATGTGGTGTGATTACTACGATGGTAGTATGATACCAGATTGGGAGTTTGGTGTAAATCCAAAGATTGGAAACGTGTTAAGTAAGTATGGATTATTCGCAGAGTGGATGAATCCAGGCAGATTATGCGTTTACTATGTTTAAGTCTAACTGATGAGTCCTCAATGGACGAAACCGCTGAGAAGCGGTCTTAGACAGAATTTATAGGAGAAACATTATGAGTAGTAAATTTGACGTAACATTGGCGTCAGTATTTGACCCAAAGAAACTAACGTTTCCCAAACTCGCTTCACCTAAACTTGATGGTATTAGATGTACCATTCAAGACGGCGTCGCATTGAGCCGCAATGGTAAACCAATTCGAAACAAATTCGTACAGTCAATCGTTGGTAAGAAGAAGTTTAACGGTCTTGATGGTGAATTGATGGTTGGTGATCCAACCGCAGATGACGCCTTTCGTGTAACTACGAGTGGTGTGATGTCTGAAGATGGTGAGCCAGACTTCTCTTTCATGATTTTTGACAAGTTTCATGCAAGTAAACCGTTCATCGATCGCTTAGACGATGCAGCGACGGTCATTAACAACGCTGACAATCCATACGTATCTATGGTTCGCCATGTAGCAGTAAACGACATGGATGAGTTAGACGCTTGGGAAGCTGAGTGGGTCGGCGTGGGATACGAAGGCGTTATGCTTAGGTCCTTAGACGGCCTTTACAAACAAGGACGCGCTACTGTAACCAGTGGCGACCTCTTGAAAGTAAAGCGATTCTCTGATGCTGAAGCCCGAGTAATCGGCTATGTTGAGGAAAAGGATAAGCATGGCAATCCAAAGAACGCATTAGGTAAATTCTTATGTGTTACTTCGGATGGCGTAGAGTTTGGTGTTGGCGGCGGTTTTAAGCGTGCTGAACGCGAACTCTTCTGGCAAAATCCAGACGCTTACATTGGTCAATTGTTGAAGTATAAATACTTCGCAGTTGGTGTTAAAGACGCGCCACGATTTCCATCATTTCTTGGATTTCGTGACGAAAACGATATGAGTTAATTATTAAGGAGAATTTTATGAAAGCATTTCTTATCGATCCTTTCGAAAGAGAAATTACAGAAGTAGATTATCAAGGTGATTACCATGAGATTTACTACCACATTAAAGCAGATTTATTCTGCACAGTCACAGTAAGTGATTTAGGCGATACACTATTCTTAGATGATGAAGGTTTATTTAGAGAAGAACAGGCGTTCTTCCAATGGATTGGTTATGGACAGCCATTAGCAGGTCGTGCTTTAGTATTAGGCACAGACACTGAAGGTGAATCTCGCGATTGTATGTTGTCAAAACGCGACATCGAGAATTCTGTTCGTTGGTTAACATATGTTAGATAAGGAAATATTATGAAATTTAGATGGACATTTTTAAAACTAATGGACGAAGGTAAAGTAGTTAATCTATCGCAATTACCTGAATACAATAAGTTTACAGACGAGTCTGAGTTCAATGGTGAAGACTATCAACTTTACTTTAACCATACAACTAAGAAATTCCATTTAATGTATAACATTTGGAATGAAGAGAAAGAGGATTGGGAATCATCTCCTCTAGTATCACATGAAGAAGCGAGACAGTTCGCTTTAGACAACAACATTATTTATAAGGTGTAAACATTATGATTGAGTTATACAGATTAAAAGGTGAATTAAAACTGCGTAGACAGTATTTAGTAGAGCAGCTCGCTAAGCTGCATAACGCGAGAGTTGAAGATGAGTATGTAATTGCATTATGCAAAGGTCGCATCTTTGAATTGGAACGAATCTTTTGGGATCTGTTTCCTGAAGAAAACTTTTATGAGGAAGTATAAATATGAAGAATAGATCAGATAGTTATGTTGGCACCGTTTGGGGCCCATACGAAATCTTAGCGCACCATCCAGTCGTTGAGGCGACTAAGCAGTCTGTTAAGGTGATTAACGCTGCTAGTAAAGATCGCAAGTATCGCGTAACAGTTCGCGCTCGTGGTCCTATTGATGGCTACAAGTATGGCTATGGAGGCTACCTCAAACTTGCAGGTGGCTCACGCTTCGATGTGTATATACATGAGATTAGGTGATAAATGCTAAAAGAAGTGTATTTTCATACCGATGCGGCAAATCGAATCTTTTACATTGGCTCAGGAATTAAAGGCCGTGCAGAACGCCTTGATTTTATAGGTCGTGGCCAAGATTGGTTAGATTACGTAAAAGTAAATGGATTTAGCGGAATTCATAAAGTAACCTCGTTAATAGAAGCAGAAGATGCTATTGCTCTTGAACGTGAACTAATTAAAGCCTTACATAAGACAGAACCTTTACTTAATAAATATTGGAACTCTTCTTATAAAAAGAAAATTAGACGCGAAACGCGAGAATTACAATCTCAAGTCCGTAAGGGAAAGAGTTGGACAGAAGCTCGTAGAAATCACAAGCATAATCCTACACGTAAAGGAATTAAAATATTACGAGTTGGGTGTGTTATTTGTAGAAAAGAGTTGGGTGTCAATAACTTACCACAACATATAAGGATTAAACATGCCTAAATTTATTGTTTATGAAACTACAGTAACAGGCAAAGACCGCCGCTTGGCGGTTTGTGATTCTCTTAGTGATGCCATGAAAGAGCAGAAGCGCCAACGAAAGTTGGTCGATCCTCTTAGTGCCGTTGGTATTCAAGATAAAAGTCAATACGACTTTATCCAACAACATAACAAGAAGATGAAAAAGTGATAGCTTGGGCCTAAAATTTCACTTTGAAATCAACAACTTAGGAGTCATTTATGGCAGGTGAGCAGTCAAAAGCGATGTCCGTAGGATCGTATTGCGCTCGTAAGAACGTAACAATTGATGGTCTAACACATTATCCTGTGCCAGATCACAATAAACCGGTATCTACGCATCACTTTAACGTTGTTAAGCAGTATCTCGAAACTACCATGCCACAATTCGTCGAACATGCAGTTAAGAAGTTTGGTGAAAAAGAATGGTGGAAGATTGTTAGAGAAGAAATGGATAAGTATGCGTTTGGTTTCGAAGGAAATCAGGCGCTTTATTTATACGCAAAATACAAGAATGAAGTTAAAGCATAACTGATGAGTCTTTATTAGACGAAACCATCGAGAGATGGTCTTATGCAAAGATTTTATAAGGAGAGCTATGGATAAAGATACAAGCAAAAAGCTTAATGAGCTTTACACGGCTTTAAATTCTGTACGCGCTGATAGGCGTTCTTTAGTAGCGAGAATTGATAACGCTAAGCGTGCAAACCTCCAAGGTATCGATGTAGGCGATAATGAATTCTATTATCGTGTTAGCATGGATTTCCGTGGTAGATTGTATTACAGAGGTTCACATATGAATCCTCAAATGGGTGATGACATTAAGGTGATGTTAACGCTCGGTAAAAAGAAACCTTTAACAGAAAGTGGATTCCAATGGTTGTTATGGGGTATCGCTTCTGCCGCAGGCAAGAGTAAACTGAGTTTCTCAGAGCGGGTTGAATGGACTTTGTCAAACTGGGCAAACATTCGCGAAGCCGTTCGTAATCCTATCGAATCTAAATGGTTCGCAGATGAGATTATGACAGAAGATGAGCCTGCTCTATTTATGCAGCGTGCCGCTGTTGCGGTTGCCGCTGTAGAATCAGGCGCACCTTTCGATTATCCTACGGACATCACTATCGCTATGGACGCAACTTGTTCAGGCCTTCAGATTCTCTCAGCAGTCGCTAGAGACGTTGAAGGTGGTAGATTAGTGAATCTATTGGATACAGGTGAAAGACAAGACGTATATCTCACCGTATTAAACATGGTCAAAGAGTCTTATAAAGACGATACAGACGCATTCGCATCACATATGAATCTTCATAACGATAAGTTTGCACGTCGCTTTACTAAGAAAGTAGTTATGACTTTACCATATTCTGCTACATTTAGAAGCGCAGTTGGTTACATTCTTGACGAACTGCAAGGAAACTTGGAGAAGAATAATCCTCCATTTCCGCTGCCTGAATCTGCTGAAGACCGCTTAGCGCTGCTAAACGCCATGTTGGCACGTAGAGGTAAAGAGACCATCGCAGACTTAAGCACAGCTAAACTCGACGATTACAATTTGTATCGCGCATTGGCTGACTTACTTGGTAGATTGGTTATGGATGCATGTGATAAATGTTTACCTGCAGCACTCAATCTATTACATTTCTTCCAATCATGCCCTAAGCATCTCGATGGCCATGCACATTGGACGACTCCAGACGGACTTAGAGTCGATCAAGTGTATGGATCTCGTGAACGCGAAAAGATTCAGTTTAGGATGCAATTACCTGATCCTGATACTGGTGAAATCCTAAGTCAGAAGATTCAGCGCAGATACGAATGGTTAGATCCATCTGAAAAGGATGGTCGTAAGGCCGCCAATGGTATGCCACCTAATTGGGTTCACTCATTAGACGCTACATTGGTTCGTATGGTTATTAGAGCATGCGACTTCTCAGTAGTATGTATTCATGATTCGTTTGCTGCACATCCTGCAGATTGCGAAGAATTGTCTGTAACACTACGAGAGCAGTTTGCACTACTAATCGAGCAAATGCCGCTTGAAAACTTAATCGCTCAGCTTAACGAACAAGTAAATGCAGAGATCTTCTCTACTGAGAACTTAATTGTAAACACTTGGAATCCTGAGCAAGCGAAAACATCACCATTCTTATTCTGTTAGGAGAAACATGAGTATTAAACAAGAACAGATTCAAAGAGAATTAGAACACATTCGTTTAGTGAAACAGCAACGATTAGATAAAACTGAGTTATTAAACTCTGTTCAAGAAATCTTTGCCGATGAAATTTCACAATTAAGCGAATTACTACCTAAATGGTATTCAACAATGCAAGATCCAAAAGATCCAAACGCTGTTTTATATCAAAACTTGGTATTTAGTATTGACCATAGTAGAATGGCAGAAATGATACTTCGTGCAATATTCGAAGGTGTAACAATCACTTCTAATCAAGCTGTTAACTATCAGTTTGTAGTAGATCGATTACTTATACAGAGGTATTTGCGCAGTACATTACCGCCTGAAGAGCGTGTAATCTTGCCTAAATACAAGTTTCTAGTAATTGATAGATTGGTAACACGCACCGTTCACGCAATGCCTTCTTTGTTTATCGAAAGAGTTAATAAAGAGCGTAACGCTAAAGGTGAAGTTGAATCATTCTATGCCATCGCTTTAACCGATTCAGGTCGTGAGCGTTTGGCGCAAGTTCCATTAAATCAAGTTATCTCAGATGTTCCAATGTTGTGCAAACCAGCACCATGGACATCGGTATTTGATGGTGGCTACTTAACGCCAGATGCGCAACGAGGAAATCCACTAATTCAATCTAAGAGATTATCTTATAAAGAATTAAGGAAAATCGATAAAGCGCTACAAGAAAACCCGCAGGTATTCGAAGCCGTGAATAAAATGCAAAATGTGTCTTTTAGAATTGACCCAAATGCATCAGAATACCAGCGAATTATCGCCGAAGTTAGAAAAATGAAAATTAAGGAATGTGATCGTAAGATTACAGCCTACGTAGATCAGATTTCTAAGCTCAAGGCTGCTGTTTCGCAAGTGGATCCTATATAGAGAGCTCCACGGGCACTCTTTTATCAACTTTTACAGGAGCCAAAATGGCCAAATTAAAGACCACAATTACGCCAAAGGGCACGTTATCATGGCCTTACATCGGTAAGCCAGACACACGTTACAACCCTGAAGGTGTTTATAAGACCAGCTTGATCGTACCAGCTAAAGAAGCTGAATCGCTGATGGAAATGTGCAAACAATCTTTTATCTCTGAGTATGGTGACAAGAAACTAGCAAAAGCTAACATGCCATTCGCAGCTGAAGAAGATAGTGACGGCAATGAAACAGGCAATGTTATCTTCAAATTCAAGTCAAAGCGTGCACCAAAGTTGTATGACGCTAAAGGCAAAGAGATTAAGAAGGTGTTGCAAGTCGCTTCTGGCACCATTGCAAAGGTGGCCACAGCCATCAATCCTTACCAGACAGGTATCAATACAGGTGTATCGCTCTACTTGAACGATGTACAGATTATTGAACTAGTCGAGTATGGTGCCGGTGCTAAATTCTCAGCTGAAGATGGGTATGAAGACGATGGTTCAGCACCTGCTTTTACAGAAGAAAAAGAGCCTTCATTAAATGAAGAATCTGAGGACTTCTAAACAAGTCGGTAAATATTTGGGATTTCGTTCTGGATTAGAAGAAAAGATCGCCGAGCAACTAACGGCGCTTGGCGAATCTTTCTCTTTTGAAGAAACGAAAATCGAGTATTTGAAACCGGCTCGAAAAGCAAAATACACTCCAGATTTCGTATTAAGTAATGGTATCATTATCGAGACTAAAGGTAGATTCCTAACGGATGACAGACAAAAACATCTTTTAATTAAAGAGCAACATCCAAACCTCGATATACGATTTGTGTTTAGCAGCTCTAATGCACGAATCTCAAAGACTTCCAAAACTACATACGCAATGTGGTGCGAAAAACATGGATTTCAATATGCGGATAAACTAATTCCGCTAGATTGGATCAAAGAGCGATAAGTATATTGCCTGATGGGATACGTCCCATTGGAGAATGTATTTAATTAACAGGAGAGAAGATGGATACAGAAGAATCAAAGTTTCTACGACATGAATCTTGTGACGAATGTGGATCATCTGACGCAAAGGCTATTTATTCAAATGGTAGCACATTTTGTTTCAGTTGTCAGGCATCGACACGATCTACTAACGGTAAAATTGAGAAGATGAATGTCCACTCTCCACTTATGAATCCATATTATGAAGCGCAAGTAGAGCCTCTATCAGCTAGAGGTATTTCTGAAGCGACATGTAAAAAGTATGGTGTTCGTAAAGGTGACTTGAATGGTCAAACAGTTCATTTCTACCCTTATGTTGTAGATGGTGAAATTGTTGCCGCTAAGACTCGTGATAAAGATAAACGTTTCTCAGTGATTGGCAAAGGTAAAGATTTACCGTTCTTCGGTCAACATTTATTTCCAACACCAAGCGAGAAGATTTCTCTTGTCGTAACTGAAGGTGAGCTGGACGCTCTATCGATGTCGCAAGTGATGGGCAATAAGTTTCCTGTAGTCTCAATTCCAATCGGCGCTCAAGGTGCTGTAAAGACCTTTAGAGCGAACCTTGAATGGTTAGACGGTTGGAAAGATGTTGTAATCATGTTTGACATGGATACAGCAGGTAGAGATGCAGCCTTGAAGTGTGCTGAAGTGTTACGACCCGGTAAGGCTCGTATCGCTTCGCTGCCACTAAAAGACCCAAATGAAATGTTAATGGCCTCGCAATCTGAAGCGCTCATGAAAGCGTTTTGGGATGCTAAACCGTTTAGACCTGATGGTATTCTATCAGGTAACGATTTATGGGACCAAGTGTCTCATGAAGATGCGGTGGTATCAGTTGAGTATCCATTCTCTAAACTCAATGAAAAGACGTTAGGTCTGAGAAGAGGTGAGTTAGTCACTGTTACTGCCGGCTCTGGTATTGGTAAGTCAGCGTTTATGCGTGAAATCGCTTACCATCTAATTGAGCGCGGTGATACTGTTGGTATGGTGATGCTAGAAGAAAATCCAAGACGAACCGCTTTAGGTTTAATGGGATTGGCTTTAGATAGACCATTGCATTTATCACGAGAAGGTGTTACGCAAGAACAAATGCGTGAGGCTTTCGATAAAACGCTTGGAACAAATCGTGTATTCTTATATGATCACTTCGGCTCAACTGAAGTAGATTACTTAATGAATAAACTACGTTACATGGTTAAAGGTCTCCAATGTAACTGGTTAATCCTTGATCACTTATCTATTCTCGTTAGTGGATTAGAAGGTATAGATGAGCGAAGACTTATCGATCAAGCGATGACGATGCTTAGAACGTTTGTTGAAGAAACTGGTTGTGGATTATTGTTAGTAAGCCATTTACGACGTCCAGATGGAAAAGGGCATGAAGAAGGAGCTGCTACATCTTTATCACAACTACGTGGATCTCATGCTATCGCTCAACTTAGTGATATCGTGATTGGCTTGGAACGTAACCAACAAGGTGAAAATCCAAACGAAACACAGATACGCGTTCTAAAGAACCGCTTCTCTGGTCAAACTGGTGAAGCAGGCAAACTTTACTTTAACATGGAAACAGGTCGCTTAACTGAAACTTTTGCACCTGCTACATTTGAAGACAGAGGTGAGTTCTAGTGATGCCTGTAGGCGCTACGAAAGTGGCGTCTATGGAGATCATTGTGATCTAAATGGCGATTATGCCAAAACTTTTGGAGAGTAAACTATGGCAAATAACATGTATTTCGTAATTAAAGCGATCAAAGAGAATAAACTCGGTGCTACAGCTGCACAGATTGCAAAGTATGGTGTGAAGAATGTTTCAGCAACCGTATCTTATTTACGTAAACGTGGTCATGAGATTGTTAGCATGGATGGTCGCTATGTATTACCGTTCGGCACTCGTGATGAAGCTGCTAAATTGAGCAAAACTGCTCGCAAACAGATCGCTAAGCAATTTGGCTTAGTTTAAAGTGTTGCCTGTAGCCCATTTCGGTGGGCTATGGAGAACATTTTGTTCTAACCGACGTAAGTTGGGTAACTCCTAAAAGAAGATAGGAATTCAATGCGATTAGTATTTGACATTGAAGCGGATGCTCTATTAGATACAATCACGAAGGTGCACTGTTTAGTCGCCTTCGATGCAGATACAAAAGAACAACACATCTTTGTAGGGCATGATGAGATTGTAAACAAAGGTATTCCGCTATTAAACAGCGCTGAGGAGATCGCAGGCCATAACATTATTGGCTACGACATACCAGCACTCCGGAAGATTTTCCCTGGGAAGTTAAATGAAAACCTAAACGCTTTCGACACTTTACTGATGTCTAAGCTTAGTAACCCAGACATTTATCAGATGGACGTAGCAAACTACTACAAGCAACTTGATCGTAAGAACTATGGTTCATACAGTCTTGAAGCTTGGGGCCAACGCTTAGGTAATTTTAAAGCGTCTAAGCCTGTGGACTTTGCAGTGTATACTGAAGAAATGTTGAAATACTGTATTCAAGACGTTGATACAAACGTTACCATCTATAAGTACCTTAAGTCACTTAAGATCAATGATAACGCAATCAGAATTGAAACAGATTTCTGGCATAACTGCATTAAGATGGGTGACAGTGGATTTCCATTCGATGAGAAGGCTGCTCAGCAAATGTATGCTGAACTTGCAGCTGAACGTGAAGAGATTCGCAAACAACTTATCACATTGTTTCCAACACGAACCATTGAACGTGTATCTGAGAAGACTGGCAAACCTCTAAAACCAAAGGTTATTGAGTTTAATCCAGGATCTCGTGATCACATCGCATATTGGTTTAAAACGAAGTATGATTGGAAACCAAAAGACTTTACACCATCAGGTAAACCTGAAGTTAACGCTGACATTCTTGAAGCGCTGGATTATCCAGAGGCCAAAGAACTTAAGCGCTACTTTGTAATCGACAAGATTATCGGTATGGTTGGTGAAGGTAAGAACGCTTGGTTAACCATGGTTGGCTCAGACGGTCGTATGCATGGTCGTATTAACACAATTGGTGCCGCTACTACTCGCTGTTCACACTCAACGCCAAACATGGCGCAAGTTCCAGGCGCTCGTAAGGAATTCGGTCTAAAATGCCGTGAATTGTTTCATGCTCCAAAAGGCTACAAACAGATCGGTACTGACTTGAACGCTATTGAATTAAGATGTTTCGCTCATTATTTGGCAGCATATGATGATGGTGAATACACTGACATTATTCTTGGTGGTGACATTCACTGGGCTAATGCTGTAGCGGCTGGATTCCATCCTCCATTACCTGAAGGCGAAGTGTATAACTCTGAGATTAAGGCTCAGAAACTAGCGCGTGACCAAGCAAAAACACTCATCTTTGTATAACGCATAGGATGACTTGATGGAAACATCTCGATTAAAATTAGGTGAACTCAGTGAAACTCTCATGGAGACAATACTGAGCCAAGCCACTACACAAACGCTTCAGCGCGATATGACGGCAACACCGTATAAGTATCCGCAAAAGCGGTTTAATGACAAACCATGCAGACTATGCGAAAAGGATTTCACTCCTATCGCTCCATCTAACCATTTTTGTAGCGATCGATGTAAATCACTTCACGTCTTTGATAGTAATATCAGAAACAGTTATGGAATTGGCGCGCTAGATTGGTTAGATATCTATAGTAAACAGAACGGCGTTTGCGCCATCTGCGGAAGTAAAGGTTTCGTGCTGAATAAGGATAGGCATAAACGCTTATTAGTTATTGATCACTGTCATGAAACAGGTAAAGTACGAGGTTTACTTTGCCATCAGTGTAACCAAGGAATTGGTATGTTTAAAGAGAATCTTGAATTTCTCAAGAAGGCTGTTAAACATGTGGAAGGTGCAACGACTATCTCGAAAGAGAGTACGCTCAAGTGAGCGGAAGCGCCTAACTCCTCATAGAGGATGAAGATATAGTCTGATCTGTATGGCGACATACAGCTGCAGGTAATGCTGCGGGCTAAGAGTAACGACCTTAGTTGAACATAATGATGCTATGATTTATGGAGCTGGTGATGCTAAACTTGGCATGATTGTTGGTGGCGCTACTAAAGAAGGTAAAGCCATTCGCAAGAAGTTCTATGAGAATTTCCCAGCTATCGAGAAATTCACTAATGATGTAAAGGCTGCTGCTGAGAAGCGTGGCAACATTAAACTTTTGCATGGTGCGGCTATTCCAGTTCGTAAAGCCTTTGCGGCCCTAAACACTCTTTTACAAGGTGCTGGCGCTGTAGTGGCAAAAGAATGGTTAAACGTCGCTATGGAGATGGCATTGGCCAAAGGTTGGAAGTATGACGAAGACTTTTGGTTTGCTGGACACATTCATGACGAAATTCAAGCCATCGCAAAAGAAGAAATTGCTGAAGACTTTGCAGCGTTAATGGAAGCATCAGCTCAAGAAGCTGGCAATCGTTTAGGTATGAGATGTAGAGTCGATGCCGAAGCGAAAGTCGGCCAAAATTGGGCAGATTGTCACTAATAGGAGAAGGTATGACAACAACAAAAACAGAGATTCGTCTTTATCCATACATCATTAACACCGACCTAGTAGTAGATGTGGTGATTGATGATGAGGATGCAGGTCTAGTCCAGTTTCCTTTACAACAAGTATTCCGTGAATACGTAGAGGATCGGACTGAGCGCGATGGTTTTAGTCCTGAGTATCGTCAGGAAGTTATCGAACTTGTCGCATACCTTCGTCATGTAGCCTCAGAGTTGGAATTAGAAACCGACAAGCTACGAAAGGAGCTACATTGACAACATTAGCCATCGACGCGGATATCATTCTCTATCAAGCGTCTCTAGGAGCCCAGAATAAAATTCAATGGGATGAAGAGACTGCTTCAGTAGAGGCTGACATCAATAAAGCAAAGGCTATTGTTAGGTCCACTATACGTGAATACCAAAACTATACAGGCGTTAAACCGTTTGTATTGTGTTTATCGCATCACACTAATTTTCGTAAAGAAGTTTGGTCGGATTACAAGTTAAGTCGTAAAGAAGCTGACAGACCGATCTTACTTAAACCTTTACGTGAATGGGTAATTGAATCCTATCCAACCATGATTATTGAGAAGCTTGAGGCAGACGATGTCTTAGGTATCTTAGCGACTCGCCATCCAGGTGAGTATATTCATGTAACGATGGATAAAGATTTGCAATGTATTCCTGGCAAGATGATGCATGTTAAGAAGAATCGTAAACATCTTATGTTAGACATTTCTAAAGAAGATGCTAAGCGATTTCATTATCAGCAAACAATGACAGGTGACATGTGCGATGGCGTTCCAGGAGTTTATGGAATTGGTCCGGCAAAAGCTGCAAAATATTTAGATAAGTTTGGTGTTAAATGGTCTACAGTAGTTAAATGCTACACAGACAATGGTTTAACTGAAGAAGAAGCATTACGTAATGCTATAATGGTAAAGATGCTAGATGCAGACCTCTATCAAGATGGTGTTATTAAACTATGGGAGCCTCCACATGACGAGCGAGAAGTATAATAAGCTATCAACGGATGAGCTACTGTCTCTCTTTAACAAAAACTTCTTTGAAATGCATGGTTATAGAATGGTATTTCTTCCAAAGCCTTTAACAAGAGATTGGTTAATCGACCAACTCTTTGCTTTGGAATGGTATCATAAATACGAGCATGACGTTAAGAAGAAACCAGTTAAAGAGGCTCCAGTTAAGCGCACCAAACATAACCCTTTTAAATAGGAGATTTTATGAAAGTAGCACATGTATTAGGAAGAGGAATCGATGGATGTGGCGTCACGAAAGCCGCTATTGAGCTTCAAGCAGCGGTTGGCGGTGAAATTTTCGCATCGAAAGATAAGACATTCCGCGGTAAGTCGTTTGACTTTAAGCCGACTACATACAAAACTGCTAAAGACTGGCAGGACGTGGCTAAACGATTAAATGAATTCGACTTAGTCATTTTACACTCAACTCCACCATCAAGTATGTCAGATGAAATCATCGATGGATTCGTAGACTTAGTGCAAGCAGTAACATCACGTAAGGCACTTATCTGTCATGACCATAAGATGGCGAGTATTACTCGTAATGGTAGATTAGTAGACATCTGTAAAAACGTAGACATTCTAACTACACATTCACTATCCAACGATTTCTGTCGTTACATGGACAAGAATGGTGTTACTACTCCACGTGTTAAGATGGAATTAGGTTTTGATTATGATGCCCATCGTGCCAAGTATTGGAAACCTATTGAGCAGACGCAAGACCATGTAATAAGATGGATTGGTAGAGCAGCAGGTTGGAAAAATCCGAAGCTGATGATTGACTTCCATGAGAGTTATCTAATGGAACGAGGATTCATTACAGTGCTTGAGGGCCTAGAGGCCTCTATTGGTTATAAAGACCTACTCTATCGCGATGTAGACGATCCAAGTACTCGCCGTAAGGTGTCTAACTTCTTCCGTCCTGAAAAGGAGTATGGTGAAGATAAAGACTTCGTGTATGGCGAAGAGAAAGCAGGAGTTGGCGCTTATTTGTATCCACCTTTCGTGAATAGCGAAGCGATGGAGCGCCTAAGTCGTTCAGCTTTTGGCTCTAATCTCTACAATCTTGGTCCACAATTCCATAACAACAACATTGAATACTGTCATTCTGAAACAATCGCAAGTGGAACGATTCCAATCTTCCATCAAGATTTCTTAGACACAGTCATTCATAAGAAATATGGTGATCCAATTAGTAAGTGTGTAAACACTGGCACCATTGGACTCTCATACGATAAAATGGAATCTGCTGCACAAAAGATCGAATTCCTTGCAGAAAATCCAACTGCAAGAGATGAATGGCGTGAAATGGCATTTGCATTTTGGAAAGACCATAACGACATTAAAGAGATCGCTGTATCAACCATCAATAACTTAAAATAATAGGAAACAAAATGACAGAACGTGAAGCGTTACCACCAGAAGTAGTCGAAGCGGCGCGAAAGGCGTTGGTTATCAATCAACAAGAAGCGTTGGCAGAATTAAATAAGTTTGAGCCATCGTTTATTCCAACTCTTGCCGCCGCTGTGGCTGAAGCAGAGACTAACATCAAGTTACGCTCAGCTTTGAATAGAGTCTTGTTTACGAATCGTAACCAAACATTCGCAATTCAATGCCGTATCGAACTCGCTAAATGGAAAGAAAACCAAAAATGAAATCAAATAAGCCTTATAAAACAATCGGTAAAAATCCAGAAGTATTCGGCACTATGATGGTATCATCAGTCGAAGAACAAGAAGATGGATCTGCCATTATCAATCTTGAGTTTTCTGAGGAGCAACGAAACATGTTGTTTGACGTATTCATACGTGAAGCCATGATCGAAGGACTCAAGAGCGTAGATAGTAAATCAGAGAAGTTCTCTGAAGAGCTATCAATTAAACGGCAAGTCATCGACCAAACTCGAGTTGTGTTAGAGTGCATCACTCACTGGGAAACTAGTGATGATTATGATTGGTCACCCAACGTAGCAAATGAAGTTCAATTGTTAAGGGAACTGATGGCTAAACTATAGGAGAAACCTATGGCTAAACTAGCAGCAACTTTACTACTTAGTCTTTTACTTAGTGGTTCTGCATTAGCAGATGAAGTTCTTATTAGATACAGGATCATCGATTTTATTGAAGAAACATATAAGATTTCTAACGCGTATAAAATTGTCAATAAAGTATTTGACATTTCTCGTGAAAAGAATCTAGATCCTCTACTAGTATTAGGAATTATCGCGACTGAGAGTTCATTCAATGAGAATGCAAAGTCGTCGGCGCAAGCCTACGGTCTTATGCAGGTACATTGGCCATCTCATAGAGATAAATTCCAAACTAAATCTGATGTGTTCACTATCGATCATAACTTAAACATCGGTATGGACATATGGAGACAGTGCACTACTAGAAATAAAGACATGCGCTTAGCTGCGAACTGTTACAGTGGTGGCCATGAAAATTGGTTATCATCGGTTCGAAAGAATCAGCGTGCTTTTAAACAACTTATCAAGGACATCTAATGAGTATTACACATAAAGTATTTCCTGACATCAACAATCCTCAATGGCGTTATGTGTCATCTGAGAAGACAAATCTTAAACAGAGATTTGAGGATCACGGTCATAAATATCAAGACTCTTTGTATGATAAGAAGTGGGACTTTAGCGGACTTGAGCATTGGGTATATATCATTCATCACCGTGAGGAGGGATCACATGGATGAGAAATGGTTTAAAGATTATCAAGATCTATTCTTTGTTCCTGGCGCGGCACTCTTTATTAGAGACGCTAAGGACACTAAGACTTTAGATCATATCTTAGATCTTATTGCTCATGTTAAAGAGTCAAATACAAAGGAAAATCATGACGACAGTAGTTGCAGATGTGAAAAGGAAGATAGTAGTCTCTGATTCGCAATACACAGACGATGATGCTGGGATGAAGTTCTTCGATGAGAAGGTCTACAGAATTCCTGGCGGATTCTTTGCTGGAGCTGGCCATCTATGTGACATTGAAAAGGTCTATAAGTGGCTATTGGATCCAAAGAATGTAAAGAAGCCTATTATCAAGAACGATAACGCATTTCTTAAACTAACAGACGAAGGGCTTGTCTCTAGCGATAGAGCACTTGTTTGGGAAACTGTTAAGACTTACATTTCAATTGGATCTGGTGCTATGGCTTCAGAAGCCGCTTTGAGATTAGGCCACACAGCTGAAGAGGCTGTATATGTGGCCACACAAATAGATCTCAAAAGTGGTGGTGACGTTCGTGTCTACGAGTTAGGCAAGGATGGTCATTCTATTTATCATCAAAAGAGCTAATTCCTGCATGGTGCAGGTTTACAGACTTAAATCAAATGGAGTATTAAATGTTTAATTTATTCAAAACAGAAACAAA
>JACCDY010780945.1_pt1 | contig 17020 bp, 20 predicted proteins | sample 7446391 | NCBI WGS metagenome assembly JACCDY01 (sample SAMN15323451, study PRJNA562643) | freshwater metagenome | isolation source: river surface water | place: USA:Blue River Watershed | collected 2017-08-18
CACAAGCCCTGGCCCGCCAGCACGACAAGGGACGCGATGCCGCGCAAGTGGCGGTAGAGATGGCGCGCCTGATGGAGCGCCTGATTTGAATGCCCCGCATGACCCCATGACCCCGGAGACCCCTGCACCCACCGCTGCCGCGGCCGTTGCCCCACGGGGACGGGCCCCCACGCGCAGCGCCCGCAGCCGCTCGCGGGAATTTGCCTTGCAAGCCCTCTATCAGGTGCTGGTGGGGCGCAATGAAGCCGCCGCCGTGGACACCTTCACCCGCGACCTGGCTGGCTTTGGCAAGGCCGATGCGGTGCACTATGACGCCTTGCTCTACGGTTGCTCGGAGCATGCCCCGTCGCTGGATCGCCTGATCGAACCCCTGCTGGACCGTCCCCTGGCCGAAATTTCCCCGATTGAGCGCGCCTCCATGTGGATGGGCGCCTACGAATTCCAGCATTGCCTGGACGTGCCCTGGCGCGTGGTGCTCAACGAATACATCGAACTGTCCAAGCGCTTTGGCGGCACGGATGGCCACAAGTATGTCAACGGGGTGCTCAATGGACTGGCCCCGCAACTGCGCGCTGTCGAGGTGGCCGCCGATCGCGCCGACGCCAGGGCTCGCAAGTGATGCGCCTGGCCTCACGCGCCGAGCGCATTGAACCGTTCTACGTGATGGAGGTGGCCAAGGCCGCCGCCGAATTGGGCGCACAGGTGGCACACACCGATGCGCCCATGCTCTACCTCAACATCGGCGAGCCCGATTTCACGGCGCCACCCCTGGTGCAAGACGCCGCCGAACGCGCGATTCGCGATGGCCGCACCCAATACACCTCGGCCCTGGGCCTGCCGGCGCTGCGCGAGCGCGTCAGCGACTGGTACCGCTCGCACTTTGGCCTGAACATTCCCGCTCAGCGTATCGTCATCACGGCGGGCGCGTCCGCGGCACTGCAGCTCGCCTGTCTGGCCTTGATCGAGCAGGGTGATGAAATCCTCATGCCGGATCCGAGCTACCCGTGCAACCGGCATTTTGTGAGCGCGGCAGACGGACGAGCCGTGTTGCTGCCCACCCGTGCCGAGCAGCGCTTTCAACTCAGCGCCGACCAGGTGCGCGAGCACTGGGGCGCCCAGACCCGGGGCGTGTTGCTGGCGTCGCCCTCCAACCCCACCGGCACGTCGATTGCGCCCAAGGAGATGCGGCGCATCCACGCCGAGGTGCAGTCGCGAGGCGGCATCACGATGGTGGACGAGATTTACCTGGGGCTGAGTTACGACGCGACCTTCGGTCACAGCGCGCTGGCCCTGGACGACCAGGTCATCAGCCTCAACAGTTTCTCCAAGTACTTCAACATGACCGGCTGGCGTCTGGGCTGGATGGTGGTGCCCGAGGCCCTGGTGCCGGCCATCGAGCGCCTGGCACAAAACCTCTACATCTGCCCGAGCACGGTGGCGCAACAGGCGGCGCTGGCCTGCTTCGAGCCCGAGAGTCTGCGGGTGTTTGAAGCGCGCCGCGCCGAGTTTCAGGCGCGGCGCGATGCCTTCATTCCTGCCCTGCAAGCCATCGGGCTGTCCGTGCCGGTGATGCCCGACGGGGCGTTTTATGCCTGGGCCGATTGCACCCAAGCCTGCGCCCGGCTGGGCGTGAAGGACAGCTGGGACTTTGCCTTTGAGGTGATGCGCCGCGCGCATGTGGCCATCACGCCGGGACGCGATTTCGGGCAGGCTGACGCGGCCCGCTTCGTGCGCTTTTCCACCGCCAGTTCGATGCAGACGCTGCAGACCTCGGTCGAGCGCTTGCGTCAGTTGCTGGCCTGACACGCCATGAGCTACGCTTTCAACATCCGCGTGTATTGGGAGGACACCGATGCCGGTGGCATCGTGTTCTACGCCAACTACCTGAAGTTTTTCGAGCGAGCTCGCACCGAGTGGCTACGTTCACTGGGCATTGGCCAGCACGTCTTGCGCGAACAGACCGGCGGCATGTTCGTGGTGAGCGAAACCACCGTCCAATACCACCGCCCTGCGGTGCTCGATGACCATTTGCAGGTCACCGCCGGTGTGCTGCAGGCAGGCCGCGCGAGCCTGCTTATCGGGCAATCGGCCTGGCGCGAAGAACTCGGCCCTCGTACGCTGTTGTGCGAAGGCCGCATTCGCATTGGCTGGGTGGATGCCGCCACCCTCAAGCCTGCGAGAATACCTGCATCAATATTGGATCGCCTCTCATGAATCAAGACCTCTCCATCGTTCACCTGCTGCTCAACGCCAGTTGGGTGGTGCAGTTGGTGGTGCTGTTGCTCCTGGGTGTGTCGGTGGTCAGCTGGGCTGCCATCTTCCGCAAGGTCCTGGCACTTAAACGCGTGAATCAGCTCAACGATGAATTTGAGCGCGATTTCTGGTCGGGCAAGAGTCTCAACGAGCTCTTCTCGGCCGCGACACAAAACGCCAAGCTGGCAGGCCCCATGGAGCGCATCTTCGCCAGCGGCATGCGCGAATACCAAAAACTGAGGGAGCGCCGCATCAGCGACAGCAGCTTGCTGATGGATGGGGCACGCCGCGCCATGCGGGCCAGCTTCCAGCGCGAGATGGACGCGGTGGAATCCAACCTCACGCTGTTGGCTTCGGCTGGCTCGGTATCCCCTTACGTCGGCCTGTTTGGCACGGTGTGGGGCATCATGCACGCCTTCACGGGGTTGGCTGCGCTGCAGCAAGTCACGCTGGCCAAGGTGGCCCCAGGTATCGCGGAAGCGTTGGTCGCCACCGCCATTGGCCTCTTTGCCGCCATCCCGGCGGTGCTGGCCTACAACCGCTTCTCGCGTGACATCGACCGCGTGTCGATCAAGCTGGAGACCTTCATCGAGGAGTTCTCCAACATCCTGCAACGCAACGTGGGCGCACAGTCCACGTCGGGTCACTGAGCCGCGTCATGGCCTCCGTGGTGTCACGTGGACGCGGCCGTCGCCGCAGCATGAACGAGATCAACATGGTCCCGTTCATTGACGTCATGCTCGTGTTGCTGATCATCTTCATGGTGACAGCGCCGCTGATCTCCCCCAGCGTGATCGATGTGCCCAGTGTGGGCAAAGCGGCCACCGTGCCCGATCGCGTCATCACCATCGAGATCACCAAGGACAGCCGCCTGTCGATACGCTCGCGCAGCACCGGTAAAGGCCCGAGCACCGATTCGACCTTGGCCGCCACGCTGGACAATGTGGCGCAACAAACGCTGCCGCTGATCGGCGAAGCGCGTGATACCCCGGTGGTCATCAGCGCCGACCGCACCATCGCTTACGAAACGGTGGTGAAGGTGATGGACAGCCTGCAACGCGCCGGCGTACAGCGTGTGGGCCTGTCGGTGCAACTCGTCAACTGAACACGCCCTCTGGCATGACCGCCCTGGCCCAGCACCTCGAATTCGCGCCGCCGCCCCCCCGAGACGGCGCAAGCTCGTTCGGCTTGGCGGTGCTGGTGCATCTGCTGCTGGTGGCCGCGCTCACCTGGGGCATCCAGTGGAATAACAGCGATACCTCCGTGGCGGTGGAGGCCGAATTGTGGTCGGCCCTTCCCACACCGGCCGCACCGCGTGCGGTAGAACCCGATCCCCCGCCCCCCGCACCACAAGCGGCACCAGAGCCCCCGCCTCCCAAGGTGACCCCCAAACCCACGCCCCCTGCAGCCCAGCGCGAGGCGCAATTGGCCATTGAGCGCGAAAAAAACAAGAAACTTGAGCAAGACAAGAAACTGGAAGAGGAGCGCCAGAAGCGCAAGGACAAAGAGCTGAAAGAGAAGAAGGAGAAGGAAAAGCTCGAGAAAGAAAAGCTCGAGAAAGAAAAACAAACCAAGCTGGACAAAGAAAAGCTGGAGCGCGAGAAGCTCGAGAAGGACAAAAAAGAGAAGGCCAAACAACAAAAGGCCGAGCAGGAAGCCAAGGAGCGCGCCGACGCCAAGCGCCTGGAAGCCGAACGTCAGACCAACCTCCAACGCATTGCCGGCATGGCGGGCGCCACCGGTGGCCCCAGCGACACGGGGTCCGCCTTGAAGGCCTCGGGGCCCTCGGCGAGTTACGCGGGGCGTATCCGTGGCAAGGTCAAACCCAACATCGTGTTTGGCGACGACATCCCTGGCAACCCCATGGCCGAGGTGGAAGTCAAGTGCGCGCCCGATGGCACCATCCTGTCCAAGCGCGTCATACAAACCAGCGGTCACAAATCGTGGGACGACGCCGTGATCAAAGCGCTGGAAAAAACCGAGAAGCTGCCACTCGACACGGATGGTCGCGTGCCGTCGGTCATGGTCATCAGTTTCCGCCCCAAGGACTGAGCCTCAACAGCCCCGAGCGGCTGGGTCAACCCTCACGCATCGAGTCGCGGCACCAGGTCATCCGCCCCCACATCGAAGCGGTTGTGCGTGGGTGAAATCACCACTTCGTTCAGACACACATGGGCCGGCAAGGTGGCCACGTGGTGGACCAAATGACCCAGGTCTTGCATTTGCAGCATTTGCGCGCAGTCCTCTGCACTGGGCGGGCGAGGCCGGGTCTTGAGAATGGGGGTGAACACCTCGCCGGGTTGTACCAGGGTGCAGCGGATGCCGTGGCGACCTTCCTCATGGTTGATCGTTCGAGCCAGCATGGTGAGGCCCGCCTTGGAGGCGTTGTACGCGGCCCCGGTGAAGGACAAAAACTCGTGGCCCGCCCAGGACGACACCACCACAATCACGCCGTCGCGTTGCGTACGCATACTCGGCAGCACCGCCAAGGCGCAATGGGTGGCACCCTTGAGGTTGATGTCCACCACCTTGCCAAAGTCTTGCGCGGTGAGCCGTTTCAAAAAGCGGGCGGGCACATTGGTGCCTGCCGAGCACACCAGCACCGACACGGCACCCCACTCGGCGGCAATGCGCGCGTGCACCTGTTCCACCGCTGAGGCGTCGGAGACATCCAGCGGCATGCCGTGCAGGCGTATGCCCTCGGTATGCGCCGCTGAGATGGCGGTGTCGATTTCGCTGGGGCGTCGCCCGGAAATGACCACGGTCGCACCGTCCAGGGCGAGCGCCCGTGCCGAGGCCAGACCAATGCCGCTGGCACCCCCCGTGACCCAGGCCACCTTGCCCTGCAAAGCCTTAGACAAAGCGCACCCCCAGCGAGCCCAGGGGGCCGTAATCCGCCTGGATCACATCACCGGCCACGATATTGACCGGTCGGGTGAACGAGCCGGCCAGCACCATTTGTCCGGCCTTCAGGCCCACGCCATGACGTGCCAGCTTGTTGACCAGCCAGGCGATGCCGGCAGCGGGGTGCCCCATGACCGCAGCAGACACACCGGACTCTTCGATCACCCCATTTTTGGAGAGCGTGGCGCCCACCCAGCGGATGTCCAGATCGAAGGGGCGCACCAGACGACCGCCGGTGATCATGGCCCCCGCCGCCGCGTTGTCGGCGATGGTGTCGACGATGGCGCGTGGCACCTGCGTGCGGTACGCGATGAGTTCGAGCGCAGGGGTGACGAACTCGGTGGCGCGCATGACGTCGGCCACCGTGCAGCCCGCGCCTTGCAAGTCTTCGCCCATGATGAAACACAACTCCACCTCCAGGCGTGGCGAGAGGAAGCGCGCCGCCTCGATCTGTGCGCCGTCCGGCAGCAGCATGTCATCCGTGAGGTAGCCGTAATCCGGCTCGTTGAAGTTGGAGGCCATTTGCATGGCGCGGGAGGTAAGGCCAATCTTGCGCCCCACCAGACGCGCTCCGCGGTCGATGCGCATCGTCAACCACAGGTCCTGAATCGCGTAGGCATCCTCCAGCTCAATGCCCTCGTAACTCTGGCTGAGCTGGGGAATCAGATGTCGCTGGGTGTCGGCATTGAACAGCTGCTCGGCAGCCTGCTGGCGTTGGGCGGGAGTCAACATGGGTGAAACTGGAAGTGAAGGGGCAGAAGGCTTCATTATGAAGCCAGCCGTGGATTGCGGCGTCGCCCTGGGTGTCCTTGTGCTGGCCCGTCGGCGTCAGCAACTGGCGACGTATGCGTGCCAGTGCACGGACCGCCAGGTCAACCCAAGCGGTGATCGGTGGGCGCGTGACGGCGCAACACCCAGGCGAACCAGGTGCCCAGTAACGCCACCGGCACCGACGCCCAGAACACGCCCTGCAAACCCCAGTCACCGCTCAGGGTGCTCCCCCCGACCGCCCCGACCACCCCGGCCAAGCCGTACCCTATGGTGGAGTACAGCGCTTGACCGCGCCCACGCAAGCGCTCGGGAAAGTGGCGGGTGAGCCAAGCGGTGCAGGCCGTGTGGTGCACCGCAAACGTGAGCGCGTGCAAGCACTGCGCCACCAGCATCAACAGCAGCGACTCGGCGCCCCAGGCCGTCATGAGCATGCGCACCACCATGACGGCACTGCACACCAGCAACCACCCGGTCAGCGAGAAGTGGTGCAGCCAGCGACTCTGGGTGTAGAAGGCCAGAATCTCCACCACCACCGAGACGCCCCACAGCACGCCGATCATCAGCTTGCCGTAACCCAGTGAATCCAGGTAGAGCGAGAAAAAGATGTAGATGCTGAAGTGCGCCAGCACATGGAAAAACACACTGGCAAAAAAACTCAGGTTATGCGCTTGCAGCAACACCGGCAGGACCGACGGCTTGTCCTCAGCCCCCTGCGTGACCTCAGGTCGATGCGGCAAGCACCACACACTGACATTCACCGCCAGCAAGGTGAGCCAGGTGAGGGCTGGGAAGTCCTGCATGCCGCGTTGCTCAAACCACGCACCCGCCACGATCACCGTCACCAGAAACCCGACCGAGCCCCACAGACGCACACGGCCATACAACCGAACGTCGAACTGCCCCCCCGCGCTCACCAGGTGCGACATCGCCGCCTCGGCCATGGGCATCATGGAACTGGTGTGGATGAACATCAGCAGGAGCACCACCACGATCCAGGCCACGCTCTCGTGCCAGGCCAGGCCCAGCGACATCACGAGCGCCACCCCCGCACTCCAACGCATGAGACGCACCCGGTCACCGGTGTGGTCGCTGAGCCAGCCCCAGACATAGGGCGCGAAGGTGCGGGTGAGCGACTGTGCCGACAGCATCAGACCGATCAGCCACACCGCCAGGCCCAGGTCTTTCAACCACAGCGAGAGGTACGGGTTGAAAAACCCGATGTGCGCAAAGGAGCTGGCCGACAGCGCGGCAAACGGAACGAGTTGTCGTGCCGGCGAACGCGGCTCAGCGCTCATGCGCTCAGCGACCAGCGTGGGCAGCGATGGGGGCGGCGGGAGGCGTCACATCGCCACACTGCGCGCGATGCTGCAACACATGCTCCATGACCACCAGGGCCAGCAAGGCCTCGGCAATGGGCGTGGCACGAATGCCCACGCACGGATCGTGGCGTCCTTTGGTGACCACTTGCGTGGCGTCACCCGCGAGCGTGATGGAATCGCGCGGCGTGAGGATCGAACTGGTGGGCTTGATGGCGATATTCACCTCGAGGTCCTGGCCGGTGCTGATGCCGCCCAGCACGCCGCCCGCGTTGTTGCCCACAAACCCTTGCGGCGTGAGACTGTCGCCGTGCACCGTGCCGCGTTGGCTCACACTGTCAAAGCCCGCGCCGATCTCAACGCCCTTGACGGCATTCAGGCCCATCATGGCCCAGGCTATGTCGGCGTCAAGCTTGTCAAACAGCGGCTGGCCCAGGCCCACGGGCATGCCCGTGGCGGTGACACGAATTCTGGCGCCGCACGAGTCGCCCGACTTGCGCAGGCGATCCATGTAGTCTTCCAGCGCCTGCACCTCGGCGCAGGGGGCAAAGAACGGGTTGTGGGGCACGTGGTCCCAACTCTCAAACGGAATGGGCATCTCGCCCAGTTGTGTCATGCAGCCACGGAAGGTGATGCCGCGTTGCTCGAGCAGCCACTTTTTAGCCACCGCGCCGGCGGCCACCGTGGGGGCGGTCAAACGCGCCGAGGAACGTCCACCACCGCGCGGGTCGCGCAGGCCGTATTTGTGGAAGTAGGTGTAGTCGGCATGACCGGGGCGGAAGGTCTGCAACACCTCACCGTAGTCCTTGCTGCGCTGGTCGGTGTTCTGGATCAGCAAGGCGATGGGTGTGCCGGTGGTGCGCCCCTCAAAAACACCCGACAGAATCTGGACCTGGTCCGGCTCCTGGCGCTGCGTCACATGACGGCTGGTTCCGGGGCGGCGGCGGTCGAGCTCGGGCTGGATATCGGCCTCGGACAGAACCAGGCCGGGGGGGCAACCGTCAATCACGCACCCAATGGCCGGGCCGTGCGATTCGCCAAAATTGGTGACGGCAAACAGGCTGCCGAAGGTGTTACCGCTCACCGTCTGCCCCTTTGCCCTCGGGCCAGTCACGGATGTAGGCCTTGAGCATCTTGTTTTCGAAGTTCTGGCTGTCCACCACGGCTTTGGCGACGTCGTAAAAACTGATCACCCCCATGAGCAAGCCGTTACTCATGACCGGCATGTAGCGGGCGTGCCACTCGAGCATCATCCGGCGCACCTCGTCGAGTTCGGTGTCGGGGGTGCAGGTCAGCGGGGCATCGTCCATGGCCGAGCGCACGCTGGAGTCGCCAATGGCCCCGCCGTTTTGCACAAGGCGCTGGATGACTTCGCGAAAGGTCAGCATGCCCACCAGTTCGCCGTGATCCATCACCACCAGGGAGCCGAGGTCCATGTCGGCCATGGTGTTGACGGCGTCGGCCAGCGGGTCGTCGGCCCGAACGGTGATGAGGGTGCTTCCTTTGACCCGAAGGATGTCGCTGACTTTCATGATCTCTCCTGCAGCCTGCAATATAGCCCACAATGAGGGGGTATCTCTGTCCGCTTGTTGAGGTCCTCATGTCTGGTTACTCCGACCCCCATTTCGACACCCTGGCGCTGCACGCTGGGGCCACGCCCGATCCATCCACCGGCGCACGGGCCGTGCCCATCCATCTCACCACCTCGTTTGTGTTCGAGTCGAGCGATCAGGCCGCCGCCTTGTTCAATCTCGAGCGTGCCGGCCATGTGTACAGCCGCATCAGCAACCCCACCAACGCGGTGCTGGAGCAGCGGGTGGCTGCGCTCGAAGGCGGCATCGGCGCGATCACCACCGCCAGCGGGCAGGCCGCGTTGCACCTCTCGGTCGCTACCCTGATGGGCGCGGGCTCACACATCGTGGCCAGCACGGCGCTCTACGGCGGCTCGCAAAACCTGCTGCACTACACGATGCGCCGCTTCGGTATTGACACCACTTTCGTGAAGCCGGGCGACATCGATGGTTGGCGTGCCGCCGTGCGGCCCAACACCAAGCTGTTCTTTGGAGAAACCGTGGGAAACCCAGGACTCGATGTGCTGGACATTCCCACCGTGTCGGCGATTGCCCATGAAGCCGGCGTGCCCCTGCTGGTGGACTCCACCCTCACCTCGCCCTACCTGATCAAACCGTTCGAACTGGGGGCCGACCTGGTCTACCACTCAGCCACCAAGTTTCTGAGCGGTCACGGCACCGTGATTGGTGGCGTCGTGGTCGACAGCGGCGCCTTCGACTGGGAGCGCAGCGGCAAGTTCCCCGAACTGACCGAGGCGTACGAAGGCTTCCACAACATGGTGTTCTCCGAGGAGAGCACCGTCGGCGCCTTCCTGCTGCGGGCGCGACGCGAGGGGTTGCGCGACTTTGGCGCGTGCATGAGTCCGCACAGCGCCTGGCTGATTCTGCAGGGCATCGAAACACTGCCCTTGCGCATGGAGCGACACATGGCCAACACCGAGAAGGTGGTGGAGTTTCTGGCCCACCACCCGATGGTGAGCCGCGTGGGGCATCCGCTCTTGCCGAGCCACCCCAGCCATGCGCTGGCCCAGAAACTGTTGCGCCACGGCGCGCGCGGCGCGGGCTCGGTATTCAGCTTTGACATCCAGGGCAGCCGCGAGCAAGGGCGTGCCTTCATCGAAAGTTTGAAAATCTTCAGCCACCTGGCCAACGTGGGCGATTGCCGATCGCTGGTGATTCACCCCGCCAGCACCACCCATTTCCGCATGACCGACGAGGCACTGGCCGGGGCGGGCATTGGCCCGGGCACCATCCGCTTGTCCATCGGGCTGGAGGATCCGGCCGATTTGATCGACGATCTCAAGCGAGCCCTGAAGGCGGCTGAGAAGGCCGCAGCACGTGCGGGAGGTACGGCATGAAGTTCACCGTGAAGGGGCACGAGACCTACGCCTACACCGGGGGCAAGCCCTTCAACCCGGCCCAACCGACGGTGGTGTTCATCCACGGGGTGGTGAACGACCACAGCGTGTGGATTTTGCAAAGCCGCTACCTGGCCCACCACGGCTGGAACGTGCTGGCGCTGGACCTGCCCGGCCACTGCCGCAGCGCGGGTGATGCACCGTCCAGCGTGGAGGAGGCCGCCGACTTCATCGGCGGTGTACTCGACGCGGTGGGTGTGCAACGCGCTGCCCTGGTGGGGCACAGCTGGGGATCGCTGATCGCCCTGGAGGCGGCTGCGCGGCTGCAGGATCGCACCAGCCACCTGGTGCTGGTGGGTTCAGCCTCCCCCATGACCGTCTCGCCGGCATTGCTGGAGTGGTCGCAAAACGCGCCGCGCAAGGCGCTGGAGATGGTCAACGTGTTCTCACGTGCCACGCTGTCAGCCCCTCCCTCGGCCCTGGGGCCGGGCACCGGGGTCTATGGCGCCAACCTGGCGCTGGGGCAACGGGTGATCAACAGCAACCCCAAGGTCAATGTCTTCCACCGCGGTTTCGTGGCCTGCGACAGCTACCGTGGCGGCGAGAAAGCCATGGCGCAGATCACCTGCCCGGTGCTGTTCATCAACGGCGCCCAGGACCAGATGACCCCGGCACGTGCCTCGCAGCCACTCATCCAGGCGGCGCGCGAACACGGCAAGACCGTTCGCGTGGTGACCGTGCCCATGGGGCACCATCAAATGAACGAATCGCCCGAGGAGACGCTCCAGGCGCTGCGGGAATTTCTGCGCTAGAGCAACCTCAGGGGCTGCGCAACATCTCGCCCATCGTCACCGTCTGATAGCGCTGCAACAAGGCCGCACTGCGCCCGCCAGGCGCAAGCAACATCCGCTCGATCAGCGGTTGCAGCAGGGTGTGCTCGGGGTCCACCAACAACACCCAGCGCGAGGCACGCTGCGCGTCCTGCGCCATCTCGCCGGCCCAGTCGAGCGCCTGCAAGGACTCGAGCACCTGCGCCACATCCAGGGGGTCGACCGACAACTCGGTGGCCAGGGCCTGGGCCTCACACCCCCGGCGGCCTGCGCGGCGAGCTTCCTGCAAGCGGTGCAACACCTCCAGCGCCAGTTCAAAATGCGCCCCCGGGCTGTCCAGGCGGCGCATGGGCGCTGACAGCAGGCTGGGCAGACTGGCCACCAGCACCGCGCCGCTCAGCACAATCACCCAGGCGGTGTAGATCCACACCAGCAAAATGGGCACCGTCGCAAACGCTCCGTACACCGCCGAGTAGGCGGGCATGTGCCCCAGGTAATAGGTGAGCAGCTGGCGCGCCACCTCGGTGGCCACCGTCACCCACAAGCCCCCCACCAGCGCATGGGGCCAAGGGACCTGGGTGTTGGGCACAAAACGGTACAAGGCAGAAACACCGCCGACCAGCAGGGTCAGTTCCAGACTGTCCAGCAGCAAGTGCAGTCCGCCGGGCATGGCACTCACCACCCCGCGCGACACCGACACCACATAGGACATCATCGCCAGACTGCCGGCCATCATGACCGGGCCCAGGGTGATCGCCGCCCAATACAGCAGCGCGCGTTGCGCCAGGGTGCGCGACTGGCGAACCCGCCAGATGGTCTGCAGGCTGCGGTCAATGGTGAACATCAGCATCACCGCCGACGCCACCAGCACCAGAAAACCCACCGTGCCCAACCGGCTGGCCTTGCTGGAAAACTGGGTCAAATACCCCATCACCTGGCGTGCAATGCTGTCGGGCACCAAGCTCTCCACAAACCAGCGCTGAAGACCGGTCTGGAACTGGCCAAACATGGGGAAGGCCGTCAACACCGAGAGCGTGACCGCAAACAGCGGCACCAGGGCGATGGTGGTGGTGAAGGTCAGGCTGCCGGCAGCCTGACCCAGCCGGTGCTCACGAAAACGCTCGCGCAGGGTGTTGTAGAACGCTCGCCAGGGGAATCGGGGCAGGACCGCGAGAAAGCGTTGCAGATGCGGGACAATCATGGCCCTGATCATGCCACTGTCCTGGAACTCCACGGGGACCCTCTCATTGACCACCTCTCAGCCCCCCTCATCCTCAACGGCTGCCAACACCGCGCCCCCCCCTGCTGCTGCCACTTCGGCGCTGGCCGACCCCACGCTTGCCACGGCAGCGGCGGCGGCCACACCTGAACTCGCCCTCTCGCGCCAATTGGCGGTGGGCAGCCTGGTGGGGCTGATCGTGCTGTGCCTGGCCTGGGAGCTGTGGCTCGCCCCGTTGCGACCGGGTGGCAGCCTGATGGCCCTCAAGGCCTTGCCCCTGTGTCTGCCGCTGGCCGGTTTGCTCAAGCACCGGCTTTACACCTACCGCTGGGTCAGTCTGCTGGTGTGGCTGTACTTCACCGAAGGGGTGGTGCGCGCCTATTCCGACGCCTGGCCCAGCCAGCTGTGGGCTGGCGTGGAGGTGCTGCTGTGCCTGATCCTGTTTGCCGCCTGCGCCTTGCATGTGCGCTGGCGTTTTCGGCACGCGGCAGCCCTGGCCACCGCCGCCACGCCCCCCGCAGCCCCTGAAGCTACTTCATCCGTCACCCCTTGACGACTTTGACATGACCGCCCTCATCGACCAACTGCGCCAGCTGATCGGCGCCTCTCACGTATTGACCGACGGCGACCTCAGCGCCTATGAACAGGATTGGCGCAAGCGCAGCCACGGCAAGGCGCTGTGTGTGGCGCGGCCCGGCTCCACGGCGGACGTGGCCGCGGTGGTCAAGGCCTGCGTGGCCGCTGGCGTGAGCATCGTGCCCCAGGGTGGCAACACCGGCATGGTGGTGGGCTCCACGCCTGACACCAGTGGCACCCAGGTGGTCCTGAGCCTGCAACGGCTCAACGCAGTGCGCGCCATCGACCCGGGCAACTCCACGGTGACCGTGGAGGCCGGCTGCATCCTGCAACAGTTGCAGCAAACGGCTGAGCAAGCGGGCTTTTTGTTCCCACTGAGCCTGGGGGCCGAGGGCAGTTGCACGATTGGTGGCAACTTGTCCACCAACGCGGGCGGCACCCAGGTGGTGCGCTATGGCAACGCGCGTGAACTGTGCCTGGGCCTGGAGGTGGTCACCGCCGACGGCGAGATCTGGCATGGGTTGAGCGGTTTGCGCAAGGACAACACCGGCTACGACCTGCGCGACCTGTTTGTCGGCAGCGAGGGGACCTTGGGCGTCATCACTGCCGCCACGATGAAGCTCTTCCCCCTGCCCGCCGCCAGCCTCACCGCCTGGGCCGCTGTGCCCAGCATGGAGCAGGCGGTTGAGTTGCTGGGGTTGGCCCACCGCTACTTGGGCGCCGGGCTGACCGGCTTTGAGGTGATGAACCAGTTTGCGCTCAGCCTGGTGGACCGGCACTTCCCGCATTTGCGCGTGCCCCTGTTTCGCGACACCCCCTGGTGTGTGCTGCTGGAAAACTCGGACAGCGAGTCGGAAGAGCACGCGCGCACCCGCTTCGAAGCCTTGCTGGAAGAGGCCATGGACCAGGGCCTGGTCACCGATGCCGTGGTGGCCGAGAGCCTCTCGCAAGCACGCAACCTGTGGCATATCCGCGAGAGCATCACGCTGGCACAGGCTGAAGAAGGCCTCAACATCAAGCACGACATCTCGGTGCCCATTTCGGCCATCCCAGCCTTTGTGAAAGAAACCGATGCCTTGCTGGCGCAGCACATCCCGGGTGTTCGCATGGTGGACTTCGGCCATCTGGGCGATGGCAACCTGCACTACAACGTGCAGACGCCCGAGGGGGGCGATGCCGCCGCCTTCCTGCGCCAGTACGAGCCGCAGGTGAACAAGATCGTCTATGACGCGGTGAGCCGCCATGGTGGCTCGATTTCGGCGGAGCACGGCGTGGGCAGCCTGAAGGTCGATTCGCTGCCCAAGTACAAAGACCCGGTGGCCCTGGGCCTGATGTCGCGCATCAAGCACGCGCTGGACCCCCAGGGGCTGTTGAATCCTGGCCGGGTGATTCGCACGCGTTGAACTGCGCCCACCCCTGCAGCACCGGACCCATCCCTCCCGCTCTCACTTTTACAATCCTCGTCATCATTCAGCGAGCGCCTCATGACCGACCGCCCCGTCCGTTCCCAATACGAAGATTTCATGCGCCATGTCTACACCCATGGCGTGGCCAAAGGCGACCGCACCGGTACGGGCACGCGCAGCGTGTTTGGCCACCAGATGCGCTTTGACCTGAACGAAGGCTTTCCGCTGGTCACCACCAAGAAGGTGCACCTGCGCTCCATCATCGTCGAGTTGCTGTGGTTCCTCACGGGATCGAGCAACAACCAATGGTTGCTCGACCGTGGCGTCACGATCTGGAACGAATGGGCGCGCGAGGACGGCGACCTCGGTCCGGTGTATGGCGTGCAATGGCGCAGTTGGCCCACGCCCGATGGCGGCCATATCGACCAGATCGCCGATGTGGTGAAAACATTGCGCACCAACCCGGACTCGCGTCGCATCATCGTGAGCGCCTGGAACGTGGCCGAACTCTCCAAAATGGCGCTCATGCCCTGCCATGCGTTCTTCCAGTTTTATGTCGCACCGCCCCAGAACCCCGGCGAACGTGGCCGTTTGAGCTGCCAGCTGTACCAGCGCAGCGCCGACATCTTTCTGGGTGTGCACTTCAATATCGCCAGCTACGCGCTACTGACCCACATGCTGGCGCAGCAATGCGACCTGGATGTGGGCGACTTCATCTGGACCGGCGGCGACTGCCACATTTACAGCAATCACCACGAGCAGGTAGAGCTGCAACTCTCTCGCCAGCCCTACGCCTACCCCACGCTGCACATCAAGCGCCGCCCCGACTCGATCTTCGATTACGCGTTTGAAGACTTCGAGGTGCGTGACTACCGCTGCCACGATGCCATTAAGGCGCCGGTCGCGGTCTGAGCGCCCCCATGGCGTTGAACCTCATATACGCCTGCGCCGACAACGGCGTCATCGGGCGCGACAACGCCCTGCCCTGGCACCTGCCCGAGGACCTGGCGCATTTTCGACAACTCACGCTGGGTTGCCCCGTGCTGATGGGGCGTAAGACCTGGGACTCGTTACCGCCGAAGTTTCGCCCGCTTCCGGGTCGGCTCAACCTGGTCTTGACGCGTCAGGCCGACTGGCTCGCCGTCGGGGCCACGCGCGTTGCCACGCTCGAAGAAGCCCTGGCGCATTGTCCTGCGGGGCAGGATCTGTGGGTGATCGGCGGCGCCGAGGTGTATGCCATGGCCTTGCCCCATGCAGACCGCCTGGAAATCACCGAGGTGCATCTGCAGGTGCCAGGCGACGCCGTGGCGCCCCTGATCGATCCCGCGATCTGGCCGGAAGTGGCGCGCAGCCGTCACACCGCAGCCAATGGGACCGATTACAGCTTTGTGACACGCCAGCGCGCCCGCTGAGGATGTCTCAGCGTGAATCCCCATACCGGATGTCACGCAGGTTTGCTAGAGTTCAACCGCATCACGAAGTGACGCTATGTTTTTTGAAAGGAATCCACCATGTCTGGTCACGGTTTTCACGTTCACGGCCCCCACGATCACGAACTCGAGCACGCCGCGCAGGGCGGCGGTCACGGCCATGACGCCGGCTCCTCCTCCATGACCAACCAGGTCGCAATGTTCACCGCCATCATCGCCACGGTGGGTGCGATCTTCGGTTACATGGGCGGCGCCACCCAAGCCAATGCAGGCCTCTACAAAAACAACGCTGCCATCAAGAAAACCGAGGCCTCCAACCAGTGGAACTACTACCAGGCCAAAAGCAGCAAGCAGAACCTGAGTGAACTGGCGCTGGAAATCGCCCCGCCCTCGAAGAAAGAGTTCTACGAGGGCGAGATCAAGCGCTACAAGGGCGAAAAAGGCGACATCAAGAAAGACGCCGAGAAGCTGGAAGCCGAAGCCAAGGCCTGGGACGAGCGCTCTGACGCCGAAATGCACCAGCACCATCGTTGGGCGCAGGCCACCACAGCCCTGCAAGTCTCCATCGCCCTGGCGGCCATTGCACTCCTGACCCGCAAGGACTGGTTGAAGAAGGCCATGTATGTGATGGGGGCGATCGGTGTGGCCGTGGGCGGTATGGCGGTGATGCACATCTGATTGATGAAACTCGCCACCTGGAACGTCAACTCCCTCACGGTGCGCCTGCCCCAGGTGCTGGCATGGTTGCAACAGCCCACCGACGCCCTGGCCAGCGCACCGGATGTGTTGGGGCGGAAGGAAACCAAAACCACTGACGACAAGTTTCCACACCAGGCCTTCACGGATGCTGGTTACCACGCCGAGTGGTTTGGTCAGAAAACCTACAACGGCGTGGCCTTGCTCTCACGCACGCCCGCCACCGACGTGGTGCGCAACATTCCCGGTTTTGCTGATGACATGGCGCGCGTGATCTGCGCCACGGTGGACGGGGTGCGCGTGATTGGTGCCTACTTCCCCAATGGCCAGGCGCCGGACAGCGACAAGTTTGTCTACAAGATGCGCTGGCTACAGGCTTTGCACGACTGGATACGCGAGGAGTTGACGCATCATCCCCGCCTGGTGCTGATGGGTGACTTCAACATCACGGTGGATGACCGTGATGTGTGGGACCCGGTGGCCCTGGCTGGCACCATCCACTGCACCGATGTTTTGAGCGCATCGCTCACCAAGATATGGTCGATGCGCAAACCACGGTTGCGGCGAAACGCAAACTCGCGGTAGTCCCACCAGCTGTAGCTTTTTTCGGCTTGTTCAAACAAGCGAAACGCATCATGCGTGCCAAGGTCTATCAAGGCTTGAAAGTGGTCACGCTCTTCCACTGTGCAA
>JACCDY010257324.1_pt1 | contig 16994 bp, 16 predicted proteins | sample 7446391 | NCBI WGS metagenome assembly JACCDY01 (sample SAMN15323451, study PRJNA562643) | freshwater metagenome | isolation source: river surface water | place: USA:Blue River Watershed | collected 2017-08-18
CACCATTGATAACTTGGTGGCCATGCAAGCTGATATTTTTGTTGTGAGGCATAAAACAACTGGTGCTGCTGTTGAAGTGGCGCAACATTTACCGTCACATGTTCATGTGATCAACGCAGGTGATGGCACCAATCAACATCCCACGCAAGGTTTACTCGATATGTACACTACGCGCCATTACAAACAAGACTTCACTAAGATCAAGGTAGCCATCATTGGAGACATTGTTCATAGTCGTGTGGCTAAATCAAACGTACATGCACTGACCACCTTAGGGTGTAAAGAAATTCGTGCCATTGGTCCTGAGAGTTTGTTGCCTAAAGATCTTAATATGATGGGCGTCAAAATCTTCAACAACATTGAAGAAGGTTTAAAAGATGTGGATGTGGTGATGACCCTCAGAATCCAAAAAGAACGCATGGAGGCAGGACAAGTGCCAGAAGGCGATGCTTTCTTCAAACAGTGGGGTCTGACTCAAGCGAGGCTCAAATTAGCCAAGCCTGATGCGATTGTCATGCACCCAGGACCTATGAACCGTGAAGTAGAGATTGCCAGTGATGTGGCTGATGGCCCTCAATCGGTGATCCTCAAGCAAGTTACCTTTGGTATTGCGGTGCGGATGGCAGTGATGTCGATTGTGGCTGGAAATTGATATGAAAAATAATTTTTTAATTTTTCAATCCTTTTAAAGGACAAAATAAAAAAAATCCTAAAGATACAGCTAAATACCAATACACTATTAAAGTAAATTCTTTATTTATTAGGAAAAATCTTGAAAAAGTACCTGTGTGTTATTCCAGCAAGAATGGGAAGTCAGAGAGTTCCCCTTAAAAATCTATTGGAGATTGAAAATGGGGTATCCTTGGTTCAGCAAGCTGTAGATTGTTGTGTTGGTTGTGATTTTGTGATTTCAACAGATGAGCCAACTCTATTTCCTAATAGCCTTGCTAAAAACATTATCAAGAGACCTATTGAGTTATCTCATCATAACTCCGACATCTCGGCTGCGGTAAAGCATGCTCTCCTAGAGAGCGAGTTGCAAAAGGGGGTTTCCGATTATGAATATGTAGTGACTTTACAGCCGGCGGTGGTTGCAAGGTCAGCAGGTATGTTTCGTCATATGATCTCCGAGTTTGAGGACTCTAAAGCAAGAGGTGCGGTGACCGTTGTAAAAACACACCCGTGGATATGGGAAATATTAAAGAATAGCGATAGGGCTATAAATTCATGGTCTCCTGGGGCTTATCCCCGCAGTCAGGACAGTAATGAGTTTTATGTTGAAATTAATTCAATTCAAATAAGCTCTGCGGAGGATGTTAGAAGCGGAAAGCGCTGGAATTTACCATTAATGCTTTACCATCTTCCAGAATGGGCTAGTGTTTTTGATATTGACACGCAAGAGGATATGCAAGAATCCATAGAGTTATACGGTTGGGCAAAAAAAAGGTTGGAAAGTTGGACAGGCTCAATCAGTTTAATTCAGAATGTTAACGGTATAACGAAAATGTAATCACAGTAAGTAAATTACTACTATTAATCATATCAAAAAATTAAAGAAATAATAAAAATACAATAAGAAATATTGTTAACTCAAAAATCATTAAAAAAATATGAGTAAATTAAGAAAATTATTAATTACAATAATTAATATTAGAAAAATATTTTCTTGCCAAATTGAAAATTCAGTTTATTTTGATGAATGTATTTTATTGGGCAATGGACCTTCTCTAAAAAATGATATTGATAAGATATTTAAAATAAAAAATAAAGATGTAATTTGTGTCAATAGATTTGCATCAAGTAGTTATTACGAAAAAATAAAACCAAGACATTATTTTGTCTGTGACCCAGCTTTTTTTGATACGGAAACAGAATATAATAAAGGTATCAGTATTCATAGAGAAGATTGTATTGTTAACAATAAAAAAGAATTGGAAAATTTTTTATTATTAAAAAATAAGTTGATTGAGGATATTATTAATAAAACAAAGTGGAATGTAATTTTTCATATCCCCTTGCATTATATAAAATCTGATTTTACAAATAAAATATCTTCGAATAAATTTATTTCAATTAAATATTACAGTCAAATATCTCTTGAATTTAAATTTCAAGCAATAAGAGAATTCATGTATTCAACAAAAATATTTATGCCACTGGCTCAGAATGTTCTTATTGCATCATTAATGGGATTAATAAGACTGGGTTATAAAAAAATATATATTTTTGGGGCTGATCATTCATGGCATGAAGAATTGGTGCTAGATAAGAAAAATATACTACGTCTAAAAGATATACATTTTTATAGTGATGAACTTAAAGATGAGAGTGAATTAAAGCCGCTAATTTCAAACTTTAACACGGGAAAATTAGTTACCGTAGTTGAACACTTTTTTGCACAGTATCAAATGTTTCAATCACACAGTTACATATCAAAATTTGCGCAAAAAAAAGGTATAGCTATTATTAACTCATCAAGCAAAACTTGGATTGATTGTTATGAAAGAGGTGTTATTGATGAAATTTAATATTAAAAAATAATTTAATATGCATCTACTTAGCCAATCATTTGCAACTTTTTATGTCGCTGGAATTTCTTATTTAATTAGTTTAATAACAGCTAGATTAGCTGGGCCAGAGATTTTTGGTGATTTTTCTTTGGCATTGTCATTTGGTTCAATATTAATAATTTTGATAGAAGGCGGATTTAAGACTTTAATCAATAGAGAAGAGGTTGGCTCAGGTCAAAAGAAAATAAATGCGAATCAAATAATATCAACAGCAGTTTTTCACATAATTATTGTAAGTTTATTTAGTATAGTAATTTTATATTTTTTCCTTAGAGATATCAATTTAAAGATTTTATTAATACTGACAGCTATTTATTTTATGCTGACAGCATTTTTAAATCTAAAACATGCAGCATTGAGAGGGAAAGGTAATTTTACGACCGATGCTAAACTGCAAATCCTAAATAGAACAGTTACTTTGATGTTTTTTTTAATAACACTATATTTTTTTGAAATTGAAGCTTGGAAGCTGATACTATCTCTTTTAATAGGTACAGTAGTTGTTTTAATGGCGACTTTACTTAAATCAGAGATAATGGCTAGTTTGTGTAGCCCTAAATTTACCACCTATAAATATGTATATTTGATATTCATTCTTGAGATATTGTTTGGTATATATTTTAGGTTTGATTTAATTATTATGAATTTTTTAGACATTGAAGTTAAAGAGATTGGGTATTATTCTGCAGCATTTAAAATTTTAGAATTTTTTTTATTATTGGGAACTCCTATTTCTTTGATAATTTTTCATAGATATAGATTATTCAGAGATCTGAATAGTAAAATTAATTTGGATACTCTTTATTATTTAATTGGTTTAATTGCTTTTGGTATATTTATCTCATTACCAATATTTTTTAATTCTGAAGTTATAGTTAAATTTGTTTACGGCAATGAATATTTAGATTCTAGTGCACATGTTAAAATATTTTCCATGGCTTTGGTTTTTTTATTGCCTAAAATATTATTAATACAATTTTTACTGGCACAAGAGGAGGAGTTTATTGTTATTATTATTCTAGGTATAGCTGTTGTATTAAAAATATTATTTATAATATTAACTTTTGACCAATTAAGTGTTTTATCGATATCTCTTTCGTTATTGTTTACTGAGTTTTTTGTGTCAACAATGATGTTTCTAAGATTTAATTCAATACTAAATTCCAGGTCAAAAAAAATCATCTGATATTCTCATTATTTTTTTAGCTACATTGCTATCTTATGTTTAAGTTTGCCTAAAATTGTTTAGCTACAATTTTATTTCTAATAGGATTAGTTTTTTCTAACTAGGATCTAGAAATATATTTTGTTGAAAGGGTTCATTTTATGTTACTAAGATTTCTCATTGCAAAGTTACTTAAAAAAGCTCGTCTATCTTCAATAAAAAAATCAAATATACATTTTTCGTCAAAAGTGGAGTCAGGTTCCTCGGTCTATTTTTCAACAATTGATCGTTATAGTTTTTGTGGCTATGATTGTGAATTATTTCATGTTGATATTGGTAGTTTCACCTCTATTGCTAACAGAGTGATTATTGGGGGCGCTCGTCACCCAATGGAGTGGGTCGCAATGTCGCCAGTTTTTTATAAAGGTAGGGATAGTCTAAGTAAAAAATTCTCTGAACACCAATTGGATGATGACATGAGAACTTCTATCGGTCATGACGTATGGATTGGCCAATCTTCTATTATTCTATCTGGTGTTAAGGTTGGCAATGGCGCAGTAATTGGTGCTGGTTCTTTAGTAACAAAAGATGTTCCCCCTTATGCGGTTGTTGCTGGAAATCCTGCAATTTTAATTCGCTATAGATTCGAAGAGGATGTTATTTCTGATTTGGAAAGAATAAAATGGTGGGAATTAAGTGATGAAATCCTTAGTAAAATGTCTAAATACATTCCTTCCCCTAAAAAATTTATCTCAACTTATTACAGCTTGAAACTATGACTGTTCCACTAAATGCGAATATTAATGTTAGGTTGAATTGATATGGATGCAATTTGTACAAATTGTATTATGGACGCCTCAGATGCGAATATTAAGTTTGATACTTTCGGTAAATGTGAGTACTGTAATAATTTTACAGGTTATATAAAACCAAAATGGCATGCTGATGCCAATGATGAAAAAGCTTTATTTCGTTTGGCTAATAAAATAAAGTTAACAGGTGCTGGTAAAGATTTTGACTGCATTATAGGACTTAGCGGAGGTTTAGACAGTTCATACGCTGCCTATGCGGCCAAAGAAAAATTAGGTTTGCGCCCATTACTTTTTCATGTCGATGCCGGTTGGAATACTGACCAAGCTGTAGGTAATATTGAGAAGTTAGTTGATGGCTTAGGGCTCGATCTTTATACTGAGGTAGTCAACTGGGAATCAGTTAGGCGAATGCAGGTTGCTTTTTTACGCTCCGGCATACCAGATCAGGATTTAGTTCAAGATGCGGCATTTTTTTCTAGTTTATATATTTTTGCCCGTCAACATGGAATAAAGCATATTATCACTGGTTCAAATTATTCAACTGAATGCTGTCGTGAACCTGAGGAGTGGGGCGGCTATTTGGGTATTGACAGTACTTTATTTAAAGACATTTGGGCTCAGTATGGAGATGGCAAGCCCAACAATTTCCCATTGGTTGATATTCTGACTTATAAAGTTTGGTACCAAAAATTTTTAGGAATGAAGGTCCATCACCCGCTCAATTTTTTACCCTACGTGAAAAAGGACGCGGAGGATGAGTTAGAGAAGTTATTTGGTTGGCAGCGCTTTAAGCATAAGCATCATGAGTCTCGTTTTACACGTTTTTATGAGGACTACTGGTTGCCTCGACGTTTTGGTTTTGATAAGCGTCGTGCCCACTTTTCTAGTTTAATAATGACGGGGCAAATGAATCGGGAAGATGCTCTGAAAAGAATCCAAAGTTCGGAGATGGATGAGCACTTTTTAATGCAAGAGTTTGAATATGTTGCGCACAAATTAAATTTATCGGTTGATGAACTCAAATTTATTTTTGATGGACCTAAAAAAACTTTTCGTGATTATAAAAATAAGCGTGATCTTATCAGTTTCGGCGCAAACTTAATGAAAAAAATAGGCCTTGAAAAAAGATTTTTAAGATGATTTGTATTGTAGATTATGGGGTTGGAAATATTCAAGCTTTCATCAACATGTTCAAGCAATTGAATATAGAGATTTTGCGTGCTACCAATCCATCAGAACTCAGTGGTGCAACTCATTTAATTTTGCCAGGAGTCGGCCATTTTGATTATGCAATGCAACGGTTTAATGACTCCGGTATGCGTTCAAAAATAGAAAGAATGGTTTTAAATGATTCTGTACCTCTGGTTGGCGTATGTGTGGGTATGCAGATGCTATCCGAAGGGTCGGATGAGGGCGATTTGCCTGGCTTGAATTGGGTCCCAGGTAGGGTGCACTCCCTTAAGGTTAATGCAAAGGCGAGAGATTTGCCAATGCCCCATATGGGTTGGAATGACGTGCAGCCCATCTTTGGAACCCCTCTTTTTTCAAAAGGTTTTTCTGAAATCCCTCAGTTTTACTTTTTACATTCATTTTATTTTCAAGCAAATGATAGGGCAGATGTTGCAGCTACTTCTAATTATGGTTTGGATTTTGATGCAGTAGTTTCACGTGGGAATATTCATGGTATTCAATGTCATCCTGAAAAGAGTCACCATTGGGGAGCTCAATTTTTTAAAAACTTTGTAGAGCTTTAAATCATGTTGAGACCAAGAGTTATTCCTTGTTTATTAATCCATAAAGGAGGGTTATTTAAAACCCAAATTTTCGAAAATCCTAAGTACGTGGGAGACCCGATCAATGCAGTGAAGATATTTAATGAGAAAGAAGCTGACGAACTAATGATTCTTGATATAGACGCAACAGTGCTTGGGCGTGAGCCAGACTTTGAGCTAATAAAAAAATTAGCCGCTGAGTGTCGTATGCCTTTATGTTACGGTGGCGGAATAAATAGTGCTTCTCACGCGGCTCGGATTATTGATATGGGCGTTGAAAAAGTTGCTGTTAGCTATGCGGCTATCTCTAATCCAAATTTGTTAACAAAAATTTCTCAGGCAATTGGTAGGCAGTCTGTAGTCGCCGTATTAGATGTTAGAAAAAAAAGAGGTTTTTTGGCGGAAAGTTTTGTGATATGCACCCACAATGCAAAGATGGAGCACAAAAATGATCCTGTAAGCTTGGCTTTACAGTTACAAGATGCTGGTGCTGGTGAAATTGTTATTAATTCAGTGGATCGTGATGGCCTTATGATTGGTTATGATCTAGATTTGGCAGAGAAGTTTCATAGAGTTCTAAGTGTGCCGCTAACTTTTTTAGGGGGGGCTGGTTCACTTAATGATATTCAAGAGCTCGTATCTCGAATTGGAGTAATAGGTGCAGCGGCTGGCAGTTTATTTGTATTCAAAGGTAAATACCGCGCCGTGCTAATTAACTATCCCACACTTTTACAAAAGAAAAAACTTTGGAGTGATGCATTGCAGATTTAAATGCTTGGGGGATTTATAAATGTTTGAAAATAAAATACTTCTTATTACAGGTGGTACTGGGTCATTCGGTAATGCTGTTTTACGTCGATTCATTGATTCTGATTTAAGAGAAATACGCATTTTTAGTCGGGATGAAAAAAAACAAGATGATATGCGTAAAAAGTACAACAATCCCAAGTTAAAATTTTATATTGGCGATGTACGTGATTATCAGTCAGTTCTTAATGTTGTTCGAGGCGTTGATTTCATTTATCATGCAGCTGCTCTCAAGCAGGTTCCATCTTGTGAGTTTCACCCTCTTGAAGCTGTTAAAACAAATGTAATGGGTACTGAAAATTTGCTTGAGGCAGCTATCAATTGTGATGTTAATCGAGTTATAGTACTAAGTACTGACAAGGCTGTTTACCCCATCAATGCGATGGGAATTAGCAAAGCGATGATGGAAAAGGTTGCTATAGCTAAGTCACGTAATAGTGGCAATACAATTATTACTGTAACCAGATACGGTAATGTAATGTCTTCGCGAGGTTCAGTCATTCCTCTTTTTGCAAGTCAAATTCGTTCAGGTCATCCAATTACTGTTACGGATCCAGGTATGACTCGTTTTATGATGACGCTTGATGATGCGGTAGATTTGGTACTTTTTGCATTTAAGCATGGACGGCCAGGTGAAATTTTTGTACAAAAAGCTCCGGCAGCCACCATTGATGTTCTTGTTAAAGCTTTGACAAGTGTGCTGGGTGTTCCAAGTCACCCAATTGATATCATTGGCACTCGCCATGGAGAAAAATTATTTGAAGTTCTGTTGAGCCGTGAGGAAATGGTTTCTGCTGAGGATTTGGGTGATTATTATCGATTACCTCCTGATTTACGCGATCTTAACTATGGTAAGTTTGTGGAGCAGGGCGAAATAAAAATATCAGAATCAGTAGAATACAATTCCCATAATACCAACAGGCTTGATGTAGCAACTTTGCGGAAATTGTTATTGAAGCTACGCTTTATACAATCTATGTTGCGTGGTGAGCAAGAAGAGGCAGAGGAGTGATGGTATGAACCACTCTAATTCTCGTGTTTTAGTTACGGGTGCGAATGGCTTCATTGGTAAAAATCTAATAATTCATTTAAATGAGCTTTCAGCTCATACTGTTAAGATTTTTAATCGTGGTGATGAGGTGGCTAATTTACCTAAACTTATTGCCGAAGTAGATGTTGTAGTTCACTTGGCTGGTGAAAATAGACCAACTGATGAGGCTGCTTTTCAAGAGGTAAATACTGGTCTGACAATTCAAATATGTGAGGCAATTAAAAGTGAAATTAGCAATAGTGGTCGTCGTATACCATTAATTTTGACATCTTCTGTGCAAGCAGAATTAGATAATCCTTATGGTCGCAGCAAGTTAGCTGCTGAGCAAGTAGTTCAGTCTCTAGCTAAGGAATCTTGCAATCCAGTTGCGATCTATCGTTTACCTGGCGTTTTTGGCAAATGGTGCAAGCCAAATTATAATTCCGTAGTAGCTACTTTTTGCTATAACAAAGTACATGATCTACCTGTTAACATCAATGATGACAGCGCTAGAGTTCGATTGGTATATATTGATGATGTTGTTAGAAATATAATCGAGCAGTTATCTTCCGCATGGTTAGGCGTAGTTCATCCAGTAATTCAACCCGAATATAACATTACTCTAGCTGAACTTTCTAAACAAATTGATGTTTTCAAAAATTGCCGTAGTAGTCTAGTAATTGAGAGAGTTGGCGCTGGTTTTATACGTGCTCTTTATGCTACTTATGTTAGTTATTTGCCAGTTAATAAATTCGTATATAGCTTGCCTAAATATGGAGATGAACGTGGCGTTTTCGTTGAAATGCTAAAGACTCTGGACTCTGGCCAGTTCTCATTTTTTACTGCGCACCCTGGCATTACTCGAGGCGGGCATTATCACCACAGTAAAACAGAAAAGTTTCTAGTGATTAAAGGTCATGCCCGATTTAGTTTTAGGCATATGCTTACTAATGAAGTTCACCACATAGAAACTCAGGGTAGTGTACCTCAGGTTGTTGAAACTGTACCCGGATGGACTCATGACATAACCAATATTGGAAAAGAAGAGATGGTTGTGATGCTTTGGGCTAATGAAATTTTTGATCGTGCCAATCCAGATACGATCGTAAGCAAGGTTTAATTGATGAAAAAACTAAAAGTTATATCAGTTGTTGGTACCCGTCCAGAAATTATTCGTTTATCACGAGTGATGGCTGAGCTAGATATTCATTGCGATCATGTTTTAGTCCATACTGGCCAAAATTACGATTACGAACTTAACCAAGTTTTTTTTGATGATCTAGGTGTTCGTAAGCCTGATTATTTTTTGAATAGTGCTGAGAGTAGTACTAGTGCTGCTAACACAATCGGTAATCTGATTGCGACTGTCGATAGTGTTTTGGCTAAAGAGCAACCAGAAGCTATGTTGGTCTTAGGTGATACAAATAGTTGTTTATCAGTTATTGCAGCTAAAAGACGCAAGATTCCAATTTTTCATATGGAAGCAGGTAATCGCTGTTTTGACCAACGCGTTCCAGAGGAAACAAATCGTCGAATCGTAGACCACACATCAGATATAAATCTTACCTATAGTACGATTGCTCGTGATTACCTTTTGCGTGAAGGTCTTCCACCAGATCGGATAATTAAGACCGGTAGCCCAATGCTCGAGGTGCTAAATTATTACTTGCCACAGATAAAAGTATCAGATGCACTTCAACGTTTGTCTTTGCAAACGCAGCAATATTTTCTGGTCAGTGCGCATCGGGAGGAAAATATCGAATCTGATAAATCTTTTGCAAAGCTTGTGTCGATACTTAATGCTGTTGCGGAAGACCATGGTTTGCCTGTGGTAGTGTCTACTCATCCGCGAACTCAAAAGCGAGTTGATATCGCTGAGGTGAAGTTTCATCCTTTAGTTCGTTTGATAAAGCCTTTGGGTTTTCATGATTATGTCAATTTGCAAATGAATGCAAAAGCAGTATTGTCAGATAGTGGCACAATCAATGAAGAGTCTTCGATTCTCAACTTTCCAGCCTTAAACTTGCGTGAAACGCATGAGAGACCTGAGGGTATGGAAGAAGCTGCTGTAATGATGGTTGGTTTGGAAGTTGAGCGAGTACGTCAAGGATTGATAATCATTGCGAATCAAGCTCGTGGAGTTGATCGTGATTTGCGATTGGTAAGTGACTACGGTGTGCCTAACGTTAGTACAAAAGTTGTGCGGATTATTCATAGTTACACTGATTATGTGAACCGTGTGGTGTGGAAGAAGTATTAAAACTAAGTGAAAATTCTTATTGTTAGCCAGTACTTTTGGCCTGAAAACTTTCGAATTAATGACTTGGTTAAAGAATTAATTTCACGCGAACATCAGGTAACAGTTTTAACAGGTATTCCTAACTATCCATCCGGGAGAGTTTTTAAGGACTACCGTGAGCAACCTTCTAAGTTTAAAGAATTTCATGGGGCTAAAGTCATTCGATCCCCAATGTTTTCTCGTGGAAATGGAAGTTTCGGACTGATCCTTAATTATTTAAGTTTTGTATTAGGGGCCATTATTTGGGGTACATATTATTTGAGGTCTTATCGACCAGATGTAATTTTTGTATTTGAGCCATCGCCTGTAACTGTTGGATTGCCAGCAGTTTGGTTGGGAAAAATCAAGAAAGCACCGGTGGTATTTTGGGCTCTTGATTTGTGGCCTGAGACTCTTGTTGCTATTGGTGCGATTGAGTCTCCAAAACTATTGCGGTGGATTGCTTACATGGTCAGTTTTATTTATAACCGATGCACCCTGGTCTTGGGTCAATCTCGAGCATTCCTGGTTGGGATTAGAAGGTATTGTAATGATCAGTCAAAGGTTCGATATTTTCCAAATTGGTCAGAGGATGTATTTTTAGATCAAGTAATGATTAAAGCTCCTGAGATACCAAGTTTTACAGAGGGCTTCACAATTGTCTTTGCCGGAAATGTTGGTGAAGCTCAGGATTTTCCATCAGTCCTTGATGCCGCAGAAATTCTTAAACAGAATACTGCAGTTCGTTGGGTCATAGTTGGCGATGGAAATAAATTTCATTGGCTTCAATCTGAAGTATTGAAGCGAGACTTACAGGAAAAAGTTTTTCTTACTGGGCGGTTTCCTTTGGAAAGAATGACTTCAATCTATGCACATGCTGATGCATTACTTGTTTCTCTCAAAAAAAGTGAGGTTTTTGCGATGACAATACCGGGTAAGGTTCAATCTTATTTAATGTCTGGTCTTCCCATATTGGGAATGCTTGATGGCGAAGGAGCTTCAGTAATATTGGAGGCGAAGGCTGGTTTGGTGTGTGGTGCGGGTGACAGTGCTGCATTATCAAAATGTATATTAGACTTGCTTGCTTTGACACCTGAGGATCGTAAAATTCTTGGAATCAATGGAAGAAGTTATGCTCAAAAAGAGTTCAATCGTGCTCAATTAATTGATAAATTAGAGTTGCTTTTCTCTGAAGCGATTAGTTCTTGTAATAATTGAAACTTTAGCTCGATATAAAATATGATTTTGGTAACTGGTGGTGCTGGTTTTATTGGCGGTAACTTCGTATTGGATTGGCTAGCCAATCCAACTGCTGAGGGCATGGTTAATTTAGATAAATTAACATACGCAGGTAATTTGGCAACTCTTCAGCCTTTATCTACTGATACTCGCCATGTATTTGTCGAGGGTGATATCGGTGACTATGAATTAGTACTATCACTTCTAAAAAAACATGGTGTTCGTGCAGTTGTGAATTTTGCTGCCGAGTCTCACGTGGATAGGTCTATTCATGGTCCTGGCGACTTCATTCAGACCAATGTAATTGGTACATTTAATTTACTTGAGGCAGTTCGTGCTTATTGGTCAAAGTTGCCTGATTTGGAAAAATCTAGTTTTAGATTTTTACATGTGTCTACTGATGAAGTATATGGTTCTTTGTCTCCAACAGATCCTGCTTTTACAGAGACTAATACTTATGAGCCGAGTAGTCCTTATTCAGCCTCTAAGGCAGCATCTGATCATTTGGTCCGTGCTTGGCACCATACCTACGATTTGCCAGTTTTAACCACCAATTGTTCGAATAACTATGGCCCGTATCATTTCCCGGAGAAGTTAATACCGTTGGTAATTATGAATGCCCTAGCTGGTAAGCCTTTGCCTATCTATGGTGATGGCCTACAAATTAGAGATTGGTTATATGTTAAAGATCATTGCTCAGCAATTCGCAGGGTATTGGAAGCGGGTGAATTGGGTGAAACTTATAACGTTGGTGGTTGGAATGAAAAGCCTAATCTAGAGGTGGTGAATTCCATCTGCAGCATCTTGGATGAGTTACGTCCAAAATCGGATGGAAGCTCTTATGCATCACAAATAACTTACGTTAAAGATCGTCCAGGGCATGATCGTCGGTATGCAATTGACGCTACTAAGTTAGAACGTGAGTTAGGCTGGAAGCCTGCAGAGACTTTTGATTCTGGTATACGAAAAACAGTACAGTGGTACTTGGATAACCAAGAATGGACTGATGGTGTTCTAAGTGGTTCTTACCGTGATTGGCTTAAGAGGCAATATAAGTAAAACAAATAATGTAGCTAAAGAGGTTTGGGCGATTTAATTAAATACAATTCTTTTAGCTTTAATCTGGGAATTAAATTTGTTTTTGATGTTAATTTAAATTTACTTAAGGTGAATTTTAGATACAAGGACGTATGTCACATTCTTCATTTGAATTTCTAGATCATAGCAAGACCATTCTGGTGTTTGGTCGTGATGGCCAAGTCGGCCATGCTCTGCAAGCTTGTTTGGAAGATTTAAAAACCACTGTAGTTTTTTTGGGTCGTTCTGATTGTGATTTGTCTAATGAGTTATCCATCAGAGATGTGTTGAATCGTTATCAACCTCAAGTGATCATTAATGCGGCTGCCTATACAGCTGTTGATAAAGCGGAAAGCGCTGATCAACGAGACCTTGCATTTGCGATAAATGCCATAGCTCCTAAGATCATGGCTCAATATGCTGTGAGTGTGGCCCATGGCATTTTGGTGCACTATTCAACAGATTATGTGTTTGCTGATACTAAGGAAACAGCTTACTTAGAAACAGATGCAGTCGGGCCAGTTGATCAATTATGTGTTTATGGCCATAGTAAATTGGCTGGCGAGTTAGCCATTAAAGAAGTTTTTGATTTAAATGCCTCTGTTGATTTGTGTGATGGGCTTGATGGTTTGAATGAAGGTAAGGCTGATCAGCAATCAAGTGTCGCTAGATACTTTATCTTGCGTACTTCATGGGTGTACGGTGATGGTAGTAACTTTATTCGGGCTATGTTACGTTTAGCGAGTGAGCGAAATCAATTAAAGGTTGTGGCTGATCAAGTCGGGGCTCCTACATCAGCTCAATGGTTAGCTGAGATGGGTGTGCAGGTGGCAGGGTCTAGGCTTAAATCTGGTATTTATCATACAGTGCCTAATGGGGAGGTTTCTTGGCATGGCTTGGCAGTTTTTGCTATTGAGACTGCTGCTCGTTATGGTGAAGGTATTGAAGTTAAGTCTGAGAATATCTTGCCTATACCAGCGACTGATTATCCATTGCCTGCAGTTAGACCATATAACTCAAGACTTGATAATCAAAAACTTAAAAAAGCCTTGTCAGAAATACCGTTTAAAGGACAATATCCTCATTGGCGTGATCAAGTTGAAAAATACGTGAAACAAGTTGTTAAGAAATCACTCAGAAGTTAGATCAAAGATTGAGTATTAAAAGCATTGGAACATTTAAAGTGTGGGTAAATAACCATGAATCGTAAAGGCATTATTCTGGCGGGTGGCTCAGGCACTCGTTTGTATCCGGTCACGCAGGCAGTGTCTAAACAGCTAATGCCTGTTTACGATAAACCCATGGTTTATTACCCATTGACTACTTTGATGCTGGCTGGCATCAAAGATATTTTATTGATTTCTACACCAGAAGATACACCACGTTTTAATGAACTATTTGGCGATGGCTCTCAGTGGGGTTTGAATATTCAATACGCAGTTCAGCCATCACCAGATGGTTTAGCTCAAGCTTTTATCATCGGTAAAGAATTTATTGGATACAATCCATCAGCGCTGGTGTTAGGTGACAATATTTTCTATGGTCATGAATTGGTCAATCAACTCCATTCAGCCAATCAGCGCATATCAGGTGCGACTGTATTTGCATATCATGTGAATGATCCAAAGCGCTATGGTGTTGTTGAGTTTGATGATTCTTTTAAAGCCTTATCGATTGAAGAGAAGCCTTTGCAACCAAAAAGTAATTATGCTATTACGGGGCTTTATTTCTATGATCAGCAGGTCTGCGATATTGCGAAATCTATCAAGCCGAGTGCACGTGGGGAGCTTGAAATCACTGCTGTCAATGAGGCTTATCTTAAAATGAATCAATTAACAGTTGAAATCATGGGTCGAGGATACGCATGGTTAGATACTGGCACACATGATTCTTTATTGGACGCAGCAGGTTTTATTGCAACACTACAAAAGCGCCAAGGTTTGATGGTGGCTTGCCCTGAAGAGATTGCTTATCGTCAAGGGTGGATCAATGCAGAGCATGTACTTAAGTTATCTGCAACATTCAAGAAGAATGCTTATGGCCAATATTTAGAAAAAATGCTAAGTGAAAATACAAAGCGAAAGTTGTCTTAACTTTTCTTCAAGAAAACTTATTTGAATTATTAAATTTAATCAATTAAAGAAATTTAAATGTCTATTACTGTTATATCCACAGCAATACCTGATGTGTTGATGGTTGAGCCCAAAGTATTTGGCGATGATCGTGGTTATTTTTATGAGTCTTTTAATGAAAAAGATTTTTCTAAGGCTTTGGGTCAAGCCGTTTCATTTGTTCAGGATAATCATTCGTCATCTAAAAAAGGTGTATTACGCGGTCTTCACTATCAAATGGAGCAGACTCAAGGAAAGCTTGTGAGAGTTTGTCATGGAGCTGTGTTTGACGTGGCTGTAGATCTTCGACAGGCATCAAATACTTTTGGAAAATGGGTAGGCATTGAGCTATCAGCTGAAAACAAAAAGCAGCTATGGATACCTTCTGGATTTGCCCATGGATTTTTAGTTTTATCTGAAACGGCCGATTTTTTGTATAAAACTACGGATTATTGGCATCCTGCCAGTGAGCATTGTATTGTTTGGAATGATTCTAGTTTGAATATTCGATGGCCTGATATTGAAATCAGACCTATTTTGAATCCCAAAGATGCTGCTGGTATCACCTTTAAAGAAGCTCAGTATTTTTAGTCAAGTTATTCATGAAAATCCTTATCACAGGTGCAAATGGTTTCGTAGGCCTGCCTTTATCTGAGTATTTGATATCAGCCGGACATCAAGTTGTGGGCACGCTTCGATCTAATGATGCACTGAAAATTTTGAATCCTCATTTTCAATTGAAGGTAATCGGTGATATCGATGAAGTTACTGATTGGCAAGATTGTTTAGGTGGCGTTGATTGCGTTGTTCATTTAGCAAATCGTGCACATGTGATGAATGAGCAATCAAGCAATCCTTTGGCTTTGTATAGAAAAGTGAATACAGCAGGCACGCTCCATTTGGCGCACCAAGCTTCGACAGCGGGTGTTAAGCGATTTATTTTTATGAGTTCTATCAAAGTCAATGGAGAGTCAACGCTTCCAGGTCAGGCCTTAACTCCCAAAGATCAACATACTCCTGTTGATCCTTATGGTTTATCAAAGTATGAAGCAGAGCTGGGTTTGAAATTGATTGCTGAGCAAACCGGTCTAGAGATCGTGGTTATCCGTCCGCCTTTGATTTATGGGCCAGGGGTTAAGGCAAATTTTTTGAAAATGATGCGCTGGGTTGAAGGGGGGGTACCTTTACCTTTGGGAGCTATTCAGAATCAACGTAGCATGCTTGGTCTTGATAATTTGATCAATTTCATTGAGCTGTGCCTGACTCATCCGGATGCTGCTGGGAAAATATTTTTAGTAAGTGATGATCATGATGTTTCAACCACAGAACTGCTAAAAGAAATTGCTGCTGCGATGCATCGCCCACCAAGACTGTTATCAATACCTCAATGCTTTATTGAAAAACTCTTAATCTTATTTGGTCAAAGGCATATCTCTGAGAGATTGTGTGGTTCATTGCAGTTAGACATTAGCTTTGCTAAAACATGCTTATCTTGGAAGCCACCTCATACTTTCAAAGATCAGCTGAGTAAAACAGTGCTTGATTACTTATCAAGACGCTAAAGCGATGGTGTCTTTAGTCAAGTCGATTAGAATTTCATCATGAAACGCTTATTTGATTTGGTGCTGGCCATCATTTTGACCATCCTATTTGCTGTGCCTTTGTTTCTCGTGGCTATAGCGGTTCGCCTAACATCTTCTGGTCCTGCCTTGTATTGGTCAGAACGCGTTGGTCGTGATAACCAAATTTTCAAAATGCCTAAGTTCAGAAGCATGAGAGTCGACACACCTGCGGTGGCCACTCATTTATTGAACAACCCGCAATCTTTTTTGACCCCGATTGGTGGTTTTCTTCGTCGTAGCAGTTTAGATGAGTTACCTCAGATTTGGAGTGTGTTGGTGGGTGACATGTCTTTTGTTGGTCCTCGTCCAGCACTGTATAACCAAGATGATTTGATTGCTTTGCGCACCGAGCGCCGAGTACATACCTTGGTGCCTGGTTTAACTGGTTGGGCCCAGGTTAATGGTCGTGATGAGCTGCCAATACCTGTCAAAGTAGATTTGGATGTTGAATATATGCAAAAACAGTCTTTTTTCTTTGACATCTATATCTTGTACCTCACTTTTATTAAAG
>JACCDY011419645.1_pt1 | contig 16993 bp, 14 predicted proteins | sample 7446391 | NCBI WGS metagenome assembly JACCDY01 (sample SAMN15323451, study PRJNA562643) | freshwater metagenome | isolation source: river surface water | place: USA:Blue River Watershed | collected 2017-08-18
CAAATCTAGGATTGCTCGCAGATGTTGTTCGTACTGACTAGTTACTGAACCTTCTATCGACCAATGTCCATAAATCTCTGGTTGCATGACAAGATTTAATGGAGATATCTGGCCACCTGTGTAGCTCATCTCAACTGTCATCACACCAACTAATCCGAGACGGTCTGCGAGTGTGAGAGCTAGCTCTGCCGCACTTGCTGATACTTCTGAAGTGATTAAGGGAGCTGGAGTTATCGTGCCGACAATATTGCCATCGCTCATGATCACCTGTGTTGGAGACCATGTGCATGCCTGACCGTGAGCAGAACGAGCAACAGATACTGCAAAGATCAGATCGGGATCGCTCTCTATCTGCTCTTTATCGCGGCTCTGGCTTAGAGTTGAAGAGCGAGGATAGACGCGAATACCTTCTGCCTCTAACCCTTTGACGATAGATAGCCCGACTGCGCCATCTTCAAATGTGACCAGATCACATTGGCGCGCGAAGTCGAGTACGTGGCTCAGGTTGTTGCGATCGCCAATGACGTAGTTGCAGACCTGCGCAGCGCTGTCGTCTTTGCTCGTTGCCAATACCTTGAGGTCGACACCTAGAGCTATCGCTGGTGCCAGGTGCAGGCGCGCCAGACTTCCTGCGCCGATGATTCCAACGACTGGAAAACGATTTCTCACGATCTCATCGTAGATGAAGTTGTCACCAAATTATGGCGTCAGGCTAGTAGCGTACGGCCATGAGGTTCTCATCATCTGATGAGAAGTGCGAAGGGAAAGGCCTGACGTATGCCAAAGATTGTTCTCGCATCTCAATCAACATCTCGAAAACGTTTACTTGTAGATGCTGGGCTGCACCCTGAAATCATTGTGAGCCACGTGGATGAAGAGACGGATTTCTTCAATGCGATGACTCCTGCAGATATGGTGATCGCTCTTGCGATCTCTAAAGCCCACACCGTCAGAGAGATGATTGACTATCCAGCAATCATCATCGGCTGCGATTCAACATTTGATGTCGATGGTCTCTCATTTGGTAAGCCAGGAACCCCAGAGATAGCTCGAGAGCGTGCTCGTGCAATAAGTGGACGCAGCGGCCTCTTACACACAGGTCATTGCATTATTGATACGGAAAAAGGCATCGAGATTGCAGATCGCGTGACTACACAAGTGACATTTTCTGAGATGACAGATGAGGAGATCGAGGATTACATCGCCTCCGGTGAGCCACTTCAGGTTGCGGGTGGGTTTACTCTCGATGGCCACGGCTCACCATTTATTCCGGTCATTCAGGGCGATTACACCAATGTGGTTGGAATATCGATGCCATTCCTACGCGCTGCATTGACCGAACTTGGATACACCTGGCCTCAGGTCAAGGCGATGTAAGTAGTAAACCTGCGAGTTGTGACATTATTGACGCATGACATCTACTGAGATTCTCTACACCGATCCACTCAAGGCAGCGACGTTGGCTGCTGCTGAGATTGCACAAGCAAGCGGTATTGCAACCCATGATGTTGCGCTCGTGATGGGCTCTGGCTGGGTTGGCGCAGTCGATGCACTAGGTACACCAACATTTGAATGTAATGCTGAAGAGATCACCGGCTTCTTTCCTCCAGCCGTTGAGGGTCACTCTGGAAAAGTTCGCTCTTACGAAATTAAGGATGGCGATCGCACAATACGCGCACTTGTTTTCTTAGGTCGTACCCACTTGTATGAGGGCAAAGGGATGGAGCCAGTTGTCCATGGTGTTCGCACTGCAGTCAAGGCTGGCTGCAAGGTAATCATCTTGACCAATGCCTGCGGTGGAATCAACACCGCTTATCGCGTTGGGCAACCAGTACTTATTCGTGACCATATATCACTTACGGCGCAATCCCCTCTTGTAGGTGCAACATTTGTTGACCTCACAGATCTCTACAGCAAGAGAATTCGCGCGATAATGAAGTCAGCAGATTCTTCACTTCAGGAGGGCGTCTATGTACATTGGCGCGGGCCAACATATGAGACCCCTGCCGAGATTCATATGATGCGCACATTGGGCGCCGATCTTGTCGGAATGTCTACCGTTCCAGAGGCGATTGCAGCACATGCGCTAGGCGCCGAAGTTCTTGGCATCTCACTTGTTACCAATGCAGCTGCCGGTGTCACCGGCGAGAAGCTCAACCATGAAGAGGTTATTGCTGCAGGAAAAGCTGCGGCTAGCTCTATGGGAGAGTTACTAGCAAAGACAATTCCACAGATTATCTAAAGATGGAGAGCACTCTTCTTGCAGAAGTTCAGGCATGGATTGTAGATGATCCAGATCCTGTAACTGCTGCTGCACTTCAAGCTCTCGTCGATAGTGGCGATGAGGCATCACTTCGCCCGCTCTTTAGCGGTTTTCTTCAATTTGGTACTGCAGGGCTACGAGGTCCAATAGGGCCAGGGCCATCGTCGATGAACCGCGCTGTTGTTGGACGTGCTGCTGCAGGAATTGCTGCCTATATGAAAAAGCGCGGAATGACTCGTGTTGTTATCGGTCGCGATGCCCGATATGGATCGCATGATTTTGCAATTGAGAGCGCTGAGATTTTCAGTGGAGCGGGTATGGAGGTATTTCTCTTGCCGAGAGCGCTACCAACACCTGTCCTTGCATATGCAACAACTGCGTTGAAGGCAGATGTTGGAATCATGGTTACTGCCAGCCACAATCCCCCACAAGATAATGGCTACAAGGTCTATATCGGTCCTGATGCAGATGGAATTTCTTACGCATCTTCACAGATCATCAATCCCACAGATGGATTTATTGCAAGTGAAATCTCAGCAATCACTTCTCTACAATCTCAACCTCGAGGATCGCAGTGGAGCGTTCTTGATGAGACTCTCATCAACGAGTACATAGAGCGCACAGCCAGATTAGCCAAACGTCCGGGCACACTCAAGGTTGTCTATACGGCGATGCATGGCGTTGGCACAGAGACGGTTAAGAAAGTCTTTGCAGAAGCTGGTTTTCCAGATCTCATCCTCGTTACCGAGCAGGCAGAGCCCGACCCAGATTTTCCGACCGTAGCCTTCCCCAACCCGGAAGAGCCAGGCGCAATTGATCTAGCGTTGGCAACTGCACGTGCACATAATGCCGATCTGGTAATCGCAAATGATCCTGATGCAGATCGCTGTGCTGCAGCAATTAAAGATCGCAATGGTCAGTGGCACATGTTGCGCGGTGATGAACTCGGTGTGATTTTCGGTGAATGGATAGCAAGAAGTGCCCCTCGCGGAACCTTCGGTAACTCGATTGTTTCATCATCGATTCTCAAGAAGATCAGTGCTCACTACGGTATTGATTTCCGGGAAGTACTCACAGGGTTTAAGTGGCTAGCCAAGATTGAAGATCTCGCCTTCGGCTATGAAGAGGCAATCGGTTATGCAGTAGATTCCAAGACAGTCAACGATAAGGATGGAATCTCAGCAGCTATTTTCTTGGCACAGATCGCAACGGATTTAGCATCGCAAGGAAAGGATCTCAACGATCTTCTTGATGAGGTCTGGGCACGTCATGGTTTCCACGGCACCGAACAGATCTCTATTCGCGTCTCGGATGTGAGCGCTATCGCCGCACTTTTGGCAGGGCTACGCAAGAATCCCCCACGCGAGATTGCAGGCAAAGACGTGGAGAGTATCGATGACCTGGCTGCTCCAACAGATGGCTTGCCCCCAACAGATGGGCTACGTATCTGGCTAGCAGGCGGAGTGCGCATCATTATTCGCCCATCGGGAACTGAGGCCAAGCTGAAGTGTTATATCGAAGTAATTACTGCAGATAGCAACGCTGCATTAGAAGAGCTCAATGCTCTGCGTGAACCTCTAAAGAAGTTCTTAAGCGCTTAACTTACTTGCGGCAACACTTGCTGTATTGATCTTTGAAGTTGCCGCAATCAGAGCAGGTGATCGAAGTGTGATTTCGATGCACTTATCGTTGATGTCATAGCGGTGACCGTAGACACCAAGATCTTTATCGACCACATCGTAGAGAGTGCTTCCAGAAAGTGTTGTGCTTAGGAGATCAATCAGTGCCAGATCGATGCGCTTTACAACAGTTGCCAGGACAAATCTCTTGGTAGATGCATCAACTGTCAGGAATTGATCCGGCTCAATAGTGATGATTCCGGCAGTTCTCTTGGATTTGCTGCTCTTATTGGAAGCTGCGATCACATTAAAGACATCGGTAGCAGAACCAGTAGTTGTCAGATAGATAACGTCATGGCTAGAGCGAAGTAGCGATGCTGTTACACCACTTGCCGAAGATGAGATATAGCGAGCAGTTGCGGTAATTGATTTCTTGGCAGCTCGAGCTCCAGGAAGAAAACCCTTCTCAAAGAGGCTCTTCTGTGAGGCATAGCCAACCATTGCAACCTTGCCAGTCCTGCTGGCTAGGGCTGCTGAATATCCAGCTAAATATGCCCCTTGGACATCGGCAAAGACAATGGAGGTGACATTGAGAGCATCGACAGTGGCATCGTTGAGGATGGCAAATTGTGTCTCTGGAAATTTCTGCGATAGCTCTTTCAGCGTTGCTGCATATCCGGTTCCGACTGCGATCACGATTGTGCACTTCTTATTAACGAGCGCCGTTACGCGATCGATACGATCTTGCGCATCTCCTGAGGTCACAGTTGTTTCAAGAGAGAATTGAAGTGTTTTCGCAGCAGCTTTAAGCCCTGACTGCGCCGCATCGTTAAAGGAGCTATCTCCTGGCCCGCCTGTGTCATAGGCCAGACAGATCACAGGTGATTGAGCTTGCGCTGTTGGCGCAAGAAAAGAGAGTGAGAGCGCCGAGATCAGTACTAGTGAGGTGATGTGCAGCTTCATCAACTGACCACACCTAAACCTTGATATGTAGCCGAAAGTGTCTGTGAAGCAACTTCTCGAGCTTTGGCACTTCCTGCATGCAAAATCTCAATCAGGTGCTTTTCGTCGCCGAGAAGATCGAGTGCGCGCTGGCGAATTGGACGTAAATACTCAACTACTACCTCGGCAACACTGGCTTTGAAATCTCCATAGCCCTTGCCGGCAAATTCATTTTCAAGTTCTGCAATTGTGCGACCACTTAAGGCGCTGTGAATTGTGAGCAAGTTGCTGATGCCAGGCTTTTCAATGGGGTCAAAGGTAACTTCGCGACCGGCATCGGTGATCGCAGATTTAATCTTCTTCAAATTCGCTTCAGGTGAATCCATAATCTCAATAACACCTGCCACCGAGCCAGAGGATTTACTCATCTTGGCTGTCGGATCTTGAATATCGTTAATCTTCGCCCCAGCTTTGAGAATGTATGCCTCTGGCAATTGGAAGGTTTGGCCGTAGCGAGCATTAAATCGTCCCGCTAAATCTCTAGTCAGTTCGATATGTTGGCGCTGATCTTCACCGACTGGAACTAAATCTGCTTGATAGAGCAAGATGTCGGCTGCTTGCAACATCGGATATGTAAAGAGACCCACACGCGCAGAATCAGAACCAGATTTAGCTGACTTATCTTTAAATTGCGTCATGCGGCTTGCTTCGCCAAATCCAGCCATGCACTCCATGATCCAGCCAAGTTGATTATGTTGTGGAACTTGCGATTGAACAAAGAGCGTTGATTTTTCGGGAGAGATCCCTAGCGCTAGCAGTTGCGCAGCTGATGCAAGTGTCCGTTGACGCAGGAGCGCTGGATCGGTCTCAACTGTGAGGGCGTGAAGATCGACGATGCAGTAGAAAGCATCGTGGGAATCTTGAAGCTCAACCCATTGCTTGACTGCGCCGAGGTAATTACCGAGATGAAAAGAGTCGCTGGTGGGTTGGATTCCCGATAGCACTCTCTTCTGGCTCATGTGAGCAATTCTTGCATGAATTGTCAGTTCCGCGAGATCAATAAACGCCCTGCGCGCTTGCCTTCCATTGTGAGAACGGCGATACGAATTCCATTGATATTGACGACATCACCCACGACCGGGATGCGGCCTAAGAAGTGCATAACAAAACCACTTGCGGTCTCATATGGCCCTTCGGGTAGTTCGATTCCAGAATCATCGTGGAGATCTTCGATCGAGACTAGGCCGTCAACCTCAAAATCACCTGTGCGAGTCTCTTGAGTGATCTCCTGCTCATCTCCATCGTATTCATCGCGGATATCACCGATCAGACATTCGACGAGGTCTTCGAGCGTGACGATGCCATCTGTTCCACCGTACTCATCGAGAACGATTGCAAGGTGTTGGCGTTGATTGCGCATCTCGGTGAGCGCAGGAAGTACACCTTTGGTTCCAGGTAAGAACATCACGGATCGGACCATCTCTTGGATCTTTCCACCGGCACTTACAAGGGTGGTATCGAGAAGATCGCGAACGTGAATAAATCCGATCACTTCATCGGTAGATCCACGAACCACCGGATAACGCGAGTGGGCCTTATCCATGGCAAGGTTGATCGCCTTTCCAACGGTGAGAGATGCATCAAAGAAATCAACTTCAGTGCGCGGAACCATGACTTCGTGGATTTGGCGCTCTGAAGCATTGAAGACTTCTTCAACAATGTCGCGCTCTTCATCGGTCAGCGCTGCATGTCCTGCCACCAGATCAAGGAGCTCTTCTTCTGACATTGCGCTACGTTGTTCGTTGGGATCAATACCAAAGATGCGCACAACAAAGTTTGTGGAGTGAGATAAGAGCCAGATAATTGGTCTAAATAACTTGGCGGTGAAATCAATAAGCCCTGCAAAAGAGAGAGCGATTGGTTCGGTGCGAGAAAGTGCTAAGCGCTTAGGAACGAGTTCGCCAAAGACAAGTGAGAAATAGGCAATCACCAATGTAAGGCCTACAAGTGAGATTGTGTTGGCCGCACCGCTTGCCAGCCCTCGATCTTCAAGCCATGGAATGACATATGCACCTAATCGTTCGGCGCCGAGTGCGGCAGAGAGAAATCCACTGACTGTTACGCCGATCTGAACCGCGCCAAGAAGGCGATTGGGATTGGAGGCAAGGAATGCAACCTTTGCCCCGCGCTTTCCTTTGGCAGCCATCTGTTTGATCTGGCTATCGCGCAATGAGATGAGGGCGATTTCAGCGGCAACAAAGAGGCCGCCTAGGGCAACCAGAAGGGCAACTATGCCCAGATCGCCAAGAAGTGAGCTAAACGAGTGGCTCTCCATGATGTGGGAAGTCTAGCGAATTCTCTTCCATTTTGCCCCCGCCTGTCGTAGCCTTCAACCGTTCACCAACCGGTGGACACCTTCATCCTCGGACCGTCGGGCACGTACCTGCCCGGAGAAGGAGTTGCTTATCATGGCATCAGTAACATTTGAAGCCGCATCACGTATCTACCCAGGAACAACCGCCCCAGCAGTAGACAAGCTCAACCTCGTTGTAAACGATGGCGAGTTCCGTGTTCTTGTTGGACCATCAGGTCGCGGAAAGTCAACATCACTTCGTATGTTGGCAGGCCTTGAAGGGATCGATGCTGGTCGTATTCTCATCGGCGATAAAGATGTAACAAACGTTGCACCTAAAGATCGCGACATCGCAATGGTCTTCCAGTCCTACGCGCTCTACCCACACATGACTGTGGCTGAGAACATGGGATTTGCTCTGAAGATCGCTGGAGTTTCAAAGGAAGAGCGCGATAAGCGCGTCCGTGAAGCTGCAAAGTTGCTCGACCTTGAGCCATACCTAGATCGCAAGCCAAAGGCGCTTTCAGGTGGACAGCGTCAGCGCGTTGCAATGGGTCGCGCGATTGTTCGCGAACCACAGGTATTCCTTATGGATGAGCCTCTCTCAAACCTTGATGCGAAGTTGCGTGTAGCAACTCGTACACAGATTGCTGCTCTGCAGCGTCGTCTTGGAATCACCACCGTTTATGTAACACACGACCAGGTTGAGGCTATGACCATGGGCGATCGCGTTGCAGTCCTTAAGGATGGTCTCCTACAGCAAGTTGATACACCACGTAATCTCTATGACAACCCAGCGAATGCATTCGTTGCAGGCTTTATTGGATCTCCTGCGATGAACCTTCTTGTTGCACCAGTTGTGGGTGGCAAGGCAAAGCTTGGAAATCTCGAGATCGCTGTTCCAGCATCTGCTGGCTCATCAGTGACCGTGGGTATCCGCCCAGAAGGATTTGCACCTGCATCTTCTGGCTTTGATGTTCTTGTAGAAGTTGTTGAAGAGCTCGGCTCAGATGCATTTGTCTACGGAAAGCCTGCTGATTCATCAGTGAAGTTTGCAAATGCAACTGATGAAGGCGCTCAGGTTATCGTGCGTTGGGATCCAAAGAACCCACCACGTGCCGGACAGACAATCACAGTCTCTGCAAACCAGAGTTCAGTTCACCTCTTCAGTTCAACAACTGGAGAGCGTCTCTAATCAGGCAATAAATTCTCAATAAGAAAGCCCGCCGGGAAACCGGCGGGCTTTTTTATTTAACTCTATTTAGTGGCTATTAGGCCATTGCTTTCTTGAGGTTCTCATCAATTGAGTTCAAGAACTCTTGAGTAGTTTGATATGGCGCATCATGTGAGATGAGTAGAGCAAGATCCTTAGTCATCTTTCCCTGCTCAACTGTTTCGATACAGACGCGCTCGAGAGTCTTGCTGAACTCTGCAAGCTCTGCATTGTTATCAAGCTTTGCACGGTGTGCAAGACCTTGAGTCCACGCAAAGATTGATGCGATTGGGTTGGTAGATGTTGCCTTACCAGCTTGGTGATCGCGGTAGTGACGAGTCACTGTTCCGTGAGCAGCCTCTGATTCACAGACCTTTCCATCTGGCGTCATTAACACTGAAGTCATGAGACCAAGTGAGCCGTAACCCTGTGCGACTGTATCTGATTGCACATCTCCGTCGTAGTTCTTGCATGCCCAGACGTATCCACCTTCCATGCGAAGTGACATAGCAACCATGTCATCGATAAGACGGTGCTCGTACCAAATTCCAGCTGCATCAAAGTCCTTCTTAAACTCTGCTTCATAGATCTCTTGGAAAATATCTTTAAAGCGGCCGTCGTAAGCCTTCAAGATGGTGTTCTTTGTTGAGAGATAGACAGGGAACTTGCGAAGAAGTCCATAGTTCAATGATGCGCGCGCAAAGTCGCGGATCGAATCATCAACGTTATACATCGCCATCGCCACACCTGAAGATTTGAAGTCAAATACTTCGAGGTTCATCGGCGCTCCGCCACCTTCTGGAACATATGAAAGTGTGAGCTTTCCTGGACCAGGAACCTTGATATCTGTCGCCTTGTACTGATCACCAAAGGCATGGCGGCCAATAACAATCGGCTTAGTCCAGTGTGGAACTAGACGAGGAACGTTGCTGATAATGATTGGTTCGCGGAAAATTACGCCACCAAGAATGTTGCGGATAGTTCCATTAGGAGATTTCCACATCTTCTTAAGGCCAAACTCTTCAACGCGAGCCTCATCAGGAGTGATCGTTGCGCACTTAATCCCTACCCCGTGCTTCTGAATCGCATGAGCTGCATCAATGGTGACCTGATCATCTGTTGCATCGCGATGTTCCATACCGAGGTCGTAGTACTCAAGATTGACATCGAGATAAGGGAGGATCAGCGAGTCCTTGATGAACTGCCACATAATGCGGGTCATCTCATCGCCATCGAGCTCTACAACGGTACCTGTGACTTTGATCTTGCTCATTATCTTCCTTTACTTATCTCAGTTTTGATATTTAACGTGACTTAAAGAGTTTGAACATCTGCTTGCTTGGTGCGAACTGCCTCTGCTGCCTCTTTGAGAGACGCTAATTCTGAATCTGTCAGCACTGTCTCAACAACTTTCTTGACGCCTTCGCGACCGATCGCTGCCTCAACGCCGAGGTAGACACCTGAGATTCCGTATTCGCCATCAACCCATGCGCAGACTGGCATTACGGCACCTGAATCTTCAATAACTGCCTTAGCCATGCGAGCAGCTGCTGCTGATGGTGCGTAGTAAGCCGAGCCCGTCTTAAGTAATGCGACAACTTCTGCGCCACCATTGCGTGTGCGATCGACGAGATCTGCAATCTCTTCCGCTGAAAGCTTCTCAGAGAGTGCAACTCCATCAACTGTGCAACGGCTTGGGACCGGAACCATGGTGTCTCCATGTGAACCAAGAGTCAGAGTCTTAACTGAAGAGACTGCAACGCCAAGTTTTTCAGCGACAAAGTTTGTAAAGCGCGCTGTATCAAGCATTCCAGCCTGACCCATAACGCGGTTCTTAGGAAAATTCGTTGCAATCTGTGTCAACGCTGTCATCTCGTCAAGTGGATTTGAAACAACAATGATTACAGCGTTAGGTGAATGCTTTGCAATATTTTCAGCAACCCCGCGAACGATTCCGGCGTTAACGCCAATCAAATCCATGCGGCTCATACCAGGCTTGCGTGGAAGTCCAGCGGTGATCACAACAACATCTGAATTTGCTGTGGCTTCATAACCTACGCCATCTGCAGTTGTTGTCGCTCCAATGATCTTTGTCTCAAAGCCTTCGATTGATCGTGATTGATTCATATCGAGAGCTAAACCTTCAGGCTTTCCTTCGAGAATATCTGTCAGAACGACTGTGTCGAAGATGTTGTATTCAGCTAGACGAAGAGCGGTGGTTGATCCGTAGAAACCTGCTCCGACAACTGTGACTTTCTTTGCCATGTATGAGACCTCTTTGTTAATTCGCTTGGCTTCTCAGCCAAAGTGAGCCTGATTTAGGGCAAGCCTACAACCCACGCGGAAGTGCTATCGCCATCGCAAAAAGTGAGATTGCAATCAAAATCGGTAGGTAGGTCGAAATTACGCCACGGTTCGGGGCGCTCTTGCGTCCAGAGAGGACGATTAGAGCCATCGCCACGGCGATAATGAGTGATCCCACTCGGATGAAAGAGAAGACTCCGACCAAGATGCCGATGACTAAAAGCGCGTATGCAACACCGCGCGATCCGGTTAATTCTTTTCGCACGACTCAACAACGTTCTGCAGCAACATGGCTCGAGTCATCGGACCAACTCCACCTGGCATCGGTGCAATGTAACCCGCAACTTCGTGGGCAGCTGGATCGATATCCCCCAGTAATCCTTGTGAAGTACGAGAAATTCCAACATCAAGTAGAGCAGCGCCTTTTTGGATCATTGATGCTTTTAGGAAATGTGGCTGACCAATCGCTGCAATGACAATATCTGCTCGCTGAGTGTGCGAAGTAAGATCTTTTGTTCCTGTATGCGTCAGAGTCACTGTTGCATTTTCTTTGCGACGTGAGAGCAAGAGCCCTAAGGGGCGACCAACAGTGAGCCCTCGACCAATAACAACAACATGTGCACCATTGAGATTTACCTTGTAATGGTTGAGTAAAGCGACAATTCCACGTGGAGTACATGGAAGTGGTGCGTCATAACCTGCAACAAGACGTCCAAGATTCATTGGATGTAGACCATCGGCATCTTTGGCAGGGTCAATCGCCTCTAAAATAATTTGAGTGTTGATGCCTTGAGGCAAAGGAAGTTGCACGATGTAGCCGGTGCACTCGGGCGCGCTATTAAGATCTTTGATCGCTGCCAGTACATCACTTTGCGAAGCAGATGCCGGAAGATCTATTCGTAGAGAGGTGATTCCAACTTCGTTGCAGTCTCGATGTTTACCTGAAACATAAGAATGTGAACCAGGATCATCTCCAACTAATATCGTTCCAAGGCCCGGGACTTTTCCCGCTGATTTGAGTGCGTTGGTGCGTGCTGCAAGATCTTCTTTAATCGTGGCGGCTAAAGCCTTGCCATCTAGAATCACTGCACTCATGGTGAAATCTTAACTGCTTAGGCGTGTGAGAAATGCCGTGTGCCGGTGAAGAACATCGCAATACCTGCTGCGTTGGCTGCTGCAATCACCTCTTCATCGCGCACACTGCCACCGGGCTGGACAACTGCAGTAACTCCAGCGCGGATGAGAATTTCGAGCCCATCTGCAAAGGGGAAGAAGGCATCACTTGCTGCAACAGTGCCAGCAACGCGATTGCCGGCACGATCAACAGCGAGTTTGGCGCTGTCTACGCGGTTCACTTGACCCATACCGATTCCGATTGCTGCGCCATCTTTTGCAAGCAAGATTGCATTGCTCTTTACGGCGCGAATGCTCCGCCAGGCAAACTCAAGATCTGCAATCACATCTTCTGAGACAGCTTTGCCCGAAACTTGCTTCCATCCTGCAGAGAGATCTCCGGGAGCATCAATGAGATCGCTTTGTTGTAACAACACTCCGCCAGAGATTGGTCGGCGCTCAACTGGTGCGATCTTTGCCGAAGTACATGTCAAAATTCTAATCGATGGTTTAGCGCTAAGAATTTCAATTGCACCATCTTCATATCCTGGAGCGATAACAACTTCGGTAAAGATCGCTGCAAGATCTGTTGCCATCGCGACAGAAATAACGCGATTTGCTGCAACGACGCCCCCAAATGCAGAGACTGGATCACATGCATGTGCTGCGCGATAGGCGGTGGCGATATCGCTAGCAATTGCGATTCCGCATGGGTTTGCATGTTTAATGATCGCAACACATGGTGCAGAGTGATCTAAAGCTGCGCGCCAGGCCGCGTCTGCATCGGTGTAATTATTAAATGACATCTCTTTGCCATGGTGCAGCAGTGCACCAACAATGCCATCCGATGGCCCACGATAAATTGCTGCTGCCTGATGAGGGTTTTCCCCATAGCGCAATGAGTGCTCACGTCTATAAATCTCACCAAACCACTCAGGAAGTTCTTCGCTTTTACCGAGCCAAGTTGCAATTGCAAGATCGTATTCGGCAGTAGTTCTAAAAACTTCAAGCGCTAAACGTTTACGCTGCTCTGCAGAAAATCCACCTTCGATCAGGGCTTTCTCGACGAGCGGATATTGTGATGGATCACTAACTACTGCCACACTTCCATGGTTTTTTGCTGCCCCTCTCAACATGGATGGTCCACCAATATCAATCTGCTCAATACATTCGGCAAAACTGGCCCCAGATGCAATTGTCTGCGCAAATGGATAGAGATTAATGACAACTAAATCAAAAGGTGAAATATCTAAATCCGCAATTGCTTTCATGTGATCTGGATTATTCTGATCAGCAAGTATTCCTGAGTGAATGCGTGGATGCAGTGTCTTTACGCGGCCACCCATAATTTCAGGAAAACCGGTATATGTGCTGACATCGATGACTTCGACTCCAGCATCTCGAAGTGTCGCAGCAGTAGAGCCGGTTGAGAGAATTTCAACTCCGGCGGCATGAAGAATCTTTCCAAGTTCGACTAATCCAGTTTTGTCATAGACGCTGACAAGTGCTCGCTTAATCTTCTTTTTCGTCATTACCGGCCGTTCTCCATCGTTGATAGCAGTTCTTTGATCGTCGCAACAATGAGAGATCTTTCGAGAATCTTAATGCGCTCGTGGAGTGATTCCTCATTTTCTCCAGGGAAAATCTCGAGTTCGGATTGGGCAATAATCTCACCCGTGTCTATGCCTGCATCTACCCAGTGAATTGTGGTTCCGGTCTTTGTCGCCCCAGCAGCCAGTGCATCTCGAACGGCATGGGCACCAGGAAAGAGAGGAAGGAGCGCAGGGTGGCTATTGATAATCGGAAGTGAAGAAGTAATTGATTGATCAAGGATGCGCATAAAACCAGCGCTCACCACTAGGTCTAGATTTAAAGATTGCAAGTAGTGAAGAAGTTCAAGATTCCATTTCTGGCGATCATGTGACATCGGATGAAGGTGAACTGGAATATTGTATTTGTGCGCACGTTCGATCACTAAAGCATCTGATCTATCACAGATGAGCGCTTCGATACTGCAGTTAAGCACTTTCTGATCAACGGCCGCAAAAATCGCTTCTGCAAGTGTTCCGCTTCCGGAAGCTAGCACTGCAATCTTTCTCATCGAGAAAAAATCTTCATTCGCGGAATAAATTTAAAGGCGAGGAGGCCAGCCAGAATCTGTCCGCCTACAGCCAACATGAACTGCCAGATTGAAACGCCCACCGCACCCATTACCTGTGTGATGAGTGAACCACTAGCAAGGTAGGCAAGAAGCGTGAGCATCACCATCAGAATAAAGAAACTCTGCCAAGAAGTTCGTTCTTGTAATGAAATTGTCCAATATCCCAACAGTGCACCGAGTGCGATGATCACAATTGAGAAAAGTAGGAACCACTTATTGGAATTCACAGGGAGCGCGGCAAGAAGAGGCAGCGCTGGAATCTGGCCAATATCTTGAGTGATTGGTGAGAGATGAGTGCCAGCACCGACGGCAAATCCTGCACCACTTACATAAGAAAGTGCAGCGAGTGCAACGTTTGGAAGATAGAGAAGATTGAGAATGAGGAGAAGTACCGAACCGAATATTCCCGGCGCGAGAACTTCTGTGATGAGAGTGGCTTGGCCAAAGTTAGCAAAGAAAGCGATTGCATAAATTAAAAATCCAAAACCAAGCAAAAGGGCGGCGATACGTAGTGCAAGGATTATTGGCATTGCTAGAGAGATACTGCGATCTGCAATAAACGTAGCAGCTAAAGCAATCAGGAAGGCAAAGATTGCAGACATCCACCATTGAGGTTTTACTCCGGCAGATGAAGAAAACACTGCGATCAACGCAGTCAGTGTTGCATAAAAGAGAGAGAAGAAGAGTCTGACGCCGGTCAGATTCGAATAGTCACCATCGAGTTTTGCAATCACGCGCTTGAAGCCACCGCGGAGGGCGGCAATCGGCAATAGCAATCCAGCAATAGGTAGGTAAGAGAGATAGCCCGCAACGCCAGAAGGTGAGAGCGTTAAATCAAAGTGAACATGGTGTGTTGCCAGCCAAATCCACAACGCTGCACGAATGGGATCTGCAGTTGTTCCTGATGCACTTCCGGCGGTTGCCCAAGCAATCAGAGTAATAAAGGCAAGCGGAAAAATGAATACTGCTGCGCTACGTACTGCCTGTGCGAACGTGACCCCTAGGACGCGTTGCAACATTGGAGATTAGCGACCGAGTATGGCGCGCATAAAGCGCGCAGTTTCACTTGGTGTCTGACCAACCTTTACGCCAGCAGCTTCGAGAGCATCCTTCTTCGCAATTGCTGTTCCTGAAGAACCAGAAACAATCGCACCTGCATGGCCCATCGTCTTTCCTTCAGGAGCGGTAAAGCCTGCAACATAACCAACAACTGGCTTTGTTACGTACTCTGAAATAAATGCTGCTGCGCGCTCTTCTGCATCTCCGCCGATTTCACCGATCATCACAATCGCTGTGGTCTCTGGATCGTCCTGAAATGCGCGAAGGCAATCAATGTGTGTCGTTCCAATTACTGGATCTCCACCAATTCCAACTGCAGTGCTAAATCCAATATCGCGGAGTTCGTACATCATTTGATAGGTGAGAGTTCCTGATTTTGAGACAAGTCCAATTGGACCTGCACCTGTGATGTTTGCAGGAATGATTCCGACATTTGATTTTCCTGGGCTGATAAGACCTGGACAGTTTGGTCCAATAATCTGCGTGCCGCCTTTTTCTTTCGCATATGTATAGAAGAAGGCTGAGTCGTGAACAGGAATACCTTCGGTGATTACAACAACAAGTGGCATCTTCGCATCAATTGCATCGATGACGGCTGCCTTTGCAAACTTCGGTGGAACGAAGACAACTGAAGTATTGGCACCGGTTGCAGCCATTGCTTCTGCCACAGTGTTAAAGACCGGCAAGTTATGTCCATCGATCTCAACGCTCTGTCCGCCCTTGCCAGGTGTAACTCCACCGACAACTGCAGTACCTGAAGCGAGCATACGACGAGTGTGCTTGGTTCCTTCCGAACCAGTCATTCCTTGAACAATTACCTTGCTTGCATCGTTGATAAAGATTGCCATTTACTTCGCCGCCAATTCTGCAGCGCGTGATGCTGCTCCATCCATTGTGTCGAGCTGCTCTACCAGTGGGTGGTTTGCAGCATTTAAAATTGCTCGTCCTTCTTCGACGTTATTTCCATCAAGGCGCACAACAATCGGCTTGGTAGCTGTTGCACCAAGAGTTTCAAGGGCTGCCACGATTCCATTAGCAACGGCATCGCATGCTGTGATTCCACCAAAGACGTTAACGAAGACGCTCTTCACATCTTTATCGCCGAGAATGATTGAGAGTCCATCAGCCATTACTTGAGCCGATGCTCCTCCTCCAATATCAAGGAAGTTAGCTGGGCGCATTCCGCCAAACTTTTCGCCTGCATAGGCGACAACATCGAGTGTGCTCATCACAAGTCCGGCACCGTTTCCAATGATTCCAACCTGACCTTCAAGTTTTACGTAGTTAAGGCCCTTCTCTTTTGCAACGGCTTCAAGTGGATTTGTCGCACTGTGATCAACCAGCGCCTCATGATCTGGTTGGCGGAACTCTGCGTTCTCATCAAGTGAAACTTTTCCATCGAGTGCAACTACTTTTCCATCACTTGTCTTTACAAGTGGATTCACCTCAACCAGAGTTGCATCCTCAGATGAGAACGTCTCCCATAGTTTTACCAAAACATCAGCAACTTGATCTGCAACATCTGTTGGAAAAGCTGCTTGAGCAACAATCTCTTTTGCCTTTGTAAGTGAGATGCCATCAACTGCTGAGACTGGAACCTTCGCAAGTTTTTCTGGCGCTGTCTTTGCAACTTCTTCAATATCCATACCGCCGGCAACTGATGCCATAACAAGGAATGTGCGGTTCGAGCGATCGAGCAAGATTGCTAAGTAATACTCAGATTCAATCGGTGCTGCTTGGGCGATCATCACTTGATGAACTGTGTGACCCTTAATATCCATTCCAAGGATTGCAGCAGCTTTCTCGCGCGCTTCCTCTGCGTTTTCGGCAACCTTTACTCCGCCCGCCTTACCGCGTCCACCAACTTTTACCTGCGCCTTAACGACGACCTTTCCACCCATATCAGCTGCTGCATCGCGAGCTGCTTCTGGTGTTGTTGCCACTGCGCCCTTAAGAACTGGGACGG
>JACCDY010534739.1_pt1 | contig 16988 bp, 14 predicted proteins | sample 7446391 | NCBI WGS metagenome assembly JACCDY01 (sample SAMN15323451, study PRJNA562643) | freshwater metagenome | isolation source: river surface water | place: USA:Blue River Watershed | collected 2017-08-18
AAAAATTATTGACTTTAGCCTGTAAAACCTCATCGTTCATAGAAACACCTGGCGTAACCAACTCGGTAACACCACGTTTCACAATAGTTTTAGTCATTTTTGGATCTTCCAATTGATCACAAATAGCAACACGCAAACCTGCCTTTACTAATTTAGGCAAATACGTATTTAAGGAATGGTGTGGAAAACCCGCTAAAGCAGTTTCAGTTTCAGAACCCGCTCCTCTTTTGGTCAATACAATTCCAAGAATTTTTGAAGCCCTTACAGCATCTTCGCCAAAAGTTTCATAAAAATCTCCTACACGAAACAACAAACAAGCATCAGGGTATTTTGCCTTGATTTCATTGTATTGTTTCATTAACGGAGTTTCCTTTACTACTTTTTCTTTTGCTGCCAAATCAAATGTTTTAATCAATTTCTAATGTGAGAGCGAATTTATAGATTTTATAGCGAATAACGAACAGTTCTAAAATTTTATCTGTTTTTAAGTAAAATTTAAGATTTAGTTTCCAATTTTTATATAGATTTGTGTTCAAATTTTTAATTTAAGAAATCATGAAAAAAATAATTGTTTTAGCCATATTGATCTTAGGATCTATTGCTTCTAACGCACAAGAAACCTCAAAAAAAGCAAAACAGGTAGCATCAAAAGTAGCTGGAGCAGGAATGCTCTTTGCCAAAGAGGTGATTGATTACGGGACAATTTCTCAAAATGCGGATGGAAAAAGAGAATTTGTTTTTACTAATAATGGAAATGCTCCTCTAGTAATTACAAATGCGCAAGGATCTTGTGGTTGTACAGTACCATCAACTCCAAAAGAACCTATTCTTCCTGGTTCAAAAGGTACAATTGGAGTAAAATATGATACCAGTAGACCTGGTACTTTTACAAAAACAGTAACCATTTCATCAAATGCTGCTGGACAACCTACAAAGGTTTTAACAATTAAAGGTAATGTTGTAGCTGCGTCAGCTAAAAGCTAATTTTATTTCAAAATAATCACAAAAGCTTCCTACTTTTACGGAAGCTTTTTTTATGCCTAGACTTAAACTACAATGAGAAAATTAGAAAATAGCGAACTGGATAGAAAATCGATTGAAGATTTTAAAAAATCAGATAAGACGCCATTAATTTTGGTTTTGGATGATATTCGAAGTCTGCACAATATTGGATCTGTGTTTAGAACGGCTGATGCCTTTTTAATTGAAAAAATATACTTGTGCGGTATAACGGCTATTCCACCCAACAAAGAAATTCACAAAACTGCTTTAGGCGCAACAGAAACAGTAGCTTGGGAGCATGCTGAAAATGTATTGGATGTAATTACTAAACTTAAATCTGAAAAAATTCTAACTTTTGCCATCGAACAAGTAGAAAGCGCTATTCTTCTTCAAAATTTTAAAGTTGAAAACAATCAAAAATATGCATTAGTTTTTGGTAACGAAGTTTTTGGTGTAGCCCAAGACGCAGTTGCTATTTGCGATGGCGCTATCGAAATACCCCAACTAGGAACAAAGCATTCACTTAACATCTCAGTAAGTGCTGGAATTGTAGTTTGGGATTTGTTTCAAAAAATGCATTTCACAAAATAAATTCGCTTAATCCGTTGAAAGTACTAAATTTATAGCATGAAGAATAGCTTTAAAATTCCCTTCTTAGCTTTATTTATAGTATTTGGAATCCATTTGGGATTTGCAATTCCTAAAAATATTGATCCGTCTTTAATAAAAAATGTTGCGCCGGTAGCACCAACAATTTCTGCCACTGGTAATGCAAATTATTGTCCGCAATCTTTAGCTAATATTGTAACTACTGTTACAATTACTCACGACCCAACTGAGTTAACCACTACAGCTGTAACAATACAAATTGCCTCTGGTTATGTTTTGGGAGAAGATTTATTGGCAATAACCAATCCGTCGGGAACACATCCAAACGTTACTGCAACATGGAATGCCCCAGAAGGAAAATTAGTCCTATCAAGTCTATTTAGTGGCGGACAAGTTCTTTATTCTGAATTTGAAGCGGCCATCAAAGATGTGGTGTTTTTCAGTTCCAATCCCAACCCAACTGGAACCCGTAATTTTTCAATTACACTAGGAAATGGCAATGCCAATTACTTACCCAGAAATGGCCACTATTATGAATACTTCCCAAGTTTAGGTATTACCTGGTCCAATGCAAAGGCAGCAGCGGCTACCAAAACATTTTATGGACTACAAGGGTATTTGGCAACTCTAACTGCTGCAGATGAAGCCCAATTAGCAGGTAAACAGGCGCCTGGCACTGGATGGATTGGCGGTACAGACGAAGGTGCAGAAGGAGTATGGAAATGGGTAACTGGACCCGAGGGACAAGCCAATGGAGGATCTGGAACCATTTTTTGGAATGGACTAGCTAACGGTTCTACCCCTAATTTTGCATTTTGGAATACAAATGAACCAAACCAAGCTGGAAATGAGGACTATGCTCACATCACTGCTCCGGGCGTTGGAATTCCTGGATCTTGGAATGATTTACCCAATACAGGAGCCGCTAGTGGTGCTTACCAACCCAAAGGTTATATCGTAGAGTATGGAGGAATGGTACCAGGAGATGTAGATGCTCTTCAGTTTTCTGCCAGCACCTCTTTGACTATGGCTGGCAAAATAACGGCTGTAAATTCTAATTCCAATTGTGGTCCTGGAAATGTAACATTAAGTGCAGTTGCTACAAATAGCACTGTCGAATGGTATACTACTGCGACAGGAGGTAACCCAATTGCAACAGGAAATAATTTCACTACCCCCAATTTAACAAGTACTACCAATTACTTCGTAAGTGCAGGTTGTGCTGCCGATAGAACCCAAATTACCGCTACGATAAACCCATTGCCTGTTGTACAAAACACCTCCATCACCCAATGTGATACCGATGCAACTTCGGATGGAAAAACCACTTTTAATTTAACTGTGAACAATGATTTAATTTCAGCGAATTATACCAATGAAACGTTCAAATATTTTAACTCATTTAGCAGTGCCACAAACGAAATACTTTCTGATCTAATACCAAATGGATTCAGTTTTAATAATACAACGTCAAGCACAATGCCTATTGGAGTTCGGGTATATAATGCCGTAACTGGATGTAGTTCTCCTGCCCAAATCACTCTGGTTGTTCCTACGACTAATTTTCAGCCCTCTTCAACTTTTTCGTTTACAGTTTGTGATGATTTCTTAGATACTAACGGAAACAATTCAACTAGCAACAACAGTAGTGACGGGATTGCTACATTTGATTTTTCGACAACAAGGGCAGCAATCCTTGCTCAATTACCAACTCAATCCCAAAACTATACTATCAACTATTACAGAAACCAAGCAGACGCCTTATCACAATTGAATGCTATAACAGATATTGCCCATTACAGAAATATTGGTTATGCTAACTCCCAAGATATTTGGGTTCGAATAGAAACTGATATTGTTACCAATTCTTGTGTTGGAGTTGGGCCTTACATTCGTTTGAATATAGAAGCATTACCAAAAGCCAATACAATAAATGATCTAAGAGCATGTAATAGTAACTCCAGTGGAATAGTAAATTTTAATACTTCAACCCTTGAAGCCAATTTATTAAACGGTCAAACCAATGTTCTTGTGCGTTATTTGGATCAGAATAACAATCCACTAAAGGATGCAAACGGTGTGCTGATTTCAAGTCCATTTCCAGCAACTTTTTCTAGTGCAACTCAAACTATAAAGGCAATAGTTACTAACAATTCTCCTCAACAATGTTTTGCAGAAACAACCATATCCTTTTATGTAGATGTAATTCCAACAGCAACACCAATTCCATCAACATTAACAACCGTTTGTGATGACGAAGCTGACCCTGCAAATCAAGATGGCAAATATGCTTTTGACACTTCGACATTTCAAACTACTATCCTAGGTGGACAAACTGGAATGACTGTTACATATTACGATCAAAACAATACTATTTTACCAAGTCCGCTTCCCAATCCATTTGTATCTGCAACACAAAATGTAACCGTAGTTGTGGAAAATCCAATAAACACCAATTGTTCAGCAACTATAATAATCCCTTTTAAAGTTCATCCAATACCTAAAATTGAATTAAGTGCTACCGAATTAATCTGTTCCAATATACCTGCCTTCTTTGTAACCTTATCACCTGGTTTTATAGATAATCCTACACTTTCCGATTATAATTATAATTGGATAAAAGACGGAGGTAATTCTATAGCAACTAGTCCAACATTAGGTGTAAATTCTGAGGGAAGCTACACTGTCGAAGTGACCAATCAATCTGGATGCAGCGCAACCAGGACTATACAAGTTACAGCATCTAATTTGGCGACTATTACATCCATTGACATTGTAGATTTAGTAGATTTAAATACTGTTACCATTAATACAACAGGACCTGGCGATTATGAATACAGCATGGACTATTTGAACGGAATTTGGCAAGATTCAAATCTTTTTACCAATGTTCCAGGCGGAATTCATCAAGTATTGATTAACGATAAAAATGGTTGTGGTTTGATCTCCAAAGAAATTACCGTTCTAAGCATACCAAAATTCTTTACCCCAAATAATGATGGGTATAACGATTACTGGACTGTTAAAGGAATGATTTCGTATCCCACTGCCGAATTACGTATTTTTGACAGATACGGAAAATTACTAAAAGAATTAAGACCGAACAGTTTAGGCTGGGATGGCATATTTAACGGACAACCATTGCCTGCTTCAGATTATTGGTTCGTGTTTAAACTTGATTCAAATACACCGGAGAAAAGAGGTCATTTTTCCTTAAAAAGATAGTTTATTTTGAAGAAATCTTATTTTGAATTTCGTTCAAAATATACAGATAATCAGCATGGTTTTTAACAAAATCACGATCTGATACGTCAATAATTAAGACATTTAAATCCGTTTGTGATTTGATGTAATCCAAATAACCCGTATTAATTTTATCTAAATACTCGGAAGGAATTTCTTGTTCGTAGCTTCTGCCTCGTTTTTTTATATTTTGCAATAACCGTTCCGAATTTTGGTACAAATACACATACAAATCGGGCTTAGGCATTTCTTTGTAAATGATATGAAACAAATTACTGTACAATCGGTATTCATCATCAGCCAAGGTAATTTTTGCAAAAATTAAGGATTTAAAAATATGATAATCGGCTACAACAAAGTCTTTAAATAAATCAAATTGCGATAAATCATCCGAAAGTTGTTTGTACCGATCGGCCAAAAAAGACATTTCTAATGGAAATGCATATCGGTTTTGATCTTTGTAAAATTTAGGCAAAAAAGGATTATCAGCAAAACGTTCCAAAACAGATTTAGCATTAAAATCTTCGGCTATTTTTGTTGCTAAAGTAGTTTTTCCAGCACCAATATTCCCTTCAAAAGCAACATAATTGAACTGCTCCAAGCTGATTTTTCGCAATGGACTTTCTAGACTTTGAACCACTTTACAATCTGATGTATCTTTAGTTTCAGACAATAACTCGGATATATCTTTTTGGAGTATAGGATGAATCCATTCTAAATTTAAATCCAACAGCGGTTTCAAAACAAAGATTCTATCTTGCATCAAGGGATGTGGAACTTTAAGTTGCTCAGTCGATATTATTTCATTGTCAAAAGCAACAATATCAATATCAATAATTCGAGATTGATAGCCCAGAGTATCTTCTCTCACTCGTCCCATCTGCTGTTCAATTTCCAAAATTTTGGACAAAATTTCGGCAGCCGAGTCGAAAGTATGCACTACAATAGCAATATTATAAAAAGCCTCACTATCAAATCCCCAAGAGGGCGTTTCATACACCTTTGAAACTTTAACCACGGTAGCGACCTCATGATGAATCAATTGCAAACAACTTTCGATGTTTTCCAAACGATTCCCCTGATTAGTTCCTATAGATAAAACGACTTGATGCTGTGATTTCATAACAGCTGCAAATTAACTAAAAGTATACTATATTTGTGTGAAGTGTTAATAATTAAATTTCAATTTGAAAAATACAATTGTGTAACATTTTAACCCCAACAACTACTTATACAAAAATTAAATTATTATGAAGTTTTTAGGAAATGTATTGGCTACCATCGTAGGAATTTTTGTTTTCACCATGCTATTCTTTTTTGGAATAGTGCTGATTGGGGCCATTTTTGGCGGAGAAGAAAATGGTATTGACATAAAAGAAAACTCGGTAATCGTATTGAATTTAGAAGATATCCAAAATGACTATGCTGGGAAATATTCTGACCCTTGGGTTACCGCATTTTCAGACACCAAACAGATTGGCTTAACCGATGTCATTGATGCTATCGGAGCTGCTAAAAACGATGAAAATATTAAAGGTATTTCTATTTTAAACAATAATTCTTCGCTAGGCATGGCGCAGAGCAAAGCGGTTAGAGATGCCTTGGAAGACTTCAAAAAATCAGGAAAATTTGTGATGGCGTATGCCAATACCTATTCGCAAAAAGAATATTATTTAAATTCCGTAGCCAACACTATTTATCTTAATCCGGTGGGCGATTTAGATTTCAAAGGACTTTCTTCTGACCTACTATTTTTTAAAGATTTTCAGGATAAAACAGGCATAAAAATGGAAGTTATTCGCCATGGAAAATATAAAAGTGCTGTAGAACCTTTCCTCGAAAATAAAATGAGTGAGGCCAATAGAGAACAAATTACTGCCTTACTCAATTCTATCTGGAATTCTGTTGTAACTGACATTGCCAAAAGTAGAAATGTATCTGTTGAAAAATTAAATGAAATTGCAAATGGTTTATTGGCACGAACACCTGAAATGGCTAAGGCTCAAAAATTAGTAGACGTAGTTGCTTATGAAGATGTTTACCACAATGCCATTAAAAAACGATTACAAGTCGATAGTAAAGACGAATACGAATCGGTTTCTATACTTGATTACACTCATAAATATACCACGACATCAATTCCTAATGATGCTACTGATGAAATTGCCATTATTTATGCCCAAGGTGAAATTCAAAGTGGTGAAGGAGATGTCAACATCATTGGAGAAGGCGCAATGCGACGTTCTATCAGTGAGGCAAGAAATAACGAAGATGTGAAAGCAATAGTACTTCGCATAGATAGCCCTGGAGGAAATGCATTAACCTCCGATTTGATTTGGAGAGAAATCGAATTGACTAAAAAAGTAAAACCGGTTGTTGTATCCATGGGGAATTATGCTGCCTCTGGAGGGTATTATATTGCTTGTAATGCTAATACAATTTTCGCAGAAAAAAATACTATTACTGGTTCTATAGGTGTTTTTGGTATGCTTCCTAATTTTAGTGGTCTTAGTACCAAAATGGGAATTCATTCTGAACAAGTCAATACCCACCAAAACTCAGGTACTTACAATCCATTTGCACCAATCGATGAAAAATTTAAAGCCGTAACCACAGAAGGTGTAGAACAAATCTATAAAACATTTGTTTCCCATGTAGCGCAAGGGCGAAAAATGAGTTTTGCACAAGTAGATGCAATTGCACAAGGTAGAGTTTGGACTGGCGCTGATGCTATCAAAATTGGTTTAGTGGACAAAATTGGCGGTTTAGATGATGCCATTCAAGAAGCGGCCCGTTTAGCAAAAATCAAAACGTTCAACACTCAAAATTATCCAGAATACAATAAAAATTTTGATGATTTATTAGAAAATTTCCCTTTTGCCAAAACTAAAGAGCGTTGGATTAAAGAAGAAATTGGTGAAGAAAATTACAAGATAATGGAACAAATTAAACGCATTCAAAGCTACAAAGGAGTTCAAGCTAGAATGCCATTCGAAATTACCATTCAATAAATAAAAAAGCTTCCAATGGAAGCTTTTTTTATAACTCTATTTTTACAACATAGCCTTCTGAACTGCGAATATTAAATACTATTCCGCCTTCAAAAAGTAAATATTGTCCTTTAATACCTATTAATTTTCCTTGAAAATTAGGCGTTTTATCCAAACTCAAACTAGTCACTTTAGAAGGATACTCCAAAACTGGATAGTGCATTTCATACAAATCTATTTTCTGATTGTAAAAATACTCCTGAACTTCGGTTGGGATTAAATGCTCTACTTTCAATCGCTCAGCGACTAAATCAATCGCTTCAAAAGAATTGGTTAGCATTTTTCGCCAATTGGTTTTATCGGCATAATGACTTTTTAACGCCACTTCTGTAATCCCTGCCAAATAGCGGTTTGGTACCTCAACAATTGAAATCGCTTGACTCGCACCTTGGTCAATCCAACGTGTAGGCATTTGCGTTTTTCTTGTCACCCCTACTTTTACTTCGCTAGACAAAGCCAAATACACAATATGCGGTTGCAATTGCACTTTTTCTTCATAAGCCAAATCACGATCTGCAATTCCGAGATGCGCTGTGCTCAACTCCGGTTTCATAATCCAATCTCCTACAGCAGGACTGGAATAAAAACAGTCATAACAAAATCCTTGTCGGAATATTTTTTTCTTCTTCCCACAATTCAAACATTGAAAACCTACAAAATTGATTTCCATTGACTTACCCAATAGTTGGTTTACATTCAAAAAGCTGTCTTCAAAAACAAGATAATACTGAATTGGATTGCCAAATTCAGTTTGCATTTTGGTTAAAACTCCTTCGTAAGTCATTTGGTTTTAAGTTTCAGGTTTGGAATTGAACAAAAAATGTTATTTTTGGTAAAGTTATCATTCGGAATCCGAAATTCATAATTCCTAACTCAGAAATATGCCCATACCGATCATTAATTCTATTGCTTCTTGGGTTTTAAAGCAACGGATTCATCAAATCGAATTGTTCTTAAAGTACCCTAATGAGGTGCAAGAAGAATTGTTGATGAATTTGATCCGACGAGCAGAGAATACGGTAATTGGTGCCCAATACGATTTTAGTTCGATAACTTCTTACACTACTTTTTCAGAACGAGTTCCCGTTGCTACTTACGAAGATTTACAACCGCTAATTGAACGCACGCGCCAAGGTGAACAAAATGTTTTTTGGGACGCTCCAATAAAATGGTTTGCTAAATCCAGCGGAACCACCAATGCCAAAAGTAAATTTATCCCCGTAAGCAATGATGCTTTAGAAGACTGTCATTATAAAGGAAGTAAAGATTTGTTGTGTTTGTATTTGAACAACAATGAAGATTCTGATATGTTTTTGGGGAAAAGTCTTCGCTTAGGTGGTAGTTCTCAAATTTATGAAGATAAGGAAACGTTGTTTGGCGACTTATCTGCGATTTTAATTGAAAATATGCCTATTTGGGCCGAATTCAGCAGTACCCCTAGCAATAAAATATCGTTGATGAGTGAATGGGAGCAAAAGCTGACTGCAATTATCAACGAAACTAAAAATGAAAATGTTACCAGCTTTGCAGGAGTTCCTTCTTGGATGTTAGTTTTGATGAACCGAATGCTTGAAGAAACTGGAAAAGGTAATTTATTGGAAGTTTGGCCTAACTTAGAAGTCTACTTTCATGGTGGTGTAAGCTTTGAACCTTATCGGGAACAATATCAAAAGTTACTCCCAAAATCCAATTTTAAATACTACGAAATATACAATGCCTCCGAAGGATTCTTTGCTATTCAGGACCTAAATGATTCTAGTGACTTGTTATTAATGCTAGATTACGGCATTTTCTATGAGTTCATTCCTATGGATACTTTTGGCACACCTAATCAAAAAGTAATCCGTTTGGCAGAGGTAGAATTGTTTAAAAACTACGCCGTTGTAATTACAACCAATTCAGGTTTGTGGCGCTATTTAATTGGCGATACTGTTCGTTTTACTTCTTTGAATCCCTATCGAATTCGAGTTTCGGGCAGAACCAAACACCATATCAATGTCTTTGGCGAAGAACTCATGGTTGAAAATACCGATCAAGCTATTGCCAAAGCTTGTCAACTCACACACACAGAAGTAATAGAGTATACAGTAGCTCCTATTTTTATGGACGGCAAAGAAAAAGGGGCACACGAATGGATGATTGAGTTCAAGAAAAACCCAACTGATATCGATCAATTTCGAACGATTTTGGACGAAACATTACAAAGCCTCAACTCTGATTACGAAGCCAAACGGTATAATAATATGACTTTAAACCCTTTGGTAATTAATTTGGCTCGACCACAACTATTTTATGATTGGCTCAAAGAGCGAGATAAATTGGGTGGCCAACATAAAATTCCGAGATTATCCAACCAAAGAGAGTATTTAGAGCAATTGAAAGGTTTACAATAAAAGTAAGCCAAAAGAAATTTAGTGTTTAGACTATTTTTCTTTTGGCTTAAATACACTATTTTTTTCAACTTAACTCCCAACATTGCCCCGGTGATTAGGAAAAAGTTATGATTCTCAGACTATTATTTATAGGTTATATCGATACACCCGTCTGAAGATCGTCTGACATGTATATCAATTTCGTCTAAATTGCGTTGATCCATGTAAGTCTCTACTTCTTTAATACAACTATATGCACCACCCATGCCACAAATATGACATTTCCCATCAGGCTTCAACACAAAACTGTTTAGCGAATTGTCAAATGGAACTATAGATACAAAATTTGAAAATTTATTTTCAGGATTTTTGTCAATACTAATTATTACTTCATATTTAATTACACTAGGTTCTTTAGTCAATAGATTTAAAGAGATAACTGCAGCATCAACTTGATTAATTAAACGCCTGGTAAAAGGCGAGGCTTGAGCATACTCTTTTTCTGAAGTAGAATAATAGATAGGATTTGAAGGTACTGTTTTTTCGTTGGTTGTAACAGTATCATTAATTTGAGAGTCGTTTTTATCACATGAGATTAATAAAATTAAAATCATTGATAGACTTGATAATCTACTAATTTTTTTCATTTGATTTGAGATTTAATGACTATTAATCTTAATGGTATTCGCAATATTGTTAGGGCTATTACAATATTACGTTTCTAAATTCATTACCGTTTATTCTTAATAGTAATTGGTTAATGAATTAAAATTATAAAAAAAATACAGACAAAAATAAAGCCCAACAATAAATGTTGGGCTTTTATAATTTTATTCTATCTAATATCTAGTCTTCCATCATATCTATATGACGATCGTGATACCCTAACAAGTATAAAACACCATCCAATCCCAAACTTGAAATTGAGGTCGCTGCATTCTCTTTTACTGTTGGTTTGGCATGGAAAGCAATTCCTAAACCGGCTAAATTTAACATCGGTAAATCATTGGCACCATCACCCACAGCAATCGTTTGATTAATGTGTATGCCTTCTTTTTGGGCAATAGCTTGCAGGTATTCGGCTTTCTTTTGACCATCGACAATTTCGCCCAAATAGTTACCCGTTAATTTCCCGTCTTTGATTTCCAATTGATTAGCATGAACATAATCTATACCTAACTCCTTTTGTAAATATTCTCCAAAATAAGTAAACCCTCCAGATAAAATAGCGGTTTTGTAACCATAGTATTTCAAGGCTCTCATCAAACGATGTGCTCCTTTGGTTATTGGTAAATTGATAGCCACATTATGCAAGACTTCTTCGCTCAAGCCTTCTAACAACGCCATGCGTTTTTTGAAGCTTTCTTTAAAGTCGATTTCTCCATTCATTGCTGATTCGGTAATAGCACGAACTTGCTCTCCTACCCCAGCTAAATCGGCTAATTCATCAATTACTTCAGTTTGAATCAAAGTCGAATCCATATCAAAACACACCAAACGGCGGTTTCTGCGGTACATATTGTCTTCTTGAAATGAAATATCCACATTCAATGTTCTTGATATTTCCATAAAACTAGCAGTCATTGCAGTCTTGTCTTCAATGATACCGGTAACTGATAATTGAACACAAGAACGCGGATACTCCTCTTTCTCTACTACCGAAGTTCGTCCCGTTAAACGAATAATTGAATCAATATTCAAATGTTGGTCTGACATGATTTTGGTTACCGCAGCCAATTGAATTGCTGTGAGCTCTTCCCCCAAAATATTGATAATATAGCGTTGTTTGATTTGTGCTTTAACCCAAGTTTCATAATCGGGAATTGAAATCGGAATAAACTTTACTTTAATTCCTAATTCATACCCTTTAAAAAGTAAATCTTTTAAAACTGGTCCTGAAGAGGAACCCGCTTTAATTTGAAATAAAATTCCTAACGAAAGTGTATCGTGAATATCGGCTTGACCAATATCTAAAATAACGGCATCATAGTTTGCTAAAATAGAAGTCAAACCCGCAGTTACACCCGGTTTATCTTGACCAGAAACTTTCAACAAAATAATCTCTTTATCTGCTATTGCCATTTGTAGTGTTGTGAGTTAGAAACACAAAAATCGACATTCTATCGTTGATAAAAAAGAATAATCATGTTTTTTTATAGTCAGCATAATAGTTCCAATTGTACATAAAAAAACCTGTTCTACTATTAAGAACAGGTTTTTACCATTATATAAAAATATAAAATAGTATTTAATTCTTTAGTTTATCATAATCCATAAACAAAATATTCCAACGATGTCCATCTAAATCAGAAAAGCCACAACCATACATCCAACCCTGATTTTCAGCTGGTTTTGCAAATAGCACACCTCCAGCTTTCTCGACTTTTTGAGCCAATTCATCTACTTCATTTCTACTTTCAGCATCAATGGAAATCAACATTTCAGCATGCGATTGCGTATCCACAATTGCATTTTGTACAAAAGTGGCAAACATCGACCTTTCAAAAAGCATCACTACAAAATTCTTTTCACCCACTAGCATGCAAGCCGAATGCTCATTGCTGTATTCTTCATTGAATGAAAATCCAATATTGATAAAGAATTTTTTAGACTTTTCAACATTATTTACAGGAAGATTTAGCCAAATATGTTTTGTCATGATGATCTATTTACGACGATTTTTCAAAACGATTTTATAAATAAAAAAACGATTTTAATCAAGCTTGATTCTGTGTGTTATTTCAACAATAATTTTTCTAATGTTGAAATATATTTTTCTTTTTCTGCAAGACTGTTTTTTAAATCTTCAATTCGTGATTTCAATTGATTTATTAACTCGTCTGTTATGTGATTATAAAAAATTTCTTGTTTAGAACTTAAATCTAAAAAATTATTTTGCTGCACCATAATTTTTTCATCTGAAAGTAGTTTTAAAATATTCACTCTATACTCTTCCGCAATTTTTTTTAGAGCTTCTATAGAAATGCTAGTTTTATCATTTTCCATATTGGAATACGTTTTTTGAGAAACAGCAAGTATTTCTGCCATATATTCCTGAGAATAACCTTTGTTAATTCGTAATTGTCTTAATTTATTACCAATTTTAGTGCTATGGGGGTTCACTGAATTCATTTATTGGGGGTTTAAATGCAATTTTAATAAATAAAATCAACTTTAACTTTATTCTTAGAAAAAAATTACTAAAGTGCTGAAATTTAGTGCTAAACAGAGTATTTATTTACTAATGTTTTAAAATAATACCGGATAATTTTGCTTCATTACTAATCAATAAATTATTATTATGAAAAAAATGTTATTCGGCTTAATTGCCACAGTTCTGTTTTCAAATTTTTCATTTTCGAGTTCAACATTCGATAAGAAGAATAGTGTAATTAACTTTCTAAATTCCTATTATAGTAGTTATAATTTAGGTAAATCTATTGAAACAAATGTTAATTATAAGAGTATTGTTGTTTCAGAAGTTTTAGATAAAAATAGCGAAAGAATTAATGGTTATATAGCTTATGACAAGGATAAGAATGAGTTATTATATTTTGTTGACTATTTAAGAAATACTAAAGAGATTAAGGCTATTGATTTTTTAAATAATCAAACTGATATAATTAATTTGAAAAAAGATAATAAGTTTGATAATTTTATCAAAATAGACTTATTAAAAGAAATACAAAAAATAAATTTTGAAATTTCAGAAGTTTACAGATTTTGGGGAGAAAGTTGTGGAGGTTCTTGGACACTCCCAACTGGAGAAAGTTACAGAACCTGTTGTTATTATGTTTTTTGGATTAATACAGGTTGTGATGTAGAAGTTGCAAATTAGAAAATAGAAACGTATAATAGACACTTGTCTTTGATACAAGTGTCTATTTAATTCAAAATTTATATGAAATACATATATATATATTTACTTGCCGTTTTTATTAAAACACATGCACAAAATGTTTTAGTTTTAGACTCATTAAATAAAAAACCTATTCCATTCGTAAATATTTTTATTGGCAATAATAAGGGAACTTACACAAACGAATTCGGCTATTTTAATGTTGATAGAAAATTAAATGACACCTTGTTGTTATCGCATATTGGTTATAACGATCTACATATTAAAGTGTCTGAAATTAAAGACACAATTATTTTATCCCCAAACGCAATAATTCTTAAAGAAGTCATAATAATCAAAGGAAAACAACAAAGTAAATTTATTGATTTTCCAAAAAGAAATTCAAGCTATGGGAGTTGGCCAATAACTTCTATGTCAGAAATAGTAACATTAGTAACGCCTAATAAAAAAAATGAGAATTCAAAAATTCAAAAACTAGAGTTCAATTTTTTGAAAAAGAAATTTAATGAATTTGAAAATAATTTGAAAACTGCTTTTAGAATAAATATTTATAGTACAAAAAATAATGAAATAGAAGACACTATTTATAGTAGTGATGTTTTTATTATTAATTCATACTTAAAAGAAAAAATAGAATTAGATTTAAGTAATGAGAAAGTTGAATTTAATAGAAAGGGAATATTTATTGGGATTGAAGTTATAGGAGATATTGACTCAAATGGAAATTTAAGTAAAAAAAAATCTTCTATAAGACCTGCTTTAAGTAGCAACTCTATAGAAGATTATAAGGCAACAACTTTTTTGAAATATACTTTCGACAAAAAGCTTAAACTTAAACCCATTAATGAAATATTTTCGGAAAAATTAAATATTAAAATTGATAGAAATCTATCATTTGGAATGACGATTTCTAAATAAATTTATTATTTAACTTAATATTTATTTAGGATGCAATTTCCAAACGCTTCAATAAATTTTTATTCAAAGTTTCTTGAGCGTACTCCAAATCAATAGCTAATTTTTTATCCTCAGAGCTTGGCAATTCATACATCGCATCCGTTAAAATAGCTTCGCATAACGAACGTAATCCACGAGCACCTAATTTGTATTCCAAGGCTTTTTCAACAATAAAATCTAAGGCGCCATCTGTAATCGTAAATTCGACCTCATCCATCAAAAATAATTTAGCATATTGCTTAATTAAGGCATTTTTTGGTTGGGTCAAAATAGCACGTAAAGTTTCCTTATCCAATGGATCCATGTGCGTTAATACTGGTAAACGACCAATAATTTCCGGAATCAATCCAAAATCTTTAATGTCTTTTGGGATGATATACTGAAGCAAATTATCTTTGTCAATATTATCTACATTTTTTGAGGTACTATACCCCACTGCTTGACGGTTCAACCGTTTCGAAATGATACGTTCCACCCCGTCAAAAGCACCTCCTGCAATAAACAGAATGTTTTGGGTATTCACCTCTACAAATTTTTGATCCGGATGTTTACGACCTCCTTTTGGCGGCACATTTACTACCGTACCTTCTAATAACTTCAACAAAGCTTGTTGTACTCCTTCTCCTGAAACATCTCGGGTAATCGATGGATTATCACTTTTACGCGCAATTTTATCAATTTCGTCAATGAATACAATACCTCTTTCGGCTTTAGCCACATCGTAATCAGCAGCTTGAAGTAAACGCGTTAAGATACTTTCTACATCTTCCCCCACATAACCTGCTTCGGTAAGTACTGTTGCATCAACGATAGCCAAAGGAACGTCTAACATTTTAGCGATCGTTTTAGCAACCAATGTTTTTCCGGTTCCGGTTTGCCCCACCATAATGATGTTGCTTTTCTCAATCTCTACCTCATCGTCTAATTGCTGTTGCATCAAACGTTTGTAGTGGTTATACACCGCTACCGACATGACTTTTTTAGTTTGGTCTTGACCAATCACATACTGATCTAAAAAAGCTCTGATCTCTTTTGGTTTATTAAGAATTAAATCTCCAACCTGTTTTGAGCTTCCACTCGATTTTAATTCCTCTAGTACAATTCCGTTGGCCTGTTCGATACATTTATCACAAATGTGCGCATCAATACCCGCAATCAACAAATTGGTTTCTGGTTTTTTTCTCCCGCAAAAAGAACATTCTAATACTTGCTTTGCCATTTATTTTTTGGGTTGATAGTTGCTCGTTTTTAGTTGTTAGATTAATCCAACAACTAATAACTTGTAACTAATAACTATTTATCCTCTAACTAAAACTTCATCAATCATTCCGTACGCTTTTGCTTCTTCAGCAATCATCCAATAGTCGCGTTCGCTATCCGCATGAACTCTTTCAAAAGTTTGTCCTGAATGGTGAGAAATGATGTTGTACAATTCGTCTTTCAATTTCAACATCTCACGCAAATTGATTTCCATATCAGTCGCTACTCCTTGAGCACCTCCTGAAGGTTGGTGTATCATCACTCTTGAATGCGGTAAAGCCGAACGTTTTCCAGCAGCTCCAGCACATAACAACACCGCTCCCATAGAAGCTGCCATTCCTGTACAAATGGTTGCTACATCAGGCTTGATATATTGCATGGTGTCGTAAATTCCTAATCCTGCATATACGCTTCCTCCTGGTGAATTCAAATAAATTTGAATGTCTTTAGACGCATCAGCACTTTCTAAGAATAGTAATTGGGCTTGAACAATATTTGCAATTTGATCATCAATTCCTGTTCCCAAGAAGATGATTCTATCCATCATTAATCGTGAAAAAACATCCAATTGAGAAATATTCAATTGACGTTCTTCGATAATATATGGTGTCATATTTTTTGGTGTCATTGCCCCAA
>JACCDY011225583.1_pt1 | contig 16981 bp, 17 predicted proteins | sample 7446391 | NCBI WGS metagenome assembly JACCDY01 (sample SAMN15323451, study PRJNA562643) | freshwater metagenome | isolation source: river surface water | place: USA:Blue River Watershed | collected 2017-08-18
CACGAAAGTCCAGGGGCGAGCGAGTGGTTGAGACCGCGTTCTTTGGCCGAGCAAGACTAGAAGGCTACGACCTGGGCTATGAGACCATTGCCGCTAGCGGACCAAACGCCTGCACGCTGCATTGGACCAGAAACGATGGTGAGGTCAAGAACGGCGACTTGATTCTGGTGGACGCCGGTGTCGAGCTTGACTCTCTCTACACGGCAGATGTGACGAGAACGATTCCCGTCAACGGGAAGTTCACTCCGGCTCAACGCAAGGTCTACGAAGCAGTTTTGGAAGCGGCGGATGCCGCCTTTGCTATCGCAAAACCGGGAATCAAGTTCCGTGAGCTGCACAATGCGGCGATGCAGGTGATTGCTCGCAAGGTGTCTGAGTTTGGGTTGATTCCAGTAACCGCTGAAGAAGCTCTGGATCCAGAGCGACAGCACCACCGTCGCTACATGGTGCATGGAACCAGCCACCACCTGGGACTTGATGTGCATGACTGCGCCCAGGCTAGAAGAGAGCTTTACCAAGATGGAATCTTGGAGCCAGGCATGATTTTCACAATCGAACCTGGCCTCTACTTCCACAAGGACGACTTGCTAGTGCCTGAGGAATTGCGCGGAATTGGAATCAGAATCGAGGACGACGTCTTGGTAACCGAGACTGGAGTTGAAAACCTCAGTGCAGCGCTACCAAGGACCGTTGATGGTATCGAGGCTTGGTATCAGGAGCAGTTACTCGGTAGTGCCGGCTGATAGCGCCTTCAGAGCCGCTGGTGCATCCTGATCTGGCACCAAAACAACATAGCGAGATGCCACCGGCATCTGCGTGGATAGGAATCCTCGACGGTTCTTTGTGGTGGCAAACCTCAGGATGTTTACCAGCATGCCAATTCCAGCTGAAACAAAAAGGACCGCACCAAACTGTTGCGGGTTGTAGTTCACCTCGCCGGCCGGAGTGGCCTCAATACCCACGCCAAGCAGCAGTGCGATCAAAATTCCCAACCAGAACCCGGTTATTGCTCCGGAGAGGACTACGCGGCCATAACCAAGCTTGGATCGAACCTTTTCAACTAAGACCGGATCCCTGCCAATAATGCTGATGCGATTTGCAGCGAAGTCTGCGGATACCAGACGGTCAACCATGGCACTAGCTTCTTGATAGGAAGAGAACTCCCCCAGGATGTGTCCGGTTGGAATCTGAGGTCCAAGATTGCGCTTTACGTTGTCTGCCACATGGAGATTGTGCCAGAGCTAAGCGACAAACAAATAGGGTTATCTCTCAGAGCAAACAAAAGAGGTTTTGTGTCCAGGGCGTGGAATCTGCTAGCGGGGGTGATCGACCCCGAGCTTCGAGCACCTATAACCGAGCTGGGAATGGTGGAGATCCAGTCGGAGACCGAAACCGAGATTGATCTGAAGATTAAGCTGACAATCGTTGGCTGCCCGGCAGCCCAGAAGATTGAGCGCGATGTGCGGGCAGCACTTTCGAGCTTTGACTCCGTTGACCTCGAAATGACCACCATGAATCAGCTTGAACGTGATGAGCTGAAAGCCAAACTTCGCGGCGGCAAACCCGCTCGCTTCAACCCATTCTCACACCCAGGCACCCTGACCCAGGTGCTTTTTGTCGGAAGCGGCAAGGGAGGCGTCGGCAAATCAACCCTGACCGCAAATCTTGCCGTGGCTCTTGGTCAGCAGGGATTTAAGGTTGGCCTGTTAGATGCAGACATCTTCGGCTACTCAATTCCAGGGCAGCTTGGCATCAAGACTGGCCCAACCAAAGTCGATGACCTCATGCTGCCTCCAATCGCCTATGACATCAGGGTTATGTCAATTGGATTCTTTGTCACTGATAATCAGCCAGTCGCCTGGCGAGGGCCGATGCTTCACAGGGCCATCGAGCAGTTTCTGACCGATGTGTACTGGGGTGATCTTGATTACTTGGTGGTGGACTTGCCACCGGGCACCGGAGACGTGGCAATCAGCCTGGGTCAGTTGCTCCCTGGCGCAAAGTCACTAGTGGTCACCACCCCGCAGGCTGCGGCGGCGACGGTGGCCGAGCGATCGGGAGCAATCTCTGGTCAGGTCGGCGGCGAAGTTTTGGGAGTGATTGAAAACATGAGCTTTCTTGACACCCCGCAGGGGCGCCTTGAGATTTTTGGATCCGGCGGCGGCCAAAGTGTGGCCGATGCGCTTGGGCGAAAAAGTGGCAGCAAGGTTGAGGTGTTGGCGCAACTTCCGATTGACCCGGCCTTGCGTGAAGCATCCGATAGTGGCGAGCCCTTGGTTTGGTCAAAGCCTGAAAATCCCACTGCCAAGATGATTTTCGAACTAGCGCGCAAAATTGCCTCGACTCCCAGGGGTCTGAGTGGGAAGCGATTGGACATTTCTCTGCGTTAATAGAGACATGGATTCCATCAGCGTTGTAAATCCCGTGTCGGGAGCAGTCCTTCACGAACTCAAGCCCTACTCAGCCTCGGATGTTGCTGTCGAGTTTGTTGAGGCCAAGAAGCTCCAACCGGCTTGGGATCAACTGGGGGCAAAGGCGCGAGCCAAGATAGCAGCCCGCTATGCCGATCTCGTGATTGAGAATCAGGAACGCCTGATGGACCAGCTTCAGCTTGAAACCGGAAAATCTCGTTCGCATGCGTTTGAAGAAATCACCGGGGGCGTTGCAGCAATCTCCTATTACGCAAAGGTCTCCCCTGGGCTACTCAAGCGCAAGAAGGTTAGAGCCGGCGTTCCACTGATGCTTAGCGCTTATGTTGAGCCTGCTCCGGTTGGCGTGGTTGGGATTATCACTCCGTGGAACTACCCACTTGCCCTGACACTGATGGATGTGCTGCCAGCGCTGTTGGCTGGTAATGCTGTAGTCCAAAAAGCTGACAATCAAACCAGCAAAACCGTATTGGCGCTTCGAGACCTGGCAGTTCAAGCAGGTGCCCCAAGCGGAATCTGGCGAGTTGTTTATGGTGATCCCGCAGAAGTTGGAAATGCCGTCACGGACAACGCTGACTATGTAGCCTTCACTGGCTCGACACCAACCGGCAAGCTGGTAGCCGAGCGAGCTGCCAAGCGCCTTATCGGCTATTCACTAGAACTCGGCGGCAAGAACCCGATGATTGTTATGCCGGGTGCTGATCTGGAAAAGGCTGCCGAGATAGCAATCGGTAGTGCCTTCGGTAACGCTGGCCAGCTTTGCGTGTCGATCGAGCGTCTCTACGTTCCAAACCATGCCCTGAAGGAATTTGAGCAGGTGCTAAAGAGGAGGGTTGAATCATTGACCCTTGGCACCTCAACTGAGTTCAAGTTTGACCTCGGGGCTTTGACCTCCAAGGCCCAGGTTGAGCGAGTTGATGGTTTTATCCAGAGGGCGGTTGCTGAGGGCGCGCGAGTGGTGACCGGTGGCAAGCCCGCCAGCGAGATTGGCCCCACTTTCTACCCACCAACAGTTCTTGCCGACCTGCCTATGGGAGCGGAAATCCTGCACAAAGAAGTCTTTGGGCCGGTTATTGGTCTCGTTGGATACAACTCACTGGATGAGGCTGTTGAACTCGCTAATGCCACCGAATTTGGTTTGAACGCAGCAATCGTTGGCGAACCCAAGGCGGCTCTAAAGTTGGCATCACGCTTGATGGCTGGTTCGGTAAATATCAACGAGGGCTACCGCGCCACGATGGCCTCCATGGCGGCCCCTATGGGTGGCATGAAGCAGTCCGGAATGGGAAGGCGGTCGGGACCTGGAGGCTTACTCAGATTCACGGAGACCCGAACCATCGGTGTTGCTAACCGCCTACCGATTGGCCTTCCAAACCGAGCGAAAGACTTCCGGAAGATGGCACCGCTAATGACCTTGCTGGCAAAGGTGATGGGGAAAATCTAGGTCGCGTCTGGGTCAAACGGAGCGGCTTCGCCAGCCTCTAGGGGCTTGTGAACTGGCTTTGCGCGATTGAGTTGCTGAGCCAGGTTGCGCTGTTCGCGCTTTTCCTCGAGCAGTGCTTCCCGCACAATCCTGCGAGGGTCATACTGCCGCGGGTCGAGCTGCTTCCAATCCAAGTCCTGGAACTCGTCTCCAAGCTCGGTTTTCATTTGCTCTTGTGCGCCGTCAATCATGCGCTTGGCCTTGCGAACAAACTCGCCAAACTTCTTGGCGTAGTAGGGAAGTCGATCCGGTCCAAGGATGATTACCGCGAGTACGACAAGCAGAAGGAACTTCTCCATGCTTAGTCCGAACATGCCAAGAGTTTACTCCCTTCGAATACCGTGTTTTTCGCTGGGGCGTGCCTATGCTTGAGCCCAACATGATTGACAAAATTTCAAGTTGGAAATTCGCCGAGGACTACCCGCTCGAGCCGGATCACATTCGCACTGCGAGAAGGCACGCGGATGAGCTTGGAGTCGAGTCGATTACACCCGCAACCGGAGCGCAACTAGCAACCTTGGCAGCAGTGGGCAAGGCAAAGAACATCGTTGAGGTTGGTACCGGTGCCGGAGTCTCCGCACTGTGGCTACTCTCGGCATCTCAGGACAGCATCGTCACCACAATCGACTCCGAGCCGGAGTATCAAAACGTTGCAAAAGAGAGCTTTAAGCAAGCCGGCATTACAGCCTCCAGGCTCAGGACAATCACTGGTAAAGCAAATGCAGTCATGGGCAATATGGCCGAATCTGCATACGACTTAGTCTTTATCGACATCGACGCCGAGGACATTGAGGGCATTTTGCCCACTGCGGTTTCGCTTTTGAAGCCCGGCGGGGCCCTCGCTGTCGCTCACGCCCTTTACCGAGACAGAGTGCCTAACCCAACCCTGCGTGATGATGAGACCGTGGGAATGCGAAATGTACTAAAAGCCTTTGATGGCTCGGAAGATTTCCTATCCACAATCTCAATGGTTGGGGATGGGCTTTTGGTGGTTGTAAAGCGATAACTGCTTTACTTCTTGATTACACCCTCTAGAACCTGGTGCAAAAGCTTTGCCTCTGCATCATTGATGGACACGACCAAACGGCCGCCGCCCTCGAGTGGAACACGAAGCACAATCAGTCCGCGCGGCTCGCGCTCGGCCTCCATTGGTCCGTCACCGGTGCGTGGCTTCATAGCTGCCATGAGAAAAACTCCTAGGAAAAAGCGCTGAAGTCACAATTAAACCAAAATTGACCCCAGATAGCCAACCCGATTATCCGCGGAGCCACTCTCCGAGGGCTCGATGAGTGTCAACAAGGTGACCAACAGGAACATTTTCATTGTCGGCGTGAGCAAGGGATGGGTCACCCGGCCCGAAGTTAACCGCCGGTATACCTAGCTCAGAGAATCGTGCCACGTCAGTCCAACCGTATTTTGGCCGGGGTTCCACAGCGACGCTGGCTACAAACTCTTGCGCCAATCCAAGGTCCAACCCGGGCCTCGCACCAAGAGCTAGGTCAGTGACCTCGAGCTCGTAATCGGGAAAGAGATCACGAAGTTTTTGTTCGACCTCTGCAGCGGTTCGCGAGGGCGCAAAGCGATAGTTGATGGTGAGTGTGGCCAGATCGGGAATCACATTGGTGGCGATGCCAGCGCTTGCCATCACCGCATTCAAGCTTTCGCGATACTCAAGCCCGTCTACGAGTACCGTCTCTGGTTCGAATCCACTCAAAGTTTGCAACGCTTGGGTCAAGCCGTGGAGTGCATTCTTTCCCATCCAAGGCCTAGCAGAGTGGGCCTTCACTCCCCTGGATCTCAATTCCACACGAATAGTTCCATTGCAACCACCTTCAATCAATGCGCTGGTTGGCTCGCATAGAACGGCAAAGTCTCCGAAAAGTAGCTCAGGGTGATTCTTGGCAATTCTGCCAAGGCCGTTGAGATGGCTGGCCACTTCCTCATTGTCGTAGAAAACCCAGGTCAGGTCATATTTCGGATCAGCCAGCTCGGAGGCGAGCTTGAGCATCACGGCGACCCCACCTTTCATGTCTACCGTGCCGCGCCCAATGATCACCTGCTCGCGTTCGAAGTGATGCAGAGAGGTCGGGAGATTGTTTGCTATCGGGACAGTGTCTAGGTGGCCAGCAATAATCACTCGTTGGTCTCGACCCAGATTGGTCTTGGCCACCACGGCATTACCATCTCGAACCACGCTCAAGTGGGGATACTGCCGAAGTGCGCTTTCTACCAGATTGGCGAGCTCAGCTTCATTACCTGACACCGACTCAACGTCACAGATTGCCATTGTGAGTTCGGTGAGGTTTAGCGTTAGGTCAAGCGGCATAGCAAAAAGGCTACCTGTATTCTTGGGTCAATGAGCGCTAACTACCTAACTGATAAGGCATGGGGTCACGGTCTCGCTACTGTGACGATGGATGGGGTCCTGCTCGATGTCTGGTTTCCAAAGCCTGAGTTGGGGGCTGCTCCAAAGTCTGACCTGCAGTGGTTCTCTCCCCGCGAGCTGGACGAGCTTGTGACTGTCGATGAGGTTAGAAACGTTAGAACCGAAGTTATCAGAGTCGAAATCGATCTAGATTCACCTGTTGCTTCCACCCAGGATGCCTACCTTCGCCTCCACTTGCTCTCGCATCTGTTGGTAAAGCCCAACTCCATCAATCTTGAACAGCTAATTCCTAACCTTCCGATCGTGGCGTTCACAAATCGTGGCGCTATGGCACTAGATGATTTCCGCGACCGCACTATGACGCTCAGGAAGCATGGAGTCATTGCTCATTCAATCGACAAATTCCCCAGGTTGGTTGACTACGTCACCCCCGAGCGCGTTCGCATCGCTGACGCTAACCGAGTTCGATTGGGTGCACATCTAGCACCCGGCACGACCGTGATGCATGAGGGATTTGTGAATTTCAATGCTGGCACCCTCGGCAGCTCGATGGTTGAGGGCCGAATCTCTCAGGGGGTTGTGGTTGGCGATGGTTCAGACATCGGCGGTGGAGCATCGATCATGGGAACGCTTTCCGGTGGTGGCAAGCATCGTGTCGAGATTGGCCAGCGAGCACTCCTCGGGGCAAACTCGGGTATCGGCATATCAATCGGCGATGATTCCGTAGTTGAGGCTGGGCTTTACATCACTGCTGGCTCGAAGGTTACCCTGCACCTAGATGGCAGAACTCAGGTCGTGAAAGCAGCCGAACTCTCTGGCTTACCTGGCCTTCTCTTCCGCCGCAATTCGCTCAATGGGGCTATTGAAGCGATTGCGAGAGACGGCAAGGGCATTGAGCTGAACGCTCAATTGCACGTCTAGGAGCTAATGGAATCCCAGCCTTTGGCAACCAAGGGCTTCCCATCAAGAAATACTGCGTGCTCAGATTTACCGATAACCTCACCAATTACCTTGCATCCAATAGGCAGCTTCATGCCAGGCGGCACGGTTGCCAAAAAGGAATGATCTTCACCACCGTGTAAGACCCAATCCCTTTCATTCCCTTGGAAGCCACGAGCAGTCATGGATTGGGCGGCGAGCTCCAAAACAGCCTCATAACCAAGCAGCGCACTCGAGCTGAGTTTCAATGAAACGCTTGACGCCTTTGCAACTCTGGCGGCATCGGTTGAAAGCCCATCCGAGAGATCCAGCATGGAGGTCGCAATTCTAGAGAGCTCGAGACCGATTTGCAGCGGAGGCTGGGGCCTGAGCTGGATTGCCACCCACTCCGGATAGGCGGCGGCCAAAGTTGGGTCAGGGCTCATCAACAGACTCAATCCGCAAGCAGCTCTGCCCAGGGTTCCAGCCACCACAACCTGATCCCCGACCTTTGCCCCGGAACGCAGCACAGGCTCTTGATCCAGCTCTCCGTGTGCGGTCACCGCGATTACAAGCTGCTCGCCTGCCGCCAGATCGCCGCCGACCACCTCGCAACCGGGTGAGAGCTGATCGATACCGGCCTGCAAGCCGCGAGCAAATTCTGACAACCAGCTCGCCCTAAAGCTCGTTGGAACGACCATCGCTACAACAATCGCAGTCGGCGTCGCACCCATGGCGACCACATCAGCCAGATTGCTTCCGACCGCCTTAAATCCAAGGTCGTACCCTGATGAGAATTCGAGCCTAAAGTCTCGGTCTTGCACCATGGTGTCGGTGGTAACAACATAACGACCGTTAGAACGAATCACTGCTGCATCATCGCCGGAGGGAACCAGGGTGTGAGAGCCGGGCTTGAAATGCTTGACAGCTTGCGCGAGAGCATCACTCTCACCTAATTCAAAGATTGTCGGGTCCGGATTTGCCACCTGATAACGCTAGCCTGTAATGGATGCGAAAGTTGCTACTTCTTCCCCTTCTAATGCTTACCGGTTGCACTCCGGTGGTGAACCTTGAAGCTGCCCCGGAGGCGAACGACCCGTTGTGCGCTGAGGTATCGGTTCGGCTGCCTGAGGAGTTAGGTTCCCTCACGCAGCGAGAAACCAATTCACAGGGAACCTCGGCTTGGGGTGAGCCAGCGGCCGTGTTGCTGCGCTGTGGCCTGGAGGGTGTTGAGGTCTCTACGCTCCCCTGCGTGACCGCCGGAGAGGTGGACTGGCTGGTGGATGACTCCGAGGCGCCTAATTATCGATTTATCAGCTACGCAAGGTTCCCGGCGGTTGAGGTGATTGTAGATTCGACTCAAGCAAGCGGAATCACCACCCTGGAGAGCCTGTCTCAGGCAGTGGCCAAGATTCCTGCCACCAAGACGTGCACGGTAGGTAGCAACTAGCGCGGGTCTGTACCCCTTGCAAAGCCAGTTTGGATCAAAGTTTCCACAAGCTCGGGATAAGCAATCCCAGATGCTGCGAAAAGTGATGGGTACATCGAAATCGGCGTGAAACCAGGCATTGTGTTTACCTCGGTGAGCACAAAACCCTTGTCCGTGAGGAAGAAGTCGGTTCTCGCCAACCCAGAGCAGCCCAGTGCACGAAAAGCCTTCACGGCAAGTTCATGCATATGCGCTAGCTCCGCTTCGGAGAGATTGGTTGGCACTCGGAGCTCCGCACCACCATCCAGGTACTTAGCTTCGAAGTCATAGAACTCTCGGCCCGTAACGACTATCTCACCAGCGAGCGACACCACCAGTTCGCCACTTGGCTTTTCCAAAACCGCGCACTCAACCTCGCGGCCATAGATTCGTTGCTCCACCAATGCAGTTTGATCCAGCGACAGTGCGAGCTCGATGGCTGCCTCAAGATCACTGGCTTGTTTTACAAGTGTCACTCCAACCGAAGAGCCAGACCTAGAGGGCTTTACAAAGACATCGCCTTGAGCAAAGTCTTTTGCTCTCGAAAGCTCAGCATCTCTAGCTAACGACCAATTGGTGCGCTCGATCACAAGTTCCTTCGCAACCTGCAATCCAGCGTCTCGGAACACGCCTTTGGCCTTCGATTTCTCCATTGCTAATGCCGATGCCAAGACACCATTGCCGGCGTAAGGTAACCCCATCAATTGAATTAGCCCCTGAACCGAGCCATCCTCGCCGTTGGGACCGTGAAGCACGGGGAAAACTAGGTCTAGTGAAATGCGTTCGCCCGCTATTTCAATGTCGCCAGATCCAGGCTGCAGCATCACCTGAGGGGCGGATTCGTTTACTTCTGGCAGATCGGCAAGTTTCCAATTCGGATCGATGGCCTGGCTCACAAACAATCCAGATTTGGTGATGCCGATTGGCACTACTCGGTACTTGGACTTATCGATGGCCTGATAAACCCCCAGGGCTGTGACGCATGACACCGAGTGTTCTGAGGAAGCGCCGCCATAAAGGAGTGCAATGGTTTGCATCACTCGACCTCCGCGGCGTCCTGGAGGTTGAGCTGTCGTCCAAACTCCTTAGGATTCATTCTTCCCTCAAGAACGTCCTGAACCTGAGAAACAATTGGCATTTCGATTCCGTGTTGCATAGCAAGTTCCAAAACCGGTGAAACAGAGGTGAGGCCCTCGGCGGTTTGCTTAAGCTTGCGAACCACCTCATCCTTAGAAAACCCTTGGCCGAGCATCTCTCCGGCACGGAAGTTGCGCGAGAGTGCAGACTCGCTGGTTGCAATGAGGTCGCCCAGGCCGGCAAGTCCGAAGAGGGTCTTGCGTTTAGCCCCTTGGAAAACAGCAAATTTCGTGATCTCGGCCAATCCCCTGGTCATAATCGAGGCCTTGGTGTTCTGGCCATAACCGAGTCCGCTGACGATTCCAATGGCAACTGCGATCAGGTTTTTTAGCACGCCGCCGAGCTCGGTGCCAATCACATCGGTATTGGTAAATACAGTGAAGTAGTCCGAACTGCAAACCTGAGCTACTTGGGCTGCCCGGTCTGCATCACTGCAGGCGCATACCGCAGCAGCAGGTTCACCCTTGGCTATTTCGAGAGCAAGGTTTGGTCCCGAAACCACAGCAATTCTTGATTTAGGTGCTCCGGTGACCTCTTCAATCACCTCGCTCATCCGCAATCCAGTGCCGAGCTCCACGCCCTTCATCAGGCTTACCAGAATCGCGTCTTTTGGAATCAAAGGTGCCCAGTCCATTAGGTTTTCGCGAAGGCTCTGGGCTGGCACCGCAAGATAAACCTGATCAGCGTCAATCAGCGCGCTCTCCAGCACCGAAGTTGCAGCTAGTTTCTTGGGCAAATCGATACCTGGTAGGTAATCGCCGTTTCGATGCTTTTGATTGATCTCTTCAGCCAGATCCTCGCGACGAGACCAAAGAGTCACTTCATTACCACCATCCGCAATAACCTTTGCGATTGTGGTTCCCCAGCTACCAGCGCCAAGAACGACGATTCGGGTCACTTCTTTTTCCTAAAGTTGCCAATCTCACTCTGGCCCTTTTGCGCTGGGTCCCAAAGCTCAGTCGGTGGCTTTTCGCCACGCAACTCGCCAACTAGTGCCGCCACCCGATTCATAACCTCAGCCGTTGCCTTGGATAGCTGCTCAGTGGTCATTGAGTCCGCTCTGAGATGATCAAAGCGCATTGGTTCACCGATCTTTACCCGAACCGTGTGGAACGGATTTGGGCGAATCTTCTTGGTGTAGTTGGCTAAAACCTTCTCAACCCCCCAGTGGGCCGCAGGCACTATAGGAAGACCAAGTTCGACCGCCAAACGGACCGCTCCTGATTTTCCACGCATAGGCCAAAGATCTGGATCTCGAGTGAGAGTGCCCTCAGGGAAAATCACCACTACCTGTCCAGCTTTGAGGAATTCTTTCGCCGCCCGCATCGGCTCCTCGTTACCCCTGCCTGAACGATAGACCGGGATCTGACCGACTCGCGGCAGTAGCCACCCAAGCACAGGGACTCTGAACAGGCCCTCCTTGGCTAGGTAGTGGGGGGTGCGCTTCATGTGCAGATATACCGAGTAGGCAAATGCCAGCGGGTCTAGGTACGAAAGGTGATTACCCACCAGGATGTATCCGCCCTTTGGTAGGTTCTGCACACCTTCAGTCTTGACATTGAAAAAGATTCGAATCAGCGGAGCAAGAATTGAAGCGACCAGTCTGAATACCCAAGTGTTTTCTTTCTTCGGCACCTTGGGCACGCGAACCTCAGCCACGTCTAGGCCTCAAACTCAAAGTCCGCGCCGAGCGACTCGAGCTTTTCGATGAAGTGCTCATAGCCTCGAGAAATCAGCTGAACATTGGTTACCTTGGAGGTTCCCTTGGCAGCCAGTGCCGCGACAACGTGAGAGAAGCCACCGCGAAGGTCTGGGACGCGAATGTCGGCAGCCTTGAGTTCGATTGGACCCGAAATTACGGCGGAGTGGTTGTAGTTACGTTGGCCAAATCGACATGGATGGCCGCCGAGACACTCTTTATAGATCTGAATCTGAGCACCCATTTGACGAAGTGCCTCAGTGAATCCAAAACGGTTTTCATAAACAGTTTCGTGCACGATTGAAAGACCTTGAGCTTGAGTCAAAGCAACCACCAGCGGCTGTTGCCAATCGGTCATAAACCCGGGGTGAACATCGGTCTCGATCACCACAGACTGCAGCTCGGTGCCCGGGTGGTAGAAGCGAATACCGTCCGGGTGAATCTCAAATGCGCCACCTACCTTGCGGTAGACGTTTAGAAAGGTCATCATTTCCACTTGGCGAGCGCCGCCGACAAATATGTCGCCACCGGTTGCCAGTGCGGCGGCTGCCCAGGATGCCGCCTCATTGCGATCGAACAGTGCCGAGTGGGTGAACCCCTCGAGTCGCTTCACACCCTCAATGCGAATCACTCGGTCGGTGTCCACCGAGATGATCGCACCCATCTTCTGAAGGATGCTGATTAGGTCGATAATCTCTGGCTCAATCGCAGCACCGGACAGCTCGGTCTTGCCCTCCGCGATGCAAGCCGAGAGCAGCACCTGCTCGGTTGCACCAACCGAAGGATAAGGAAGTGAGATCTTCGCCCCACGCAATCCATCAGGCGCACTCAGTCTGGTGCCAGTGGGCAGCTTTTCGATAACCGCACCGAAACTGCGCAGCACATCGAAGTGGAAATCGACCGGGCGATCGCCAATTTCGCAGCCACCGAGACCTGGAATGAATGCCTCACCCAGGCGGTGGAGCAATGGGCCACAGAACAAAATTGGGATACGAGAGGAGCCAGCGTGGGCATCGATGTCCACCATGCGAGCCTGCTCGACATTTGATGGGTCGAGCTTCATGTCTCCAGATACTGGGTCATGCTCAATTGTGACCCCGTGCAGCTGCAGCAGCCTTGAAACAACCTCAACATCGGAGATGAATGGCACATCGCGCAACACAGAAGAGGTTTCACCCAACAGTGCAGCCACCATGGCTTTGGTTACGAGGTTCTTCGCGCCCTTGAGCTCGATACGACCAACAAGTGGCTTGCCACCTCTAATGGTGATCTGGCTCAATCAGACTCCTTTGGCTGGGAGAGTTCTTGGCTTCCAGGACTCTCTTTTTGCCTCATATGCAGCGATAGCTGCCTCGTTTTGCAGGGTGATGCCGATGTCGTCAAGACCCTCCATCAGACGCCACTTAGTGTATTGGTCGATGTCGAATTTGACCGTGATTTCCCCAACGCTCAAGGTCTGATTAGGAAGATCAACTCGAGCCTCAATACCAGGGTTTGAATCTAGGGCCGCCCAGATTGCCTCGGTTTCGGCATCGGTAATCACGCCGGTAACCAGGCCTTGTTTACCAGAGTTACCACGGAAGATATCAGCAAACTTCGAACTGAAGACTGCCTTGAAACCAAAGTCGCGCAGTGCCCACACCGCATGCTCTCGAGATGATCCGGTGCCAAAGTCCGGCCCTGCAATCAACACCTGAGCATTTTGATAAGTCGGTTGATTGAGAACAAAGTCGGGTTCTTGCTGACGCCAGTTTGCAAATAGGCCATCTTCAAATCCAGTCTTGGTGATGCGCTTTAGATAGACGGCTGGGATGATCTGATCGGTGTCTACGTTGCTGCGCTTTAGTGGAGCAGCTACTCCCGAGAAGGTAGAAATCTTCTCCATTTAGCTCTCCAAATCTGCTGGGCTAGATAGCGTTCCACGCACTGCGGTTGCTGCCGCAACCAAAGGCGAAACTAGGTGGGTTCTGGCACCTTTACCCTGACGCCCTTCGAAGTTGCGGTTTGAGGTTGAGGCTGCTCTCTCTCCGGGAGCAAGCTGGTCTGGATTCATACCCAGGCACATCGAGCATCCAGCAAATCGCCACTCAGCACCGAAGTCTTTGAAAATCTGATCCAGCCCCTCTTGCTCAGCCTGCAATCTGACCTTTTGCGATCCAGGTACCACCATCATGCGAACACCTTCGGCCTTCTTACGACCCTTGATGATTTCGGCAGCTGCTCGAAGATCTTCAATCCTGGCGTTGGTGCAGGAGCCCAGAAAGACGGTGTTGACCGCGATGTCCTTCATCTTGGTGCCTGGCTTTAGGTCCATGTATTCCAGAGCGCGCTCCGCAGCTGCTCGCTCGTTCGGATCTTCAATTTCCGAGGGGACTGGAACCGAATCAAGTAGTGATACACCCTGGCCGGGGTTTGTGCCCCAGGTCACAAAAGGGTCGAGGTTATCGGCATCGATAAAGACCTCAGCATCAAAGACCGCAGCCTCGTCAGTCTTCAGAGTTCTCCAGTATTCAACCGCTGCATCCCAGTCGGCACCCTCTGGAGCATGCGGGCGACCCTTTAGGTATTCAAAAGTGGTCTCGTCTGGCGCGACCAAACCTGCTCGAGCACCTGCCTCAATTGACATGTTGCAGATAGTCATGCGGCCCTCCATGGAGAGCGATCGAATGGCGCTGCCGCGATACTCGAGAACGTAGCCCTGACCACCACCGGTAGAAATCTTGGCGATAACCGCAAGGATGATGTCCTTAGCGCTCACACCTGGGCGCAAAGTTCCCTCAACATTGATTGCCATGGTTTTGAATGGCTTGAGGGGTAGCGTCTGGGTGGCGAGTACGTGTTCCACCTCGCTGGTTCCGATTCCCATAGCTAGGGAACCGAAGGCACCGTGGGTTGAGGTGTGAGAGTCGCCACAGACAATGGTTAGCCCGGGCATGGTTAGACCCAGCTGAGGTCCCACCACGTGCACAATCCCCTGGTTCTTATCTCCCAAAGAGTGAATTCGCACCCCGAACTCTTTGGTGTTATCGCGTAAAGCCTGAACCTGGGCTCTGGAGGTCGGCTCAGCGATTGGTAGATGAATGTCAACGGTAGGAGTGTTGTGATCTTCGGTTGCAATGGTCAGGTCTTTGCGACGGATATCGCGCCCCGCAAGTCGAAGACCATCGAAGGCCTGGGGGCTGGTCACCTCATGGATGAGGTGAAGGTCGATGTAGAGAAGGTCAGGCGCACCATTTTCACCCTTGACCACCAGGTGGTCATTCCAGAGCTTTTCCGCCAGGGTAAGTGGCTTTGGAGTCATGAATCTCCTCGGGTGTTGTGACCTCGCCAAGTTTAGCCGACCAGTAGATTGTTGGAGTGGCTCTCATAAATCAGCAAGACCTCGAACTGCTACAGAAGAAGACGGTTCGGACCCTAGTAACTGGGCAGGCTCTTGGTGGCTTTGGGCTTGGCTCAACACTTTCCGTTGGGGCAATCATGGCCGTTGAGCTCTCCGGCTCAACAGCGTGGTCAGGTGCAGCAGCAACCCTGAGCACGCTGGGAAGTGCCGCCTCGGCTATACCATTGGCAAATCTCGCCTATAGAAAGGGGCGTCGCGTAGCACTCGGATTTGGAGCTGCGCTAGCGATCCTTGGTGCCTCGGGAATGATTTTGGCGACCATATTGCGTTCATTTCCCGTTGAGCTGATAGCGCTGTTTCTCTTGGGTGCTGGTTCGGCGGTTGGGCTACAGGCGAGGTTCGCCGCCGTTGATTTGCCACTGGATCGACCAAAGGCCAGGGATTTGTCGCTGGTCGTCTGGGCCACAACCGTGGGAGCGGTGATTGGGCCGAATTTAATTGCTCCTGGAGAGGCTCTGGGCCTAAGCCTTGGTTTGCCTCACCTAGCGGGTCCATTCCTATTCACGATCGCAGCCCAACTTGGCTCAACCTTGGTTTTTTGGATTGGTCTTCGACCAGACCCCCTGATCGTCGCACGTGACCTGGCGGGCTTGAGTCCGAATCGCAAGCGACCTGGCATGAAAGCCGCAATTGAAGTGATCCGGGAGTTTCCAATTGCTGGCTACTCGGTTCTGACAATCGCCTTAGGTCACATGGTGATGGTCTCGGTGATGAGCATGACTCCTGCGCACCTTTCAGCAACCGGCCACTCGCTCTCAGATGTTGGACTCACAATCTCACTGCACATCTCTGGTATGTATGCGTTTTCGCCGGTGTTTGGTTGGTTGGCAGACAAGGTGGGGGCGAGGGCCACAATCGTGATCGGTCAACTTATCTTCATGACCTCGCTAATAGTCGCCGGTTTTTGGGCCGATAAATTCTTGATGGTCGTGATCGGCTTGTTCTTATTAGGGCTTGGTTGGTCTGCATCCACAGTCGCAGGTTCAGCGCTGCTATCGCAATCGTTATCCACCGACAATAAAACTAAAGTCCAGGGCTTTAGCGACACTCTTATGAATTTGTCCGGGGCCTTTGGTGGCGCGGTATCGGGAACGATCCTTGCCATCTACGGTTTCGGTGGCCTCAATGCTGCCGCGCTAGCGCCAGTCGTTTTGATCGTATTTGCCACAACCTTCGCAAAACGCTGGCAATAAAAAATCTCGCTCCCGAGATTTTGTCATCAAGAGCGAGATAAGTGACCCCAGCGGGATTTGAACCCGCGCTACTGCCGTGAGAGGGCAGCGTCCTAGGCCGCTAAACGATGGGGCCGTAAAGCAACCCGAGAAGTTTGCCACAAAATCCAGGGCTTGGCAATCTAACGGCTATAAACCTGAAGCCCTCCGGGGTGAACCTCGACAGAGAAGGGAGCTTCGCCGACTAGTTCACCATCGCAAGTCATGGGGAAGCTGTCGTTCGAGATCCTGACTGACCTTGCCTTGAAGATCTCAACCTCTGAATATTTAATGTGTTCGCCGGCGTAAACCGTAGGGAAAATCTTTAGAAGTTTTGGCCTGGAAACCTCGTGAAGAATAAACACTTCCAGTTCGCCATCGGTGACCTCACTTTGCGGAGAAATCTTCATCCCTCCGCCAAAGTTCTTCACGTTCGCGACCCCGCAGAGCATTGCACTAATCTCGCGCTTCACGCCATCTGCCTCGAGAACATACCGAATTGGTTTGAAGCTAGGAAGCTCCAGGAGCATAGCCGCGACATAGGAGTTAGGCCCCTTTGGCCAACGCAAACCATTGGCTCGCTTCGCACACAGCGCGTCAAAACCCGCAGAGATTGAACCGAAAGACCAAAACTCTCTGGTCGGGTTTTTCACCTTCATCACATCAACTCGTCTTGGTGTTTGCAGGCTTTCAACAATGTTTGCCACAGCTGCGGGGATGTCATCAAGCGGGATGTTCAGCTCTCGGGCTTGATCATTGCCACTACCAGCTGGAACGATGCCCAGCGGGACTTGGTTGGGAACGCAGATGTTTACACCGAGTTGAGCGGTTCCATCTCCACCGACCGCAA
>JACCDY010969321.1_pt1 | contig 16969 bp, 18 predicted proteins | sample 7446391 | NCBI WGS metagenome assembly JACCDY01 (sample SAMN15323451, study PRJNA562643) | freshwater metagenome | isolation source: river surface water | place: USA:Blue River Watershed | collected 2017-08-18
GCCAGCATGCGAGGCACCACCGAAGCGGCCAAGTTGCTGGCCGATGCCATGGCGCAGAACAAACGTCTGTGCATCGTGGCCGATTACGACTGCGACGGCGCCACCGCCTGCGCTGTGGCGGTGCGCGGCCTGCGCATGCTGGGGGCGCAAAACGTGAGCTATCTGGTGCCCGACCGCGTGGTGGACGGCTACGGCCTGACCCCGCCGATTGCCCAGCGCGTGCACGCGCAAGGGGCAGACGTGCTGATCACGGTGGACAACGGCATCGCCAGCGTGGCCGGTGTGCAAGCAGCCCAAGCCCTGGGTTTGCAGGTGCTGGTCACCGACCACCATTTGCCGGGCAGCGAACTGCCCACGGCGGAAGTCATCGTCAACCCCAATCAACCGGGCTGCGGCTTTGCCAGCAAATCGGTGGCCGGGGTGGGCGTGATGTTTTACGTGCTGCTGGCCCTGCGGGCCGAGCTGCGCCAGCGCGGCGTGTTTGACGCGAGCAACCAGCCGCGTCTCGACGCCCTGCTGCCGCTGGTGGCCCTGGGCACGGTGGCCGACGTGGTCAAGCTCGACCCGAATAACCGTCGTCTGGTGGCGCAAGGCCTGCGCCGGGTGCGGGCCGGGGCGCTGCCGCCGGGCATGGCGGCGTTGATGCGCGCCGCTGGCCGTGAAACCGCCAAGGCCACCACCTTTGACTTTGGCTTTGCCCTGGGCCCGCGCATCAACGCAGCGGGCCGCCTGGCCGACATGACGCTGGGCATCGAATGCCTGTTGACCGACGACGCAGGGCGTGCCGACGAGCTGGCCAAGCAGCTGGATGCGATCAACCGCGAACGCCGCGTGATCGAGGGCGACATGCGCGAGATGGCGATGGAGATGGCCGAGTCGCTGTTTGACGAGGGCGACGAGCCGCCCCCGGCCATTTGTGTGTTCGACCCGGATTTTCATGAAGGCGTGGTGGGCATCGTGGCCTCGCGCATCAAGGACAAACTGCACCGCCCCACTTTTGTGTTTGCGGCCAGCAGTGCGCCGGGCAAAGAGCATGAACTCAAGGGTTCAGGCCGCTCGATCGCGGGCTTTCATTTGCGCGACGCGCTCGACCTGGTGGCCAAACGCGCCCCGGGTGTGCTGCTGCGCTTTGGCGGACACGCCATGGCAGCGGGCTGCACCATCGCGGAAGAACACCTGGATGTGTTTGAGGAAACCCTGAACCAGGTGGCCAGGGAATGGCTGGATGCCGCCACGCTCCAGCGCCGCCTGGAAACCGACGGGCCGCTGCCCGCCGAGTACCGCAGGGTGGATTTGGTGGACATGCTGCACCACGAGGTCTGGGGCCAGGGCTTTGCGCCACCGGTGTTTTGCGAAGAGATCGAGATCGTGTCGCAGCGGCTGGTGGGCGAAAAACACCTGTCACTCAAGATGAAACACCAAGGCCAGCCGGTGGACGGCATCTGGTTTGGCCGCACCGAGCCGCTGCCTTCCAAGGTGAAGCTGGCCTACCGGCTGGACGCCGACGAGTGGCAGGGCCAGAAGCGGGTGCGCTTTTTGGTGGAAGGCGCGGAGGTTTGAGCCTCAGTGTTTGGTCGCGACCTTGCTCTGTAAAGCGTTGAGTACCGGGGCCGATACCAAACCCGACACATCACCGCCGAGCTTGGCGATTTCGCGCACCAAGGTGCTGCTGATGTGCTGCACGCCCGCGCTGGTGTGCAGAAAAACCGTGTCGATTTCAGGCGCCAGGTGGCGGTTCATGCCCGACATCTGGGTTTCGTAGTCATAGTCGGTCACCGAGCGCAAACCGCGCACGATCACCTGAGCTTGTTGCGTGCGCACAAATTCCACAATCAAACCGTCAAAGGGCAGCGCCTTCACATTGCTGCAGTCGGCCAGCGCGGTTTGTGCCAGGGCCACGCGCTCGTCCAGGCTGAACAGGGTTTTTTTGTGGTGCGCCACGGCCACCGCGATGATGACCCGGTCAAACATCTTGGCGGCGCGACGGATCGCGTCTTCGTGGCCCAGTGTGAGCGGGTCAAAGGTGCCCGAATAGACAGCAGTCACAAGGGTGTCGGCAGAGCGGCTCATGGTGGGGTCCTCGAAAAACGGTGTCGGGCTTGAAGGGCAAATTATGCGGTCCGTTGCAACAAATGGGCATGCACTGCACCCGCTTTGAGGTGGCGTTCGCACTGCAGCCCCAAGGCAGCCAATGCTTCAGCGGTCCAGGCCACAGGGGCTTCCAGATACACCCAGCCCCCCACAGGCACGGCACGGGCTGCCGCTTTCAGTGCAGGCTCAAACCAGGGGCCATCAAAAGGCGGGTCCAGAAAAACCAAGTCCACGCTGCCCGCAGGCAAACGGGCCAAAGCGGTGACAGCATCACCCCGTTGCACGCTCACCATCTGCGCTTTCAGGCGCGTGACGTTGTTTTGCAAATCACGCACCAACACGGCATCTTGCTCGACCATCAGCACATGGGCCGCCCCACGCGAGGCGGCCTCCAGCCCGAGCACGCCCGTGCCCGCAAACGCGTCCACGCAGCGCCAAGCCGTGAGGTCCTGGCCCAGCCAGTTGAACAAGGTTTCGCGCACCCGATCGGGCGTGGGTCGCAGGCCGGGTTTGTCCAGCACCTTCAAACGGGTGCGCCGCCACTGACCGCCAATGATGCGGATCTCATGCGAGGGCTGGCCTTGGGGTGCCGTGTGATGGGGTTTTTTGGCGGCGGCGTGGCGCGCAGGGCTGCCACTGGGTGCACGCCTGGAAGGAGATGAAGGCATAAGCCGCAAGTGTAAGGGGGCAAGGACGAACTGTGCGGGCCATCTCACTGCGGCGGGCCATCACACGCTGGGTGCGCTTGCCCTGCACCAGAACTTGGGCCTTTTTGGACAAGCGTTTGCACCAGGTTTGATGGAGGTCAAAGATGGGGCATGACGCACATCAAATCCGCTTCAGATGGCATGGGACTGGAGGGCGGCAGGCCACTAAAGTGGCAAGCTGACATTGACGGAGACCCCTGATGCCCAGCCACGACACAGAAAGCAACGCCCCGATCACGCATTTCGCCAATTGCCACCTGGGCATCTTCGCCCAGTTGTCACGCTTGGGTGATTTGCCGGCTTTGTTGGGACCTGCAGCCCAAGCCAGAAAAATGGCCAGCGAGTCTTTGGTTTTCTTTGACAAAGCCTTGTACAGCCACCACAGCGAAGAAGAAAAAGACCTGTTCCCGGCGGTGGCCCAAAGCGCTCAAGCCGGTGTCGAACGCCTGAAAGTCAACGCGCTCATCGAACAACTGACCCACGACCACCGGGCTTTGGAAAAACTCTGGAACTCGCTGGAGCCGGGCCTGCGCAAGGTGGCCAAGGGCCAAGACAGCTCACTCGATGTGCTGGCCCTTCAAGCCTTGGTGCAAGGCTATCAGGCCCATGCCCATTTGGAAGAGCAGGTTTTTTTACCTTTGGCGCAAACGATATTGGGCCGCAACAGCAATCACATGGCGGCTTTGGGCCTGAGCCTGCACATGCGGCATGTGCCGCAATTCGCAGCGTACATTTGACAAGACCAATGGGCCCACTCAGGGCTGTGCGCCCACCACCACCGTGACCATGCGCTCAGGCTGCAGCACACGCGCCATGGCGCGGCGCACATCGGCCACGCTCACACGCTCGATTTGCGCGGTCCAGGTGTTGAGGTAGTTCAGGGGCAAGCGGTTCCAGGCGATGTTGGCCACGTTGTCCAGCAGTTTGCGGTTGCTGTCGATGCGCAGCGCAAAACCACCCACCAGATTGGATTGGGCCGCCTTCAATTCGGCCTCGGTCGGGCCTTCGCGCACAAAGTCCTGTACCACTTGTCGGGCCACATTCACGGCTTGCGTGGCCTGGTCGGGGCGGGTTTGCAGACCCACCACAAAGGCACCTGCATGCAAGCCCGGAGAAAAGCCGCTGTACACGCTGTAGCTCAGGCCGCGCTTTTCACGCACCTGCTCGGTCAGGCGCGAGACAAAACCGCCACCGCCCAGGATGTGGTTGCCCACCAGCAAGGCGAAGAAGTCCGGGTCATTGCGTTTGTAGCCGGGCTGGCCGATCAGGACATGGGCCTGGGCCGAGTCAAACGGCAGCGTCAGGTTTTGCGCCTGGGCCAAAGGCGCGACTTCGGTCACTTCGGGCAGGGCCTGGCAGTGGGCACTGTCGGGCCACAGCGCCAGCAGGCGCTGGACCAAGGCGTCGGTTTGCGCCCGGGTCAAGGCACCGACCACACTGACGGCAGCGCGGCAAGCGCGCAAGGATTGCGCATGCAGCTGCTGAAGGTCAGCCGTGTCAATGCGCGTTAGGGTTTCGGGCATGGCCCGTTGGCCGTAGGGGTGCGTGCCGTACACTGCGGCGGCAAAACGGTGTTGCACCTGAGTGCCCGGCTTGGTGAGCGATTCGCCAATGGCGGCGATCATGCGTTCTCGGTCGCGCGTCCAGATGGCTGGTGGAAAAGCCGGGTGCGCCATTTGACGGGCCGCCAAGGCCACGGCCTTGTCCAGCAAGTCGGGGTAGCTCAGGCTGCGCAGCGAAAAGCTCAATCGGTCCGCGCTGGCACTGGCACCGAAGCTGGCCCCCAAATCGGCCCATGCTTCGCCGATCTGGTTTTCATCCATGGCCTGGGCATAAGGCCCCTGCCCCTGAGGGTGGGGGCGCGTGCCACTGGCCATTTGCCCTGCCATGACCGAGGCCAGTCCCGCCTTGGCTGCCGGATCACGGCGGCTGCCGGCATCGAGGTCGATTTGCACGTCCACCATGGGGATGGCATGGCTTTCGACCAGAAACACCCGTGCGCCACTGGGCTGTGTCCAGTGCTGGATGGGCAAGGTGGCATGGGCCCAAGTGGAGGCCAACCAGCAGGCTGACACCAAGGCACAGCGCGGTATCGCCCGCGAGGCCAGAAAACGGGAAGAAATCCACAACATGGGGCGAGGGACTTTCATGACATGAACGGGGCTCAATGCCGTGCGCCAGGGGGCGCGCGGCGGGCACGGGGCTGGCCTGACAAGGGCTGTGGCACCAGCGTGGCGACCGTGAGCTGGTCGTCGCCAAAGTATTTTTGGGCCACGGCTTGCACCTGGGCAGGGGTGACCTGACGCAAACGGGCGATCAGCTGCGCGCCGTAGTCGGGCGGCAGGCCCAGTGTCCAAGCCACGCCCAATTCACGGGCCTGGTTGAAGACCGAGTCCAACTTATAGATTTCGCTGGCAACCCACTGGGTTTTGACGCGCTGCAACTCGGTCTCGGTCACGCCCTCCTGCGCCACGCGCCTGACCTGGGCGCGCAAAGCCGCTTCGAGCGCTTGCGGGGTCTGGCCTTTGGCGGGTACGCCATCCAAGTAAAAGAACTGCGGTCCACGCCCCATCAGCCCGTTGTAAGCGCCCACGCTGTCGGCCAAGCGGTTTTCACCTTGCGTCAGGGCGCGGTCCAGGCGGGCACCACTGTAACCATCGAGCACGGCCGCCAAGACCGTCAGCGCCAGGGCATCGTCGTGCTCGGGGCTGGCTGCCAGACTGGCCAACCGGGGCACCTTGAAAGCCAGCGCCACATACGACTGCTCGGCAGGGGCTTTGAATTCAAGCCGACGCAGGCCCTGCTGGGCGGGTTCCTCGCGGGGTTTTCGATCGGGCACGGCGCGTGCAGGAATGACACCGTAATAACGGTCAGCCAGTGCCTTGACCTGAAAGGGATCGACATCTCCGGCCACCACCACCACCGCATTGGCGGGTGAGTACCACTTGCGGTAAAAATCGCGGGCGTCTTGCGCCGTCATGGCCTCCAGGTCGCTCATCCAGCCCACGATGGGACGCCGGTAAGGCGAGGCGGTCAAGGCCGTGGCCGACAACATTTCATGCAACTGCGCGCGCGGGTTGTCTTCGGTGCGCAAGCGGCGCTCCTCTTTGACCACCTCCAGCTCTTTGACAAATTCGGCATCAGGCCACTGGTTGTTGGCAAATCGATCCGCCTCCAGGCGCATCACGGCTTCAAGCTGGCCCGATGGAATTTGCTGAAAGTAGCCCGTGTAGTCCTTGGCGGTGAAGGCGTTTTCTCGCCCGCCCAATGCGGCCACACGGCGCGAAAATTCGCCCGGTGCCAATGTGGGCGTGCCCTTGAACAGCATGTGTTCCAGCACATGCGCGACGCCACTGGTGCCATCCACCTCGTCCATCGAACCCACGCGCAGCCAGACCATGTGCACCGCCGTGGGGGCACGCCGGTCGGGTTTGACCCACAGGGCCATGCCGTTGGCCAGGGTGAAGGTGTGGACCTGGGCAGGCGATGCAGGCACGCTCGCCGACGCTGGCGGGTTGACGGCTGCGGCCGCATGGACCGGCCCCGATGGGGTCTGCGCCATGGCGCCCCAGGAGGCGCTCAGCCAAGCAGAAGAAGCCAGGACAGCCCAAAGAAAGTTCGGTTTCATAGAATGCATGATCCTTCAAATCCAAGCCATGTTCAGTTTCTTCAAAAAAAAATCCCCCACGCTCGAGGTGCCATCGTCCGCCGTGCCGCCCACGCCCCCCGTGGCGCAGACAGCGGCTGCAACGCCCGCGCCTGAGCAGCGGCCAGCACAGACCGAGTCGGTCCCCGCTGCCCGCCAGGGTTGGCTGGACCGCCTGAAGGCGGGTTTGCGCAAAACCGGTGCCAGCATCACCACCGTCTTCACCGGCACCCGCATCGACGACGAACTGTACGAAGAGCTGGAAACCGCCCTGCTGGTGGCCGACACGGGCGTCAAAGCCACCGAGCATTTGCTGCAAGACCTCAAGCGCCGCGTCAAAGAGGCCAAGGCCACTGAGCCCTCCCAGGTCAAAACCCTGCTGGCCGATGCCATCACCGACTTGCTGTTGCCCCTGCAAAAACCCTTGTCCATTGGCGACCACCAGCCCACCGTGATCATGGTGGCGGGTGTCACCGGCGCGGGCAAAACCACTTCCATCGGCAAACTGACCAAGCACCTGGCCGACGAGGGCTTGAGCGTGCTGCTGGCAGCCGCCGACACCTTCCGAGCCGCAGCCAAGGAGCAACTGGCGGTTTGGGCCACCCGCAATACGGTGGAGATCGTGAGCCAACAAGGCGGCGACCCGGCGGCTGTGAGCTTTGATGCGGTGAGCGCTGGCCGGGCCCGTGGCCGAGACGTGGTGCTGGTGGACACGGCGGGTCGACTGCCCACCCAGCTTCACCTGATGGAAGAGCTGAAAAAGATCAAGCGCGTGGTGCAAAAGGCCGAAGCCACCGCCCCCCACGAAGTGCTGCTGGTGATCGATGGCAACACCGGGCAAAACGCCCTGGCCCAGGTCAAGGCCTTTGACGACACGCTGGGCCTGACCGGCCTGATCGTGACCAAGCTCGACGGCACCGCCAAGGGCGGGGTGCTTTGCGCCATTGCCCGCGAAAAGCCGATCCCGGTCTATTTCATCGGGGTGGGCGAAAAGCTGGAAGACCTGGAAACCTTCAATGCGCGCGAGTTTGCCCAGGCCTTGCTGAGCTGAACCCTGGTTTGTTCTGGCCTTGACGAGGGCTTTGCCGCTTCTTTGTTCGTGCCCCCTGTGTGCATGGGCTGACTGACAGCGTTTCCCCAAACCCCAAAAATGAGGGATAACCCTGATCTCTGCGCGCCATCGGCGCGAACTTAGCACTCACCCCACGAGAGTGCTAATATCTGGGTATTCTGAAAGGAGTTCTGGTATGAACATTCAAACTGGTTCCCCCGCCACAGCCATCGCGCTGAGCAACCCCTGGGCGGTCGTGCCCTCGCTCGGCCATCTGGACGCCTACATTTCTGCGGTCAACCGCATGCCCATGCTCACCCTCGAAGAGGAGCAAGAGGCTGCCCGCCAACTCAAAGCCCATGACGACCTCGAAGCCGCCCGCAAGCTGGTGCTCTCGCACCTGCGGCTGGTGGTCTCGGTCTCGCGCCAATACCTGGGCTATGGCCTGCCCCATGGTGATCTGATCCAGGAAGGCAATGTGGGCCTGATGAAGGCGGTCAAGCGCTTCGACCCCGAACAAGGCGTGCGTCTGGTCAGCTACGCGCTGCACTGGATCAAGGCCGAGATCCACGAGTACATCCTGAAAAACTGGCGCATGGTCAAACTGGCCACCACCAAGGCCCAGCGCAAGTTGTTTTTCAACCTGCGCTCGATGAAGCAAGGCTACAAGGCCGATGCCGAGGACGGCACACACCGTGACACCCTGACACCGGACCAAGTCGATTCAATGGCGCACAGCCTGAACGTCAAGCGCGAAGAAGTGCTGGAGATGGAGATGCGCATGTCCGGCGGCGATGTGTTGCTGGACCCGGCCCCATCGGACGACGGCGAGCAGAGCTTTGGCCCCATCGCCTACTTGGCCGATGTGAACCACGAACCCACCGCCATGATCGAAGCGCACCAACGGGATGTGATGGCCAGCGATGGCTTGGCCAAGGCCTTGAACGTGCTGGACGCGCGCAGCCGCCGCATCGTGGAAGAGCGCTGGCTCAAGGTCAACGACAACGGCTCGGGTGGCATGACGCTGCACGACCTGGCCGATGAGTACGGTGTCAGCGCTGAGCGCATCCGCCAGATCGAAGTGGCGGCCATGAAAAAAATGAAAAAGGCACTGCTCGAGCCCGCTTGAGCCCTGGGGGTGGCCGCACTGCGCTGATGGCGCAAGGTGCAAGCGCACGGCGTGGTTGAACTGCGCTAAAGTCACGGCTGTTTTCTTTTCAGGTGCACCCCATGAACCCCCACACTTCGGTCCGCTTTTCTCGCCGCTTTTTGGCCCGCGTATTGGTTTCGGCATGGGCTGTAGGTTTGGCCCCTGCCTGGGCCGCCAACTGGCCGACACAAACCGTGCGCTTGGTGGTGGGCTTTCCGGCGGGCTCCAGCCCAGACCTGACCGCCCGAGCCCTGGCTGAACCATTGGCCAAAGCCTTGGGCCAAAACGTCATGGTGGAGAACAAGGTGGGGGCGGGCGGCAACATCGCTGCCGATTTTGTGGCCAAGGCCACCGATGGGCACACCTTGGGCCTGATGATCAATGGCAACATGACCATCGCCCGCATCTTGAACCCCAAGGTGCCGTATGACCCCTTGAAAGACCTGGCTCCGATCAGCCTGATCGGCAAAGCCCCGCTGGTGCTCACGGTGCCCGCCAACGCCCCCGGCCAAACGGCCGCCCAGTGGCTGAGCGAAGCGCAAAAAGCCGGGGACAAACTCAGCTATGCCTCGCCTGGTGTGGGCACTGTGGCCCATCTGGGGATGGAACTGCTCAAAACCAAAGCCGGGATTGCGCCTGTGCACGTGCCTTACCCAGGCAACCCTCAAATCATCACCGCCATGCTGGGGGGTCAGGTGCAAATGGCCTTGCTGCCCCCGGCCATGTCAGCGGCTCAAGTCAGCAGCGGCAGATTGCGCGCCATTGGCGCGTCCAGCAGCGGACGCAGCCCTGTTGCCGCCGAAGTCCCCAGCCTGGCCGAGATCGGCGTGAAAGATTACCAGCTGGAGATCTGGAACGCAGTGGCCGCACCCGCCTCCATGCCCACTGCCGTGGCGAGCAAACTGTCAGCCCTCATCAGTGACATCGTGCGCGCCCCAGAGATGCGAACGCGCTTGTTCCAGCAAGGCTGGCAGGTGGTCGGCTCCTCCCCGGAAGGCTTGCGCCACCGCATTGAAGCAGACACCAAAGCTTTGGGCGAGATCATTCGCAACCAGAAAATCGAAGTGAACTGAGGCCCCAACCGGCCTCACGCGCAAGGCAGGCTGGCTCACTTGCCCGAGAGCAAGATGCGGGCGTCAGCAGCCAAAGCAGCTGCGCCGCTGGCATGGCGGTTGTAAAGACGGATGCGCCCTTGTGGGTCAAACGTGAAGCTGCCCGCGGAGTGGTCCATGCTGTAACTGGTGGGTGTTTTGCCTTCGACCTTTTTGTAATAGATCTTGAAGTCCTTGGTCACCTTGGGCAGTTGCTCTGGCGAAGGTCGCAGCGCCACAAAATCAGGGCCGAAATTGGCCACATAGGCCTTGAGCAATTCGGGCGTGTCCCGCTCGGGATCGATCGTGATGAAGATGCCTTGCAGCTTGCCACTGTCCGCCCCTAACAATTGCTTGGCCTCTGCAATTTCCTGCAGGGCTGTCGGGCAGACATCGGGGCATTGCGTGAAGCCAAAAAACACCACCACCACTTTGCCTGAAAAATCTTTCAGGGTGCGCACCTGACCATCCTGGTCACTCAGCGACCACCCTTGGGCGTAATCCGCCCCGGTGATGTCCACGCCCCGAAAGGCGGGCTTGTCCTGACTGCAGGCGCTCAGGCCCAACACGGCCACCAGGCCCAAGGCCACCCACAAGGAATTCTTGGTCATGTGCAATCAGAAAAGGTAGTGGTCCACCAGCAAGGCCGCAAACAAGGCGCTCAGGTGAATCAGTGAAAAACGGAAGGTTTTACGCGCCAGCTCGTCAGAGTATTGACGGTACAAAGCCCAGGCATAGCCGATGAAACCGATGCTCAACACCACGGCCACGCCCAAGTACAACCAAGAGCTCATGCCGTAGACAAAGGGCATCAGGCACGAAGCCATCAACACAAAGGTGTAGAGCAATATTTGCAAGCGGGTGAATTCATTGCCGTGCGTGACCGGCAACATGGGCAAGCCCGATTTGCGGTAGTCCTCCACCCGGTACAGCGCCAAGGCCCAAAAATGCGGTGGTGTCCACAAGAAGATGATCAAAAACAGGATCAAGGCCTCGGGCCCGACCTGACCCGTCATCGCGGCCCAGCCCAGCACGGGGGGCATGGCCCCACTGGCCCCGCCAATGACAATGTTTTGTGGCGTGAGCGGTTTGAGGATGACGGTGTAGATGACCGCGTAACCCACGAAGGTCGCGAAAGTCAGCCACATGGTGAGCGGATTGACCAACACATACAACACGGCCGAACCCACAGCGCACAACACACCGGAGAACAACAAAGCCTGCTGGTCACTCAGTTCGCCCTTGGCCGTGGGCCGCCAGGCGGTGCGCTTCATCTTGGCGTCGATGGTTTTCTCGACCAGGCAATTGAATGCAGCCGCTGCGCCAGCCACCAGCCAAATGCCCACGCAGGCCCACAGGCCCAACGTCAATTGGGCCAGACTCGGCACGCCGGGCACCGCCAGCACCATGCCGATCAGGGCGCAAAAAACGATCAGTTGCACCACCCGGGGCTTGGTGAGGGCGTAATACTGTCGCCAGGCAGACGCAGGCGTTGGAACAATGGCAGCGGTCATGCGGCAGGCCTTGAATCAAAAGAGAGGGATGGTAAAGCGCGCACTGCGCGGCTGATGCTGAGCGTCCAGGTCAACAGCACCACCATGGCGGCAGCGCCTCCAGTGTGCATCACAGCCGCCAGCAGGGGCCAACCCAGCACCACATTGCTCAGGCCCGTCAACAACTGCAAAGCCGACAAGGCCAGCAAGCCTTGTCCTGCGCGCTGCAAGCCAGCGACCTGCCGCAAACGCCAGCCCACCACCAGCATCACGGTCAGCACCAACCAGGCAGCGCTGCGGTGCACAAAGTGGATGCTGACCAAGGCTTCAAAAGGCAGCAATTGGCCATCGGGTGTCATGCCCAACTCGCGCCAAAGGTCAAAACCCTGCCAGTTCATCGCGGGCAGCCATTGTCCGTGACAAGTGGGAAAGTCCGGACAAGCCAACACGGCGTAATTGGTACTGACCCACCCCCCCAGGCCAATCTGCAACCACAGCAGAACAAAGGCCAGCCAAAGGCCCTGGCGCAAGCCTGCAGGCACCGCTCGCGCAGCGGCCCCCTCGTAGCGCACGGCCTGCGCCATCAAGACCGCCAGCAGGCCCACGCCAAACATCAGGTGCAAAGTCACAATCGCCGGAAACAGCTTCATGGTGACCGTCAAGGCACCGAAAGCCCCCTGCAGGCAAACCCAAGCCAAGGTGAACCAAGGCCACACCGGATGCAGCAAGGGGTCAGGCGTTTGCCCCGCCCGGCTTTGCTGGCGACGCAGCCACCAAGTCATGAGCGCCAGACTGAGGATGAGCACCCCCACACCCGTGGCCAGGTAACGGTGCACCATTTCAATCCAGGCTTTGCTGTGCGTGACCGGGCCCGTGGGCATGGCGGTTTGGGCAGCGGTGATCTCGACTTTGGCGCCAATCGGTGTGGCACTGCCATAGCAACCGGGCCAATCGGGGCAACCCAAGCCCGAGTCGGTCAAGCGCGTGAACGCACCAAACAAAACCAGATCAAAGGTCACAAACAAAGTGATCAAGGTCAGCGCACGCAAACGCTGACTGGGCGCGGCGCTGCGTTGTTTCCAAAGCCACCAGGCCAAAGGCAAAGCCGCGACCGCCAAGCCCACGGCCATGAGCTGGAGCACCGGAGCCAGGTTGTACAGATCGACTTCGCTCATGGCCTCAGCGTCCTGCCTGGTCCCAAGACGAGGAAGCCTTGAGCAAGCGCTCCAGATCACGCTTGGCCTTGGAGGCATTGGCCACGTCCATGTTGGCGGGGAAGCGCATCATGAAATTGCCCATGGGATCCACCACGTACAAATGGTCCTGCAAGACTTGGCCCTGTGCAGGGCTGATCCAGCGGGTCACGGTGGCTTCGTCCAGCCGCAACACATGCGCCATGTGCAAGGCAGGCAAAAGGCCCTCAGCCACGGGGGCCTGGTCGGTCACCAGCCACACACGGTCCATGCGGTCTTTCTCGCGACCCAACACTTCACGCAGCTGACGCTGAAAGTAAAGGTTTTGCTGGCAACGGTCTTCACACGCACCCGAAGACACATTCACCAGCAACCATTGCCCCCGCAGGCTGTTCAACGGGACATCCCGACCTTGCAGGTCTTGCGCTGTGACCAGGGGCATGTCTTTTTGCGGATCAATCAATTCGCCATGGTTGCGGCGCGCCTCGGGGCGGATCACGTAATAGGTGAAGTACGAAGCGATCACGGGCGATGCACACACCAACAACATGACCAGCATTTTCCAGCGGCCCATGCGGGTGCGTTGGGCATCGGCCTGCAGCACTTCGCCCGGGTGGGGCATGGCGTGAACCGTCATCGCCAAAGGGGCATCAGGCGGATTTGGGGGAGCGGCGGGGTTGGACAATTTGAAACCAGACATAAAGTAAGGCGATCAGGGCGCTGAGCCCAAACCACTGAAAAGCGTATCCGTGGTGTTTTTCAACACCACTGGCCACCACGGGCCATTCGCGCAGCAAACCCTCGGAAGCTTGGCCAGACTGCAACAAAGTGAGCTCCAGCAGCTGCAAACCGGTCTCTTGCCGAAAAGCGTTCAGGTCGAGATTTTGCCGTATTGGCCCAGGTTCGACCCCGCCAAAGTCATAGAGCCTTGAAGGCCATGGGGCCAAATGGCCTTGCACCTGCACAGTCCCCTGAGGCGTTTCGATGGGGGGCAAAGCAGTGCGATCGGTGAACACCCGCTGGACCCAGCCACGCTGCACCAACACAACCACCGGCGCACCTTCCAGTCGCATGGGGGTCAAAACAAAAAAACCGGGCTTGCCATTCATTTGGCGGTTGTCCAGGTAGATGGTGTGCTGGGCCAGCCATTGCCCCGTCAGCACCATGCTCCGGTGAAGCAATTGCGCACGCTGCTCGACCGAATCACCAGGTCCGCCCAGACTGCGTCCGTCCAGCACGTCTTGCGAGGCCTGCGCAGACTTGCTCGCTTGCAGGGCTTGTTTATCCGCCGCTCGTCCCAGTTGCCAAAACCCCAAATAAGCGGTCAGCAAGATGCCTGCCGCAGCCAGCAGCAGCACCCTTACACGTGGCCAGCCCCATGGTTTTTCAGTCATTGGATAATGTGTCCATGAAAATTCTCGTCGCTCTCGCGTTCCTGGCCATTGTCATCAGTCTGGTCACGGCCCTGTTGTTCATGATGCGCAGCCCACCTGAAGATGGTCAACCTCGCCCCAAAGGCAGCATGGCCACGGCACTGGCTTTTCGCATCGGCTTGTCGGTGGTTCTTTTTGCCTGCGTGCTGCTGTCATGGAAGATGGGCTGGATCCAGCCCACCGGCATCCCTGCTGGGGCTTGAACAACCACCCCATCACGCCGCGGATCTTTCACTGATTGGCTGCTCAAACCAAGAAAAAAGCGCCCGAGGGCGCTTTTTTGCATGCGAGTGCGCCTTCGCCTTACATCCAGTAAACCAGGATGTACAAGCCCAACCAGACCACGTCGACGAAGTGCCAGTACCAAGCAGCGCCTTCAAAACCAAAGTGTCTGTCTTTGGTGAAGTGTCCTTTTTGCAAACGCAAGGTGATGAACAGGAGCATCAACATGCCGACAAAAACGTGGAAGCCGTGAAAACCGGTCAGCATGTAAAAGGTCGATCCGTAGATGCCTGAAGACAGCTTGAGGTTCAGATCGTTCCAGGCAAATGCATACTCATAGGCCTGAACGAACAGGAAGATCAGGCCCAAAACGACCGTCATCCACATGTACTTGATGGTTTTGCTGCGTTCGCCAGCTTGGATGGCATGGTGGGCGATCGTGAGGGTCACACCCGAAGTCAACAACAAGGCTGTGTTGATGGTGGGCAACCAGAAGGGTCCCATGGTCTTGAAGGGCTCCACAATGCCAGCAGGAGATGTCGTGGCACCGGCCACCACACTGGGCCAAGCCGCCTTGAAGTCGGGCCACAGCAAGGCGTTTTCGAGACTGCCCAAAGCAGGAATCGAGTGGGAGCGGGCCCACCACAGCGCTGTAAAAAACGCACCGAAGAACATCACCTCGGAGAAGATGAACCAGGTCATGCTCCAGCGGTAGGACAAGTCAATTTTGCGGCTGTACATGCCGCCTTCACTTTCGGCCACGGCCTCCTTGAACCATTGGTACAAAACCACCAGCCACCAGACCATGCCACCATAAAGGGCGTACATGCCCCATTCAGAGCCATTGATCCACTGACCCGCGCCCAAAATGACAAAAAACAAACCAATGGCGGCCATCACCGGATGGCGTGACGCATGCGGGACGTAGTAGTAAGGCGTTGTGCCGTGTGCTGCTGAACTCATGGGGACTCCTGCTCTCTCTTCTTTCGAAATCTAATCTGGATGGTTTACAGGCCCATTGGCTGGACCACAACCCAATTGACCAAGGCAATCAGCCCCAGTACGAACAACAATGCGGCACCGATGGCCACGCCGATGACATGGAACGGGTTGAGCTTTTCAATGTCTTGCTGGCTTTCTGATCTTTGGCGAAGCCCGACAAACGACCACAACACCGCCGAAATGGTGCGCAGCCAGTTGGACTGGTGTTCGGGTGCCAAACGGGGTGCGCTCATGAGCCTGCACCTGTGACGACCGTTACCGGCTTGACCACGGCCAAAGGCGCGGTGGGCGCGGCGGGGGTTTTGCCACCGACCTCAAAAAAGGTGTAGGACAAGGTGATGGTCGTGACGTCTTTGGACAACTTGGGGTCGATCACAAAGGCCACAGGCCAGGCTTTCTTTTCGCCGGGCTCCAAGGTGTATTCATTGAAGCAAAAGCATTCCAGTTTGTTGAAATGACCTGCTGCTTGCTTGGGCGCATAACTGGGAATGGCCTGGGCCGCCATGCGCCGGTTTTGCACGTTTTGGAACTCGTACATCACCGTGCTCAGTTCGCCAGGATGAACCTGCATGGAGCGTTTTTCGGGCTTGAACTCCCAAGGCCCGCGCACGTTCGCATCAAACTCGACGGTGATGGTTCGGCTGGTGTCCACCTGGCTGTTGCGCAAGACCTGCGCCGCTTGCGCGGATTTGGCGCTGCCCGGCACCTGCGTCTCGGAAATGGACAAGACATTGATGCCCGTGATTTCGCAAATGGCCTTGTAGATGGGAACCAGCGCGTACCCAAAGCAGAACATGCCAGCGGTCACCACCGCCAACTTGCCCACCATCTTCAGGTTTTCACCACGCAGGTTCATCGGGTTCTTTCAGCCTTGCAACAACACCAACTTGGCGACAAAGCCGACCATCACAGCCAAGGCCACCGAGGCCAGGATCAGGCCCAGCCGCAGGTTGCTTTTCTTTTGCTCGGGTGTCATGGCCATGGGGCTCAACCGATCACGCGGGTCGCTGTAGCGTCCAGCTTGGGTGGGTTCTCAAAGGTGTGGAATGGGGCAGGCGATGGCACTTCCCACTCGAGACCTTCGGCCGCTTCCCAAGGCTTTTGAGGGGCTTTTTCACCCTTGCCCATCATCGCTGGCAGCACGATGAACAAGAAGAAGTAAACCTGAGCAAAGCCAAAGAAGAAGGCACCCACCGAGGCGATCATGTTGAAGTCGGTGAACTGCATGGGGTAGTCGGCATAGCGACGGGGCATACCGGCCAGACCCAAGAAGTGCATCGGGAAGAAGGTGATGTTGAAGGAAATCAGCGACCACCAGAAGTGGATCTTGCCGCGTGTTTCGTTGTACATGACCCCGGTCCACTTGGGAATCCAGTAGTAAACACCAGCGAACAGCGCAAACAAGGAACCCGCGACCAGCACATAGTGGAAGTGGGCCACCACGTAGTAGGTGTCTTGCAACTGGATGTCGATCGGGGCCATGGCCAGGATCAGCCCGGTGAAGCCACCCATGGTGAACACAAAGATGAAGCCCACCGAGAACAACATGGGCGTCTCAAAGGTCATCGAGCCGCGCCACATGGTGGCGATCCAGTTGAAGATCTTCACGGCCGTGGGCACCGCGATCAGCATCGTGGCATACATGAAGAACAACTGACCTGTCACCGGCATGCCGGTGGTGAACATGTGGTGTGCCCACACGATGAACGACAAGATGGCGATGGACGATGTGGCGTACACCATGGAGGCATAGCCAAACAATTTCTTGCGTGAGAAAGCAGGCACGATCTGGCTGATGATGCCGAAAGCCGGCAAGATCATGATGTACACCTCGGGGTGACCGAAGAACCAGAAGATGTGCTGGTACATGACCGGGTCACCACCACCAGC
>JACCDY010396088.1_pt1 | contig 16968 bp, 14 predicted proteins | sample 7446391 | NCBI WGS metagenome assembly JACCDY01 (sample SAMN15323451, study PRJNA562643) | freshwater metagenome | isolation source: river surface water | place: USA:Blue River Watershed | collected 2017-08-18
AGGCGCTGACCCGCATCAATGCCGGCATCAGGGACGCTGGTGACCTGCTGGAGATGGCGCGCGAAGAGAACGACACCGACACGCTGGAAGCCGTCGAAGCCGATGCGCATGAACTGCGCACCGCCGTCGAAGCGCTGGAATTTCGCCGCATGTTCTCCAACCCGCTGGACAAGAACAACTGCTTCATCGACATTCAGGCCGGCGCCGGCGGCACCGAAGCCCAGGACTGGGCGTCGATGCTGTTGCGCCAGTACTTGCGCTATTGCGAGCGCAAAGGCTTCAAGACCGAGATCCTCGAAGAGTCCGAAGGCGAAGTCGCCGGCCTCAAGACCGCGACCATCAAGGTCGAGGGTGAGTATGCGTACGGCCTGCTGCGCACCGAGACCGGCGTGCACCGCCTGGTACGCAAGTCGCCGTTCGATTCTGCCGGCGGCCGCCATACCTCATTCTCCAGCCTGTTCGTCTACCCGGAAGTGGATGACTCGATCGAGATCGACGTCAACCCGGCCGATGTGCGCGTCGATACCTACCGCGCCTCCGGCGCCGGCGGCCAGCACATCAACAAGACCGACTCCGCGGTGCGCCTGACCCATACCCCGTCGGGCATCGTCGTGCAGTGCCAGAACGATCGTTCGCAGCACCGCAACCGCGCCGAAGCGTGGGCGATGCTGAAATCGCGCCTGTTCGAGCTGGAAATGCGCAAGCGCATGAGCGAGCAGCAAAAGCTGGAAGACGCGAAGACCGACATCGGCTGGGGTCACCAGATCCGCTCCTACGTGCTGGACCAGTCGCGCATCAAGGATTTGCGGACCAACTTCGAGACCGGCAACACCAAGGCCGTGCTCGATGGCGACCTCGACGATTTCATCGCGGCATCGCTGAAGCAAGGCGTGTGAGCACGCCCCAGTGCTGATCCACAAGTTGCTGGATCCCGGCCTGCGCCGGGATGACGGCAACGGAGGTCATCGGCAATTGTTACGTCGTCCCGGCGAATGCCGGGATCCAGTGTCGTGAAGAGACGATACAGTACCACCCTACCAAAACGAATCAGACCATGATGACTGACAAGCACGACGGCGTCCTCGAAGAACGCGACGAAAATTCCATCATCGCCGAGCGCCGTGCCAAGCTGGCCGCGATCCGCGAACAGGGCGTCGCCTTCCCGAATGACTTCCGTCCGCAGCACAAGGCCGCCGACCTGCATGCGCAGCATGGCGAGACCGAGCGCGAAGCGCTGGAAGCGGCTGCCGTGCCAGTGGTGGTGGCCGGTCGCATGATGTTGAAGCGCGTGATGGGCAAAGCTTCCTTCGCCACCGTGCAGGATGCTTCCGGTGCGCGCTGCGATGGCCGCATCCAGCTGTACATCTCGAATGACGCCGTCGGCGAAGCTATCCACAATGCGTTCAAGCACTGGGACATCGGCGACATCCTCGGCGCCGAGGGTACGCTGTTCAAGACCAAGACCGGCGAGCTGACCGTCAAGGTCACGTCGATCCGCCTGCTGACCAAATCACTGCGCCCGCTGCCGGACAAGTTCCACGGCCTGCACGACCAGGAGACCAAGTATCGCCAGCGTTACGTCGATCTGATCATGAGCGAAGAGACGCGCCGCACTTTCAAGGCGCGCACTGCCGCGATCGCATCGATCCGCCGCTTCATGGACACCGAGGGCTTCATGGAAGTCGAGACGCCGATGCTGCACGTGATCCCGGGCGGCGCGGCGGCCAAGCCCTTCATCACCCACCACAACGCGCTGGATATGGAAATGTTCCTGCGCATCGCGCCCGAGCTCTACCTGAAGCGCTTGGTGGTCGGCGGCTTTGACCGTGTGTTCGAGGTCAACCGCAACTTCCGTAACGAGGGCGTGTCGCCGCGACACAATCCCGAGTTCACGATGATGGAGTTCTACGCCGCCTATGTGGACTACAAGTGGCTGATGGATTTCACCGAGGCCCTGATCCGCAAGGCTGCGATCGATGCGCACGGCACCGCGCAGCTGTCCTACCAGGGCCGCGAGCTGGACCTGTCCAAGCCCTTCCACCGCATGACCATCGTCGAGGCGATCAACAAGTTCGCGCCGCACTACACCAGCGCGCAGCTGAACGACGAAGCCTTCCTGAAGGCCGAGCTGAAAAAGCTGGGCGCCGAACCGCATGCGCACGCCGGACTGGGTGCGCTGCAACTGGGCCTGTTCGAAGAGACCGCCGAATCGAAGCTGTGGGAACCGACCTACATCATCGACTATCCGGTTGAGGTGTCGCCGCTGGCGCGCGCATCGGATGCGGTGCCGGGCATTACCGAGCGTTTCGAGCTGTTCATCACCGGACGCGAAATCGCGAATGGCTTCTCGGAGTTGAATGACGCTGAAGACCAGGCCGCACGCTTCCAGGCGCAAGTCGCCGCGAAGAAGGCCGGCGATGACGAGGCGATGTATTACGACGCCGATTACATCCGCGCGCTCGAATATGGCCTGCCGCCGACAGGTGGCTGCGGCATCGGCATCGATCGCCTGATGATGCTGATCACGGATTCACCCAACATCCGCGATGTGATCCTGTTCCCGCATTTGCGCCGCGAAGATTGAGCAAAGTCGATCGACCTGAAATGTGAAAGCCTCCGACACAAGCTGATCGGAGGCTTTTTTTCATGGTGATCACAAACAACAGTTACATCAGTTTAATTCATCAAACCGTCACGAAAATGTAACAAAAAACCATGGATAAATCTGGAACTCCTATGGCGAGTGCCTCACATAGCACGCGTCTTTCAACAGCGCGGGCACTTCATGGCTACTCATACTGTTTCCAGACGCTCTCAACATATCTCAGGCACGTCCACTTCCGTCAGCAGCGCAGACGAGGAGTCTGACAGCGTATCGGGCAGCAGCTCATCCGTCGAATCAGCGTCGTCAGCCAGTCCGAGGATGCGCTCCCGTACTACTGATGGATTTGACGAGCAAAGCGACGACGAAAATGATGGCGATGTTTACCGCTCGTGGATTTCGCAACTCGCTCAGCTTGTCCCTTTCAGTGCAATTTGCATGCGCAACCCGCTGGCTGACGACGATGGCAATGGGACGGAAGATAACGACGATACCTCAATCGTCATCAACTCTGTCAACAGCAGCAGCGATCAGACGGAAGACAATGACGAAGCCTCGATCGTCATCGAATCCGTCAACAGTAGTAGCTCTGATACGGAAGAAAGCTCGGTGACGGAAAGGGGCGAATCCCGTCAAAGCGATGTGCAGCCTTCGTGCCAGCGCATTCCGGACTGCTGGAAACCGATCGCCTCAAGGGGTGCCATCGAATTCGCATGGCATGCGGCAGGGCGCGTCGTGAATGCCGCTACCTACGTCGGTCTGGCCAGTGCACCAGCCAGCATGTTGCGCCCCATTGCCATCGTACCCACAATCGCCAGCGCAGCCTACTATGGCTACCGCCTCACCTATCGCGCTCTCGACTGGCAAGGAGATACAGAAACGTCCTCCTCGACATTGCCAGCCGCATCAAAGACATTGGTGGCTTCCCTGGGTGCCGCCGCCGCAGGGGTTGGAGCCGGCGTCGCCATGTACTACGGTTCGGCTGTCCCGGCAATAGCCATCGGCGCCGGAAATGTCATCAGCTTTATCATCTCGGAGCGCGGCGCTCATGCGCATTTTTGCCGCCAGCCCCAGTCTCGCTGTACGCCTCGCAGCACCTCGTTGTTGCCGCCTGCGATCTTGATGATCAGCTGCGCGACAGGGATTGGCATTGCAATCGGCGTCCCGACATTGCGGGCATTGGATCGCGTGAAGCTGGATCGGCGCACCATCGCAGTCCTTGCAGAATGCGCGACGGTGGAAATCCTCAAAGGAACAAGCGCTCGTAGCATCCCCGGGGTCGACCGTGAGCTGTTGGGCTTCGAGAATCGGCTCACCATCGGACTCATTGGCATGCTTCCCTATGCATTGGCCAGCGGGATCCTGAATGGTTGGGTCGGAAGCCTGTTGCAAGCTGAAATGGACAGTGACAGGTTCGAAACCTATGTGATCCCCATGCTGGTGGGCGCACTGGCCAATGTCGTGAAAGGATCAGTGAATACAGCCTTGATGACGTGTACCAGCCTTCGGGACCATCAATCGCCGGTCGCGGTGCTCGACCCGAAGTGTCCCGCATGCCCATCCGTTCGCGCCACCATAGAAAAGTCAGCATTGCGGTTCTTGATTGCGAATGCGCGCGACCTCTTGTTTATCGCTTTGGTTGATCGCGGCGTTCCCAAGGGGATCGCCGGCGGTATCGCTTACAGCCTGTATGCACTTTTTGCAGAACATCGCGACCTGATGCTGGACGCGATGCGAGGTGACGGCTGGACCGAACCAACCATGCATGCTCGCACCAGTCGACGCGAATCTACGGGCGTGGCAGCGGCCCAAAAAACCGAAGACGCTGACAATGAGTCCATCATCGTCTAAGTTGCTTCAGGAAAACATGTAAGCAATTCCTTCACCGCTAGGTTCACTTTTTGAGGAAGCTCATCATCTGTTTCTGCAAGCACTGACAAAGTCGGTGTGATGGAATGAATGACAAGAATATTCCATCGGAAAACGTTTCTTGAAACCAAGTTACATCTGCCCGGTCTGAAGAACGTTTCAATCAGAGAGGAAGCGACAATGAGCAACCCTAGTTTCGTCAAAATGCACCCGCTGCTTGCCGCTGCGGCGGCGTCCGTCATCATCGTCAGCCTAGTCGGCACGGCCGCCATCATGGACTGGCTCCCCAATTCAAAGAGCAAAGAATCGCCGGAAATGAGTTCGGCGTCGCCGGCTACTCCGGCAATGACGACCGCCCCGGCGGAAGCCCCGCCGGCCGCCAAGCCCAAGTCACAGGCAGCAGCGCCGCACAAAAAATCTTCCACCCACATGGCCAACTCGCAGCCTGCCCCCATGCCTGCGCAACCGGGCGTCGTCCAGCAGCCGATGCCACCGGTCGCACAAGCACAGCCGATCTGCGAAACCTGCGGCAAGGTCGAGGCGGTGCGCACCATCGAAGTTGCGGCCAAACCAAGCGGGCTCGGTGTCGTGGCCGGTGCCGTGGTCGGCGGCTTGTTGGGTAATCAGGTCGGCGGCGGTACCGGCAAGACGGTGGCCACCGTGGCTGGCGCTGTCGGCGGTGGTTATGCCGGCAACGAGATCGAGAAGCGCACCCGCAAGGGCACGGCATGGGAAGTGGATGTGCGGATGGAAAACGGCGAGAAGCGCAGTTTCAAGTACGACACCCAGCCGTCCTGGCATGCAGGCGAACGCGTGAAGGTGGTCAACGGCTCCCTCGCCGCCGACTGAGTTCGGTGCAAGCAGGCTGGTGACCAGGGCGCTCTTCACGCACGGATTCGAATGCCGGCATCTCAGGCATGCCGCCGAATCGCTGCACAAGATCAGGCCAGGCTGGCCTTCCCTGCCCGGTCAGCAAGGCATCGACAGCCCGCCTGACCTATGCATTGCGGATATACGCCGGCCCGAAAAACAGCCTGCCCGGGATAACTGCCTTGAAACACAAAGGGCGCGTGCCTCGCGGCATGCGCCCTTGTTTCATTTCGCCTCTTCGATCCAGGCCATCTGTATCGCCTCGAGGACCTTCTCACCCCCATGCCTGGGGTCGTCGTCGAAGCCTTCCAGCTCCAGCACCCAGTTATGCAGGTCGGTGAAGCGGATCGTCAGCGGATCAATGTCGGGGAATTTGTCATACAGCGCCTCGGCGATCTGTACGGTTTCTGTCCATCTCATGCGGCCTCCCTTTGCGCCTTTATGCTTAGTGATTCTCGCGCGCGTGGTTGATGGTGTACTTCGGGATTTCCACGACCAGGTCTTCGCTACCGACCACGGCCTGGCAAGACAGCCGCGACGTCGCTTCCAGTCCCCAGGCCATGTCGAGCAAATCTTCTTCCTTTTCCTCGGCCTCGTTCAGTGAAGCGAAGCCCTCGCGCACGACCACATGGCAAGTGGTGCAGGCACAGGATTTTTCGCAGGCGTGTTCGATCTCGATGTCATGCTCGAGCAACGCATCGCAGACCGAGGTACCACTCGGCACCTCGAGCACGGCGCCCTCGGGGCACAGGGTTTCATGTGGGAGCACGACGATCTGGGGCACGGCTGGTCCTTGGTTCGTAAATTCGTTGACGTATTCGGCGGCGGGTCAGGCGACCTCGTCCAGTTTCTTGCCGGTCAGCGCGGCTCGCACGCTGCGGTCCATGCGGCGCGCCGCAAAATCCTCGGTACCGCGCGACAGATCCGCGACCGCCGATTTGATCGCCAGGTGGCTGGTGCCGGCAACGGTCGACCGCACCGCATCCATCAGCGCATTGATCGCGGCGTGTTCATCGGCCGACAATAGCGCGGCATCCTGTTCCAGCGCCGATGCGGTGGCCAGCAGGATGCGCTCGGCCTCGACCCGCTCTTCGCGCAGCGCACGCTGCTGCATGTCCTGTTCGGCCGATGTGAACGAGTCCTGCAGCATGCGCGCGATATCATCGTCACCCAGGCCGTACGAAGGCTTGACCTCGATCGAGGCCTCGACGCCCGAATGCATTTCGCGCGCGGCCACTGACAGCAAGCCATCGGCATCAACCTGATAAGTGACGCGGATGCGCGCCGCGCCCGCCGCCATCGGCGGAATGCCACGCAACTCGAAGCGCGCCAGCGAACGGCAATCGGTCACGATCTCGCGCTCGCCCTGCACCACGTGCACGGCCATCGCGGTCTGCCCATCCTTGAAGGTGGTGAATTCCTGCGCACGCGCGCACGGGATCGTCGAATTGCGCGGGATGACTTTCTCGACCAGCCCGCCCATGGTCTCGATGCCCAGCGACAGCGGAATCACGTCCAGCAGCAGCCAGTCGTCGCCCGCGGCGCGGTTGCCTGCCAACAGGTTGGCCTGTATCGCGGCGCCGAGGGCGACCACCTTGTCGGGATCGATATTCGCCAGCGGCATGGTCTGGAAATACTCGCCCACGGCCTTGCGCACGTGCGGCATGCGCGTCGCGCCGCCGACCAGCACGACACCGTCGATATCCTCGACCGCCAAGCCCGCATCGCGCACCGCCTTGCGGCACGGCGCGAGCGTCTTGCCGACCAGGTGCTGGGTGATGCTGGCAAACTCGGCCGCGCTGATGGTCAGGCGCACTTCCTCGCCCGAGTTCAGCCGCGCGTCGATATGGGTCTCGTTGTGCGACGACAGCAGTTCCTTCGCCTCGCGCGCCTTCACCATCAGGATGCGGGTATCTTCGTCCGACAGCGGCGCGAGATTGGCTTGCTCGATGATCCAGCAGAACAGGCGGTGGTCAAAATCATCGCCGCCGAGCGCGGAATCGCCGCCGGTGGACAGCACTTCAAACACGCCCTTCGACAGCTTCAGGATGGAAATATCGAAAGTGCCGCCACCAAGGTCATACACGGCATAGATGCCTTCGGAGCCATGGTCGAGGCCGTACGCAATGGCGGCGGCGGTCGGCTCGTTCAGCAGGCGCAGCACGTTCAGGCCGGCCAGCTTGGCAGCATCCTTGGTGGCCTGGCGCTGTGCATCATCAAAGTAGGCCGGCACGGTAATCACCGCGCCGACCAGTTCGTCGCCCAGCGCATCTTCGGCGCGCTGGCGCAGCGTGGCGAGGATCTCGGCCGACACTTCGACCGGGCTCTTGACGCCGGCCACGGTACGCAGCTGCACCATGCCCGGTGCGTCAACGAAGTCATACGGCAGGTTCTCGACGTAGGCGATGTCCTTCAGCCCGCGACCCATGAAGCGCTTGACCGAGATGATGGTGTTCTTGGGGTCGGTGGTTTGCTCGGCCTGCGCCTTGTAGCCGATGTTGGCGTAACCCGTCGGCAGATAGCGCACGACCGACGGCAGCAATGAATGGCCATCTTCATCGTCGAGCACTTCGGGTATGCCGTGGCGTACGGTCGCCACCAGCGAGTTGGTGGTGCCAAGGTCGATGCCCACTGCCAGCCGGTGCTGGTGCGGTGCAGTTGACATGCCGGGTTCGGAAATCTGCAGGAGTGCCATGGGGTATCGCTATTCGTATTCTGTTCAGGCTTCCAGCGCCTCGAAGACGCGTGCCACGTCTTCACCAAAGCGTTCGACGAACATCAGCTGGCGCACGCGCGCGCCGGCCTGCTCGTACTGGCCGCCGTCAATCAGCGCGCCGATGTCGGTCAACTGGCGCTTGCGCTCTGCGCGCAATTCGCCCTCCAGTGCTTCCAGCGCAGAGAGGTCACGGCCGTCACGCGCATCGTCCAGCGCCTCGCGCCATGCCATCTGCTGCATCAGGAAGGCCGGCGCCATCGCGGTGTTGGATTCGATGCCAAGGTCGACGCCGTTCAGCTCGCACAGGTAGGCGGCGCGCTTGAGCGGGTTCTTCAGGGTCTGGTAAGCCTCATTGGCGCGCGTCGCCCACTGCATCGCGACCCGCTTCTCGGTGTCGGTCGCACTGGCGAACTTGTCCGGATGCACCCTGCCCTGCAATTCGCGATAGGCAGCGTCCAGCGCGGCCGCGTCGATCGCGAAGGCCGGCGTCATCTGGAACAGCGCAAAGTGGTCATCCATGGTCGTTTAAAACAACAAGAGCCTGTCGATCTGCAACAGGCCCTGCTAGTCCGCTAAAGGGTGGCTCAGATCCTGAAGCTTTCGCCGCAGCCGCACTCGTCCTTCATGTTCGGGTTATGGAACTTGAAGCCTTCGTTGAGGCCTTCGCGTGCAAAATCGAGTTCGGTGCCGTCGATATACGGCAAGCTCTTCGGGTCGACGAAGACCTTCACGCCATGCGACTCAAAGACCTGGTCTTCGTCCGCTGCCTCATCGACGTACTCGAGCTTGTAGGCCAGGCCCGAGCAGCCCGTGGTACGCACACCAAAGCGCAAGCCTATGCCCTTGCCGCGCTTCTCGATGTAGCGCGACACGTGCTTGGCTGCTTTTTCGGTCAGGGTAATTGCCATCGTTTTCTCGCTTGCTTGCAAAGTCGCTGGGTTCCGGCATCCGCCGGAACGACATTCTGAAACCATCAGCTTCCCGCATGTCATCCCGGCGCATGCCGGGATCCAGCGTCGTTCCTTTACGCCGCCTTCTGCTCGTCGCCGTGGCGCGCCTTGTAGTCGGCAACGGCGGCCTTGATCGCGTCTTCGGCCAGGATCGAGCAGTGGATTTTCACCGGCGGCAGCGCCAGCTCTTCGGCGATCTGCGTGTTCTTGATGGACAGCGCTTCGTCCAGCGTCTTGCCCTTCACCCATTCGGTAACCAGCGACGACGACGCGATCGCCGAACCGCAGCCATAGGTCTTGAACTTCGCGTCTTCGATCACGCCGCCTTCGCCGACCTTGATCTGCAGCTTCATCACGTCGCCGCAAGCCGGTGCGCCGACCATGCCGGTGCCGACGGTCTCGTCGCCCTTGTCGAAGGCGCCGACGTTGCGCGGGTTTTCGTAGTGATCCAGAACTTTTTCAGAGTAAGCCATGATGTTGCTCCTGTCTCTTTACTTGTCACGTTAAGTGCGGTTATGCGCGCTTGCTTCAGGCCGCGCTCAGTGCGCCGCCCATTGGATGGAATTGATGTCGATGCCGTCCTTGTACATGTCCCACAGCGGCGACAATTCGCGCAACTTGCCGACCTTGGCCTTGATGAGGTCGATCGTGAAGTCGACGTCTTCATCGGTCGTGAAACGACCGAAGGTGAAGCGGATCGAGCTGTGCGCCAGTTCGTCGCTGCGGCCCAGCGCGCGCAGCACATAGGAAGGCTCGAGGCTGGCCGAGGTACAGGCCGAGCCGGACGACACGGCGATATCCTTGATGGCCATGATCAGCGACTCGCCCTCGACGTAGTTGAAGCTCACGTTCAGGTTGTGCGGCACGCGGTGCTCCATGTCGCCGTTGATATAGACCTCCTCGATCTCCGACAGACCCTTGGCCAGACGGTCGCGCAACGCCTGGATGCGCGGGATCTCGGTGTCCATCTCTTCCTTCGCGATGCGGAAGGCTTCGCCCATGCCGACGATCTGGTGCGTGGCCAGCGTGCCCGAACGCAGGCCGCGCTCGTGACCGCCGCCGTGCATCTGCGCCTCGATGCGCACGCGCGGCTTGCGGCGCACGTACAGCGCGCCGACGCCCTTCGGGCCATAGGTCTTGTGCGCGGTGAAGGTCACGAGGTCGACCTTGACCTTCTCGAGGTCGATCGGGGTCTTGCCGGTCGCCTGCGCGGCGTCCGAATGGAAAATGATGCCCTTGCTGCGGCAAAGCTCGCCGATCTCGGCGATGGGCTGGATCACGCCGATCTCGTTGTTGACCCACATGACCGACACCAGGATGGTGTCCGGCCGAATCGCCGCTTCGAGTTGCCCGATCGTGATCAGGCCATTCGGGCCCGGCTCCAGATACGTTGCCTCAAAGCCCTGGCGCTCCAGTTCACGCACGGTGTCCAGCACGGCCTTGTGCTCGGTCTTGACCGTGATGATGTGCTTGCCTTTGGTCTTGTAGAAATGCGCGGCGCCCTTGATCGCGAGGTTGTTGCCTTCGGTCGCGCCGGAGGTCCAGATGATCTCGCGCGGGTCGGCATTCACCAGCGCGGCGACATGGCCACGCGCTTCCTCGACGGCTTTCTCGGCTTCCCAGCCGTACATGTGGCTGCGCGACGCCGGATTGCCGAACTGCTCGCGCAGGTAGGGAATCATCTTGTCCGCGACGCGCGGGTCGACCGGCGTGGTCGCCGAGTAATCAAGGTAGATCGGGAAGTGTGGCGCGCGGATGGTGTCCATCAGCGATTTGGCCAGCGGTGCATTCATGTTTCTGAACTCCAGTATTTCTAACGTATCCGGGGTGTGATCAGGCAGGCTGGTGCGTGCGCTGCATCACGACCACCGGCTTTTGCTCGGCAATCTTTTGCTTCTGCTGGTCGACCAGGTCTTTCAGCGAAACAGAATCAAGGTAGTCGACCATCTTTGCGTTCAGCGTGGCCCACAGGTCATGCGTCATGCAGCGGGTGCCGTTGTGCTCGCCCTCGGCATGGCAGTTTTCCTTGCCACCGCACTGGGTCGCATCGAGCGGTTCATCGACAGCGATGATGATGTCGGCGACCGTGATGTCTTCGGCACGGCGTGCAAGGTTGTAGCCGCCGCCCGGCCCGCGCACCGATTCCACGATTTCATGGCGACGCAGCTTGCCGAACAATTGCTCGAGGTAGGAAAGGGAAATTTCCTGACGCTGGCTGATGCCGGCAAGCGTCACGGGCCCCTGATGCTGGCGCATGGCCAGATCGATCATGGCGGTAACGGCGAAACGACCTTTGGTAGTGAGGCGCATGGCTTACTCCGAAATGAGGGCGGCTGTTTCTGATTGCTATGGGGTTGGCCTGCAGCAAGGGGCCAGACGGGGTAACTGGCAGACGCGTGCGCTGACCGAATCCCCATCTTTTTTGTCGAGTATACCAAAGCCGACTTCTGTTGTCAGGTATTGGGGTTATTGGAAACCTTTTTAATTCTTGTACCCGAACTTCTTGCCAATCAGAGAATATTTTCCCAACAGGAAATGGCAGCCCGCTCCCCTGCGCATCAGGCAGCACGAAGCAAGTGCATGGGGCCGAACAGCGCCTGCATATCCGTGTTCTGGATAAAGCTGAGGTTGTAGGGATGCTCTGCCACCGACCGCGGGAAATGCGAGACGGCCGGCAAGCCCTCCAGCCAGCCGGCGATCTTGCCCCACAAGACCAGCGTCGGCACCGGCTGCCCTGCGCGGCTCGCCAGCGCCTCGAGCACAGCCTCCAGCAGCGGACGCCAGGCCTTCGCATCCTTCACCGGCGGCACCTGCGGCCGAAACACCAGCGCGGCGTTCAGCAGCAGAAAGCCATGCGCCGTCAGGTTGGCTTGCAGTTCGGGCAAGGTCTGGATGAAGGTCGACTCCACGGCCAGCGCACGATGCGCCACCGCAGCCACCGCTTCACCACCAGTCGCCCCGGGCGACAGCAAGCCGTCGGCCACCATCAGCATCTTCATGAAGTTGCGCAGCGAGGTCGCGCGGTTGACCGGCTTGGACAAGCCGGCGGCCGACCACAAGTCTTTCACCGCACCATCCATGAAGCAGACACCGGTCGCGCTCTCTTCGCGGGGATACGGGCCTTCGCCGACCAGCACGTAACGCACAGCGTCGAGCGGCTGCCCGAAGGCCGCAAAGATGCGGCCACCCGTCGGCAGGAAAGCATCCTGCGCCAGCGTTTGCAGGTAGGACGGGTCTGCCGCCGCCATCGCCTCGAGCCCCCTTAGCAGCACAGGACGCCAGTCGGGCGCAGCCAACGGCAACGCATCAACAAACGCTGCGGGTACGTGCATGGACTTCCTTTATTTTCCGGAGAGCGAGCTCACATTGTCGGTGCCCGGCGCGCCAAACAATTGCTCTTTCAGCAAGTGCAGTTGGTCGCGCACTTGCGCAGCCTTTTCGAACTCGAGGTTCTTCGAATGCTCCATCATCAGCTTTTCGAGGCGCTTGATTTCCTTGGCGACCTGCTTCTCGCTCATCGCTTCGTATTTGGCCTGCTCCTGCGCGGCCATCAGTTCTTCACGCGCCTCGTCGATCTTGTAGACGCCGTCGATCAGTTCGCGGATCTGCTTCTTCACGCCGACCGGCGTGATGCCATGCTCGGCATTGAAGGCCAGCTGTTTGGTGCGGCGGCGCTCGGTCTCGCCCATCGCGCGCTGCATCGAGTCGGTGATGCGGTCGGCATACAGGATCGCGGCGCCGTTCAGGTTACGCGCGGCACGACCAATCGTCTGGATCAGGCTGCGCTCGGAGCGCAGGAAACCTTCCTTGTCGGCGTCAAGGATGGCCACCAGCGACACTTCCGGAATGTCGAGGCCTTCGCGTAGCAGGTTGATGCCGACCAGCACATCAAAGGTGCCCAGACGCAGGTCGCGGATGATTTCGACCCGTTCGACGGTATCAATGTCGCTGTGCAGGTAACGCACCGCGATGCCGTTGTCAGACAAAAATTCGGTCAGCTGCTCGGCCATGCGCTTGGTCAGCGTCGTGACCAGCACGCGTTCATTGACTTTCACGCGCTGGCTGATCTCGTTCATCAAGTCGTCGACCTGCGTGGTGGCCGGGCGCACGATGACTTGCGGATCAACCAGGCCGGTCGGCCGCACCACCTGCTCGACCACCTGCCCCGAATGATTGCGTTCGTAATCCGCCGGCGTGGCCGACACGAACACCGTCTGCCGCATCTTGGACTCGAACTCATCAAAGCGCAGCGGTCGGTTGTCCAGCGCCGACGGCAGACGGAAGCCATAGTCGACCAGGTTCTGCTTGCGCGCACGGTCGCCGTTGTACATGCCGTTGAGCTGACCGGTCAGCACATGCGACTCGTCGAGGAACATCAGCGCATCCTCGGGCAGGTAGTCGACCAGCGTCGGCGGCGGCTCGCCGGGCTTGGCGCCCGACAGGTGGCGCGAGTAGTTCTCGATGCCCTTGGTGAAGCCGATCTCGGCCATCATCTCGATGTCGAAACGGGTGCGCTGTTCGAGACGTTGCTCTTCGACCAGCTTGTTCTCCTTGCGGAACCACTCAAGACGATCGCGCAGCTCTTCCTTGATCGTCTCGATCGCGCGCAGCACCGTGGCGCGCGGCGTCACATAGTGCGAGCCCGGGTAGACGGTGAAGCGCGGGATCTTCTGCCGCACGCGCCCCGTCAGCGGGTCGAACAATTGGATGCTGTCGATCTCATCGTCGAACAGGTCGACACGCACCGCCAGTTCCGCATGTTCGGCCGGGAAGATATCGATGGTGTCGCCGCGGACGCGGAAGGTGCCGCGATCGAAATCCATCTCATTGCGCGTGTATTGCATCTGGATCAGGCGCGCGATGATGTCACGCTGCGAGACCCGGTCCTTAGCACGCAGCGTCAGGATCATCTGGTGGTATTCGTTCGGATTACCGATACCGTAAATCGCCGACACCGTGGCCACGATCACCACGTCGCGCCGCTCCATCAGCGATTTCGTGCACGACAGGCGCATCTGCTCGATGTGCTCGTTGATCGCAGAATCCTTCTCGATAAAGAGGTCGCGCTGCGGCACGTAGGCTTCGGGCTGGTAATAGTCGTAATAGCTGACAAAGTACTCGACCGCATTCTGCGGGAAAAAGTCGCGGAATTCGCTGTAGAGCTGCGCGGCCAGCGTCTTGTTGGGCGCGAACACGATCGCCGGCCGACCCAGCCGCGCGATCACGTTCGCCATCGTGTAAGTCTTGCCGGAGCCGGTCACGCCCAGCAGGGTCTGAAATGACAGGCCGTCCTCGATGCCCTCGACCAGCTTGGCGATGGCCGTCGGCTGGTCGCCGGCGGGCGGGAACGGCTGGTACAGGCGGAAAGGCGACCCGTCGAAGCTGACGAATTTGGATTCATCCAGGGAGCTCTCGACCTCGGTTAATTCAGCCATCAGGGTTTTGACCTTTGGTAAAATGCCGGGTTTCGCAGACCGGCCGCTGTCGTCGCATTTTTCTGCGATCCGGCCAACGAATTTGGCGGGCGCTGAACTGCGAAACCGCCACCCCGTTAGTAACTTTTCATGTTAACACGATGACCGCTCCGCTCTCCGCCCCCCTGTTCGCCGCCATCGAGATGGCGCCCCGTGACCCCATCCTCGGCATTACCGAAGCCTTCAATGCCGACCAGAACCCCGAAAAAACCAACCTCGGCGTCGGCGTCTACTACGACGATAACGGCAAGGTCCCGCTGCTGGCTTGCGTGCAGAAGGCCGAGGCGCTGCTGATGGAAAAGCTGGCCCCGCGTACCTACCTGCCGATCGAGGGCCTGGCAGCCTATGACAAGGCCGTGCAGGAACTGGTGTTCGGCGCCGACAGCGACGTCGTCAAATCCAAGCGCGCGATCACGGCACAAGCCATCGGCGGCACCGGCGCGCTGAAGCTGGGCGCCGACTTCCTGAAGCGCTTCTCGCCGGACGCACAGGTTTACATCAGCGACCCGAGCTGGGAAAACCACCGCGCGCTGTTCGAGTCTGCCGGCTTCGTCGTCAACAACTACCCGTACTACGATTCGAATACCAAGGGCGTGAATTTCGCGGGCATGCTGGATACGCTCAAGAGCGTTCCGGCCGGCTCCATCATCCTGCTGCACGCATGCTGCCACAACCCGACCGGCGCCGACCTGACCGACGACCAGTGGAAGCAGGTCATCGAAGTCGTCACCGCGCGCGGCCTCGTGCCCTTCCTCGACATGGCCTACCAGGGCTTTGGCGACGGCATCGCCGAAGACGGCAAGGTGGTCGGCATGTTCGCCGCTGCCGGTGGCCCGCTGTTCGTGTCGAACTCGTTCTCGAAGTCGTTCTCGCTGTATGGCGAGCGCGTCGGTGCGTTGTCGATCGTCGCCGCATCGGCTGAAGAAGCGGCACGCCTGATGTCTCAACTCAAGCGTGTCATCCGCACCAACTATTCGAACCCGCCGATCCATGGCGGCCAGGTGGTGGCCACTGCCCTCGCCACGCCTGAACTGCGCAAGCTGTGGGAAGAAGAGCTGGCAGGCATGCGCGTGCGCATCAAGGAAATGCGTCAGGCCATGGTCGACAAACTGAAGGCCGCGGCACCGGGCCATGACTTCGATTTCGTCGTCAAGCAGCGCGGCATGTTCTCCTACTCGGGCCTGACCAAGGAACAGGTCGCACGCCTGAAGGATGAGTTCTCGATCTACGCCGTGGACACTGGCCGCATCTGCGTGGCCGCGCTGAACTCGCGCAACATCGACCGCGTCGTCGCTGCGATCGCCAAGGTGCTGTAAGGATTGCGGCAAGGGTTGTCAGATTTCTTGAGATAAATATATTTGACAACCCCGGCAAGATTGGTCATAATCTTGCCTCTGTTCCCTGATAGCTCAGTCGGTAGAGCGACGGACTGTTAATCCGCAGGTCCCTGGTTCGAGTCCAGGTCGGGGAGCCAATAAATTCAAAGGGTTAGCTTTGGCTGACCCTTTTTTATTTTCAGCCGCGATGGAATCCGTTGCGGTACCGTTGCGGTAGTGAAAGAGCTCTTCTTCGCCTCCCGAGCAAAGGTTTAGTTTAGTGGCAGCAGTGTTTTGGTTTTTCGGTACAACGCCACTCATTACGTGAGCACCAAAAAACATTGGTAAATGTCCAAAAATCTTACGACGACGTGCGGAGGTTCAAGTCAGGAACTCCCTCCACCGTGTTTGTATTGATGGCGGGGCAAGGGGTCGCGAGTTCGAATCCCGCCGCCCGACAAATGCAATGAAGCACTTAGGCCAATCTACGGATTGGTCTTTTTGCTTTCTGGGGGAAGATCGCGAAAAGTGCCCAACAAATGCGTAGGCTTAAGCGTAACTAGCTTGCAGAACTTACGAATCAATCCCCAAAATGAAACCAAGCGCTTTCAGGCAAAGCACGTAAAAATTTCGAGACACGATCTAATGCATTATGTTTGCGTGCCCACTTAATATGTTCCTGCAAACGAGCAGACTTAGCCAGCGGATCTGAGCCCGACCACGCTGCCAAAATTAACGGGAGCGCTGGCACCCATCCAGAACCATCTCTTTGTTTTTCTGGCAGCATTTCCCGAAGTTGATTACAGTGGTCTGGTCTTACAAAGGGACAAAAAGCCTAGGCAAATTTGAAGGTTTGTGCAAACGTGACCCTGTACCCGAATTAGTCCCGGCTATCAGTAGAAATTTCTGTGGCGACGTACCGGGTTGTAAAATATTTCGAAGTAATCAAATACATCCTACCGGGCAGCTTCCCGCGTCGGATAGGTTTTGCGTCTGATCCCCTCGCGCTTTAACAACTGGAAGAAGCTCTCGGCGACCGCAGTGTTGTAATGACCCAGTAAAAACCTGCTCAGGTCATAATTTCGAAAGGAAAATGACATGAGCACCGTAATGGACGAAGACTTCAAACGCTGGACCGCGAAGCGCAAAGCCGCGCTGGTGACGGAAATCA
>JACCDY010704467.1_pt1 | contig 16965 bp, 16 predicted proteins | sample 7446391 | NCBI WGS metagenome assembly JACCDY01 (sample SAMN15323451, study PRJNA562643) | freshwater metagenome | isolation source: river surface water | place: USA:Blue River Watershed | collected 2017-08-18
AGATGATGATATTCCATAATTGCAGCCGAAGGCAGTCCTAATAGTATAAACTTGATCCGAATTTAAGCACCTTTGACGTATTCTACCGTTAGGCAACCTAGCAATATGTCGAAGAACGTAGCGAATGTTATTATCCTTTCTGCGAAAGGTGAAGTCAAGAAGGGTCGGATCCAGTTGAATGACGCCGGCCTATTGACGATGGATGCGCTTCAGGCGTATTCCAAGAAAAAGAATCCTCTGAATCACCTTGGTTCATATTTGTATGAGGATACCACACTCCATTTGATGGGCTGTAAAGAGGGAAAGGCGGGGACCGAGAATAAGCATGAGCTGCCGCCGCCTCATGATGGAATTGTAGCATTTGGTGATATTATCCTAATTGCTACAAAGGTAACAGGGGGTAATGGCTGGACAAAGCCGATTGCATTTACGCCTGAGCAGTACGATGGATTTTATGAGGCGGCGGTAACGGGCGAAGTCGGTGCAGGAGAAGATGCCGAGGCTGGTGAGTCCGAGTCCGATGAAGAGGCTGAGGAGGAGGCCGAAGAGGAGGTTGCAAGTGAAGCAGAAGAGGAGGTCGAGGGATCAGATGGCGAATCAGAGGAGGAGTCTGAGGTTGAGATCGAAGAGGAGGAAGAGGACGCGCCTGCAGCCAAACCGGTTGCACGCAAGCGCAAGATTCCTGCATCGGCTGTTGCGTCTTCTGGCTACCAGAAGCAACAGATGCTTCTCCAGAGTCCAAACTTTGTAGAACTAATTGATAGTGCCACTCCAACCGCCGCCGATAAATTGCGTGTGGGTGCCCGAGCACGGCTAGATTTCCTGAAGACCGAGGGCTTCGATGATGTACAGTTAAGGTTGCTGGAGCAGGCGATGTATAAGGCATCGTTCATTTCGGCGACTAAGTTGAATGTCCTGAAGCACTGGGATAATCCGCTGTTTGTTGAGATCTTTATGGGTATCCAGCGCCAGGTATTGTCGAATATTCATCCGCTGTCGCCGATCAAGAATCCACGCCTATTGCAGCGTGTACGTGAGGGGGAATTTGATCTGAGTGCGACTGCCTATATGTCGGCACAGGATCTGTTCCCTGAGAACTGGCAGGAATTGGCTGACCGGCAGTTGTTGCGAGAGCAGAAGTTGCTGGAAGGGAACAAGGGGCAGGCGACTGATACCTATAAGTGTAACCGTTGTGGTAAGCGTGAGTGCACGTACTATCAGCTGCAGACGCGGTCGGCCGATGAGCCGATGACGACGTTCATCTCGTGCTTGAACTGTGGCAAGCGTTGGAGACAATAAGTCCCAACGCACATATGGACCCGCTTCGCGGGCCCAGCAAGCGTTGGCGCCAGTAAGCCGCAAAGCGGCGACCCTTCAGGGTCGGTTGCCAAGCGACATTTTGCAAATACCCGCACATTTAGCAGTATGGAAGTTGCAGCCAGGTTGCAAAGTACGGGATCAACTCTAAAAGTATTTATCCCAATAGTAACATCACGTTTATTATATCATTATAGGAAATGTGATGCGGATTATACTTCTAGACAAATCTTATTCCGACACCAAGACCAGCGCCGAGCGTATAGTGAGAGATCTCATCAACACAGAGCAAAAGTCTCACTAAAAAGTAATGAGGAGAACTCGAAAGCGATCACGGGATCGCACCAAGTTAACACGGAGCCGTCGCACAGCACCTGGTTGTCCGCCGAAACCAGAAATACCGAGCTTTGCTGAAAATATTCATCCAGGTGATGATTTTTTTGCGTATATTAATGCCAACTGGTACAAGCATGCCCATATAAAACCCTACATGTCAGCTGTCAGCTCAACATCTGAAACACAAGATGTGATTAACAATCAACTTCTAGAAATCATACGCGAGGCACGTGGCGGGACTCGTAAATCAAAAGAGATGGAGGCAATCGGCCGATTTGCGGATTCAGCTCTGACACTCAAGTACCAAAAGAATACACTTAGAACTGTACGTAGTCTCCTGCAGCAGATTCAATGCATAAGAGACCGCTCAGATCTCTCATACATTTTAGGATCTCTTATTCTAAGAGGAATCCCAACACCACTATATGTATACGCCGGCCCAGAAGATAAAAATATAAATGTATGGCGCCTCCACTTTATCCCTGGATCTGTTGGGCTGCCCAGTGAAGAATACTATAAAGGTAAGGGGCCTGGTGGGATGAATACACTTAGGGTATATAGGGCATTATTGAAGAAGATTGGCGAGGCATTTGATATTGAGGAGATGGATAAGATAATAGAAATCGAAAAGCAGATTTCAAAATCTATGAATTCATCTTTGGTATATGACCCACCTGTAGTCTCACAGGCATCTCTAAAACGCAGATATCCTGCAATTAACTGGGAGAGCCTATTGAATGGCCTTCAGATAGAAAACAGCAAAAAGAGTAAATATGTTATTGATGCTCCTCGATTCATGGCTGTTCTTAATAATATGGTTGCCAAACTGGACCTGAATGCATGGAAGGTTTTATTAAGTGCAAATATTTTGATATATCACCTTCCAATAATGCAGCCACCATTCGATACATATTATTTTAACTTTTTCAGACATCATTTACGCGGTGATCGTGCAAAGCCCAGTAACGAATATGTCTTGCTTGATCTGGCAAAGAAGTATTTGATAATACCATTAGGGGTCGAGTATATCAAGAGGCATGTTCCACGAGAACACAAGAAGGAGGTGCGTGAACTAGTCGACAAATTGATTGTATCTGCAAAGGAGCGTATCTCAGATACAGAGTGGATGGATATCTCAACCCGCAAGGTCGCCCAGGAGAAGGTGGATGGGATAATCTTGGGGGTCCTCTACCCAGATATCTCCTACAAGTACAAGGTCCCAGATCTTACATCTGACGATCTAGCTGAGAATCTCATGCGAATCAATATCTCAATGAGTCATTGGCAGATGGAAGATGTCAAACAGAAGCTGACCTACAAGGCATGGACGAATCTGATTTACAATGTTAATGCCCATTATTACCCTAATGGTAATCGTCTAGTGATCCCTGCGGGAATAGCAAACTGGCCCTATTATTGTTCCAAGGCGCCACTTGGGTGGAACTATGGTGGGCTCGGCGGAGTTATAGGTCATGAGATGACGCACGCATTTGATGTTAACGGTAAGGAGTTTGATGCAAAAGGGGAATACGCGGATTGGTGGAAACCAGCGGATGATCGCATGTATGGTAAAATCTCAAAGTCCCTTGTAAAGCTCTTTAATAATTCAAAATATATGGGTCGTTCCGTTAATGGTAAAAAAACTTTATCAGAAAATATTGCTGATCTCGGTGGTCTAGCGATTGCCCTCGGTGGTCTCGAGCATGAGATCAAGAGGCTGCGTGTAGATGATATGGGGCGGCTGGAGGCGTTGCGGAACTTTTTCATTGCATATGCAGCAACATGGCGTGAAAAAGAGCGACGTGAAAAAGGTCTACAGGCACTACTAACAGATGTTCATGCGCCGGCTGAGATGCGCGTTAATCTCATTGTGCCACACTTTCAGGAGTGGTACGATGCATTTGATGTTAAGCCGAATCATAAATTATATATTACACCTGATAAGCGAATCAGGATTTTCTAGGGCGGACTCCGTGCCTTAAAGGATCAGGAGATCGACAAGGCGCCAATACTCAAACTGACCGTTAGGAAGAGGGCGCTTGAGGATATAGGGCAGGCGCTTCTGCTCAAGTTCGATGGCGGCAATTTCACGTACATCCGTAATGTGCTCGGGCACACGAATGAATGGACGCATACCCTTAGAGAGTTGATTGGCACGGAAGCCGATAATACGAGTACGCTCGTAGTCTGTAAGCCAAGGACGAGTGCGATGATTAGGATCACCGTTAGTGCCGGTTGCAGGCGGGCCAGCCGGAGCCTGAGTTACATCAAGCTTCGGAATGGTCGCTTCAATAAAGTCAAGGAGGCATTCGGGATGTTGCTGGTAGAGTTTGCGGAGAGAGAACTCCTGGGTCGTCGTAGGGTCAACGACATCGGCGACATCAAGAGTATCGTCGCCATCTTCAACGATCTCCTCCTCTTCATCAAGATCAACAGCAGGGCCATATTCGTCAGTTGCGGACATTTCTACCTAAATGTATGGGTGGTAAGTCGTTAGGTTCGGGGCTGGGCCGCGGATCAAGTTTAGATGCCACGCGAGATTGAGCAGCCGCAAGCGCCACCATGGATGCGTCGGTGCTTACGCGTTGATGCCCACTTTGGCTTTGGTGTACGCTTCTTGGTTGTACCGCGACGGCGACTACGGGGCAAGCGCTTACCGCCTTTTTTTGGTGGGGAATGTTTTATTGCATTATACCTCTGAAGCTTACGCGTAATATGTTTAATAGGTGTCTTCATTGCATTTATTTGTGCTTGGGTTAATCCGTTAAATCTTTTAAGTGCCTGTGGTGGTGTACGTGGTGGTGTCCTGGATGGGCTAGGCATTCTACCAATAATAGTGTTTAATCAAATACTCCAGCTCATCAATGCTATATACCCTAATTGTATTTACCAGCGATTTAATATAATCCACGCCACATTTTGTATTTTTATAAATGCCGAAGAATGGTTCACCTCGTTCAATTGAAACACGTTCACCGCGAGAGCATCTGAAAATAATCTGTTGAATTCGTTCCAACTTAGGTGCCTTTTTGACGAAAACCCCTAAAGGTATAACACGTAGCTTGACGCCATAATGTTTCTTACGATCATATATAATAGTTATATTAATATCATCCATTACACCTAGTTACTAAATGTATACATTTAGGGGTCGGGGGGGTGGGCTTGCCGATGCCAGGTGCATTGGAGCCTAAAACTTGACGGTAAGGATATTGATAGCTATGTCAAGCACCGCCCCCAGCATTACAATGTCGACCGCAACCGCAACTAATCCTAGCCCCGCTATGGAACACTCTGCAGATACTGCACTCCCTAATACCTCTGACGTCCCGAGCTTCACTTCATTCGATGACATGGATCTCAAGGATGAGATTCTCCGTGGAATCTACACCATGGGTTACCAGACGCCTTCTCCCATCCAGCAAAAGGCTATTGTACCTATGACCAAGCGCCGTGATATCATTGCCCAGGCCCAGTCGGGCACGGGTAAGACGGCAACCTTCTCGATTGGTTCAATTCAGCAGATTGATCCTGCTCTGAAGGCCCCTCAGGTCCTTGTGCTTGCTCCTACTCGTGAGCTTGCGCAGCAGACCCAGACGACTGCATCTGGTATTGGTTCTTACCTTGGTATTCAAGTTCTCTGTGCCACGGGTGGCCCCCCTATTGCAGAGGACATGCGCGCTCTCCAGCGCGGTGCGCAGTTTATTGTAGGTACGCCTGGTCGTATCTATGATCTGATTCGCCGTGGAGCCCTCAAGCTGGACAACATGCGTGTACTGATCATGGATGAGGCCGATCAGATGCTCGAGGATCGTTTCCGTGAGCAGGTTCTCTGCATCCTGGAGTTCAAGTTCCCCGCTGCCACTCGAATCGCCTTCTTCTCTGCGACGATGCCACCCGAGGTTACTGAGGTCGCCGAGCGTTTCCTCGACGACCCTTGCCGCATTCTTATCCCTCCTGAGTCTGTAACTCTGGATGGTATCAAGCAGTTCTATGTCCCTCTTGAGCAGGAGAATCACAAGTTCGATGTTCTCCTGGATATTCTCCGCAATATGTCAATCGCCCAGCTGATCATCTTCGTTAACAAGCGTCAGAAGGCCGAGGGGCTGGCGGAGGCGATGCGAGATAATAACTTCACGATCGAGTGTATCCACGGTGAGATGGATGTCGCTGAGCGCAAGAAGCGTATGGCTGATTTCCGCACTGGCCGTGCACGCATTCTCATCGCGACGGATCTTCTCGCCCGTGGTATTGATGTGCAGCAGGTCAGTACCGTTATCAACTATGAGCTCCCTCTCCAGCGTGAGAACTACATCCACCGTATTGGCCGGTCTGGTCGTTATGGTCGTAAGGGTGTGGCAATCAATCTGATCGTCGAGGAGGAGGCAAAGTCACTTGAGGACATTGAGACGTATTACTCAACTAAGATCAATCCTCTCCCTGATGACCTCAACTCACTCTCCGCCAGCAATATCTAAAAAAATATTCTAAACCTCCATCTGCAAAACTCTATTTTTTACTCACTATCACTCTGAGTATTTTCTTCTTGAGTAATATCATCTACCTCAATCCTAATCGTAATATTATCACCAGCATTTGTTGTACCCGTACCTGTAATTAGATTCATGAGCGCTTCGACAGCAGCACTCATGGTACTATCGGAAATAGGGCTATCTGATGACAGTGCAGTTGCCGTTGGAGTAGGGGTTGGAGTCTCAGCAGGTGTTGTCGCCTCCTGGATATAAGATGACACTGTTTCCTGTTGTGGTGCTGCCGCAGGAACCCGAATGTCATAGCGACAAACAGGACAGCGAACATTTGAGTTGAACCAGCGATCAATACAGTGACGATGGAAGAGGTGACGACATACATTTAGGCGCCTGACCGCTGCACCTGAAATGAAATCCTCCTGGCAAATTGCACAGCATTCGCTTGCCTCAGTTGACATATCAGCAATCATAAATGTGTGTGTCCCTGCTTCAATCTGCTGATTTGTTGGACGAATAATAACAGGATCGAGCCAAGAAGCGGCTGGCCGTGGAGCAGCTTGTGTCGCCGTCGTTGGCATGATCCCAAATGCAACATTGATCAGGTTAAGGAGATCCTGTGTCTCTGTTGTTGGAGCTGCAGCTGTAGCAGTAGCAGCAGGATCACCATAGCCATAATAGTTCAAATAGTTTGCATTTTGGTATACAGGTAGGGTGCGATGTAGGCGTGAGTGAAGGTGCGTCTGAGGCTGATGCTGCTGCGGAATGGTCGCACCAGTTCGTGCATTGTATCTGTAATTAGAACCTGCACCAGCTCCCCCAGCTCCAGGATAGCGACGATTAGGGCCCGAAGCACGTCGATAGATTGGGGTAGTAGTAGCGGCAAACATTGGATTGATATCTGCCGTCACACGTGCAGTATAGTCGGCAACAGCAGCCGGCCATGGATTGAGTTGATGACTGGCTACATCATGGACGTAGTCAAGAACATCTTGTACATTTCGGAAACGCCCTCGATTGTAGAGGAGTTCAGGCAAGTATGTATGAATATCGTCAAATAGACCGATACGGTATGGTGAACGGTTTGGGAACATAGCAGGGCTAGTAGCAATTTATCCTAGACGACCTTCGATATATCAAGTTTTGATAACCACCACCTAATTGTATTTGATACAATTAGGTTATTATGTGGCATTTTATTGCAATTGGATTAATATTATTGGGAGATTTTGCATTAATTGCACTAGTTGAATGTTGTCATTCTCGATCTGATGCAAAACTTGACACACGGAAGGAGTAGGTTTGTATAAGACATCCTTGACCCCGAATGTCAGAAGAAATTTACGATCTAACAAATTACGACGATGATGTCGCATCCATGACTGAAGATGAGATCATGGATGCAGTTGCTGATGCCGAGTCCGAAGCTGAGTCCGAGTCCGAGCTTGAAGCCGAGCCTCAGGATGAGACTATGGCAAATTCTCAACAAAAACGCGGCATCTGTGGCCTGTTCAACATGGGCAATACATGCTATGCAAATGCCGCAATCCAGATGCTCCGTGCAATTCCTGAGTTCAGTGCATTCTGTAATTCACATCCTGCCGCTCTTGCAACCGCAGCAGCAGATGCACCAAAGGCGGCCCGCATCCTATCTGCATATGCGGATCTCAGTCGCACTATGTGGTCCGCAACAAATCCTGTATCTTGCCGCCCCGCTGCATATATTAATGTAATTCGTGATGTTGTTCGGGATACACCATACGATCAGTTTGGTACACGTATGCCGAATGATGCACATGAGTATCTTACCTATCTTCTTGATCAGTTCAATGAGGCAATCAAGGGTCCTGGGCCGGCGGCGGCTGCGGAGGCCTCGCCTGCAATCAAGGCCTGGTGTTCGATCTGGGCGAAGGAGTACAGTGAACTGATTAATCTCTTCTTCGGCCTGGAGCGTATTGTGTGCAAATGCATGACATGTGGGAATGAATCCGAACGTTTTGAAGTGTTCAATACCCTAAAAGTCAATCCCGAGCCTGGTGTTCCCCTGGAGGAACTATTAGGGCGTGATAGAGAGCCTGAGAGTCTGGAGGGCTATGCGTGTGAGAAGTGTGCACCTGTTCACCAGCCGGCTGAAATCCGACGTACGATCTGGCATCTGCCACCCGTTCTCTTTGTTGCGGTGCGTCGCTTCAATGGAGATGGTCGCAGTAAGAACCACGCAGCTGTGCACTATGCTGGAACCGATCTCTCCCTAGAACGGTTCTTCGACGGCGGGAGCACGGACTCCAGTAAAGAACGGATCTATGAACCGATCGCGGTTGTAGATCACCACGGTTCAGGATTCGGCGGTCACTACACAGCCCAGGCATACAACATTGTAGAAAAGAGATGGCATTTCTACGATGATGATGGTATTCAGAACATTGAGAAGCCGATGTTTGGTGGACCGACTTATATCATCTGCTTCCGTGGGAAGACGCCGGCCTAGTACAACGGCGCAAAGTCATACGCCATGCCGCCAGTAAATCCCTCAACGCCGTTATTGCCGATGAACTTTGTCTGGACACGTCCGAGCCAGCCACCGTTCCCGCCACAGACACGGTAATGGACATGCGCATCTATGCGACCGCGCCAAGGAACGGAATAGGGCTGGGGCTCACGGACCTTTAGGATTGCAACACCGTTGTCATCGGCCGTGGTAACACCCGTATTTTTATTATCCTTATAAGCAGTCCAGACGTCGGTTACTGTCTCAAGGTACTCAGTCGCAGGCTCAGCGGCCCAGTAAATGATCTTCTGGTGTGGCTGCACAACAACCTTAACCTGCCGGGTGGCGCCAGGTGGTGCGCGATCAACAAATGCACCACAGGGGAAAGCTGACTCACCGAGGAAAGGGAGGTAGAAATCACGACGGAATGCAACACTTAGTGCCGCGATCCCGACGAGGATATAGACAACACGTGTTATGATCCCACGCCCGAACAGTGTTGTGACCAGGTTGAAATCAAACGCGCCGATAAGTGCCCAGTTTACAGATCCAATGACAATTAGGAGCATGGCGAATATGTAGAGCCATTTCTCATAATAGATCACGCGCATTTCAGCCGTACCAGCATCAACCGCTGCATCATTTTGATCGGCAGGTGTAGTGTAATCCATTAGTTATACTGTTAGTGGTTATTAGTTTTATAAGAACGGCATCCGAGAGGCAGGCTCCCCCCCCGAATCTAAAGTCTGCGGACGCCATTAACCCTAATGGTATTCCCATCGATTTATTGGATCAATCTCGCACATCGAACAGATCGTCGTGAGCACTTTGAGGGTGAGATGGAGAAGCTCCGTGCAGTTGTCCCTGATCTTCGTGTCAACCGAATGGATGGCGTCTATATGCCGAAGAATGGTGCGCTTGGCTGCGGTATGTCGCATATCAAAGCCCTTGAGCTATTCATGAAGTCTGAGCCCGATGCACAGGAGGTTATTATTATGGAAGATGATTTCACATTCATCGAGGCCAATGGTGCAGATAAGTGTCGCAAGGGTGTTGAGAAGATGCAGGCGCGACGTATTCCCTGGGATATTGTACTTCTTGCATCAAATACAAAGATCCTCGAGGATGCACCTCAGTATTATTTAACACGTATTCGCAAGGCCTTCACTACTACAGCATATTTGATCAAGCGTGAGTACATTCCAAAGCTTCTTCTGAATCTGCGCGAGGCATGTACTGGTTTAATTCGTGCTGGCCGCCCCGTACACGAGTTCTGTATTGATACTTACTGGCAGCGTCTACAGTTAGAGGATACTTGGTATGGTTTGAAGCCCCTAGTCGGCTATCAGTATCCGAACTTTTCAGATATTGAGTACCGATATACAGATTATCGTCATTTAATGACAAACGCTTAATCAACACTGATCTTAGTTGACTCCTTAAAGTACAAACCGCCCGTATTAAATTCAGGATCAGTAAACCACTTTGCCGGCAGAAAGAGATGCTTCCGCTTGGGATTCAAATAAAGGCCCCACCATGAAAAGCTCGAATTGCCCGCGATACCTCCTTCAGAGCATCGACTCATTAGATACAATGAATCGATCTCATTCTCATCGACAACGGTAAACTCATGGCCTTGGAGAAACTCAGCAGTCTCACAATAAGGAATATCATTTGTAAATACATAAATGTGTGGCATCGACTCTCCATGTAGCTGCTTTTTAACAGACTTGAGGCACTTCTTATAGTATTTTTCAAGGGGAATATAATGCAACCACTGATGATTAGGATGCAAATAGTCTCCGCGACGTACATGTAGGAAAATTGCGTTGTCTAGATGAGAATATTTGGCTGTCAGTGCAGTGAGGTGTTCCTGGGAGCCCCAGTTAAACCGTGCAAAGATCTCATCACGATGTGCACGAAAGTATGTTTCGTTCTGATAGTATCCCGTTAGGAGTGCAGTTGTTTCAGGGGATGGTAGTTCACGACGCCAGTTAAAAATAGCTGCCTTCTGACCTTCGCGATAGATTCGCGACTGTGAGGGTTCTGCATCAGTAAATAAATCAGACCAACCTGCAAAAACTGTGTCAAAATAGGCTGAACCAGTGTGTGCATTTCCATCGGTAATACGAGGATTGATCCCAAACTTGTGTCCTGAATCACGCGCCATACCGTAAACAGACGCTAATTGGAACATACGATTACCTAGACCGCCACAGAAATGAGGAAGAAGCATTTGATAGTTAGTTGTGACATAGGGTTTAAGTTAACTTAAGGCTACATTAATACCCTAATGGTATACGAATGGAGGCAAAGTTAACACTAATAACCCCTTGTTATAGACAACATAACTTATCAAAAATATACCAAAGTATTAATTTTGATAAGATCTATCGATGGATTATTATTTATGACACTACACAGGGGCGCACTTATAACAACCTCTTCGATGATAATCTCCAGATTATTGAGCTGCGTTGTGATACTCCAGGTGTATCTGGAAATCCTCAGAGAAATCGTGGTCTAGATGAGATTGCGCATCTACTTGAGGGACAGTTAGACGGTCATTATATCTATTTTTTGGATGATGATAACATCGTTCATCCTGATTTCTGGTATATCGCGGAGACTGCGATCGCTAACCCTGGGCACTTCTATACATTTAACCAGATTGGTAATGGTCAAATGGGAATGAATCCGCGTGTTCCATTTCGCGGAACAACACCACGACTGAGGTGCATCGATACTGCTATGTATATTATTGATATGGGACTAATTGGTGGAATACGGTGGGAGCCGCAATACTACTGGTCTGATGGCATATTTATTGAAAAAATTGCGACGACATGGCCCGAGAAGCATCGTTTTATTGATTTCATTGGAGCATATTATAATGCACTAGCCTAGACCCTAAATGTGCATCATTCGGGGACCTTAGAGGTCCTCAGATACAGCTTTAGTGCATACTGCACTAAATGTACAAACCAGCAGGCGGCTTATTCGGATCTTCACGCGCCTTAATGAACTTATCCACATGCGACTTCTTGACAACAAATGGAAGCGAGAAGTCCTCAATGTAGAAGGGTAGAGACTTATTATTGTACATACGCAGAATATTGATCTTTTGAACGACACCCTCAATACAACGCTTCATCTCGCGAACACCTGTCTCATCACCAGTGAACTTTTCAATAATGTACTCAAGGACATCGCGGCTGATGTTGACCTTTTCGGTCAGGGCAACCTCCTTGAGGGCAGCCGGCAACAGGAACTGTTCAGCGATTGCGAGTTTGTCCTTCTTCTTGTAGCCTTCGAGGCAGACGACTTGCATACGATCAAGCAGAATCTTATCAATCTTTGAGATGTCATTCGCAGAGAAGATAAACATTGTCCTCGAGAGATCAATTGGAATTCCTGATAGATACTTGTCCTCGAAGACATCATTCTGGACGGGATCCGTCAGATGGACTAGGAGATTCTGGACCTCTTCACCTTTAGGGGTCTGGGAGATCTTATCGAGCTCATCAAACATCATGATACAAGACATCGACTTGGCAGCAATCAAGGAACTAACAATCTTACCACAATGCGACGACTCATAGACGAGCTGATGACCCGTGTATGTACTCGCATCTGAATCACCACCAAGTGAGATGAACTGGAAAGGCCAATCCAGCGCCTTTGCAATACCACCCTTGATGAGCGATGTCTTACCAATACCAGGAGGACCTACAAGTAGGAGGGATAGACCACGCCCAGTAGGATTAGCGATCTTACTGGCAATAAACTGCATGATCTGGAGCTTAGCCTCGTCCTGACCATACACAGAATCATCCAGGCACTTACGTGCCTTCTCCATGAAAGGGGCACATGCCGCAGCACCGTCCTCAATCCGCACAGGGAAGTCCTTGTACAAACCAAACGGCACTGAACAACACTTGTCGATCCAATTACGAAGCTTGAAGTACTCACCCGTGCTCGGATCTAGACTCTGGAGTGACTGATACTTACTCATCATCATCGCCCGTGTCTCCGTTGGAACCCTAATTGTCAGAATCTTGAACATGAGTTGCATCGCGGAGTCCGTCGGCGCCGGTTTGTTCTCAAGGGCCTCAATGAGCTCTTTCCGTTTCTTCGGGTCAAGCGCTTTGAATTCATCAATTTGATTATCAATATCATTTTCATCATTCGGTTTGGTCATTAGTTCAACAAACTTACGAACTTCTGGTGTTTCTTTTTTCATATTATGGCGTTTAGGAATGAGGCGTTCCTCTTCGTCTGCACCAGCACCGCCGCCGCCGAACAGTGAGCCGATATTCACAGAGATCTTCCCACGCATATCTCCATCAACAGCGGGATCGTAATCACTGTCATCTTCAGAATCATATTCTGACTCTTCAGTCTCTTCATACTCTGAATCTGATTCTTCGTAGTCAGAATCCTCTTCATATTCGGACTCAGAGTACTCAGACTCCATGTCTTCATCTTCATCTTCAGATTCGGTATCCTCCATTGCGCTCAGGCGACGCAGGCGAGGTTTAGAAACAGGTGTGGGTACAATGCGGCGTTGCACCGGTTGAGAATCCGCAATCATGCACCGTCCCATTGCATTCTCGATCTCTGAAACACGACGGCGCTTTACAGCGGGCTGTTCCTTGCGCTGCTTCTGCGCCTGCTTGCGGCGCTGCGCACGGCGCTCAATTTCGGCACGTTCCGAATCTGAAGTATCATAATCATAATCAATCAATCCGCGGATATTACCCTTAGAATCGACGCTGGAATCATCATCCCAGTCTGAATGCCCCTTTTTCTTGGCCGGGGTAGGGGCCGAAGTACGGGATTTCTTAGCACCATGACGAGACACAGTAGTATCTTCGTTTGTTGCTGATGTACTTTTATTGTTGCGTAGACGCATTTCTTACTGCAGGGTATTTTCTGGCCAGAACGCAGATCGCATTATCAATTTTAGGCAGCAGCACGCATTAAATACTTTTAGGGTGTTACCACATTCTAAAAGTATTTAATTTGAAGAAATTTAGTGTTTACGGTTATTTGCCTTGCGTGTAGTACGCCGTCTACGTGTACCTGATGGCTTTCTATAACTAGCCGCACCGGCTGGTAAAAAAGAGGACATTGCCCTATCTAGAACCTCAACTCCTGTTGACACTGCCTTATCGACTAACCCTACGCCTTGTTTTATATATTTACGTAATACTCTAAATGTACGATTTATACGCCCACCAGCAACCATTATCTAGATTACGATCCGATATTAATTACATCCATGATGGCAAACCGGACCTTTGATGAGAAACTGGCCTTTACAACACCCTTAACTGTCAGATCACTTAGAGTGCTGACAAGCTCCTTAATCTCCGAAGGAACATTACCCTTCAACCCGATCATAATCTTATTCAAACAGCCCACATACTCCTCAACCGTATTCAACTTATCAACTTGATCAACAAGCATGCGCAGCTGATGGACAATTAGGGTACATGTATCCATGAAGGATGTATGATCAATGATTCCCAACTTGAAGAGCTCGGCCATAAATTGACTGTATCCCGTACGGTAACGCTTTTCCTTGTTTCGTTCAAGAAGATCACTGTAATTTTCAACGGACTTCTCTGATACCTCTTCGAAAATACCCATGAAGCGCTTGAAGAGTGTTGTCATCTCTTCGATGAGGTAAGGGAAGCGCTCGCTCAGATCACGAAGCAGTTGAGCATAGAAGGGGCAATAGATCTCCTCCTCCGCGGCCTTTGTAAAGATCAGCTTCATGAAGTCGCCAAGGAAGTTCGGATCTTCATCACCCGTCTCAAGAATAACCATTAGGAATTCCTTAATATCCTCGTAATTATCCTGACTGAACTTATTCAGCTTACCGCGGATTAGTGTATTAACAATTGTCTTCTCCACAGGTTCTGCAGAATTCTTGAATTTACTCACATATCGAGTTGGCTGTGCCTGTGCTTGAGGCGTCTGAGGCGTAGCTGCAGCTTGCAGTGGTGATACAAGAGGAACCGCAGGAGATGTACCACTGGGTGTTGTAGGAACACCAGCAACAGATGTGACAGTTGCACTTGATGGTTGGGGCAGAGCTGGCGCAGAATTAGATCCAAATGCAGTTGATTGTGTGGAACTGTTCTTGTAGCGCGCAGGACCGAATGTATTACCCGTCCCTGAGCTCTTATTTTCATTCCGTCCTCCAAATGCGGCAGAGACAGTATTCCGTGCAACATTGGGCTGGTTCGAGTACCGTCCTTCATTCGTCATTGCACCTTGACGGGTTGGCATTCTAGAACCACGAGGCGCTCCGTTGCCTCCACCGCTTCGCTCGCCATGTCCGCTTCGCTCACCACCGTGACCGCCGCCACCGCTTCGCTCACGCCAATTATTAATTTTCTGAAGACCATCTCCATTCGCAGCGGCGGCGGGTAGATCCGCTCGAATATCCGCGATCGTCTTCAGTGACTCATCAGGAAATGTCGCCCGGTTCCCTGAAGCCCTATAGACTCCGCGAAGAGACATAACCGTCATAATTTCAGGTGGGACCTGATTCATTCCAGTACTAGCTGGTTGAGAAATATTAGCTGTTGCCATTTGCATTACCCTAAAAGTATTAGTGCGCCCTCCCTAAGCCCTTTAGCCCGCGTTTCAAGTTTTAGCCGTTGCCTCGCACCCCACAATCAGAATGGACTTATCCGGGATCTTGCGTGATTCACGTATCGACGAATTACCAGCCACGCTCGGCATAACTACACGCACTGGCGCTGCTTCATTACAACGCGGCCTCGGCTCGTGGACGACAAACACCACCTACCTCAAAGAACGCGGCGCTCGCTTTCAAACGATGCGTACCGTTCTAAAAAATCTGAATGAATCTGAGGCGAATACTTATACCGCCGCATGGAATACAATTAGGGATAGTGAGGATATTATTGAGGAGTTACAGAATCCCCCATCGGATTTTGAGGAGGAATCATATGGTCAGCTCCTGTTCATGAGTGATCACACAAAGTTCATGAATCATATTCCTAAACTGCTGGTGTTCTGGTGTTTCATTAAGTCCTATATCCTTCCTCTCATATCCCTAAGTGTACCCCTCATAGCATTTATTGGTCCATTTATCGTGCTGAAATATATCATGCATGCGCCTATCACTTTTAAGGAGTATATGGGAGTTGCACAAAAAATGTATCTAGGTGGGACTATATTTGGCGGAGGTGCCGCTGCTGCTGATCTCGGTGGGCGAATAAAATCACTGATGCAGACGGCATGGGCCGGCATAACATTTGTTCAGAGCATGTACCAGCCGATTCAAACTGCACTCCATATTCAGCGCCTCGATCGCACCTTAATGGAAAAGGGTGCTAAGCTCCGTGCATTTGTGCGCGCATGCGTCGATCTCCGCGGACTATTCGAGGCGCACGGAATCCGTGTACCCCGCCTACCTGTGCCTGTAGAGATCCATGAAGACGAACGGCGACTCGTTGCGTTCTTCCTTGATAACCGCACCGTCGCTGGGCTGCTCCTGCACTGGATCGGTTCATGGGACGTTGCATGCACACTCGCACTCAATGATGACTTTGTCGCAGTGCACTGGTTGGACTCTGCCCGTCGCCCTCAAGTTCGTATTCGCGGCACCACTGACATTTTGATACCACGTGAGCGCCGTGTTCCAATGAACTTTGCACTCACCGGCGGACGGCGTCATGCACTGCTTACAGGACCGAACCGCGGCGGAAAATCAACCGCGCTCCGTTCTCTCCTGAGAACCGTTCTTTTTGCGCACACGTACGGAGTCGGTATCGGGCGCTCAGTGCAGATGACGGCCTTCGACTGGATTCAGAGCTGTCTCCGTTTGGAGGACCTCCCAGGCCAGGCATCGCTGTTCGAACGTGAAGTTCAGTTTGCGGCGGCGAGTCTGCAGCGCCCAGGCCGCGGTCTTGTTCTCATCGATGAACTGTTCCATAGTACAAATCCACCTGATGCTGAAGCTGCGTCACGAATCTATTTAGGCCGGCTGTGGTCAGAGCAACAGATCCTAAGTGTCATATCAACACATGTATTTGCGCTTGTGGAAGATGCTCCTACTAACATACAACGGCTCTGCTGTCCCGCTACACTTAGGGGTGATGGCGGTGTAAATTACAAGTACGGGCTTCAAGAGGGGATTTGTAAGGTCAGTAGTGTGAATGATATTCTGCGTGAGACTGCTTTGATGCCTCGCTCTAGTGCATAACCGCGGTAGAAGACCGGCGACGAAACCCTGCACCCGTCCTAGAAACATGGCACAGATCGGCGATGCATTTACTGTGGGTATGATCCTCA
>JACCDY010636534.1_pt1 | contig 16963 bp, 17 predicted proteins | sample 7446391 | NCBI WGS metagenome assembly JACCDY01 (sample SAMN15323451, study PRJNA562643) | freshwater metagenome | isolation source: river surface water | place: USA:Blue River Watershed | collected 2017-08-18
CATCGAGAAATTCGACGGCAGCCAGCTGTTCTATCGCGTGAAGGATCCGGCACGCTTCGAAGGCCGCAATATCGTCATCTGCGGCGGCGGCGACTCCGCGCTCGACTGGGCGCTGAACCTGCAAGGCAAGGCCGCGTCCGTGCTCCTGATCCCCCGCCGTGACGAATTCCGCGCAGCGCCGGCCTCGGTCGCGAAGATGAAGGAACTGTGCGAACAGTACGAGATGCAATTCCTGGTCGGCCAGGTCACCGGCTTTGAAGCGGCCGATGGCCAGCTGACCGAGATCAAGGTCACCGGCGCCGACGGCGTGACCCGCCGCATGCCGCTGGATGACCTGCTGGTCTTCTTCGGCCTGTCGCCGAAGCTGGGCCCGATCGCCGAATGGGGCCTGGCCATCGAGCGCAAGCAGCTGGTGGTCGATACCGAGAAGTTCGAGACCAATGTCCCGGGCATTTTCGCCGTCGGCGATATCAACACCTATCCGGGCAAGAAGAAGCTGATCCTGTCGGGCTTCCATGAAGCCGCACTGGCCGCCTTCGGCGCAGCGCCTTACATCTTCCCGGAGAAGAAGATCCACATGCAGTACACGACGACCTCGCCGAAGCTGCACAAGGTGCTGGGCGTGGAAAGCCCGGTGTTCGACTGATTGCCTGATCAGCTGATCATCGGATGCAAAAAAAAGACACCCTAGGGTGTCTTTTTTTTCGCCCGGCCTGCGGCCACCGAAGTTCAATGTCTGGGGTTCAGCGTCCCGGGTTCAGCGTCCGGCTTTCAGCCAGCCGGCGAGCACCGCCGCCTTCGGCTCACCGAGCACGAACGTCGCGCCCCCCTTGCCATCGACAAAGGCCACATAGGGCGTCATGCCGCGCCAGTCCGGGTTGACCGAAAACTGCAGTGCCTGCGGGTTGCCACGGAAGGCATACAGCCGATCGGCCGGCGCGTAATGCGCATCGCGCAGCAGCGACGCATCATCATCGGCATCCATCGACACCACCCACAGCGGCGTGCGTGAAGCCTGCGCGGCGCGCTGGCGCGCAAGGCTGGCGATGGCGCCCGGGCAATGGGTGCAAGTGACCGAGGTGAACACCACGATGGCCGGCTGCTTCGTGGTGCGCAGCAGCGCCGGCCAGGTCGCCTTGTCGAAGGATTCGACCGCCGGTGCCGCCATCGCGGACGGTGCCCAGAACGCCACCCACCCTGCCACCAGGCCTGCCGCCGACAGTGCTGCAGAAAATGCGGCCAGCATCGCAGACGCCACCACCAGCCGGCCGGCGGCGGCCGGCCGCTTGCGCGCCGGCGCGACGGAATCAATACAGTGTTTCGACATGGATGTCATGTTCAGTTCTCCAGACAACGGCGATCTGCCTGCCCCGGGCAATCAGTCGCGGATGATCATTTTGCAGCGGGGAAGCCGCCAGCTCGCGCAGCCTGAAGTGACGGCCGCCGTCAGAGGACAGCCAGGCGCGCAGGCGGGTCTGCTGGCCGTCGAAGCTGCGCCAGACGATGGCCACTCGCTTGCCGGCGGCGGCAACATCGGCATGGTCGGCCTGGGCGTCCGGCAGCTCCCTGACCGTCTGCTGCGGCTTGCCATTGGCATCGAGGCGTGCGTAGCGGGCGCGCTGGCGACCCTTGCGCTCGCCAAACCACACGGCGTGGTAGCCGCCGCCGGCCGCCCGCGCAAGGCCGGGGCCATGGTGCGGACAGGCTTTCAGCACCCAGTCGTCATGGCTGGCCCGCTGCAACGCCACTGGCCGCGACGGCTGCAGGCGCGCAAAGGCATGGTCGCGCACGCTGCCCGGATATACATGGCGCCACAGCGCGGCGACGCCCTGCCCCGGCTCGGCAACCAGCGCGATGCGGCAGCATTCGCAGCTGTAGTCGGCCAGCTTGCTGTCCTCGCCAAAAGTCTGGCCGCCATCGGTGGACACGTTGTAGTAGATCGCTGCACCGTCATAGGACGCGGGATCGCCGCCATGCGCGGCCCAGGTGCGCTCGGCATCGCGCTTGTCGATCCAGAACGTGTACAAATCACCGCGTTCATCGAAGATCACGGATTCGAACCGGTGGGTGATCACTTGCCTGTCATGGTGCACGGTGACAGGCGCAGAAAAATGCGCGCCGCCGTCGCTCGAATGCAGCAGGCGAATCTCGCCGGTGTATGGCCGCGACAGCGGGTGCGTGTAACTGAGCACGACCTGTCCCTGCTTGCCGAACGCCAGCTTGGGACGATTGTCACCATTGGTGGCGACAGTCTCGCCACCGGTATCGATGATGCGGCGCTCACCCCAAAGGCCGTCGGCTGCGCGACGCTGCACGAAAAGCTGCCCGTGATCGACCGCGACCACCCACAGGCTGCCGTCGGGCGCAAACGCGGCGCCGGTTGCCAGCTGCGGCTTGCCATGGCCGGCATGGCGGGCCGCCGGCGGGGTGGTGTCCGCGGTGCTGGCGCCGGCCGCAGCGCTGTCCTGCCGGGCTGCGCCCTCCTGCGTAACGACCGGTGGCGTGCTGCCTGCTTGCCCGAAGGCGAAGTTCGTCACGGCGAACAGCGCGATGGCCAGCGCCTGCCTTGTCCACTGCCTGTGCTGCGCATTTATCACCATGTGCCCTCCAGTCCCAGGTAAGCAACGCGCGGCAGGCCCGGTGCATACAGGGCGCCTTGCGAGGTGGCCGACGCACTGTCGGCATAGCGCCTGTCGGCCAGGTTGAGGATGCGCGCAAAGACAGTCCAGCGCCGGTCCAGCGCCTGCGACACGCGCAGGTTGAACAAATCATGGCCCTCGTACTTGCCGTACAGGTTGGCCGCATCCAGATAGTAAGCCCCCAGCTTCACCCATTCGAGTTGCGCCGAGGTGCCGGGCGCCGGCGTCCAGTCCAGCCGCAGGTTGCCCAGCACGCGCGGCGCCGCCTCGACCTCCTTGCCCGAGTAATTGAACGCGGTGCCGCCAGAGGTGGTGCCGGACCAGTCGAGATAGCGATGGACGGCGTAGGACGCCGCCAGGTCGATGCGCCATTGCGAGGCCAGCTGGCGGCCGAGGCCGAGCTCGATGCCCTGGTGGCGGGTCGACCCGTTATTGGTCTGCACCACGACATTGTTGGCATCGCGCTGGCCCAGCAGGTCGTCGTGCTTGGTCAGCACATAGGCCACGGCTTCATAGCGCCAGCCGGACTGGTCGCCGCGCAGGCCCAGCTCGAACTGCTCGGCCAGGATGGGCTTGAGGTTCAGCGCCGCCTGTGCCGCAGCCGGCGAGCCGGTGGCCGCGCCGGAGCGGAACAACTGGTTTTCCGACGGCGTGCGGAAGCCCTGGTTCCAGGATGCAAAGGCATGCGCCTGCCCCGACAGCGCCCAGGTCGCGCCCAGCTTGGGGCTCAGGCGCGTGAAGCTCACGGCGCCGTCGGCCACCTGATAAAAACCACCGGCATGGGCGCCGGCGGCCAGCTGGTTGTCCAGCGCATAGCGCGCATAGTCATAGCGCAGGCCGGCGGTGAGGCGCATGCGCTCGACGGGCGAAGTCTCCAGATGCAGATAGGGCGCGACGCTCTGGTAGTCGACCCGGTAATCATAGATGCGGCTGCCGACGGTGTAGCCGGTGAAGTTGCGCGACAGCCCGCTGCCGGCATAGCTCAGGGTGAGGCTGTTTTCCTTGCGCTCGCTGGGACTGTAGTCAAGATCGACGCCGGCGATCAGCCGGGTACGGCGGGCATCGTCGAGGTTCTTGCGGTACTTCAGCAACAGGCCCAGTGATTGCACGGCCGTTTTTTCGATGCGGCCGGTGCAGGTCGGCGTGGCGCCGGCACCGCAGGAAAAATTGTAGCTGCCGTTGAGGTCCATCCGGTTGTCGCGGAAGTAAGGCGTGATCGACAGCTGCGCGCCCTCGCCGAGATCGCGGTCGATGGCCGACGACAAGCGGAAGGCATCGACTTTGCGATACGCCGGCGAGCGCAGGTTGAGCGTCGGCTGGTCCAGGTACAGCGCATAAGGCAGCGCCGAGTTGGCACCGGTCTGCTGGTCGATATGGGTCAGGCCGATGATGGTCTTGACCAGCGTGCTGCTGTCGGGCTCGTAGTCCCAGCGCAGGTTGGCGCTCTGGCGATCGTAGGCGGTCCGCTGGCGCCAGCCATCGGTATGGGTCAGATTCAGGTCGCCGCGCAGCGCGCTGCCGCTGCTGCCGTCGACCCGGCGCCCGCTGTCGAACCCGCCCAGCAGCCGGCCAAAGCCGAATTGGCCGCCTTCGACGGACAGGTCGCCGCCCGCAGGCTCTTTCGGCGTGCGGGTCAGCACGTTGACGATGCCGCCGATGGCATCCGAGCCGTACAGTGCCGAACCGATGCCGCGCACGACCTCGACGCCGCCGGCCGATGGCAGGTTCAACTCATACAGCGCATTGTGGTTGAAGTTGCCGGTGGCACGCACCGGGATGCCGTCTTCAAGGAACAGGTACAGGGGGCTGGTCGTAAAGCCCTGCCGGATGGCCGTGGTATGGCCTTCGCCATTGGTGACCCCGATCGCCACGCCCGGAATCTGGCCCAGCAGCTGCTGCGGATGGGACGGCCGGGTCTGGGCGATCGTGGCGCGCTCGATCACGCCCACGGCGGACGGCGTTTCCGATAGCAAGGCCTGTTCGCGGGTGCCGGTGACGGTCACCGCTGGCAGGGGCGTGGCGCCGGCCCGGCCGCTCTCGGCCACAGGGGGGCTGTCGGCCAATGCCATATCGGCAATGACCAGGGCCGCTGCCGCCAGTGCGCGCGGAAGCAAATGAAACATGAAAAAACTCCTGAAACAAACCATCCATGCCCGGTGCCTCAGCGTAGGCCGGGCCGGGAGACAAGCGCTTGAGGTCAGGAGAAAACAGGCGGGGCGCGCGAGCGCAGGTCGTGGCCGGGGTAGGCGGTAACGGGCGACACCGACGCCGGCAATGCCAGCCGGGCGAACTGACTTGCCGGCAGGAAGCGGGTCGCGTCGAATTCAGGGACAGGACCGGTGACGGCGCACAACGCGCAATGGTCTGCGTGGCCGGCCGGCAAATCTGACGGGGTGTCGGCGCCGGCCAGGTCGCTCTTGACCCATTTGATGCCGGAACCGGCGCAAACCTCGATCCAGCGTGCGCCCGGCCCCGTTTGCAGGCCGGCGATGGCCGGCAACAGCACCTGCAAGAGCAGGGCTGCCATCAGCAGACTGGCCAGCAGGTGTCGGGGGAAGCGCCGCAAGAACATAGGGCAATATTTTACATGGCCTGCATCCGCGACTGGCACCGATGGCGGGCGCATTTCGTCAAAAAACCTGTCTAATTCAGGTGGGGTTGTGCCCGTATGGTCGTGGAAACAGATTAATCAACAAGCAAGATAACGGCTTGGGCAGGCATGAATGCCGGGTTAAAGAATGACTAAGCCTGGGGACGCGAGGGCAAAAAACCTTGTGTTAAATTCGATAAATGTCGCGAACACGCGACCGTAGCGCAGGAAATAGACTTTCTGGCAACACCGCAGCAAGGAAACGCGCTGCAAGGGATTTCTCCGGTCAAATGTTCGAGTATTGTATTTGCTGCATTGCGGAAACATCGAATTGGCGACACAATGCGAGCGTCTTGAATGAGGGGTCATCATGCTCTATCAACTGCACGAAATGAACCGCACGCTGCTCAGCCCGCTTATCCAGTGGGCCGAGGCATCGTCGAAGCTGTTTACCAATCCGGTATCGCCCTTCGCGCACACGCCTTTTGCCCAGCGTATTGCCGCCGGCTATGAACTGATGTTCAGGCTGGGCAAGGAATACGAAAAGCCCACTTTTGGTATTACCCATGTCGATGTCGCCGGCGTGCGCACCGCCGTCATCGAAGACATCGCCGTCGAGAAACCTTTCTGCAAGCTGATCCACTTCCGCAAGGACCAGCACGCAGCCGAGCTGAAGAACCTGAAGCAGCCCACCGTGCTGCTGGTCGCGCCGCTCTCGGGCCACCATGCAACGCTGCTGCGCGATACCGTGCGCGCGCTGCTGGTCGACCATGACGTCTACATCACCGACTGGACCGACGCCCGCATGGTGCCGATGGAACAGGGTGCCTTCCATCTGCATGACTACATTTACTACGTTCAGGACTTCATCCGTTTCCTCGGCGAAGGCGTGAACGTGATTTCCGTCTGCCAGCCGACCGTGCCGGTACTGGCCGCGATCTCGCTGATGGCGTCGGCCAATGAAAAGATCATGCCCAAGACCATGGTCATGATGGGCGGCCCTATCGATCCGGGCAAGTCGCCGACGGCCGTGAACGACCTCGCCACCAACAAGCCTTTCTCGTGGTTCGAGAACAATGTGATCTACAACGTGCCGCCCAACTACCCGGGCTATGGCCGCCGGGTCTATCCGGGCTTCCTGCAGCACGCCGGCTTCGTCGCCATGAACCCGCGCCGCCATGCGCAGAGCCACTGGGAGTTTTACCTGCACCTGCGCGAAGGCGACAACGAGTCGGCTGAAGAGCACCGCAAGTTCTACGACGAGTACAACGCCGTGCTCGACATGCCGGCCGAGTACTACCTCGAGACGATCAAGACCGTGTTCCAGGACCATGCGCTGCCGCAGGGCACCTGGGATGTCGAGGGCAAACGGGTGCGCCCGCAGGACATCAAGAACGTCGCCTTGCTGACCATCGAAGGCGAGCTGGACGATATCTCGGGTTCCGGCCAGACCGAGGCAGCCCAGGGCCTGTGCGCCGGCATCCCGAAAGAGATGAAGCAGCACTACACGGCGCCCAAGTGCGGCCACTACGGCATCTTCTCCGGCCGTCGCTGGCGCGAGATGATCGCTCCGCGCATCACGGAGTTCATCAAGGCGCACGCCTGAGCCTGGCCGCCGGCCGCGGGCAGCGCCGCTGACAGCGGCTAATCCGTCCTGAATGCCCATGCAATGCAGATTGCGTGGGCATTTTGCTTTGCAGGGACGGCCACGGGGCATGCCGGTGCAGCGGCGCCTTGCAGGCCGCCCCGGACGACGCGGTACACTGGACCCGAAGACAATCACAGGGAGACAAGATGAAAAAAGCAGCCATGATGGTCGCTCTGCTGGTCGCGTCCGGTCCCGGCGTGGCCGGCTGGGCGCTGGTGCAGGAGTCGCACGAGGGCATCGTGTACATCGACCGCGATGGCGCACAGAAGTTGGCCAACGGCTGGACGGTCGACAGCTCGCAGGATTTTCATCAGGTACAGCGCCATGGCGACCAGGAGTACCTGAGCGCAAAAACACGCTATGAGCTCGATTGCGGCGCACAGAAGGTCCGCACCCTGAAGACAGAGCTATTCCCCGAGAACATGGCAGGCGGCGGCGCGCTGCATGCCGACGACAGCCCCGGCGACTGGGCAGTGCCGGTCAAGGGCAGTCGTCTCGACCTGATCTGGTCCAGCCTGTGTCGCTGACCAGCGCCGGGGTGCGGCGACGCCTTACGGCAGGCAAATCACGGATAATGGCGTCCTATGCCGAACACCTTCCCATCGCTGGCCGACCGCATCGAGGACCTGCTGCCGCAGACCCAGTGCACGAAATGCGGCTATCCGGCCTGCCGCCCGTATGCGGAAGCGGTGGCCGAGGGCAGCGCCAGCTACAACCAGTGCCCGCCCGGCGGCGCTGAGGGCGTGGCGCGGCTGGCCGCGCTGCTCGGCAAGCCTGTCATCCCGATCAATCCCGTCCATGGCGTCGAGCGCGAACGGCCGGTGGCCGTCATCGACGAAGCCGCCTGCATCGGCTGCGCGCTGTGCATACAGGCGTGCCCGGTGGATGCCATCGTGGGTGCGGCCAAGCAGATGCATACCGTCGTCGCTTCGCTGTGTACGGGCTGCGACCTGTGCGTTGCGCCGTGCCCGGTCGATTGCATCGCCATGCTGCCGGTCACGCCCGGCCTCGGCGGCTGGCAAGCCTGGTCACCGGCACAGGCCGACGCGGCGCGCAGCCGGCATGATGCGCGCGACATCCGGCTGAAGCGGGACAAGGAAGAAAATGACGCTCGGCTGGCGGCCAAGGCGGCGGCCAAACTGAAGGAAGTTGATGCGATGGATGCGCTATCCGATGACGAGCGCGCCGAAAAAGAGCGCAAGCGCGCCATCATCCAGGCCGCCATCGAACGCGCGCGCCTGCAGAAAGAGGCCGCGCTGCAGGCAGCGGCCGAGGCCAACGCCAACGCCAACGCAGCCAGCATCGCAAACGCTGACGCCGACACCGCTGCCGGGAAAAAAACATGAATGCCGACAAGCGTCGCGAGATTTTCGACAGGCTGCGCGCAGCCAACCCGCACCCGACCACGGAGCTGGAGTACACGACGCCGTTCGAGCTGCTGATCGCGGTGATCCTGTCGGCCCAGGCGACCGATGTCGGCGTCAACAAGGCCACGCGCAAGCTGTATCCGGTGGCGAACACGCCCGCGGCCATCTACGCTCTCGGCGTCGAAGGCCTGACGCCCTATATCCAGACCATCGGTCTGTATCGCACCAAGGCGAAGAACGTGATCGAGACCTGCCGCCTGCTGCTCGAAAAACACGCCGGGCAGGTGCCGCGCGAGCGCGGGTCGCTGCAGGCGCTGCCGGGCGTCGGCCGCAAGACGGCCAATGTGGTCCTCAACACGGCGTTCGGCGTGCCGGCGATGGCGGTCGACACCCATATCTTCCGCGTCTCCAACCGTACCGGGATCGCACCGGGCAAGAATGTGGACGTGGTCGAGCACAAGCTGATGAAGCTGGTGCCGAAAGAATTCCTGATGGATGCGCATCACTGGCTGATCCTGCATGGCCGCTATACCTGTACCGCACGCAGCCCGCAATGCTGGAACTGCCTGATCGCGGACCTGTGCGACTATAAAGACAAGACCCCGCCACCGGCCAGGGGCCTCTGAGGCCCGGGCCCGGCGACCACACCCGCATTCATTTCCGACCCCCTGCATGGAAGCCTTCATCAACAGCACGGCCGTTGTCGCACTGGGCGAACTTGGCGACAAGACCCAGGTGCTGGCCCTGTTGCTGGCCGTGCGCTACCAGCGCAGCTGGCCCATCCTGACCGGCATCTTCCTGGCGACCCTGCTGACGATGAGCGTGACGGCCTTGCTGGGCACGACGATCGCCGACTTCCTGCCACCGCATCTGCTGCGCTGGGTGCTGGTCGCCATGTTCTATGCCGTCGCCGTCTGGACGCTGCTACCCGAAGGCGATGACGAGGATGAGGAAGAGGTGCCGTTCAAGTCTTCGCGCAGCCTGGTGCTGGCCGCCTTCGTGACCTTCATCCTGGCCGAGCTGGGCGACAAGTCGCAGATCGCCACGCTGGTGATGGCGGCCAAATACGGCGACTTCCCGTCGGTGATGGCCGGCGCAACGCTGGGTGAAATGCTGGCGATCTCGCCGGCGGTACTGCTCGGCCAGACCACCGCCCAATGGCTGCCGATGCCATGGGTCAGGCTGGCCGCCGCCGCGCTGTTTGCCGCACTCGGCACCTGGGTGCTGGTTTTCGGGCTGGCATGAGCAAGGAGCACTGACGCATGTTCAATCCCACCAAGGACGAGGTACGCCGCTTCTTTTGCGAGACCTGGCGCAAGACCCGCGCCAATGAGGTGCTGACGCCACTGGAGGCGATAGCGCGCGACTGGGTGCTGCAGCATCCGGAATATCACGACGCATTGTCCGACGCGGAAAGCGCGCAGGTCGCCGACTATGACATCGCCAAGGGCCAGTCCAACCCCTTCCTGCATCTGTCCATGCACCTGTCGATCACGGAGCAGGTATCGATCAACCAGCCGCCGGGCATACGCGATGCGTATCACGCGCTGGCAGCGAAGATCGGTGAGCATGAGGCCCAGCATCAGGTGATGGAATGTCTGGGCGAGATGCTGTGGACTGCACAGCGCAACGGCACGCCGCCCGATGGCGCCGCTTACATCGACTGCGTGCTGCGCTGCGCCGGCCGTTGAACTGCCTTGCCCGGTGAGGGCACGCCCCGTCGGTCGATCTTCGCTTCCCGGATCGTCCAGTCCAATGTGCCGTCGGCGGCGATCTTCAGCTTCAGCAGCCAGCCGGTCCGGGTGTCTTCGTCGGTGAAGCCGTCGAAGACGAAATTGCCCAGGCTGTAGAAGATGGGCTTGCCCTGGTAGAGCTCGATGTTTTGGGTCACATGCGGATGGCCGCCGACGACCGCATCGGCGCCGCTGTCGATCATCAGGTGCGCCATCCTTTGCTGGCGCTCGGAGGCCATGGGCTGGTATTCCCAGCCCCAGTGCGGATAGACGATCAGGAAGTCCACGCCCAGCTGCTGCTTCGCGTGACGGATGCCTTCGGCGACATAGTCTTCGTCCAGCCAGGCATTGCCCGGCGCATCGGTCAGCGCTTCGAAGCTGCGCGGGAAAAAGCCGTCATAGCCCAGGATGCCGATGCGCTTGCCCTTCACCTGCCGGATGAAGGGCCGATGCGCTTCGCGCAGGTTGCGGCCGCCACCGAAGTAAGGGATACCGCTGCGCTCGAGCTGGCCGAGCATGTCGGCATAGGCGGCCTTGCCGAAATCGCCGCTGTGATTGTTCGCCACTGACACGGCGCTGAAATATTTTTTCAGCAGCGGCAGCGCCTGCTTCGGCGCGCGGAAGGTATAGGGTTTGTCCTCGGGCCTGCCCTTGGCCGAGATCACGCATTCCAGATTGCCTATCGTCAGGTCGGCTTCGCGCAGCAAGGAAGCGAAGCGCGCAAAAGGATCGCGCCCGGCCCGCACCAGCCGGCCGGGGCCGTCGGCCAGCATCACGTCGCCCACCAGGACCACCGAGATATCGGACTCTCCGGCATGCGCCGGCGACTGCCATGTGAATGCCAGCAGCAAGCTCAGTACAGACAGGTAGTGTTTCATGGATTTACTCGCAGTCCAGCTGGCACTGGAAGAACAGCTCGCGCTGCAGGGACGGCGAATACACTTTGTTCAGTGCGACCAAACCGGCGCGCTGGGGGCAAGCATGCGCCGGCATCGGGTATTCGGCAGCGTGCAGCAGCACGACTGAACGTTCGCTCACTTCATGGACCTGGGTTTTCAGCTTGGCTCGCTGCGACAGCCACTGCGCCTGGAAACGGAAACGCTCGCCGACCGTCACGACAGAAAAGTCGAAGACGTCGTCGGTAGGAATAAGCTGCACACGCTCCAGGCGCCCGCCATAGTCGGCTTCGCAAGTCACCCGCATCGGCGCGGACAGTACCGGCGATGAAAAGGCCCATGTGGCGACACCCGCCAGCAGGACCAAGGCTGGCAGGGCCCGCGACCGGCGGTCTGAGCGCGCCCTGGGCTGCCTGGCGCTAGGCTCATTCTTCTGATGCACGACGCTCTCCTTGTCGGCCGGCCGCCGGCGGCATCCGCGCCCCGGACTCATCGGCCATGAAGTGTGCTTGCGGCCTGCTTTCGCTACAAAACAAGGGAATCCAGCGACGGCAAGCCGGCGAAAAAAAACCGCGGCAAGCCGCGGTTTTTTTCAGTGGTGCGAGGGCATGCTTACTTGCGCAGCACCAGCGAGCCCGGCAGGCTGGCCAGGTAGGCAGCGATGTCCTTGATCTCGGTCGCCGACAGCGGCTTGGCCATGCCACCCATGATCGCGTTGCCGCGGCCGTTGGCGGCGTTGCCGCCACGCTGGTAGGCGGTCAGCGCGTGCTCGAGGTAGTCGGCGTGCTGGCCAGCCAGCTTCGGATAGCTGGGATCGATCGGGCTGCTGTAGTCAGCGCCGTGGCAGGATGCGCAGTTGTATTTCTGGGCAGCGGCTTTGCCGGCTTCGACGTTGCCAGCGAATGCGTTGAAAGACAGCGCGATGGCCAGCAGGGCAAAAATCTTTTTCATGGTCAGGCTCCGATTATTTCTGCTGCGCGTAGTACGCGGCCAGGTCGGCGATATCCTGGTCGGACAGGCCCTTGGCGATGCCCACCATCGACGGATGCTTGCGCTCGCCTTTTTTGTAGGCGCTCAGCGCAGCAGCGATGTACTTTTCGTTTTGACCGCCGAGCATCGGCACCCGGTAAACTTCCGGGAAGCTGGCCTTGTAGCCGGCGATGCCATGGCAGCCGATACACATGGCCACTTTGTTTTTTGCAGCAGCAGCGTCGCCTTTGATATCGGCCGCTGCCGACACCTGGGCGACGGTCGCCAGCGCGATTAGAGCGAAGATTTTTTTCATGATAGCTGGGTAGTAGGTTCGAAACGGATTCGACGGACTCAGGCCTGAATCGCCAGGATACAGCTAGCCAACATCGCAAAAAATGTTGCCCCGTCGCACAGCGCCCGGCATTCTAACCGATTCGTCTGCGGCAGTCTATTTCCAAGCCACTGATCGCCTCAAAAGGATGGCCAGCGCACAGAAGTTTGGGCCGGCCGGCTATACTCAATCTTCTTTTCCTGACCGCTGAGTCACATGTCTACGCTCCCCCGCTTCGAAGGCTCCGAACACTACGTTGCCACCCAAGACCTGAAACTGGCCGTGAATGCGGCGCTGACCTTGCAACGTCCGCTGCTGATCAAGGGCGAACCCGGCACCGGCAAAACCATGCTGGCCGAGGAGGTGGCGGCAGCGCTGAACATGCCGCTTTTGCAATGGCATATCAAATCGACCACAAAAGCCCAGCAAGGCCTGTATGAATACGATGCGGTATCGCGCCTGCGCGATTCCCAGCTCGGCGACGAGCGCGTCAAGGACATCCATAACTACATCGTCAAGGGCGTGCTGTGGCAAGCCTTCACGGCGGACGAGCCGGTGGTGCTGCTGATCGATGAGATCGACAAGGCCGACATCGAATTCCCGAACGACTTGCTGCGCGAGCTCGATCGCATGGAATTCTATGTTTACGAGACGCGCGAGATGGTGCGCGCGAAGCACCGGCCGCTGGTGATCATTACCTCGAACAATGAAAAGGAACTGCCGGACGCCTTCCTGCGCCGCTGCTTCTTCCATTACATCAAGTTCCCGGACAAGGAGACGATGCAGCAGATCGTCGATGTCCACTTCCCCGCCATCAAGAAGACCTTGCTGGCGCAGGCGATGACGACTTTCTTCGAGGTGCGCGAAGTGGCCGGCCTGAAGAAAAAGCCCTCGACCTCGGAATTGCTGGACTGGCTCAAGCTGCTGCTGGCCGAAGACATCCCGCCCGAAGCGCTGCGCAGCCAGGACAACAAGGCCGTCGTGCCGCCCTTGCATGGCGCGCTGCTGAAAAATGAGCAGGATGTGCACCTGTTCGAGCGACTGGTATTCATGTCGCGCCAGAACCGCTAAGGCCGGTTCGCAACGCACGTGCCCCATGCGACCCCGCTGATGCGACCATGCTGATCGACTTTTTCTTCACGCTGAAGGATGCAAAGCTTCCGGTATCGATCAAGGAATTCCTGATCTTGCTGGAGGGCCTGCAAAAGCAGGTGATCGCGCCGTCGCTGGACGAGTTCTACTACCTTGCGCGAACCACGCTGGTGAAGGACGAAGCGCATTTCGACAAGTTCGACCAGGCCTTCGGTCTGTACTTCCATGGCGCGCAAACGCTGTTCGACAAGACACCCGAGATCCCGCTGGATTGGCTGGTCAAGCGCCTGCAAAGGGAACTGACGCCCGAGCAGCGCGCGCAGCTGGAGAAATTCGGCTATGACAAGCTGATGGACAGGCTCAAGGAACTGCTGGACGAGCAGAAAGGACGCCACGAAGGCGGCAACAAGTGGATAGGCACCGGCGGCACTTCGCCCTTCGGTCATGGCGGCGTCAATCCGGAAGGCATACGCATCGGCGGCGAAGGCGGCAACCGCTCGGCCGTCAAGGTCTGGGAGGCGCGTGCCTTCAGGGACTATGACAGCGAGCGCGAGCTCGGCACCCGCAATATCAAGGTCGCGCTGCGCCGCCTGCGCAAGTTCGCGCGCGAAGGCGCAGAGGAAGAACTGGCGCTCGACGACACCATACGGGCGACGGCGAACAACGCCGGCTGGCTGGACCTGAAGATGCAGCCGGAGCGCAAGAACAAGGTCAAGGTGCTGATGCTGATGGATGTCGGCGGCACCATGGATGACCATATCGGCCGCGTCGAGGAATTGTTTTCAGCCGCGAAGACCGAGTTCAAGAACATGGAGTTCTTCTACTTTCACAACTGCGTCTACGACCAGCTGTGGAAGAACAACCGGCGGCGCCACGCCGAGCGCTTCGCGACCTGGGACGTGCTGCGCAAATACCCGCCCGACACCAAGCTGATCTTCGTCGGCGATGCCACCATGAGCCCTTACGAAATCGTGCAGCCGGGCGGCTCGGTGGAATACAACAATGAAGAAGCCGGCGGTGTCTGGCTGCAACGCTGCACCCACCATTTCCCGAAATTCGTCTGGCTGAATCCGGAACCCGAAGGCCTGTGGCAGTACCGGCAGTCGGTGGCCATCATCCGCCAGATCATGGGCAATCGCATGTACCCGATCACGCTCGAAGGGCTCGAACGGGCGATGCAAATGCTGTCGAAGTAACAGTCGCCCGCCGGATTTCATTAGAATTCACAGCATTTGCCCGTTGCCGGTCCGCTTGCCCCCGAGGGCAAGCGGACGCGCAGCGCCCGTACCGGCTCGCCGGACACCCGATTCCCGGCTCGCCGGAATCCTGATTTCGTCAATCCATCACTAACGCATGGCTAGCAAAACACCTGAGTACAGCGAATCGTCCATCCGGGTCCTGAAAGGACTGGAGCCGGTCAAGCAGCGCCCCGGCATGTATACCCGCACGGAAAATCCGCTGCACATCATCCAGGAAGTGATCGACAACGCTTCTGACGAGGCGCTGGGCGGCTACTGCAAGAACATCCTGGTGACGTTGAATGCCGACGGCAGTGTCAGCGTCGAGGACGATGGGCGCGGCATCCCGGTCGGCCTGCACCCGGAAGAAAAGGTGCCGACCGTCGAGATCGTGTTCACCCGCCTGCACGCGGGCGGCAAGTTCGACAAGGGCTCGGGCGGCGCCTATGCGTTTTCGGGCGGCCTGCACGGCGTCGGCGTATCGGTCACGAACGCGCTGGCATCGAAGCTGGAGATCACGGTCTGGCGCAAGGATGACAAGGGCAATGCCGTCCACGAGCTGACCTTTGCCGGTGGCGACGTGGTGCAAAAGCTCAAGTCGCGCGCCGCCGGCAAGGAAGACAAGAAGTCCGGCACCCGCGTCACCGTCTGGCCGGACCCGACCTATTTCGATTCGCCCGTCATTCCGGTCGCCGAACTGCTGCGCCTGCTGCGCTCGAAGGCAGTGCTGCTGCCCGGCGTGCGCGTGACCTTCACCCAGGCCAGGACCGGCGATACGCAGAGCTGGCTGTATGAGCAAGGCCTGCGCGGCTACCTGAATGAACAACTGGCGCAGACCAGTGGCGGCGCGACCCTGATCCCGCTGTTCGAAGGCGAGCAGTACGCGGGCGCCGATGCCGACGGCTTTGCCGAAGGCGAAGGCGCGGCCTGGGTCGTGGCCTGGACTGAAGACGGCAATGTGGTGCGCGAATCCTATGTGAACCTGATCCCGACCCCGGCCGGCGGCACCCATGAGTCCGGCCTGCGCGAAGGCCTGTTCGGCGCGGTGAAGAACTTCGTCGAGATGCACTCGCTGCTGCCCAAGGGCGTCAAGCTGCTGCCGGAAGACGTGTTTGCGCGTACTTCCTTCGTGCTGTCGGCCAAGGTGCTGGACCCGCAGTTCCAGGGCCAGATCAAGGAAAAGCTGAATTCGCGCGATGCCGTGCGCCTGGTGGCCGGTTATTCGCGCAGCGCGCTCGAGCTGTGGCTGAACCAGCATGTCGACTATGGCAAGAAGCTGGCCGAACTGGTGATCAAGCAGGCGCAGACCCGACTGCGCTCGGCGCAGAAAGTGGAAAAGCGCAAATCGTCGGGCGTGGCGGTGTTGCCGGGCAAGCTGACCGATTGCGAATCGACCGACATTACCCGCAATGAAGTCTTCCTGGTCGAGGGCGACTCGGCCGGTGGCTCGGCCAAGATGGGGCGCGACAAGGAATTCCAGGCCATCCTGCCGCTGCGCGGCAAGGTGCTCAATGCCTGGGAGACCGAGCGCGACCGGCTGTTCGCAAACAATGAGATCCATGACATCGCGGTCGCGATCGGCGTCGACCCGCACGGCAAGAATGACACGCCGGACCTGTCCGGCCTGCGCTATGGCCGCATCTGCATCCTCTCGGATGCGGACGTCGACGGCTCGCCCATCCAGGTGCTGCTGCTGACGCTGTTCTTCCGGCACTTCCCGAAACTGATCGAGCACGGCCACATCCATATCGCCCGTCCGCCGCTGTACCGGGTCGATGCACCGGCGCGCGGCAAGAAGCCGGCACAGAAAATCTATGCGCTCGACGATGGCGAACTCGACGCCATCGAGGACAAGCTGCGCAAGGACGGCGTGAAAGAGAAAGGCTGGAGCATCGCCCGCTTCAAGGGCCTGGGCGAGATGAGCGCCGGGCAGTTGTGGGAAACCACGATGAACCCGGACACGCGCCGCCTGCTGCCGGTGGCCTTGGGCGAGCTGGGTGTACAAGCTTCCGAAGACCGGTTCACGATGCTGATGGGCAAAGGCGAAGCCGCTGCCCGCCGCGCCTGGCTGGAAGAGCACGGCAATGAAGTTGAAGCCGATATCTGACCTGATACGAGCCCTACCTACGGATGACTGATCAAACCAACCTGTTCGAATCCGCCACCGATGACGGCGGCGAATCCCTGACGCTGGCGACTTTCGCCGAGCGTGCCTATCTCGATTACGCGATCTCGGTCGTCAAGGGCCGCGCCCTGCCCGACGTCTGCGACGGCCAGAAGCCGGTGCAGCGCCGCATCCTGTACGCGATGGACCAGCTGAAGCTGGACCCGGCGGCCAAGCCGCGCAAGTCGGCCGCCGTGGTCGGCGATGTGCTGGGCAAACTGCACCCGCACGGCGACCAGTCGGTGTATGACGCCATGGTGCGCATGGCGCAGGACTTTGCACTGCGCTACCCG
>JACCDY011052224.1_pt1 | contig 16958 bp, 18 predicted proteins | sample 7446391 | NCBI WGS metagenome assembly JACCDY01 (sample SAMN15323451, study PRJNA562643) | freshwater metagenome | isolation source: river surface water | place: USA:Blue River Watershed | collected 2017-08-18
CCAGCAGACGCAACTGCGCAAGCTGATGCTGCTCCAGCTGCAACTGCAACGCCTAATCCTGCTGCAGCTTCAAACGCACCTGCTGCTGTGAACGCAACTGCAACACCTGCTGCAGAAGCAAATGCTGCAACGACACAAGCTACAACATCGCAAGTAGACGCGAATGTAGCTGAAAATAATAAAACTGCTACACCAGAAAAAGTATCGTAATAAAAATATGCTTGATTAAGAACAGCTATTTAGAAATTACATCATCAAGCCGATTCATTTTTATAGAACATAAAAGCGGCAAAAGATTGCCGCTTTTATGTTCTTATTTAAATAAGCATCAACACTGATCATCTGAGAAATAAATTTTTTTCAACGTGATCTCGCGCCAATACTGAAGTTTGCAGCAACTTCAGCGTCAATGAGTCACTCCCCTGCAGTTCACGCCTAAAGTCTTTCACGCACTTGCCGATACATGGTCTGAAGCAATTAATCAGCCGGGAGCGCAAAACCATGAACATGAGACAACGAGCCCTCGCCAGTTACGGCGACGTGAAAATCACCACTGGTGTGACTGGTGCAGATAATATTCAACTCATTCAGATGTTGTTTGATGGATTGATCGAGAGTTTATCTACTGCCAGAGGCCATATAGAAAATGGCGCCATTATTGATAAATCTAAAGCAATTGCTCGTGCTGGCCGTATCGTAGTTGGCTTACAAGGTGCATTGGATTTCGAAAAAGGCGGCGATATTGCTCGCAACCTAAATGAACTTTATAGCTATGTGACGCGTCGACTCTTTCACGTCAATGCACACAATGACTTAGCTGCATTAGCTGAAATTCACGACATGATGGAAGAAATACGTAAAGCATGGCAAACCGTTCCTACCTTGGTTCCGCCTAGTAATCGTACTTTTTATCACAACTAATTCGTAAACTTGGTTGGGCTAGGTTAGCAATTCAATTTGCCAACCCAGCCCAAGCTAAAACGCACTTTCTCTTTTTCGCAAGACTAGGCATCTTTGCCCTGCTCTTGCGCATGCACACCATGAAATTAAATTGCATTAATAGCAATTTATTTTCTCACCACAACTTAGCATAAGCATCTTGTTAAGCTAAAACCCTATCCCCATCTCTAGTGCGTTGAGATGATGTTCGCTTTTCCTGCCAAATCGGCATGAAAAAAACATTACTTTAAGTTAATATTCTGTGTCTGCCATCCCGCTTTACAAGGCGTGATACTGGCAACTTTATCTAGTTTTAATCTTGTCAAAAAAATAAAACAAGATGGAATAACTGGCCTGACACAGTTTTTGCTTATAGACCTCTATCCATTAGGCAAACTCTGAAGACTCATTCCCATGACTGCATCGATACACTCGCCAGCTGCAAGCCCGATACATGCCAAAAAGCCCGTCAATACTGGGCTTAGCGCGGAGCCGGCAGAAAAACCGACCGAAACCGGAGGAGATTTTGCCTTGCTCTTTGCCAGCATGATGGCAGGTGCACAGGGGCAAAATCTTGCCGCTATGGAGGGTGCTGCTTCACCGGCGGCGAGCGAATTACAAGCACAACCCTTGGGATCCAAGCTCAATATCATTACGACAACAACACCCGTCATGAGCGATGAAAGCCTGTTGGCGTTTGCAAAATCACAAGGATTAGATGAAAAAGCACTGAGCCTGATTTTTCAAACGAAACCAACACAAATTGAAAGTGATCCGCTAACTAATCTGGAAGTCCCGACTGCGCCAGCGAATGTATCAACTGATGAATTAACGGCCATGGACGGGACTGATGCTGCAAACTCAAAATTAATGAATAGTGATGCTGCATTATTAAAAGCATCCTTAGCCAACGCTACTCCCGAAGCAAAACCAGCAGCTCAACCGAACACCTTGCAATTAGATGCAAACTCCAGCATGAGCTGGAGTGTAGAAAATCCTGAACAGACCAAAACACTCATCAATGGCACCGCTCCGGTAGCGAATGAAGTATTGAAACCTATTCTCTTTGGTCTCAACGGTGTGCGTGACGGCGTTATCAAGCCAACAACACCACCAGTATCGACCGTGGCGGAGCTACAAAATACCCATCCTGAAAAGCAAAGCTTGGCAGCCAGCCTAATATTTGCAGCACCTGAAGCAGCGCAATTCGCTAAGCGTTTGCAAGCTAAGATGGCTTTATTAAAAGCACCTGAGAACATGGTGGCGCATGCCAAACCTGCCACAATCATTAATACTTCAACAATTTTTGATCCCCAAGCTGTGAGCTTGCCTGATCCGATTCTCGATACCTTAGTGGTGGAAACTGAATTAACTGGGCAAGAATTACAGTCAGTTTTAAGCTATAAGCAAGAAACTGAGGGCGAGAATGCAGAATTGTCGGCACCTGCAGCGACCAATGTTAGCCAAACAGATGCGGAAGAACGCGTGCAACAATATGAAAAAATCAGCCAACGCGTAGCAGAAGCATTGGGTCAGCGCTTGGCTGCACAGATTGCTCGCGGTGACTGGAAAGTGGATTTAACGCTAAAACCGCATAATTTAGGCAATATCGGTATTGAATAAAAAATGCATAAAGGTGAGCTAGAAGCTTCTTTCACGGCTTCCAACTCTGCCACCCGCGACTTAATTGTGGATGGCCTACCTAAACTTAGACAAACATTGGGCGACCTAGGCATGGATATTGCTCACATGGATGTTAACAATAAGCAAGAACGCCAAAACGGCGGAAATTCGACACCCAGTCAGCAGCAACAGCAGGGAAATCGAGGATCTGCAAGTGGTGAGATTGCAAAAACAGTGACAACATCAACGCCAACTGTGGCTGCCAGCAAAACCGGTAGTACAGACGGATTAGATGTTCTGGTCTGATTAAACGCTAGAGTTAATTTTAAGTAGGGGAATAACATGGCTGCTGCAGCTGCTCCAGAAGCACCCGTTGAAGGTGAAGGCGAAGAGAAAAAGAAGGGTCCACTCGTTAAGATCATTGTGATGGTCTTAGTGGTTCTTATCTTAATTGGCGGATCGGTCGCCGGCACCCTCTTTGCAACCGGCTTCTTTTCGAAAAAGAACAAGGCCGAGGCTGCCATTGATGCGCAACTCGATAAACTCGACGCGGCTGAAGGTCATGGCGCTGCTGCTGATGGTCATGATGCTCCTAAAGACGATGGTCACGGCGCACCTAAGGCAGACGCACATGGTGCGCCAGCTGATAGTCACGGCAAACCTGGTGCTGAACCACCGACCAAAGAGCTAGTCGCTAATGATGCGGATAACCAGCGTTGGAAATTCAATTACTACACATTGGAAAAACCACTGCTCTCGAATTTAACTGGCTCACGTAAAGTCATGCAAGTTCAAGTAACCATCATGACCCATTATGATGACCGCGTGATCAAGAATATTAAAACGCATGAATTGCCTATTCGCGCTGCTATGCTAGACGTGATGCGTCTGAATACAGAAGCCGATATCAATCAGGCTGATTTCCGTAAAGCGTTAGCTGAAAATCTGCGCTTAACTATCAACTCGCTGCTGGAAAAATATGAAGGCTTTGGCGGTGTTGAAGAAGTCAGCTTTACTGAATTCGTCGTGCAATAAGCATATAACCCACCCTAACATTTAATCGAGCGCGGCCATGGCTGAACAAAGTAACCTGCTATCACCGGAAGAACTGGCGGCGCTTGCTGAAGGCATAGACGACGGTTCTATCGCTGTTGACACAGGCTTTAATCTCACTACGCGTGTAAAAAAACACGATCTAGCAAGTGAAGACAGCACACTCGGTGTTAATACTTCTGCTCTCGAAATGATTAACGAGCGCTTTGTGCGTTTGTTCCGTTTAGGTTTAATGGAAGTCTTACGTACTAGCCCACGTATCACACCTTCGCGTGCTCAAATCGTACGCTTTGGTGATTACCTCCGTGATCTACGTCCACCACTTTCAGTCAACACAATACGTATTAATCCCTTGCGTGGTTTTTCACTCGCAGTGATTGAACCAACGGTGGTGTTCTCTGCTCTGGATAATTTTTTCGGTGGTACAGGTGCCGGTATGCCTGGCGCCCCACGTCGCCGTGCTGGTGACTCAAAAAATGGTGAACCCTTACCTGCTAATTGGCTACCACCAGGCCGCATGTTTACGCCTACAGAATCACGTGTCATTAAAATTATTATCGATGTCTTCTTCCGCTCTTTAAAAGAAGCATGGGCACCATTACTGCAAATTGATTTAGAACACGCAGGTTCAGAAATTAATCCGCAATTTGCGCAAATCGCCGATGAAAACGATTTGGTTGTGATGTCACGTTTTGATACCGAAGGTAATGGCGGCGTAAAAGGATTTGTCGATTTAGTCTATCCCTACTCTGCATTAAAACCTTTACGTGATTTATTGCGTAACCGTGTACAAGCTGATGGTAGTGAAGAATCCGATCAAAAATGGCGTAAAGAATTAAGTGCTGCTGTTGGAGATGCTGAGTTAGAAATTCAAGTACTGCTCGGACAAATTACTGCAGACTATTCCAAAGTAAAATCCCTGAAGGAAGGCGACCTGCTATTCTTCAACAAACCAGAATTGGCTTCAGTTCTTGTCGGTGGCTTACCCTCTTTCGAAGGACAAGTCGGCATGGCTGGACCACAAGTGGCGCTACGTATTGATCATTCGATTAACCCCGAAACTATTTAAACAGACTCAGGACGCATCATGACTGACATGACCACAGAACAAGATAACGACATAGAAGATGCTGGCGAAGCCAAATTATCTAGTCACATCAATCCCGACGTGCTGCAAAACATCTCCGTTTCAATTACGGTAGAAGTAGGTCGCACACAAATGAAAATTCGTGACCTACTGCGTTTGACACAAGGTAGCGTAGTGGAACTCGACCGCATCGCTGGCGAACCACTCGACTTGTTAGTCAACAACACCGTTGTCGCGCAAGGTGAAGTGGTTTTAGTTAATGATCGCTACGGCATCAGACTAACCCGCGTCGTGCCCGCCAGCGAGCGTATGAGAACTGTTTAACTGAGACCATCATGACCAACTGGTTATCCTTTGCGTTTAGTTTTGCCATCGTCCTTGCTCTACTAGGCGCAGTGCTCTTTCTATTGAAGAAAATGCAAAGCGGTAACCTGCTCGGCATAGCGCAACGTCGCATACGCCTTTTAGAAACATTTTCAACTGGCCCCCGTCAAAAATTAATTTTAGTGCGTGTACGTGATCAAGAAATCTTAATTGGTCTGACCGCACAACAAATGACAACACTGGCAAGCTTCACTGTTCCTGAAGAACAGATGGACTTACCATTAACAGCAAATGAAGGTACACACGCTATTCCACCTTTAGCGAAACGTTTTGCTGACATGCTGAAATCTGCCAAACACGGTGGACAAGAAAAGAGCGGGAGCTAATCATGTTGCGCCGCCTCTTGATCGCCCTTCTGCTCATGGCACCACTGTTTGCATACGCTCAAGGCTTACCTATCATGAATGTCGTGACTGCCAAAGGCGGTACACAATCTTATAGCTTGTCTCTACAATTACTGGGCTTGATGACAGTATTGACGCTCTTACCGTCGATGCTGTTAATGATGACTTCGTTTGTACGCATCATTATCGTCATGTCTATTTTGCGCCAAGCGCTCGGCACTGGCCAAACACCACCGAATCAAGTCTTAGTTGGCATATCACTCTTTCTTACTTTGTTTATCATGCAGCCGGTGTTTAGCGATGTGTACAACAACGCTATCCTACCCTTCATGAATCAAAATATGCCGTTTGAACAAGCCTTAGCTGCTGCCGAAGAACCGATACGCGGCTTCATGATGGCGCAAACACGTGAAGAAGATATCTCCATGTTTATGGAGATCGCGCGTAGCAAAACAGAATTACAAGGACCTGAATCCGTACCATTCACTACCTTGGTACCAGCATTTATGACCTCCGAACTAAAAAGCGCTTTCACTATTGGCTTTTTGATTTACATCCCATTTGTTGTTATCGATTTGATTGTATCTAGCGTGCTCATGTCTATGGGTATGATGATGCTCTCACCGATGATGATTTCTATGCCTTTTAAATTAATGCTGTTTGTCTTAGTTGACGGATGGAGCATGTTAATGGGCTCACTTGCATCTAGCTTCGCGATGCCCTAAACAAGAAAGAAAATTATGGAACCCGCAACCGTTATTGATCTTGGCCGCAATGCACTCTGGACAGTGATGTTAGTATCAGCGCCTTTATTACTGGTCGCTCTCGCAGTCGGTTTATTCATAGGTGTGATTCAAGCAGCTACATCCATCAATGAAGCTACGCTATCTTTTATTCCTAAACTCGTCGCTATGGGTTTAGCTTTATCTTTATTCGGTGCTTGGCAATTAACTGTGATGGTTGACTACACCAAAGATATCTTCAAACGCATCCCAGTGATGTTCTCTTGATATTAGAAGCGATGAGACGATCCCCATGAATTTGCTGGCAACGGACATCGTCGAGCGCTTCTATACTTTTCTCTGGCCTATGATGCGCATAGGTGCCATGTTAATGGCAGCACCACTGTTTTCATTAGATGCTGTTACTGTTCGTATACGCGTGGCGATTGCCATGGTGCTCACCTTCTTCATCTACCCTCTTGTTACCTGGCCTATCATTGATCCCGTCTCGGCTGAAGGTTTACTTGAAATTGTGAATCAATTATTCATCGGCGCTCTAATGGGTCTGATGTTACAAGTCGCCGTTGGTGCTATCGTCGTTGCAGGTCAATCGATTGCAGGTTCCATGGGTCTCTCCATGGCAAGCATGATGGATCCTAACGTAGGTAACGTAGCAACTATCGCCCAATTTTTAATGATTTTATCCACCATGGTCTTTTTAGGTTTTGGTGGACATGTGATTTTGATTTCCATCATTTTGGATAGCTTTCATACACTACCCATAGGTAAGTCTCTGCTAGGACAAGACTCATTTGGTAAAGTCATAGCGTGGAGTTCTATGCTTTTTCTAGGTGGCTTGTTGATTGCTCTTCCTGTTATGGTTTCACTACTCTTCATCAACATAGGCTTGGGTGTCGTAACACGAGCAGCACCGAGTTTAAATATTTTTTCAGTCGGTTTTCCTGCAACCATCGTGGCTGGATTTTTAATTCTGATTTTTTCTTTGGAAAGTATCATCGGTCGTATGCAGTGGGTCTGGATGCAGGCCTTTTCGCATGTACGCGATTTGCTGGGAGTGGTGAACTAATATGTCAGAGAGTTCGTCAGAAGATCGCACAGAAGAACCCACCTCGCGGCGTCTCTCAGACGCCCGCAAGGAAGGACAAATCGCTCGCTCTATGGAATTGCCCGCTGCGGCAGTCACCATTTCTGCGGTTGGATTAATTTTCTTCATGGGAGGCTATCTCGTGAATAAATTAGCTGAGCGCTTTGCTGCAGGATTTCATTTTGACCGTAAGTTAGTTTTTTCATCGAACTTGCTGCCTGCATTATTCGCTGATGAATTACTACAATCGTTTATATTAATCATTCCAATTTTTATTCTCACCGTTGTCGTAGCAATTGCCAGCACAGGATTAACAGGTGGATATAATTTTTCTATGCAGGCAGTCATGCCTAAGGCATCAAAATTAAATCCTTTAAGTGGCATGCAACGTATCTTCGGCCCTAAGGCATGGATAGAGTTAGGCAAAGCCATATTGAAATTTGTGCTCGTAACTGGTGTCGTTATTGCGATCTTAAATAACAATATTGACACGCTCAATCTCATCGGCCGCATGCCTATAGAACCTGCGCTGCAAGCCTCTGGAGAACTACTAGCAAAATCCGCTCTATTAATCACCCTATCTTTAGTGATTATTGCGATGATTGATGTGCCTTATCAACGCTGGCAATTCATGAAGCAAATGCGCATGACTAAACAAGAAGTCAAAGATGAAATGCGTCAATCTGAAGGTAATCCTGAAATTAAAGGACAGATACGACGTAAACAGCGTGAGATGTCGAATGCGCGCATGATAGACAGCGTAAAAAATGCCGACGTCGTCATCACTAACCCAGAACACTTTGCGGTTGCACTATCATATGATCCTAATGGTGATAGTGCGCCTATACTATTGGCAAAAGGAACAGATGAAGTTGCGGCACGCATTCGAGAAGAAGCACAAAAGCATGGTATTGAAATCTTCCAAGCTGCTCCTCTGGCTCGTGCACTCTACTTCACCACAGAAATCGAACATCCTGTGCCAGAAGACTTATATTATGCGGTTGCACAAGTTATAGCTTATGTATTCAATCTGGCAAGCATTACCCCAGGAGCGCCGCCAGTGCAGAAACCCGATCCTAAAGTACCAGAGGCCCTGCAGTTTGACTCCATGGGCAGATTGCAAACCCAAGAGGCTGTCGTCTAATGAAAATGGAACAGAATCTTTCTGATCAACTGATTGCTAGCGAAGGTATATTCCTACGCATGGCTGATCGCACGCGTTTTGACTATGTCATGCGTGCCATTCAAGAGCATTCACAATCTGTCGCTATCTCTAGCGATAGTGATGATGTGTTGGATCACTACGGCCGTATCGTCATTAATCAGTTAAGACAACTACCTGATTTACAAATCGAAGTATTTTTACCTGCCAATACAGAAGCACTACTTGAGCGTTTCAACCAAATCCTGTCTGGCTTATCACTCACTGATGCACGGAATGCTGAATCCTCTCCTGCTCCTAGACGTGTATTGATAGCGCATGATGCAAAAGCAATTAATGCGCGTGAATTACAGCTGCTCGCTAGACTGATACAAGATTTCCCAGGCGCGAATACCTCACTCGTACTTTTACTTGATAAAAGTGGAAGTAGACAACACGAACGTTCACTAGAAAATTTTGGACAGCGACTTTTACGCTGGCCTTTAGAAAAACCAACGCGCGAAGAAGGTGATGTATTACTCGCGCAAGCACGCATGCGTGGTCTGGAAGTCGAAGTCAAAAAATTATTAGCTGCAACCGGCTTTTTAGTACCAGAAAAAACACTGGATGCACTCGTTGCGCCACCCGTAGAAAAAATGGATGAAGCACCCCTGTTCACCAAACCTAGTTCGAATAAACGTAAGACAAATGGAAAAGATAGTTCAGGTAGAACTGAGCCTGTGCTCAATGACATAAAACCTAGCAACACAAAATCTGCCAACAAATCTGCTGCTAAGCCTACTCAGAGTGAGAGCAGCACGCAGGTTGTGAGCGGCCCTTCCTTCTTACGCCGCACACTCAACATGACCGTGCGTTGGATAGCTGCGATTGTTTTACTCATGGCAGTCTCAGTCGGTGTCATAGCTCTACTGTTTCCTCAAAAACTATTACCCAGATTGGCAGACTCTCCCATCTTGAAAGAAAATTTGCCTCCTTGGATGATGGAAATGTTGAGCGATTACCTGCCCAAGCCTGCACTTTCGGCTGCAGTTCCCGCTTCCATTCCTGAGCCTACACCCGCACCTTTACCTTCAGCAGCACCTGCTCTAGTGACTGCGCCGGTCAATAATGTGGAAGAAAAAAAACCAGAGACTACAGTTCCGGCAACTTCTTCCGATTCATCCAATAAGACAGACATGGTGGCCGTGAATCCGCCGGTTAAAACCGAGTCCAAAGAGGTGAATAAGCCGCAAAAGAGCGCATCTTCTTCAGAGACCATTGCACCGATGATGCCTGTCCCAAAAATTGAATCTGTTTTGAGTGAAAAACCTATCAAAACAGAAACACCTGTTAAAACAGGCAAACAAACGTCGGATAGACAGACAGCCGATGCAGTTCTGACCGCAAACTCCGAACGGGGTGTGACTCAGATGGTGCAGCGTGCTAAGGCAGGCAGTTATTTTGTTCAACATGTGTCGCTACTTTCTATGGCCGAAGCCCAAGAATGGAGAGCACAACATGTTGCGCTATCAGGCAGTGTGATTGCTGCGGTAAATACGCAGAAACAAGGTATTAAGTTTGTCGTATTGTCAGGTCCGTTCGCGGACCGCAAGGAAGCAGAACAGTTTGCCAATAGTCCTGGAGTACCGAAAGATAATTGGTTAAGACCTTTAGCCTCCCTGCGTCAGGCGCTACAAGATTTGCGCCCATAATGACAATACTGAGATGAACTGAGGCACCGTTATGTCAAAAGAAGAATCACAAGTATTTCGCTCCGGCTCGCATGAAGAAGCCGGTGCAAACGAAGGCCATAGTAAAAAGAAAAAGCGTAAGCAAGAAGGGCCAACAGATCTGCGCCATTTACATGATGCAGATGGTGGTCCGAGTGACCGTCGCGAAATGCATGATGCGGAGGGCATGATTGATGCTCGCCACATGCAGGATGGCGAGGGTGCCATTGATGGCCGTCACATGCGTGATGCTGAAGGTCCGAGTGACGGACGCAATATGCATGATGCAGAAGGCCTGATCGATGGAAAAGTCATTGTTGGTACAGATAGTGTTGAAGAATTACTAGCTTGGGCTGGCGTTCAAGGTCCTGTTAATCCACGCGATATGCAGGATGCACAGGGACCCTCGAACAATCGCAATATGCATGACGCGAATGGCCCTATTGTCGGTCGCGGCGCACAGGATGGCGAAGGTCCTTCAGACCAACGATCTTTACAAGATCATTACGTCACCATCGACAATAAGCCAGTAGAACGTAGAACGGTAGAACTAGGAAAACGCATTGACCCCAGCATGGCAGACCCTACACAGGCTGCTGCGCAAGTAAAAAAAGAACCTTTATTTACGATGGCTGATGCCACACCATGGGCATTGTCATTAGGACTAGAAGCACGTTTAAAGGACGTAGGTAGTAAAACTTCTGATATCCATAATCAGATCGATAGACTCGAATCTGTTGCACTTAATCTTGGAAAACGGATCAAGTTATGAATGATGCGGTAAAAAACGAATCTCAGCCTGCAGGCTTTACAGCTGCCCCGCCACCACCGCAAGTAGATGGTGCGAATGCGGTCGACATCTCTGCAACGCCTGCTGCTGCGACCCCTCATGCATTAGGCGAAGGGCCTAACATCGCTGTGCCTCAAGATACTGCTGTTAAAGCATTACAAGCAGTGCACGTCTTAGTTGAAAACAATCGCGCAGCATCGCAACAGCTTGAATCACTGATGGCTATCGTGCTAGATGCTGCTGAAGTAGCGAATCGCTCTGCTTCCACTGTTGCAGCTACAGGTAATCAATTATTTAAAGCAGCAGACACCCTTGCCAAAAATAATCGTAGCGCCAACATACAAGCTAAATTAGTGTTAGCTCTTACTGGCACAGTATTAGTTGGTGCAGCCGTTGCATTTAGTTTTATGACTATGCAGCTCAATGAAAAAGTAGAACAAGTTGATGCGATGTTACTCGCGGTAGGTAAACGTGCAGTGGATCTCAAAGCACGACTTGAAGCGATGGATGATATCAACGCTACGTTAGCAGAGTTGAGTCTCAAACAAGATAATACGCAATCTGTACAGATGTCGATAGAAGACAAACTAGCTAGAGTAGCGGAACAAACGCGTTATCCTGAATCGACAAAAAATAACAAACCTGCACCTGTACCAGCCACACCTGTAACAGCGGCACCTGCTCCAGCACAACCCGCCGCAAAAAAAACCGATGGTAAAGCGGATGCTAAAACAGAGTCAAAAGGTGATGCTAAAACTGATGTCAAGGCTAGTCCTAAAGCTGAAGCAAAACCAGCAAACAAAGCAGAATCAAAAGCCAATACAAACACTAAAGCTGAAGTAGACAAGAAAGCAGCAGAGAATACTAAGCCCGCTGTGAATGACCAGTTGAATCAACAACTCTCTGGACTTGATGCACTTTTACAGCAGCAATCTAAAGCCGTTCAAGAGTTATCACAGCAATTGAGTAGCGTTAAAGGCGCTGTATCAAATGTTGATAGTTTAAAAAAAGATGTAGAAAATCTCGCTGCATTACAAAAACAACGTAATCAAGAAGCAGCACAAGCAGCGATTGCTGCGGCTGATGCACGTAGAGATCGCGAATTAAAAGAACGTGAATTAAAAGAGCGCGAACAAAAAGACCGTGAGCTTTTAAAAGCACGTGATGCATTACGTGAACGTGAACTATTACGCGAGCGTGAAGCGATGCGCGATAGAGAAATACAGCGTGAACGTGAAGCAGCACAAGCACGCGCTGCAGCTACTCCAGTTGAACCAGCGCCTGTCGCCAAAGAAAAACCTAAGAACGCAACGTTTGTAAAGTATTCGCGTGAACAAGCGAATACCAAAAGTGACAGTCAGGACAATCTACCTTCTTACACTAAGCCTAGCGAAACTAAACAACAATAATTGAAATTGAAGATGACGCTACGCAGTTAGCGTTATGCAGATTGCACGAAATAGTTTGCAATACTAGATTCAAATCACTAATTTTTACTGCTCATTAGCAGCGATCAAAAATCAAGTGTATGTTTGATTTAATTTGCTAGAACTTACGGTCCGTAAGCATCTATCAATACTTCGATACGGCGGTTTTTAGCTCGTCCCTCGCGCGTATCATTCGGTGCCAGTGGCTTAATATCTGCCATACCCCGCACCACCATACGCTCACGTGGCACACCACCACGTTCAATCAGAAAATCTGCCACAGAGGCTGCACGCGCACCAGACAAATCCCAATTAGAACGATAACGATCATTGCCTGAAACAGGAATACTATCGGTGTGACCTTCTATCGTAATACGTCCACCACCTTTGGCTATGGTATTGCCAATTTTAGTTAACAAAGGAAAGTAATCAGGCGACAAAACAGCACTGCCTGAATAAAAACTTCCCTGTACTAACATACGTACCACTACTCGCTCACCATCACGTTCAACTTGCGCATCGCCATTTGCTATTTCTTTTGATAGCGCTGATTTCAATTGATCTAAACGCTGAACTGCGTCATTAATCCTCGCTGCTGAATCTGTACCTTCACGCACCTCAACTGTTGATTCAACCTGAGATTGTATTTCTGCGATTTTTGCATAGAGATCTAACATCTCTTGCGAGAGTACGCCGTTACTTCCATGCTTAGGCAGATCAATAATTAAGTTTCCATTATCTACACGCACATCGAGTTTTTGACCAACCAAATCCGTTGACAACACTTTTTGCAATGTGCCGAGATCTTTAGCCAATTGTTCAGGCAGTGGTACTGCAGCAGTTGCCGGTCCAGCAGCAAGCTGTGTCTCAGCAGGTGGTGCTTCTACGATAGGTAAAGATTCTTGATGACCTAGAGACTCTTGTAATGAACCACTCACATCTTTAAATCGTGTGGCGTTCATATCAGAAAAACTTAGCAACAACACAAAGAACGCTAATAAAAGCGTAATCATGTCAGCAAAGGTAACAATCCAAGGCGGAGAACCACGGCGATGTACGACATCGTCTTCGGCAATTTGCATACTCAAATCACCAAACAGCGAAGCAGGTGCATGATCCTGCATGTCGATTTTTTTATGGTTCTCTACCATATCATCAACGCACTGGTGGGGGGCTTGATGGAGGTGATTGATCTGGTTTCATTTCCATCGCTTCCAAGGTAGGTTCAAGCAAATCCTCAGAAGTCAATTTTGAAGTGACAGGTGGTGGTGCCGGTGTAGCTGGATCAACTAACGGTACTTCTTCAGCCACTGTAAAGCCACCAAGTAGTAAGTCAGGTAAACGACGAGGGTCGCCGCCTTTATGTAAAAACAACATCCCTGCTACAACTAATTCATAGTTGTAACGCACTTTTTTTCCGTGACCAACGATACGCTGCACCATAGGACTAAAAATCACATTCGCTAAGATGGCTCCATATAATGTGGTCAGCAAAGCGACTGCCATACCTGGTCCAATGGAACGCGGATCACTCATATTACCCATCATGAGCACCAATCCTAATAAGGTACCTATCATGCCCATGCCAGGTGCTAAATCTTGTGCAAAACTAAAAAAATCACGCGCTTGATCAAAGCGAATTTTTTCTTCCATCACTTCGCGAGTAAGAGCATCTTTCAAGACCGAATATTCCAAACCATCCACCCACATGCGCACTGCTTTTTGTATAAAGGTGTTGTTGTATTCACGATCTTCTAATACCACCATCCATCTATCGTTGTAGCGCGCAACACGCCCTACTTCTACTAATTCATCGATTAAATCTTCCACTTTGTCTGAATGTCCTGCTAATGAGCGTTTCGTGATCGCCATCACATTACGAAACTCTTCCATAGTGGTTTTAGCCAGCACACAAAAAAATGTGCCGCCAAACACAATCAAGACAGCAGGTAAATCAATAAATTGCGCAAATTTTCCACCGGTTGCAATTGCAATCAGTAACAAGGCACCAATGACACCAATTAAGCTAGCGATATTCATAAAATCAGTTAGGGATGAAATTCATCGCTCAAGCGGAACGAAGACGATATTTATCAATTTTTTCTATTAGCGTTGTACGCTGCAAATTCAACATACGCGCAGTTTTTGAAACATTACCATCCGCACGTTCTAATGCTTGTTCTATGAAACCACGCTCAATTTCTGCCATACGCTCTTTGAGAGAGATACCTTCTGGTGGCAACGCTTCCATACCTTGTGCCAACATGATGATTTCTTCTACATGATTATCTTCATCTTGCTGCATTGGTGTATCTGCTAAAGCGACTGTAGCGGCTTCCTCTTCGGCCGGGAACATTTGCAAAATATCGGCTTCTGGTTCTGCATCGCGTCGTTCTTCTTGCAATACTTTTAAACCTTTAGGAAGCATTGGGGCTGGTACAGCAGTGAGTGCTAAACGTTGTCCTGCAAACAAAGCTGAAAAACGATGGACTAAATTCGATAGCTCACGCACATTACCCGGCCAGTCATACGCTTTTAACGCCTCCAGAAAATCTGAAGTAAAAGTAACAGGCTTACCTTTTCCCGCAAAACGTTCTGCATAAAACTTAGCGAGTAAAGGTACGTCATCACGACGTTCACGCAATGGTGGTGTGATCAGTGGCAAAACATTCAAACGGTAATACAAGTCTTCTCTAAACCGTCCTGCTGCAATTTCTACTTCTAAATCACGGTGCGTTGCAGCCACTACACGTACATCTACCGTCACAGGACGAGTAGAACCAACTGGATCGACTACGCGCTCTTGCAACACACGTAAAAGTTTGACTTGCATATCTAAAGAGAGATCACCAATCTCATCTAAAAATAATGTACCGCCATGCGCTAATTCAAAACGCCCTACTCGGTCTGCCAGTGCGCCAGTAAACGCGCCTTTGCGATAACCAAACAGCTCACTTTAAATCAAGTCTTTAGGAATCGCTGCACAATTCAACGGGACAAAATTCGCATCTGCACGACGTGACTGATAATGTAAAGCTTGAGCAACCAACTCTTTACCTGTGCCGGATTCACCATTAATGAGAACTGTGGCATCCGAATCAGCTATTTTGCTGATCAATTCACGGATCGCACTCATGGGTTGGCTATTGCCGATAATTGGACTGGTCTGTCGCATAGGCTGAGTTGTTGGGTACTACCAGAGCGCTAATAAAATCCGTTATAGAAAAAGCAACGGGAAGGGGTTGTTTAATGTTTCCAGATTGAAACATAATGGTCTCTAGCTGTCAACGCAACAAAGGCACTTTTAGCCCTGCATTTCCCTCTAGTGGTAGGTATTTTCAGAATGTGATTTTTTGTCATGCAATGCCCCTTTTAGATTACAAAATTCACATGGCTAGTCTGAGGCTAAAATAAGTCCTGAAAGCAACAAACCCTCGGTCTGCAAGTTAATGAAGGACTCAGCCATGCACTTTTTACTACCGCTTGCTTTTGCAGTCTCCCCCACACTCGGGCTAGAGATAGGATGGCCTTGGTTAACGCTATTACTCAGCGTTTTCTTGCTGCCCTTATTGGAATGGATAGCGCAAAAAAATCCATCCAGTGTGCGATCTACTTTGCAATGGGGAAGCTGGTTTCCACGCGCGGTCATGCTAGGCGTGATAGTTCAATGCCTTGGACTAGTCTTCATCGCTCAAGAACAAAGTTGGCTTAACTTACTATGGCTTGCTGGCTCGACTGGTTATGTTGCTGGAGCAATTGGTATCGTGTTAGCGCATGAACTAGCGCATCGACGAGCTTTCATTGATAAAGCTCTTGCACGCGTCTTACTACTGAGTGTGGCTTATGGTCACTATGCAATAGAACATAATCGTGGCCATCACCGCGCAGCAGCCACCTACCCTGATCCCGCTACAGCAAGACGTGAAGAAAGCTTATGGCGATTTTTGCCGCGTTATTACAGTGGCGTTTTTACGGAATCACTGAAGTTATCTCAAGCTATGCCAGGCAAGATCAATGAAACATGGGCACTGATGGCAGTCACCGTGTGTTTATTCATCGCTGCCACTCTCATAGCAGGATGGAAGGGGTGCCTGTTTTTTATTCTACAAGCAGCCGTAGCACAACTCTTGGTCGGTGCAGTTGATTATGCTGAGCATTGGGGCTTAGTGCGACAAACTGAAAACGGCAAACCAGAACGCATGGGACCGCAACATATTTGGGACTGCAATAACGCTATCGCAGATGCCATCTTATTTAACTTACCGCGCCATGCTAATCATCATCTGCAACCTTCACGCAATTGTGATGAATTAATGCATACGCCCGCTTCCCCGCAAATGCCCACAGGTTACGCAGGCATGGTGTTATTAACTTTCATTCCTCCTTTATATAAAAAAATCATGACGCCGCGACTACCTGCTAATTCAATCAGCATGAGAGATCAGCATGGATCCTAAACAACTCAAAGCACTGCAATGGAAAGTATTTGAAAATGTAGCGGCAGCTTCCTTAGTGCCACTCATGCGCATCGGTGATGAACTTAAATTATTTTCTACCTTAACTGCATGCGGACCAGCAGACAATGCAAGCTTTGCAAAAGCAGCCGGTATTCA
>JACCDY010691299.1_pt1 | contig 16956 bp, 15 predicted proteins | sample 7446391 | NCBI WGS metagenome assembly JACCDY01 (sample SAMN15323451, study PRJNA562643) | freshwater metagenome | isolation source: river surface water | place: USA:Blue River Watershed | collected 2017-08-18
ATGGACCGCTCTCGCTGGCCTTCTTGATGAGCTCATTCACCTCTTCCACAGTAGTGGCTTTGCTTGGAGTGAATGTCAAGTCAACAACAGACACGTTGATTGTTGGTACACGCATCGCGAAACCATCAAACTTACCTTGCAACTCTGGCAATACCAAACCAACTGCTTTAGCAGCACCTGTCTTTGTTGGAATCATGCTCATCGTTGCTGAACGAGCACGACGCATGTCCTTGTGATACACATCAGTTAATACTTGGTCATTGGTATATGCGTGAATCGTGGTCATCAAACCTGATTCAATACCAATCGAATCCAATAATGGTTTTACAACGGGTGCCAAACAATTGGTTGTGCAGCTAGCGTTAGAAACCACTTGATCACTAGCTTTAAGCACTTGATGGTTCACACCATAAACAATCGTGGCATCCACATCTTTTTCACCAGGAGCTGAAATAAGAACCTTCTTAGCACCCTGCTGAATGTGCACCATAGCTTTTTCTTTGGAAGTAAAAGCACCTGAACACTCTAAAACAACATCAACGCCTAAATCACCCCAAGTGGTTTCTAAAGGATTGCGTGTTGAAAAAATCTTGATACGGTCACCATTGATCACCATGTGATCACCATCCACCACCACAGTTCCTGGGAAACGACCGTGGGCTGAGTCATATTGTGTCAAGTGAGCATTGATATCAATACCACCCAAACCATTGATCGCCACGACTTTGATGTCATCGCGCTTCTCTTCATAAATGGCGCGAACCACCATGCGACCAATACGACCATAACCGTTAATTGCAATCTTCAACATACATCCCTCATTCAATGACTATTAATATCTTATTTAGTTTTTTGTTACTTCTTTATTACTTCTTTATTACTTCTTTTCACCAATTTCTCTTTGGTTGCATGACTCTGTATTAATACAGATTACTCAACTCAAATTCAATATTTCTCAATTCAGGAACAATCATTTTGGCGTGACGAAATTCATCATCAGCAAAAAAGTGACTTCTCACCCCGATGAAATCCATTCCTGCTGCATGTGCAGCTCGCGCACCATTGTCTGAATCCTCAATCACCAAACATTTTGTTGGATGAATCTTGAGTTGATCGGCCGCCAATAAATATGCTTCTGGATCGGGTTTCTTATTCTTTACTTTTTCGCCACAAACGATGATCTTTGGATGCAAATCAATGCGACTCTCAATCGAAGCTTTCCATAAACTGTCCCAGTTTGATTGGCTGGTGGTTGTGACAACCCCCCACTGACGATTGAGATTCCATATTTTTTTAATTAATTCAAAGAATCCAGCTCGCGGCTGAACAATCCCTGTGTCGATTAAACGTGCATAAATCTCATTTTTTGTTTGATGCACTTGTTTTAAAAAAGCGTCGTTGTAATACTGTTTGGTTTTTCCAGAAGATTCAAGAACGGCACGATGAGCCTTAAGACGCTCAAAGCCACCGGCAACCTTTAAAAGATCTTTGTATTGATCCCCACTCCAGACCCAGTCCATATCATGTCTTGAAAATGCACAATTGAATGCAGGCAAATGGCCGATAGCTTCAGTTTCAGCAATCGTGCCATCTAAATCAAATAGGACAACATCGTAGTTTCTTAAGTTAACTAAACTTTTGCCGATGTTGCCGTCTTTAATCATGCAAGAAAAGGTCATTTGATAACTGCCTTTAAATCGCCTTTGGTGTATTTGATTGCCATCGTATCCAATGCAACTGTCTTAATTTTTGACGCCTGACCAGCGCTACCAAAAGAAATGAAACGATCGTGACAGATACCGCGTGCCGCAGCTGTTGCCACTTTAAAGAATGCACGTGGATCAAACTCTTCTGGCTTTTCTGCCATGAGTTTGCGCATCGCACCCGTCATCGCCAAACGAATGTCTGTATCAATATTGACTTTACGAACGCCATTTTTAATACCTTCAACGATTTCTTCAACTGGCACACCATAGGTTTCTTTGATATCGCCACCATATTGACGAATGGTCGCCAACCATTCTTGCGGCACACTTGATGAACCATGCATCACTAAGTGAGTATTAGGAATGCGTTTATGAATCGCTTTAATACGATCAATCGCTAAGATATCGCCTGTCGGAGGGCGACTGAATTTATACGCGCCATGGCTGGTACCAATCGCAATGGCCAAAGCATCCACTTGGGTTTCTTTAACAAATTCAGCAGCCTCATCCGGATCTGTCAATAACTGAGAATGATCCAAAACACCTTCAGCGCCAACGCCATCTTCCTCGCCGGCCGTGCCTGTCTCTAATGAGCCTAAGCAACCCAACTCACCTTCTACAGAAACACCCACGGCGTGTGCCATTTCTACTACTCTCTTGGTCACATCAACGTTGTATTCATAGGTCGCTGGTGTTTTTGCATCTTCACGCAAAGAACCATCCATCATCACACTTGAAAATCCGCTGCGAATCGACATTTGGCAAACCGCAGGAGATGAACCGTGGTCTTGATGTAAACATACAGGTATGTGCGGATATTGTTCTGTGGCTGCTTGAACCATCAAACGCAAGAATGACTCACCTGCATATTTACGAGCGCCTGCAGAAGCTTGTAAAATCACTGGGCTGTCTAACTCATCAGCAGCTTGCATGATGGCATGGATTTGTTCCATGTTGTTCACGTTGAAAGCTGCCAAACCATATTGGTTCTCTGCAGCGTGATCGAGTAATTGTCTAAGTGAAATGAGGGCCATGTTGGTTCCTTAATAGATAGTGTGGGTTTTATTATTTAGTAGCGCGCTGAGTGAGTATCTCGACTGCTGGCAAGGTTTTACCTTCTAAAAATTCCAAGAAGGCTCCACCACCAGTAGAGATATAGTCAATTTGATTACTGATGTCATATTTAGAAATGGCTGCCAATGTGTCACCACCGCCACCAATCGTGAATGCTGGTGAGTGAGCAATAGCAGCCGCCAACATTTTGGTGCCACCTCCAAATTGTTCGATTTCAAATACACCCATTGGTCCGTTCCACACAATGGTGCCAGCATTTGAAATGATCATGGCTAACTTGGCAGCAGTTCTAGGCCCAATGTCTAAAATCATGTCATCGTTTTGAACCTGATCAACCATGACTTTATTGGCACGTGCTTGGGCTGAGAATTCATTGGCGACAATCACATCTGTTGGAATTGGCACTTCAGCACCGCGAGCTTCCATCATGGCCATGATTTCTCTGGCTTCATTCACCAAATCAGGCTCAGCCAATGATTTACCAATGGGCAGACCTTTGGCCAATAAAAAAGTATTGGCAATGCCACCGCCCACAATTAATTGATCCACTTTGTTGGCCAATGTTTTTAGGATGGTCAGTTTCGTAGATACCTTTGAGCCGGCAACAATCGCCACCAATGGTTTTTGTGGGCTCAACAAAGCTTTACCTAAAGCATCTAATTCAGCAGCCATCAAGGGGCCCGCACAGGCAACCTTGGCATATTTGGCCACGCCATGCGTGGTGGCTTCGGCACGGTGAGCTGTACCAAATGCATCATTCACATAAACATCACACAAGCTGGCAATTTTCTTGGCCAACTCGTCATCATTTTTCTTTTCACCCTTGTTGATGCGGCAGTTTTCTAAGAGGACCACTTCACCTGGTCCAACCTTGACACCACCTTCCACCCAATTTGAAACCAAAGGAACTTTTCTGCCCAAGAGGTCAGCAATTCTTAAGGCAATCGGCCCCAAGGTATCTTCAGGAGAAAACTCACCCTCCACTGGACGACCCAAATGAGATGTCACCATCACAGCAGCACCTTGATCAAGGGCATATTGAATCGCAGGAATCGATGCACGAATACGTGTGTCATCCATGATCACGCCTGTATCATTTTGTGGCACGTTCAAGTCAGCTCGGATGAATACTTTTTTCCCAGCCAATGACACATCAGACATTCTCAAGAAATTCATCAAATTCCCCTGAAATAATTTGGCACATCTGAAATATCTGGTACCAAGCGATCTGGATCAGCCATGCTGATCGGACGACCGTGGTTATAACCATAAGGCACCGCCCAACAAATCACGCCAGCAGCTTTTGCTGTGGCAACGTCAATTTCTGAATCGCCAATAAATAAACTGTGACCCACTGAGGTATGTAATTCATTCAAACAATGTTCAATCACGCCAGGATGAGGCTTTTTCACCGGCAAAGTGTCGCCACAGATGATCATGTCAAAGTATTTCTTTAAATCATGAGCAGCCAATACACGATCGGTAAAACGAGTTTCTTTATTGGTCACAATTGCTTGCTTGACACCAATACTTTTCACTTTTTCGAGTGTTTCAATCACTTTAGGAAATGGCGTGCTCGATGTGCCTGCGGTGTCTTGATAGTGCACAATGAAACGCTCCATGACTTTGTCCCATGGCTCATTTTTTGGGCCAGCAGTAGCAGCCCAAGCCTGCTGCATTAACCAACCTGTGCCATGGCCAATCCAGCGACGTACATCACTCTCATCCACACCTCGGCATTCAAAATCGATCAAGGTCAGATTGACCGCCTGTGTAATTTCTGTGGCAGTGTCTAACAAGGTGCCGTCTAGGTCATACATCACTAAGGCCATGGTGATTCCTTATATTCAATAATTAAATTTTTACAAGCGACTTATACGAGTGATGCCAAACGATCCGCCGTCACACCCAAGTAGCTATAAACTGAAGGTGCTGGGGCTGATTCGCCAAAACGATTGATACCAACCACATCCCCTTCTAGGCCAACATACTTTCTCCAGAAGTCAGCATGGCCCGCTTCAATCGCCAAGCGTCTAACTTTCGGTGGCAAGACTGAGTCTTTCCAAGCTTGATCCTGTTGGTCAAATAAAGTGGTGCATGGCATGGACACCACACTCACCTCTTTGCCCATAGCACGTAATTTTTGTTGTGCTTCCATCGCCAAAGAAACTTCAGAGCCAGTGGCAATCAAGACTGTCTCTGGCTTGCCATTGGCAGGAGACAAAACATAACCGCCTTTGCGAATACCTTCTTCACGTTGTGGATCAGCGGCGTATTGCGGTAAGTTTTGACGAGATAAGAACATCGCAGATGGGCCATCTTGGCGTTCAATCGCATGAATCCAAGAGATTGCCGTTTCCAAGCCATCGCATGGTCTCCATAAATTAAGATCAGGAATCACACGCAAACTACTCAAATGTTCAACCGGTTGATGTGTTGGACCATCCTCACCCAAACCTATTGAGTCATGTGTCAACACATAAATTACTCGCTGCTTCATCAAGGCACTCATGCGAATCGCATTGCGAGAGTAGTCTGAGAAAACAGCAAAAGTACCACCGTAAGGAATCAATCCTTTGTGCAAGCAAATACCATTCATGATGGCGCTCATACCAAATTCACGCACACCATAAGAAATATAGTTGGCTGCGTCATCTGGGTTCTGATGCCAAGACTTACTGGTTTTGCCAGCAGTTAAATTTGAACCTGTTAAGTCAGCAGAACCGCCGAGTAATTCAGGAATACCTGCTACCAATACATCCAGAGACTGTTGTGAAGATTTTCTGGTGGCTGTCGGAGCTTCAATAGATTTCATCAAAGACAACAATGAGGCTTTAGTTTGCTCCCAGTTAGTTGGTAATTCTTGTCGAATAGTGCGCTTTAATTCCTTGGCTTTTTCTGGATAAGCTGAGGCATAGCTTGAGAATAATTTTTCCCATGCGGTTTCTAATGTCACACCTTTAGTGATGCCGTTCCATGCTTTTTTGATGTCGTCTGGAATTTCAAAAGGAGCGTGTGGCCAGTTCAATGCCGCACGTGTGGCCTCAACTTCTTTGGCACCCAAAGCAGCACCATGAACATCATGTGTGCCAGCCATATTTGGAGAACCCCAACCAATGGTCGTTTTACAAATGATCATCGTCGGACGATCAGACTGAAGCGATTGATCAATTGCTTTTTTGATTTGAGCGTTGTCATGACCATCAATCGGTCCAATCACATTCCAGCCATATGATTTGAAACGTGCTGCGGTGTCATCTCTGAACCAACCACCCACATGACCATCAATTGAAATGTCATTGTCATCATAAAAACAAGTGAGCTTATTCAAGCCCCATACACCGGCCAATGAGCAAGCTTCGTGGCTCACGCCTTCCATCAAGCAACCGTCGCCTAAAAATACCCAAGTGCGATGATCGATGATTTCATGGCCAGGTTGGTTAAAGCGCTGTGCCAGTAATTTTTCTGCCATGGCCATACCCACTGCGTTAGCAATGCCTTGACCCAATGGACCAGTGGTCGTCTCTACTCCCGGGGTGATGCCAACCTCTGGATGCCCAGCTGTTTTACTGTGCAATTGTCTGAATTGCTTTAAGTCATCAATCGTTACCGGATAACCTGTCAAATGTAACAACGCGTAAAGCAACATTGATCCGTGACCATTCGACAAGACAAAGCGATCGCGGTTAAACCAACTAGGATTGCCTGGATTGTGATTAAGGTATTGACGCCATAAAACCTCTGCGATGTCAGCCATGCCCATCGGTGCGCCAGGATGACCTGACTTGGCTTTTTCTACAGCATCAATAGCCAAGAAACGCACAGCATTGGCAAGCTGTCTATCAGTGGTTTTAGTTGCAGTCATGTTGTTTCTTTCAGTATTAATTAGCTTTGTTAATGTTGCTTTATTTACTTTTTTGACACGAACTTAAATGCGACGCTTCATGTCCATCAAGCGCAAAATCATCGGCGTGAAAATCAATTGCATGGCCAAGCCCATTTTTCCGCCTGGAATCACCAAGGTATTGGGACGAGTCATCATTGAGCCATCCAACATTGAAATGAGGTATGGGAAATCAATGCCCTTTGGATTAGCAAAACGAATCACTACCATGCTCTCATCCGCACTTGGGATGTCTTTAGCAATGAATGGATTAGATGTGTCAACGGTTGGCACACGCTGGAAGTTCACATGTGTTTTTGAGAACTGTGGACAAATGTGTTTCATGTAGTCAGGCATTCTGCGAAGAATGGTGTCAACCACCGCATCTTGAGAATAACCGCGCATATTTTGATCGCGGTGTAATTTCTGAATCCATTCCAAGTTGATGATTGGTACCACGCCTACTAATAAGTCAACGTGTTTAGCTACGTTGGCTTCTTCACCCACATAAGCACCATGCAAACCTTCGTAGAACAATAGATCAGCGCCTGGCTCCATGTCTTTCCATGGAGTAAAAGTGCCTGGATCTTGTTTGAACTCTGCACCTTCAGCTGCATCATGAATGTATTTACGGTATTTACCTTTACCTGTTTCGCCAAAAGTTTGAAAAATACCTTCAAGCTCTTTAAGTAAGTTGGCTTCTGGACCAAAATGACTAAAGTGATTGTTACCCTTCTCCAACTCTTTTTTCATTTGCTCACGCATAGACATGCGGTCATAGCGATGCATTGAATCACCCTCAAGCACCTGGGCTTTAATGCCATCACGTCTAAAAATATGTTGGAAGCTTTTCATCACCGTTGTTGTGCCAGCACCTGATGAACCTGTCACAGCAACAATTGGGTATTTAACAGACATTTTTTCTCTCCAGATTTATTTCTAACGGATTAACGGTATAGGGAGCGGTCACCAAACAAAGGTGAGGAATATTTCTGATCCGCACCGGTGTCGTATTCGTGGTGATACTTTTCAATGCGCTCAACTTCGTTGCGTGAGCCCACCACCACAGGAATACGTTGATGAATATTTTCTGGCGTCACTTCCATGATGCGTTGACGACCTGTAGAGGCCAAGCCCTTGGCTTGTTCAATCACAAAGCTCATAGGATTGGCTTCATACATCAAGCGCAGACGACCTGGCTTGCTCACATCTTTGGTATCGCGTGGGTACATGAACACACCGCCACGCATCAAGATACGATGCACATCGGCCACCATGGATGCGATCCAACGCATATTGAAGTCTCGACCACGGATGTCAGTTTTGCCGGCTTTGCATTCAGCAACATAGCGCTGAATCGGTGGCTCCCAAAAACGTTCATTACTGGTGTTAATCGCAAATTCGCTGGTATCAGCAGGAATCTCAATATCTCCATGCGTCAAAATAAAGTTACCAACTTCACGGTCTAAGGTAAATCCATGAGTGCCCTTACCCACGGTGATCACCAACATGGTCGATGGACCATAAATGGCATAACCTGCTGCCAACTGTTTGGTGCCTGGTTGCAAGTAGTCGGCCATCACTGGATCACGACCTTTAGGTGCTTCCAAAATTGAAAAGATTGAACCCACAGAAACGTTCACATCAATGTTTGATGAACCATCGAGTGGATCAAAGACTGCTAAGAAAGGACCTTTTTTATCTGGGTCAGTAACAGTGATGGGGTCATCGTTTTCTTCTGAAGCCAAACCCGCAATCAAACCACCCAACTGAAAGGTGTTGATAAAAGCTTTGTCTGAAAGAACATCTAATTTTTTCTGGGTCTCACCTTGAACGTTTTGAGTATCTAGACTACCCAAAATACCTGCCAAGTCTCCCTTGGCTGTCATTGCTGAAATTGCTTTGACAGCAGCAGCCACATCGACCAACAATGCGGCCAAGTCACTTTTGCCTTCAGCTTGAAGTTGCTGAATTAAAAACTTTGATAAGGTCGTTCGCCCTAGATGCATAATGTTTCCCTATTCCCTTATTTGATTTATGGATTAAATGTAGCTACATAGACCCATAAAATCCAATAACAAATATTTACTTATTCATAAGTTTTAGCTGATAATTAGGCATGCGCCCGTACACCATTAAGCAAATACAAACTTTTATTGAGGTTGCCAAGGAGAAATCGATCTCCAAAGCAGCTGAAAACTTGTTTGTGACTCAACCTGCTATTTCCATGCAAATCAAGCAGTTAGAGGAAGTTTTTGGCCTGGCTTTGATCGAACCAATCGGTAGAAATATCCAGTTAACCAAAGCAGGTTTGGAGTTTTTAGAGCGGGCCCAGGCGGCAACGGCTGAATTAAAAGATCTTGAAGCAGCAATGGCAGGTCACCTCAATTTAGGTAAAGGTCACATCTTTTTAGGGATTGTGAGTACCACCAAATATTTCGTGCCGATGCTATTGGTGGAATTTAGAAAATTGTTCCCCGGCATTCAAGTGAGCTTAAAAATTGATAACCGCGAAAATATTTTGGCCATGCTCGGCAGAAATGAAGTTGATTTGGTGATCATGGGACGAGTGCCCAAAGAAATGGATTGCATTGCAACACCATTCGCCACGAATCCAATGGCGATTGTGTCGGGCCCCACTCACCCAATGTCACGTCGCAAACAAGCTAAATTTAGCGATCTTCATGATCAAGAGTTTGTGGTTCGTGAAATCGGATCTGGTACTCGTCAAGCAATGGAACGAATGTTTGCATTCCATCAAACCAAATTAAACATCGCTATGGAGATGCCCAGCAATGAAACCATCAAACAAGCGGTGATGGCGGGGATGGGTTTGAGCTTTTTATCTCTTAGGACAGTGCGCCATGAATTAGCTTCAGGCCACATTGTGCTCTTGGATATTGTGGGTCTACCCCACATTGGTCACTGGTACATCACGCACCGAGCCCAAAAGAAATTAGCTCCTGCTGCAATGGCCTTCAAAGAATTTGTGATTGAGCAAGCAGGTCCTCGCATCAATGTTTGGGCTTAAAGACTCAGTCGTCCTCAGCCAACTCTGGATCCCAGCCAAGCTCTCTAGCGCGAACCATGGCTTGCGCATGAATGCGCTCATGACGCTCCGCTAATTCAGCAGGCAATAGACTAGGTAGATGACCATACGGCTCCCAACTCTGATGCACGGCCTCAAATAAGTTTTGTAGGTCGCCCGCAGTTTTACCGGCACATCCATCGCCCTCAGGCAATAAACCAAATACCCAAGCATCACGAATGATTCGGCCAGTCATGGTCATACCATGATGCTCTTCATGATCAATGCCTGCATAAGTAAGGGGTTTGTTTGGAGTTGTGTTCATGGTTTACCTTGTCAATCCAGTATACAGGACAGGTAATTTTTCAGGCAGGCGTTCTACCTTATCGACCACTAAATAATTGCGCTCACCAAAAATACGGCGAACATATTGATCAGCTCGAGGATCTAAACTCATGCAATAAGTCATGATGCCATTTCTACCAGCCTCTTCTACTGCTTTTTTAGTGTCGTGACGCAAGTATTGAGGATCTCGCACATCCACGTCTGCTGGCTCACCATCTGTGATGACCAATAATAATTTTTTAGAACTGCGCTGCATTTTTAAAGCTGATGTTGCATGACGAATCGCAGCACCCATACGGGTTGAAAGCTTTCCCTCCATACCAGCTAGCCGCGCCTTGGCAACATCATCATAAGGATCATTAAAATCTTTGAAACGCCAATAATTAACATCATGACGTCCATCTGAACAGAAGCCATGAATCGCAAATGTGTCACCAACTTTTTGGATCGCATCAGCCAATAAGGCGCATGCCGAACGAGTCAGCTCTAAGACAGTTTGTTCTTGCCCCGCCACCTTATCATTCGTTGAATGGGATAAGTCCAACAAAACCAAAACAGAGATGTCACGAGTTTTACGAACACTGCGCATCATGATGCGCGGGTCTGGTTGACGACCCATGCGCATTTCAATCATGGATGCCAGGGCTGCATTTAAATCAATATCATCGCCATCTTCTAGTTTTCGAATACGCTGCACTCCCTGAGGCTGCATTGCATCGAGAATGTATTTCATGCGACCAATTAAACGACGTTGCTCTACCAATATGTCATTAATGACGGTTGCATCTCCCAATTTTGGACGACGCTCTTGCACTGTGGTCCAAGCAGGTCGCTCCAACTGAATCATATGATCCCATTCACCATAATGAACAGGGGGCAATACAGGTTCACGCCCTTCGCTTTCATTGAATGAAACCCCTAAATCTTCATACGGGAATAGTTCAGTGCCAAGAACCCAAATTTCTTGCGCATCATCTCCTGCACCTTCAACTTCAAGCTCATTAACAAATTCCATCAAGTTCACTTCTTTACGAACTTGTTGCACAGGTTCATACCCTGCTGCAATCGAGCGCTCAAAATCAAAACCATCAAAAGCCCAGAAGTAACGATTGTCATCACGGTAAATAGCTGACTGCAAATCCGTGCGTGACTGAAATGTAGGAGCATTGGTTAGCTCACGATAGGATGCGGCCAAAGTCACGCCGATTTCCCATGAATAAGTATTGTTATTTGGATCAGCCAACATGCGCGGCAAGGCTTCAGCCATTAGGGCTCGACCTTGCGCAATCCATGGATGATTGTCTTCATAAGCTGAATCAATCCAAGCCCTTGCCATGCGATTGAGCCAGTCGCCTGCAGTCTGTTGTTGCTCAGAGGAGCATGTGTGTAAATCAGCCCATAAAGGTCTCAAACCGGGAAATTTTGCCAATGTGAGTGACTCAATACGAGCATCCTCCACCAATCCAATCATGGCCATTTGCCATGGATTCAAGGATTCTGCAGAAATGGGTTGGCGTGTAAAAACCACATGCGCAGCGGCATGAGCTGCAGCTGCTCGATAGAGTTGAGCAGCATCAACCAAGCCAGAGTTACCTTCTACAGCGTCATAAGCATCTGGCAAGTGAATGAAATAATCTTCAATGAATGGACGGTAACCATCACGTGTTTCAAAATCGCCCGCCGTTGGACGCATGAAAAAATCTCGTCCCCAAAGTGCTCGCAAATACATGTTGATGCGTCGTTGAACATCAACCAATAAAGTGCCTTTACGTTCTTTTTGAAGCATGGCCAAAGCTTCTTTGGATTCCAACCCAAAGTAAGCAACCTGCTCTTCATAGTTAGTGCGATGAGCTTGTGCGCCCCAAGTAGCCCAGCGTCGCAAACCACCTAAAGTCAATTGAGCAAATAAAGTATCCAACTGACCCAACATCGGTCTTAAACCGCGAGGCGCCAAAGCAACCAGAATATTTAAGAACTGCAGATATTGCATGAACAAAGTACTATCAGCTAGACGTCTTGCAGCTGTCGGCGATGTGGCTAAAACTAATTCAATCACTGATCCGGATGTTTTAGAAGCCAACATCAAAGCTGTGGTGGCCAATTCACCAACAACATCTTCACCAATCTCTTTTGCTACTTGAGGTGCTGCGTCAATCCAAGCATGCACGAGCTCAGGGCCTCGACCCAAACCACGCAGAGCGGCAGCGCCTTTGACATAGTTATCTAAACCACGTGCTGAGAAAACTTTAGTCGCTTCAGGCCAAGCATTTTCAAGCAAGTCTCGAGTTGCTGGCTCGAGTTGATCGACCCATTCAGCATAATCTTGAAGGTGTACCGACATGCGCGGAACCTTGGCTTATTGAATTTAAAAGAAAGTCGCGACAGCAGCGTCTAGAGCATCGCGCATATCAGGATCATCGGTGATTGGGCGAACCAAAGCCACTCGACAAGCTGCTTGAGCAGCAACACCTTGCGCAATCAAACTGCCTGCATAAATTAACATACGGGTAGAAATACCCTCATCCAAGCCGTGCCCTTTTAAATTGCGTGCACGCTCAGCAATACCTACCAATTTGCCAGCATCTTGAATACTGATGCCTGTTTCATGAGAAACAATCTCTGCCTCAATGTCGTGCTCAGGATAATTGAAATCTAATGCGCCAAAACGTTGCTTGGTTGATTGTTTTAAATCTTTCATCAAGCTTTGATAGCCTGGGTTATACGAAATCACAATTTGAAAATCAGGATGAGCTTTGACTAACTCTCCTTTTTTCTCAAGAGGAAGCACGCGACGATTGTCTGTTAATGGGTGAATCACCACAGTGGTGTCTTGACGAGCTTCAACTACTTCGTCCAAGTAACAAATCGCACCCAATCTTGCCGCCATGGCCAAAGGACCATCTTGCCAACGTGTGCCATTGGCATCTAATAAAAAACGACCCACCAAATCTGAAGCAGTCATGTCCTCGTTACAGGCCACAGTGATCAATGGCTTATTTAATTTCCAAGCCATGTATTCCACAAAACGTGTCTTACCGCAACCTGTTGGACCTTTGAGCATCATAGGCATACGAACTGAGTATGCAGCTTCATACAACTCTACTTCGTCTGCTACTGGACGGTAATAAGGTTGCTCTGAAACTCTGTAGGCATCTAGATTGTCGCTCATGACTATCTCCACTGACATGCTTGAATAATGAGATGGGTTACCTCATCTGATTTGATGAGGCATACAACGATAAGTAAACCACACCCTGTGAACCAGGGTGTGGTTATAGAGGATTAAACTGTTTTTCCTCGGAAGATCACCATAGAGGCACCTTGAGTTTGTCTGAAGTTATCGTAACCAATCAAACGAATATGGTTCTCAGGGTTGGCCTTACGGCAGGCTTCACATTCAGCCAAAACCTTGTCGACATCTGTTTCACCAAACATCGGAAGTTTCCACATATACCAATATGAATCCATCAAGTACTGAGGTTCTGTGTGCTCAACCGCTGGGTTCAAGCCTTTTTTAACCAAATACTCAACTTGCTTACGAATTTCTTCAGTGCTCATCGCTGGCAAATAAGAAAAAGTTTCAAATTTGCGGCTGCTAGGGTCTGAGAGACGGCTATGATAGTCTTGCATCGTCATGATCTGTTTCCTTTATAGATATTTGTTCTGTGAATGAATCTGCTTGATTACTTGTGAGCAACGTCTAGTTTGTCCACTGTATCGAACTCAAACTTAATCTCTTTCCATGTTTCCATAGCGATCTTAAGTTCTGGTGAATTCTTCGCAGCATCCATCAACACTGTCTTACCTTCTTTTTCAACAGCAACACCTTCGTTACGTGCTTTCACGCAAGCTTCAAGAGCTACACGGTTAGCTGCCGCACCGGCTGCGTTACCCCATGGGTGACCCAATGTGCCACCGCCGAATTGCAAGACTGAATCATCACCAAAGATGTTAACAAGTGCTGGCATGTGCCATACGTGAATACCACCAGAAGCAACAGGAATCACACCCGGCATAGAACCGAAGTCTTGGTCGAAGAAAATACCGCGGCTACGATCTTCTTTGATGAAGCTGTCACGCATGATGTCAATCCAACCTAATGTTGATGCGCGGTCACCTTCTAACTTACCAACCACAGTACCTGAGTGCAAGTGATCGCCACCTGACAAACGCAAGCACTTAGTAAGTACGCGGAAGTGAATACCATGGTGCGGGTTACGATCTAGTACAGCGTGCATCGCACGGTGAATATGCAGCAACATACCGTTATCACGACACCAGTTTGCCAAACCTGTATTGGCGCAGAAACCACCTGTTAAGTAGTCATGCATGATGATTGGCGAACCGATTTCTTTCGCATATTCAGCACGTTTGTACATTTCTTCAGGAGTTGGTGCTGTTACGTTAAGGTAGTGGCCTTTGCGCTCACCTGTCTCACGTTCAGCTTTTTCAATCGCCTCTTGAACAAAGTCAAAACGTTGGCGCCAACGCATGAATGGCTGACTGTTTACGTTTTCGTCGTCTTTTGTGAAATCAAGACCGCCACGCAAACATTCGTAAACGGCGCGACCGTAGTTCTTACCTGACAAACCTAGTTTTGGCTTGATGGTGCAACCCAATAATGGGCGACCATATTTGTTCATGATGTCACGTTCAACTTGGATGCCGTGTGGAGGACCACCACATGTCTTAACGTAAGCGATTGGGAAGCGAATATCTTCCAAACGAAGCGCACGCAAAGCTTTAAATCCAAATACGTTACCAACCAATGAAGTCAATACGTTAACGATTGAACCTTCTTCGAACAAATCGATTGGGTAAGCTACGAATGCATAGAAACAAGTGTCGTCACCTGGAACGTCTTCAATAGCGTAAGCACGACCCTTGTAATGATCCAAGTCAGTTAAAAGGTCTGTCCAAACAGTTGTCCATGTACCTGTTGAAGATTCTGCTGCCACAGCAGCGGCCAATTCTTCACGATCAACACCAGGCTGTGGTGTGATTTTGAAAACTGCCAAAATGTCAGTGTCTTTAACTGAGTAGTTTGGTTCCCAGTACGTGCTACGGTATTCTTTGACACCGGCATTGTAGGTTTTTGTTGCCATCTGCTGTGCTCCTTGTGTTGAGGTAAACGAAAGTGATGCTATTTTTCACCCGTTAATAGATAAATAAAAGTAAAATGTTCTTAACGTTATCTTTTACTTTAATAAATCATGAATCTTAGACACGCCACCCTCCACCAGCTACGCATTTTTTTAGCCGTCGCAGAGCACAATAGCTTTGCCAGGGCGGCCCAAGCTTTGCATTTATCGCCCCCAACTTTGTCTTTACAAGTCAAACAGTTAGCTGAAACCGTGGGACAACCCTTGTTTGAGCAATTGGGCAAAAAGATCTACTTAACTGCTACAGGAAAAATCTTGGCAGAGGCCTGTCAAGACATCGCACAACGCTTAGATTTACTCAATGAAGACTTATCTGCATTGCAAGGCATGGAGCGTGGCAAGCTGAAATTGGCGATTTTGACAACAGTGAAATACACAGTTCCCAAATTATTGGGTGGATTTTGTGCCGCTCACCCCGGAATTGAAGTTGCCATGGTCGTAGGTAACCGAGAAAATCTCTTGCAACGTTTAGCTCAAAACAAAGATGATTTGTACATCATGGGGCAAGCACCAGAGAACATGGATGTGGTGAGCGAAGATTTTCTAAATAATCCCTTGGTTTTGGTGGCAGAACCTTCTCACCCCTTAGCAGGTCAGCGAAATATTTCTCCGCAAAAGTTGCGCGATGAACCATTCATCTTGCGTGAACCTGGTTCAGGCACACGCTTGACCACCGAACGTTTTTTTGCCCAACACGGATTTACTCCTATCAATCGCTTGGAAGTCGGAAGTAATGAAGCGATCAAACAAACGGTGGCTGGCGGTTTGGGTTTAGCGGTTTTGTCAGCAACCACCGTTGTCTCAGAATTGGCCTTAGGTGAATTAGTGCAATTGGATGTGAGCGGCTTCCCATTGATCAGAAGGTGGCAAGTTGTGTATCCAAGAGGCAAGCGTTTATCGCCAACTGCACAGGCATTCAAACAATGGTTATACGATCATCGACCAGCAGATTTATCTTGAGGCTTTGTTTTAAAAACGCCAAAAACCTGATCTAGGGAAATAGATTTCTCGGTATTTCTGCTCTTGCTTAAGAGATGTGACCAAGAAGCGCACGATCTCATCATGCTTGCTAGAACAATCGAGCTTGCGCTGCGCGATACGATCTTTAGCAGCAGTAACAATCACATCATTTAAATCAAACGCTCTGCTATCCAAACCTGTTTGCGCTCCCAAGCAAAGCTGAAAGTCACTCATGGCATCGACACGTTCAGTGATCTGCTGTGGCGTCAAAGAGGCACAACCACTCAGCAAGACCAATGTTAGCAAAGCAATTTGCTGACTCAATCGATGCATGGAATATTGTTTGAACATGGTCATACTTTAGCAAATATTTATAGAGTCACGCCACTTGCTTTAAGTGGTGAGTGTTCAGCCAGTTCATCAATGTAGTTTTCAATCCCACTGCTCTCTCGAGCCAGAAAACGCTCAACTGCTTTGGAGAACTCAGGGTCTTTGATCCAGTGCGCAGATTGCATCTTGACGGGCATGAACCCTCTGGCCATTTTGTGCTGACCCTGAGCCCCTCCTTCGAAAACATCAACGCCATGACTAATGCAATATTCAATCGCTTGGTAGTAGGCTGTTTCAAAATGTAGGCAAGGCACATGCTCCAATGCACCCCAATATCGACCATAAGCAGTTTTAGTACTTCCCGAATTATCAACGAAGAGCAAAGAGGCGGCAATTGCTTGCTCTTTTCTATGCGCCACAATCAGATGAAGATTTTCAGGCATGGATTGGGCCAGCATTTGAAAGAAT